>Ga0194063_10000997_pt1 | contig 19273 bp, 13 predicted proteins | sample SepL3720m_MetaG_FD_155459 | JGI IMG/M metagenome (GOLD analysis project Ga0194063, IMG submission 155459) | Anoxic zone freshwater microbial communities from boreal shield lake in IISD Experimental Lakes Area, Ontario, Canada - Sep2016-L373-20m | ecosystem: Environmental > Aquatic > Freshwater... | reverse complement strand
TCATATACGCATACCTTACAGCACGGTTGTAGACGGTGACAAATCCCTTAATTCCTTGATATTTTGAGTGTATTTTCATTTTGCGCCCATTTGATTAATGAGTGCAATATGTATCTGAGGTTAGTCAATGCCTTATCAGATCGTGCCTATTCCCCCTTTACATTAACGACTATTCTACTAACATTCGAAGGTATCTTGGACCAAGGAGGCACGAGCTCACCATCAGCATTCTCTATCACAGCGGAAAATCTTTTCAATACACTTTGTGATTCAGCGAGTGATTTCCCAGCTAGTGCACTCTTCAAATCATCGATCGGTATTGTCCCCACTAGTTTCATACTACCCTTCATATTGACTATGAGAGTTCCTTTCTTTTCCGGTGCAAAATCCTTCATATTCGAAATGGTGAATGATAGACTTTCCAATCCGGGTGAAGTGTAACCTTGATCTGCGAAAACTGAAACAGCATTTATGCCAGCCAGCTTAGATACTAGAGCGGCTTTCTTGAAGATGATGCCGTAGACAACACCATTAACAGTCACAACTGCCTGATTCTTCTCTGACCCACTGACAATCGGTGCTGAAAAGGCCGAGGAATAACCGGAATCATACATTATATATCCTAGAGGAACTGAACTCTTGACTTGTGCAACTAGAGCAGACAACAAACTAGCTTTCAGTCCTGTTGTACTCGAAGCAAGTACATTTGGATTAACCACCTTCTTCACTCCTTGAGCACCACCACTTATATCTGACTTCAATCTGGCATAAACGTCATCGTATTTTGTACTACCTTTGTATGCGACGATCTTGAAGTCACTCACACTATCCGCTTGCGAAATATTGTATGAGGAACCAGGTTGATCAGCTACGATCTTGGTGACAATACTTCCTGCAACTATCGAACCGGACTTATTCGTATATCCTGGTATATTGATAGAACTATTCAATCTATATACTCTACCACTCTCATCAGACAATCTGGTTCCAGCGATGAGACGTACCGAGCTAGCGCTATATGAATTATATACTGTAACTGAGCCTTGAGCCTTCGTAGAGACTGCCGGGCCATCAACTGATGGTACAACTACACTCTGGGATTCTTTCATTGTTATAACTTCATACGCTAGGTCATTAACGACACCAGATTTGATGACCAAAGTGTTATTGACAGACACAGGGATAACTTTCGGAGTGATAGTAAAGACAGCTCTGGAGAAATATGTCGAAGCCAAGAAGCCAGCAACACCGATCAAAACAAATACACTGAGTGATACACCCAACCAAATTCCCTTCTTTTTGTGAGATTTCTTTTTCTTTTCGGGAGGAGTCATAGCCATTCTCCTCATAGTATCCTTGTCCTTTCTATCACCAGTTTCAAGAGCACTATCATTATCTGTATCTTCTATTTTATGTATTTTCAATACTATCTCATCTCTAGACTTAGGTGATCTCTTCTCTGGTTGAGTTCTGGAATGCGACGTAGCAGGAGATTTCTCCTTCGAGAGAACGACATCTCGGATAGAGCGGCGATCATTTGGTACGATGTCCTGGACTCTTCTTGGCATATATTATTGAAATTATGAAAAATTAATCAAGAAACTATAATCAAATATAACATTACTCTACAATCATATCATAGATTTTCAGTAGGTCGAAATTTCTCCAATGCGATAATGCAAAGATCGATCATCGGGGCACTATCACACAACGGTTCATATGTTACTTCCGATTCTGTATCCTCTCTCGAGATGAGTTCAACTGTAACATTCGGGAATGCTCTCACCAACGCTTTTGAATAATCATCTCTACCTACATCAGTCGACAATATTATCGTCGACGAATCATCCAATCGCTGTTTTCCTCGTTCGAATGCCACCCTCAATTGAGATAGCCATTCGTCATGACTCTGATCGATGATGTATGAGTCCTCGACCAAACCAGCATCCAATATACCGCTAGTATTCAATGTTCTCATCGACGATGCGGTCTTGGGTCCGACTCTGCTGCCTTTGGAGATAGAGCGCAGTATCGTCGCAGACCCCATCGGATACGTACCAAAAAATACACAAGAATGATTCTTGACTACTACTATATCTGTCACTTCACCATGAACATGGACGATCGAGTAATTACGCTTGTGTGGGAACATATGACCGATACCGAGATATTGCAAGAACAATGATGAATGAAAAAATATATTATGATTCCCCACCATAGTCATACACATATCCTTGAAACGCCCGACCATCTTTGCACCTGATATACTAGAAACATATGAAACGGAGAGAGCATCGACTTCCTTGCCAACCCAACTAGAAATCGGATATCCATTCAATTCAACATTGAATATCTTTTGCTCTACCTGTAAAGCACCACTCATCGCTCTAGATTCTGAGGATAGTTTTTCTCTCTCATCATTCAAAATCTTGTGTATGAGAGCATCTGTGATGAGTTTCGGTCTATCAAAAGAGATCTTGATATGCTTTGATTCAGACAATATCCAAGGCGAAGACAACGTATAATGAACAGATCGTATCTTCTTTGGTAAACCAGGGTAGATCATACGAAGATTATAGAGATCCTTCGATATGAGTGATACAACATGAGTTATCGCATTGATCGTGGATCTTATAACCTCAGCACTTTTCTGATCATAACGGTGTTGCACCTCTCTTCGGTGCGTCAGTATCACATGCGGTTTTGCATTTTCTCTATGCAATACCAGAGTAGCAAGGACAGCTGAACTCTGCACATCCAAGACCAAAGAAAGATCATCGACTTTTCTACTAGAAAAAAACTTCATGTCGTAATTATAGCACAATGAAATCATGCAGGTGTTAACGTAATACACAGCTATGAGATCGCACCCATAATCACCGATTGTTTGCTATAATATCCCCATGTACGAAGAAGAACCTAGAAATAGTATTCCTTTCTTTTCTATACTTGGGGCATTAATATTCAGCTTTGGTTCTCTTTGGGTTGGAACTTATGCGGCACATATGGCTTTCTATGGTGGAGAGAGCTCCAATCTCGGGATTCGATCAGATAATCAAGCGGCAGTTTTCGATTCGACAACCTTTATACACAAATCTGTTTCGACGATCGAGATACCCTCGCCTTCTACTACTATCATGATCGGAGGTGATGTTATGTTGGACCGTAGAGTGAGGTTGATGGGACAAAAGAATGGGTATGATTCTCTATTCTCTTCTATTACTCCACTATTCAAGACTGCTGATATCGTCATCGTCAACTTGGAAGGTCCAGTCACTGCATATCCATCAAAGACGTTACTCCCAGATGGTACATTAACCAAAGAGATGGCATTCACATTTGCACCTGGGAGCACCAAGGCTCTGGCAAACGCTGGTATCACAGCTGTTAGTCTAGCGAATAATCATGAAGATAATTTCGGCGTGAAAGGTGTTGTTGAGACAAAACAATGGCTGGCACAATCTGACTTGAAATGGTTCGGAAGTCCATGGAATGCTTCCTCGACTGAATTGGTGATGGAAAAAAATGGCATGAAAATCGCTTTTGTCGGATATCATGCTTTTCAGTCCGGACTTAGCAGAGTTTTGAGTGATGTAAAGAGACTAACTTCTGAAGGTAATTTTGTTATCGTAATGCCCCACTGGGGAGAGGAATACACTAGTAGTCCATCAAAGGCCATGCGTGAACAAGCTAGATCTATGATCAGTGCTGGCGCAAAGGCGATCATCGGTGGTCATCCTCACGTGATCATGAATAATGAAACGATTGCCGGTGTACCAGTTTATTATTCTATTGGTAACTTGCTATTTGATCAGTATTTCTCTCCTGAAGTTACCAAAGGTCAGATAGTGTCTCTGAAACTTGTGAATGGACCAGCTGGACCGAGTTTGAATAATCTTGAAGTCTATAATACTGAACTGGATAGAAATAAGGGTGTTATTGTTAAATGATTGGGTAGGTGAAGGTGAATTGGATGGTGAAGGTGAGAGGTAAAATTGGATGGTGAGGTGTGGCGGGCGCGAAGTCCTCTTCATGGTGCCACTTTCAAAATCATGTCACGGCATGATTCACACTTATTAGCATAATAATCTGTCGAATTATAGCCACAGAATCTAGTTATATACCTCAAATCATGCTACGGCATGATTTCAAAATAGGGGTCATAAAACTAGAACGTGCTGTGGGGACTTTGAATATATTCAAGCAATTATTACGATCGACATTTTCCCACCGACTGTTGTAATTTATCCAATTATTAGATATATTGAACGTACCGAAATTTTTCAGTTTAAAATTTCAATACATGCGCGGTTAGCTCAGTTGGTAGAGCATCCCCTTGACGTGGGGAGGGTCACAGGTTCGAATCCTGTATCGCGCACAAGACAAAATAATATAGAAAAATGATCACCCTCGGAATAGAAACTTCATGTGATGAAACAGCTCTCGCAATAATAGAGACACGGACTTCGAGCACAACTGACGGCCCTCAAATAGAATGCCGCATCATAGACTCACTAGTCCATTCGCAAGCAGAACTACACAGTGCATATGGTGGTGTGTACCCAAATCTAGCAAAGCGAGAACACGGGAAAAATCTAGCTCCCCTTCTACACAAACTTCTCATAAATAGTGGGGACGCCCTCAAGTCATTGAGCCACACTGGGCCAACGAATGACGAAATCAGCCGTGACAAATTTTTTGAAATATTAGAGAGCTTCAAAACCGACATGCAAGTTCAGAATCCGGACCTATGGCAATCACTTACCGGTGCTGATTTCCTACGTAACATCCCTCCAATAGATCGTATCACCGTCACGGAAGGTCCAGGACTTGAACCAGCGCTCTGGGTTGGCATCATTTTCGCGAGAGTTCTCGGAGCATTGTGGAATGTGCCAATAATACCGGTCAATCATATGGAGGGTCACGTTATCGGATCATTACTCACAACAGATACACCATCAGGAACATGGCAGAAAATGAAACCGATCGACTTCCCCGCCCTAGCATTTCTCATAAGTGGAGGACATACAGAGCTAGTACGAATCGATAATGATCCAACGGTCGGATCTCGATTGAAATATACGATCATAGGACAAACAGTTGATGATGCGGTTGGCGAGGCTTTCGATAAGGTCTCCAGACTCCTCGGACTACCGTACCCAGGTGGCCCACATATTTCCAAACTGTCCGAAGAAGCAGCTTCTATGATGACACCATCACCAGTAAAGCTACCGAGACCTATGATACATAGTGGCAACCTGAACTTTTCCTTTTCCGGCTTGAAAACTGCGGTACTATATGCAACTCGTGCAGCAGCAAAGACAGATGGTTCATTATCGGACGAATTCAAAAGAGGCCTCGCACACGAATTCGAACTAGCAGTATCAGAAACCCTCGAATACAAATTACGAAGTGCAATAGACGAGATAGGTGCAAAGACCATCATTATGGGTGGCGGCGTAAGTGCAAACAAGATGCTACGTGAGAGATTAACGAAGATCGCAACCGAGTATAATATACCGATATATCTGCCCACTCGTCACATCTCTGGCGACAATGCCCTCATGATCGCTTTGGCTGGTGCGATGAATACGACACCGTACTCGAAAATTCATACAGTGAAAGCTGATGGAACGAAGAAATTGGGTCATCAGTAAACAAAAAGCGCAGTTTCCTGCGCCTTCTGTTTGATATCTACATATTTTGATACCTACACACTTCGAATCAATTAGCGAAACATTCCAACAACGAAATCCCAGAATCTACTCAATATAGAAGCATTGACTACTGAAGCTGTTTGAGTTGTTCCTGTATTTAGTCCAACATCTTCTGAAGTTGAAGCCTCCTCTATCGCTGGACCATTCACAACAGGCTTAACTACATTCCGAACTGGTGTCTGAGCAGGTGTCTGATTCTGACGATTCCTATAAGCGTTAATGACGGCCAATTCAGCTGCACTCAATGCAAAAGGTTTACTACAAGCGATTTGATTGATCTTATTCTTTGTAGTTATATACATATTTCCAGTCACACTTTGTGAACTCCAAGGACCCATGATGTCAGAGAAATATCTACTCTGGAATATCTTTACAGCATTTTCTGTCTGAAGATCAAATATGCCGTTTACAATAACATTGATACCCTGTGTATTCTTCAAGAATGACTGCAACTTGGCAACCTCTGAAGCATTGTTATTTGCTCCGAACTTTAAATATGAAGTGATAAGTGGGCATGAAGATGTGCCTGATGTGAATGAAAGTAGTGAGTAGCTTCCACTTGAACCTGAAGAACTACCACCGCCAGTGACTACACTTGGAGTTACAGCTGGGATTATAGCTGGCTGTTCTGGCTCAGAAGGAGCCTGTACAGGCGCAACGACACCTTCGTATCCACTTGAAAACTGAGTATTTGGCATTCCACCATTTTGACTATTATCAACAGTTGAATTTGGAATTGAGCTACCAGAACCAGTATCAACTGTCTCTCGAGGTACTAAATTAGAACCAGGATCTGTTGCAACGTCTCGAACTGGTAAAGTTGCAGCAGGTTCTTGTATAACTTCCTGTGCAGGAATTGACGGCTCAGCACCTGTTGAAAAATCACTAACTGGCGCTATATCAGAAGCCTCATCAGCAGCAATAACTAACTTTGGGGTAACGTTGAAAACAACAGCCAATGTAATAGCTGCCATTGCGAATAGACCCGTAAAATAACGTAATTTCATAAAATAATATTTAATAATTGAATAATAATCGACTACTAGCGTGTTAATATTTCTAAAATCACCTTATCATACTATACAATTGCTGTCAATAAAAAAGAGCCCAACCTTCCGATTGGGACTCTTCGTGAATTTGTTTGCCGGTTAGTTATTCCGGTCCATTCGTAATGTGCAAAACCATCTTGACTGTCGACGGTGTGACTTCCGCCGGCTGGACAACCACAGTCTTCAAGGTACTCGGGGTGTAATTATTCACTTCAAATGCCTTGTAGTACGCCTGATCACTGCCTGATGTATTCGCTGGCGTCCCTAAATATATGGACGAGTCAGCAAGACCTCCTGGGACAATGACCGCCCAATGTTGATTCGTATCACCCAAAGACAGTGTCCTCTTCAGCCCATAGGAGACTGCCGGAATCTGGCGTTGTCCTTGGATTGCGATTTTGATGTTACTGCCAGCAGGAGCTCCGTTAGCAACAAGGCACGGCTGACTCGAGATCTGGTTAGTACGTCCAGGTCCATCAGGCATGTAGATCGCCGATGTCAGGATCATGGTCATATGTCCACGGAAATAGTTCAAATCACCGACGACATCAGTGGAAGAACCACAGAGCCATCCGAGACGAACCATTCCGATAACACGATTGACCTTGTACGTAGCAGTACTTTCGCCTTTGTAATACGTAGCGATGACATTGCCACTAGCATCCCAGAGCTCTCCGCGCAAAGTTGGCGAAAAGGTCAGGTTCGTTCCAGATGCAGCATCAACTGCGATATTACCGTTATAACGAAGGGTGTGTGCCGAATCGTTTGAGTCGAGAGCAAACCAGATGTTAGTAGCGTAGAACGCAGTCGCGTCCTTCCAATCTCCAACAATGGCAAACCGCTTGCCATTCTGGTCTGCAAACGGACCACTCGGACTATTGGTTGCATCCCACATCTTGTAACTGGCGACAGAGCAAATCATATCGCAAGCACGAAGCGAACACGGCATGTTCAGAGCCGCCGGGTCATTCGCCACGTCTGTGGAGATATAACCGACTACACCATCCTTGTCCATGTAAGACATGACATTCTGCTGACAGACCGAATTGCTCGGGCTGGTCGCAGCAGTGATGACGAAGTACTGCAGCTTGATCTGTGGCGGCGCCGCATAACTGACGGCGACGTTCGTACCGAAGGCGACCACGCAAAGCATGACCGCGATGTTCCGACTGATGTTGTTTTTCATACGTTTATTCCGTTTTTTACCCTCAATCTCTCAGCCGAAGCCCTAACTAGAGCCTCCTTGGTAAATAGCTGTCAATTTCAGGCAAGATTCTTTGATCTAGTGTCCTTTCTAGCAAATCCTTGACTTTTTGTCAAGTGGTTGTATAATGACATTACACATTCTACATTTTCCAATTTGGCAATTGTGCCATGATCGTGTGTATATTGGAGAGCGTGGAAAAAACCAGACAATGTCTGGGGGGCTGGAACTATTTTCCAGCCCCATTTAGTTTATATAGCCTCAAACCTAATCACGATCAAACTGCCCAAATACTTTTTTATACTTTTCCCTTTGTATTTGATGCATACTGACATATAATATACGCATGACATATAGCTCTGTAGGTTATGCACTGATAGCAGGACTCTTCCCTTCGCTCATATGGTTATGGTTTTGGCTCCGCGAGGATAGCGAACATGGTGAACCAAAATGGATGCTTGCAGCCTCATTCATCGGAGGTTTCGTGGCAGTCCTATTTGCGATAATGATCGAGAAACTGATAGCTGATAATGTCCTAGACAATAACCTCAAATACACTCTTTGGGCAGCCACGGAAGAATTGCTCAAGTTCATGGCAGTATCAATCATAGTGTTAGTATCTAAATATAATGATGAACCATTGAAGCCTCTCATATATTGTATAGTCGTTGCTCTTGGATTTGCCGCGCTTGAAAATGCCCTATTCCTATTGGAACCAGTATCACTTGGTGCAGTGGCACAAAGCATCATTACGGGAAATATGCGTTTCATCGGTGCCACACTGGTTCATGTGGTCAGTTCTGCTGCCGTTGGTTTTGCTCTAGGTCTTACATTCTATAAAAATACTGCGGTCAAATTCATAGCGATCGTGATCGGCCTGATCGCCAGTATCGCCATCCACGCTTCATTCAATATTTCCATAGTCAATTCAATCAATAATGACACTCTCAAAGTATTTGCATGGATCTGGGCCGCGGTAGTATTACTCATCATTCTCTTTGAGGAGGTCAAGGCCGTTAAACCAATAATGAAGAGACAATAGTTCTCCACTTCCCCTTATTAACATAATCGTATAAAATGTATTGGTAAAATAAGTTACTAAAAAATATGGCAAAAGAAAAAAAATCATTTTTTGAAAGATTAACAGGAACAGTTCGGTTGGAAGAAGAAACTGAGGATCTAAAACCGACAAAACACGGCGGTGGAGAACGTGGTGAATCTAAAAATTCTGAACTTGCGAATTGGATAGAGAATGATACTGACCAAGAGGGAGAATTAACAGTCGATGTATACCAGACTCCAGAAATGATAGTAGTAAAGTCCATGATAGCTGGTGTTAGACCTGAAGATCTAGATATCTCTATAACTCGAGACATGATAACGATACGCGGCAAACGTGAAGAGGAAAAGATTGCCAGAGAAAATGACTATTTCGCACGCGAATTGTACTGGGGTTCATTCTCAAGAACCATTTCCCTACCAGAAGAGATAGATGTCGACGAAGCAGAAGCTGTCGAAAAGCATGGACTACTCATATTGAAACTACCTAAACTAGATAAAAAGAAACAATCTAAATTGAAAGTTAGGACGGCGTAAAGGTCCTTTCAGCTAATTTTGCAGACTATGTGACAAAATACTAAATATCCAAATTAGCCATCTTGGCATTGGATTGAATGAATGATTTCCTAGCAGGAACATCATCTCCCATCAACATATCGAAAACCTTATCGGCATCTTGCGCATCCTCTATATTGACCTGCTTCAAAATACGCTTTGCAGGATCCATGGTCGTATCCCATAGTTCATCAGAGTTCATCTCTCCGAGACCCTTATAGCGCTGGATAGAGATCTTTTCGCGGCCTTTTGATTGTGAGACTTCTTCCACAGGAGATTTCTCTATAGGCGAATTGTCACCGGCAGCATTCAACAGTCTTTCCTTGTCTTCTTCCAAACCTTCCATATCATCCTCTGCATCTAGTAATTGAGATTGATCAATCTTGCCTAGCGCTTTATCCTTGGCAGCATCATCATAGAAATACATGATCTCTTTGCCTCTCTTTACCTTATATAGAGGTGGTTGAGCAATATATACGAATCCACCATCTACCAATGGTCGGAAATACCTGTAGAGCAAAGTTAATATAAGTGTACGGATGTGTGCGCCGTCAACGTCAGCATCTGTCGCGAGAATAATCTTGTGATAACGGAGTCTAGAAATATCGAATGTATCCCCTATAGCTGTACCGAAAGCCAAGACCAAGTTCTTGATCTGCTCAGATCCCAACATTCGATCGAGTCTCGCACGTTCAATGTTTAGGATCTTTCCACGAAGTGGCAATATGGCTTGAGTACGACGATCGCGGCCTTGCTTGGCAGTACCACCTGCAGAATCTCCCTCTACTATGAACAATTCCGACTCTGATGGACTATCCGACTGACAATCCGCAAGTTTTCCCGGCAGGGTCATACCTTCGAGAGCGCCCTTACGTAGAACGCTGTCTTTGGCTGCCTTTGCAGCTTTCCTAGCCTTCATAGCCAATATAACCTTATTGATGATCGCCCTTGCGTCCTCTGGATTCTCTTCTAGAAATGCTGTGAAGGCATCACCGAAAACTCCAGCGACTGCTCCCTGGGCTTCCATACTTCCTAGCTTTGCCTTGGTCTGACCTTCGAATTGGATCTCACGTAACTTTACCGAAATAACTGCCGTCAAACCCTCTAGTGCATCATCACCGGTGAACGTATCTTCACCATTCTTTGAAAGATTGTTGTTCTTTGCATAGGTATTCAAGGTTCTAGTCAATGCCGTTTTGAATCCTGTAACATGAGTTCCACCTTCACCAGTATAGATATTGTTAGCAAATGGCATCATTCTAGCTGATACATCATCGGCATACTGCAGAGCGACCTCTACAGATTCGACGCCTTCTACTTTCTTTTCAACGTAAAAAATATTCTTGTGAGAAGGTTTGAGTGACTGGTTAGTAAACTTGATGAGTGATACGAGCCCTCCTTCAAAGAAGAATGTATAAGATGGGGCTTCAACACCAGTTTCGCGTAGATAGAAGAGCTCCTCATCTGAGCCGAATCCCTCTATCTCATGACTGGCATCGATAACACTTATCCTGAGACCCTTCACCAGGTACGCCTGCTGACGCATGTGCTGGACGATGCGGTTCCATTCGAACTTGATACCTTCTTTGAAAATCTCGACATCAGGCTCGAAAGTTACGATCGTTCCATTTTTCTTCGTCGATCCTACCTTCTTTACAGCGGCTTTCCTCTTGCCTTTTGAATATTCCTGCATGTATACACCACCATCTTTGTGTACTACGACTTTCATATATATAGAGAGCGCATTCACGACTGATGCTCCCACTCCGTGTAGACCTCCAGAGACCTTGTAACCTGTCGTCTCACCACCGAATTTACCTCCAGCATGCAAGACGGTCATGATCGTCTCCAGTGCAGAGACCTTTGTCTGTTTGTGAATATCTACTGGGATACCTCGTCCGTTATCTGTTATGCGAACTCTGTTGCCGGGCAATAAAGCGATCTCAATGTCATTGGCAAAACCACCCATCGCTTCGTCGCGACAGTTATCGAATATCTCGGTAATGAGGTGATGTAACCCATCTGGTCCAGTTGTACCGATGTACATACCAGGACGCTTCCTGACCGGTTCTAGACCCTCGAGGACGGTAATAGATGAGGCATCATAATTACCTTCACCAGCTTCTTTTTTCCCTTTTGCTTTCTTTGTATCTTGAGACATAATCGAAAAAAGAAGCTAGTTCTTTTATGAGTACATTATAGCATTTATCAGTGCCAAATGGAAGCTGAATAGCAACAAAATATCAATGAAAAATGTTGGCCTATAATGTCCAAAATACGGCTTAAAGGCTTGACATATCAACTATACGATCTCACATACCCCACTTACACAAGCTAACTCTTTCTTTAGATCCGTTTCGTTCTGTTTCTCATAGGAGATGATCTTTGAATAGTCGACATGCTCCAATCTCTTCGCCAATTCTTTGTATGTATTTTCATCGATCGACTCATATGGTGCTAGCTTGTAGACAGCATCTTCACGAGGTAGGAATGATAGACCACCGACGATATCCCAATTCTTGTAAACCCAGTTGGCTACTTCGATCCATTCATCATTGCCAACAGATATAGTGATGGAAGGATTGTGTTCAGTGTAGTTGACCTTGACCATCTTCCAATATTCCAATTGTTCTATACCTGACAAATCATCACGGAATATCGATCCACTAGGAGCTTTGACTGGGAATTCTAGTACATAGGTCGTGGCACTCTCAGGAGATTGACCGACTTCTGGATGATACGGTACACCCTGGTCTTTCAACATCTTGAATAATGAATCTGTAGCAGAGATACGAATGCGACGAATATAGAACTTTGAGTGACGTGGATGCATACCAGATGCACAATCAACAGTCTGTGACAAAGTTCCAGAAGGCTTCACACACGTGATCGCAGTTGACTCATTGACTCCGAATCTCTTTGCGAACTCCTTGTTTACTCGAATCGCTTCATCACGAAGTCTCTTCAATACTTCTGGCTTCCTCACAGCAGGACAGTCCCATTGACCAGTGATAGAAACACCGAGCAATCTCTCACGATCACAATGTTCTTTCCATTCCTTTGAAAGATAAGGGAAATTCGTCAATGTTGATTGATATGTTCCCAGAATAACAGCGATGCGCATCTTCTTAAGTAGTGTCTTCTCCGTATCTTCAGCACGAGCGACGATCTCTGATAGATTACAGAATTGTTTTGACTGCAGAATGATCTCACCGCATGGATTTGTACCTATAGGACCGATGATATGGTTGCCTGATGGGTCAAAATATCCCTTGTATTCCTTGAGTGCTTTGATTCTACGTTCTGGCAGAGTTGCAGCGAGTGATCCACGGTTGAATATACCTCTCTCACCTGAACGACTCTCGATCAAAGCCATCCACTCCTTCAAGAATTCTTCATTGGTAGGTTTGTTGATATATACAGCAGAATTGTTAGCGAGCATTCTATGAGGATGAGTCATATAAAATGCACCCTTCTTGGCATCGCGGATCTGATCATCTCCGAGGTCAGATAGTGATATCATGGCACTCCTCCTAACTCCACCTGACACCACACAATCTCCGATCATGCAGATGATATCGTGTAGATCTATGGCGCGGAGACGCTTTCCTTGACGAGTAAGCATGATCTGACGTGAAAATGCGAGCAATCTCTGCAATGGTGCAGGGCCTGATGATTTACCACCCATAGTTTTCAAACGAACACCTTCGGCTCTAAGTAGTGAAAAATCAAAGTCGATATCTTTTCCAGAAGCCCAGGTCTTCATACCTATAGTCAATGAATCAGCCCAACCTTCCTTATTATCTGGAATAACATGAGTAGGTAATTTCTCATCTGTTTGCATCATGATCTGTGGAAACTTCTCAACATTGGTACTCTCAACAGCCCAACCAGCACCTGTTCCACACATCGATATATACATGATCTCTGCCAGATCCTGGAATGACTCAGGAGCGATGAATGAACAGTTATATGCACAGACATTGGTTGCTCTAGCTGGCTTACCAGAAAACTGGAACAGTCTCATAGAGGGCATGGCATGCTGATTCAAGATAGACTCACGGATTTCCTTGTATTCCGTGTCCTTGAGTTTATTACCGAGGTTTTCCTTCATGAAGTCCACGTAACGATCGACAGTCTCTATATATGTCTCTCTCCTACTCTCTGTATCGATCCATCTAGAGTATGTGCGGTAATATACGAACTGACCGAGTGCGTTCTTGAAATACTTCTTTGAATCTTCCGCCAACTTCTTTACATGCACAGGTATCTCAAAACCCTTGGCACGTAATTTTGCACGATCTTCGCGGTATATAACATAATGCTTGGCTGACTTTACGAGATCTGCACGCATAAGTTCTGCTTCAACAATATCCTGAGTACCTTCAACTGTTGGTATGAAGTTAGAGAACTTCTTCTTTATACGTATTAGTTCAGCAAACACACTGTTCGCGACCATACGAGCTTCTTCTATGGAGCCTTCATGAACAGCATTCATACCTTTCCATATAGCATTTACGATCTTTTCCAAGTCAAAATTGACTATTCGACCGTCTCTCTTGATAATTGTTGGGATGGAAGGAGCCTTGACCGCATTTCCTGTTGCGGTTTTTTTCTTTTTTGGCATATGATTACGCAGGCGGACTGCGAGATTATATCAGCTAATTGTTAATAAATTTTTTCAATTACTTTTTACTCGATATGTAAATAATAATTGTTCACTGGATATGAATGCATTGTAACTCCTTAGTCACTCAAAAAAAAGCTGTGGAAAACTTTTTACAGCATAAAAAAATGGAAAGACAAAATTTCATGCAACAATATTTGTCACGATGTCACTATTCAATATTGAATTTCAATATTTCTCCAACCTTGATGCCTAACTCTTTGGCGGCTCCAGCATTGATCTCTAGGACATATGATATGTTTTGCGGTGGAAAGAATGTATCTGGATAACTCGAAGGCTGAACATTCGCATTCATGCCAACAACTTTATGGTCCGCATCTATCCACACTATATCAATCGGAAAATTCATATCTTCCATCCAAAAACCATATCGTCCTGGAATTATGAAAGTGAAAAGCATGCCTTTGTCGGCACCGAGGGATGTCCGTCCACTCAATCCATTCTCGCGGCTTATTTCATCACCAGCTAATTCTATATCGATATTTCCAAGTGGTGCCTCTATGACATTTTTTCCATCATTTGTACTCATTGGACTAGTCGTGCTGGCTTGGCTAGCTGCCATAGTTGTACTGCTAACACTATTAACAATATTAACCACTTCATCGAGATTGATCCCTGTAAGTGGTGGAAGTGCTCCTTTGGAAGACAAGTAGATAGTGAGCGCAACTAGTGCAAAGAAACCAACCACAACGATTGATAGAAATGTGAAATTATCGTGGGTTTTTTTTGACATAATTTTTGGAAATTTAATAGACTGGCAATCAATATATCTTGTGCTACTATTCCAGTATATCAGTAATTATAACTCAATAACATGTATACGATAAACATTTGGTCCATAATTGTTTCATCTATTGTAAGCTTTTGCATAAGTTCTATATGGTATTCCCCTATCATGTTTGGTAAAGAATGGATGTCGCTAGTCAAGATTTCCAAGAACGATGTCGATGCTATGAAGAGTAGTAAAGTCTTCACTTCTTACATCATTCATTTCGTTGCTACGATCGTATCTCTTTCTATACTCGGCTTTGCAATATCAGCTATCGGCGTGCAAAATGCCACCGACGGGGCTTTCATCGGATTCTTTGCCTGGCTAGGATTCGTCGCACCATTTGGTGTCGGTGACTATATATGGAGAAAATCACCAGCGAGACTAGTACTCATAGACTCGATATCTGTACTACTCACCCTCGTGGTCGGTGGAGCGATCATAGCGATGTGGTAGGGTTACAACGAATAGTTCTCAGCAGAAAATTTATATTGTTCTATAAATATCTTTTTGAATGGCTCGACAGAATTCAACTCGTAAAAAACCAAAACAGCCTGGCGGTATTCATCTTCATCTACACTCCTATACGATAGCGGTGCCAGATCATTTGATAACAATACGGAATTGGCCATCAGCCTAGCTGTGCGTTTATTGCCATCCTCGAATGGTTGGACGTAACTAATTCCCAGCAATAGAATTATCGCCTTCTCATAACCCGAAGCTGCTAGATTTGTTGCTGATATTAGTCGTTCTACCGCTTCTATGATTTGGAAATGGTTATCCAATGGTCGGTAACGCGAACCTGTTATACCAACTGCCTTTGAACGTAGATTGAAAGTTACACCTAAACCATCTACCAACAATCGATGAACGGATTCGATATTACCTTTGCTTATCTCTTTGAATTTGTCAGCATTCTCATAGATATAGGAAAATGCCTTCTTGTGATTCAATATCATCACAGCTTCTTCTTTGGCTTTACCGACAGCCTCTAGACCTTTCTCGATGAGACGTTCCGTCTCCATCAATGTGTACGTATTACCTTCGATCCTCGATGATTTCCATGACAACTCAATTATGAATCTTTCCAATTCCTTTTTATGAATAGTTTCCGAGATATCGCTTTTTCTATTACGATAAATCAGGGATGAAGCTTCGAGAATAGCTAGCTCCTCTCTTGTAAATAAGTTCGCAGGTATATTTCTAAACAAATCAAAATCATATCCCGTATTTCCGTAACGACGATCAGGTACTACGTTGCAATACTCTTTTGCATCAACTGGTGCAGTTATCTTTCCTGCCACAGTCAATCTATATACTGTAGCTGGACCAGCACCTTCTTCGGATAAGACACCTCGCTCCTTGAGAGCCGAAACGTCTCTTTTGGTGGTGACCAGGGACACATCTTCTCTGTTTAAGACCAGATACGCGTGTATATCAGAAGATGAGCCTGTTTTGTTTGTAAACAGGTACTTTATGATCAATTCTTCTCTTTTACTGTTTATATTTGCCATAATCGTATCAAATCATAGCATAAATCGTATCAAAATGACGCGATTAATACTCTTATATGACACGATTATATCATTTTCCCTTAATTCATACCACTCGTGGCATCAGACGGCGCCGAAGATACTGGCGCCGTTTCTGCAGGTGTAGTTGCTGTTGGAGCTGATGCTGCTTCTGGTGTTGTTACAGGATTCTCGCTTACTGTAGGTGTAGCCTCTATAACTGGTGTTGCGGAAGACTGATCAGTACTTGGTGGCGTCACTTCAGGCGTAGCGGATACTGTAGGGTTGGTACTCGAGGCCGTATCAGTTGAAGCTGTCGTCGTATTCGTACTCGAAGCGGTATCAGTTGATGCTGTTGTCGAACTCGTCGTTGTACCTACGATTGCCGTCTGTATAACTGGAGTCGGATTGACTGGAGTTGGAGTGACTGGGGTTGGTGTGACTGCATAGCCAGGAACTACGACTTGCGTTGAAGTTGCTGTACATGATCCCATCTTCCTCAAGAGGTCTCCATTGACTATAGATACACAATACACTGTGCCTGTTGCTTGATCAGCCATCTCGAATCCTTTCGAAACTGCAACCACCTGAGACTCGACTCGATCTATATATGCTATCTTGGCTGTGAATCTATCAACCACCCAATTCCCTGTCGAAGCGATAACACTCTGAACAGCGGTAGCAATCTTGTTTATGAATACCGTAGAAGCGGTGTACTCCAGTATCGTCGAACTAGCGACGTTCCTCGCGATCTCAGTAACTGTTGTCGTACTCAGCTGGGTCTCGAGCGTACTCGAAGCGAATAGTTCCAGTGCCATGATCCTATCTGTAGTTGAACTCAAGAAATTATCTATACCATCTACTCGTAGAGCTAGATCAGCAACCGTGGTAGATGATGCCATGGAACTGATGTTCGCTGATAGTTTAGACAATGACTCACTGACACATGGTACATTGGCTGAACAGACATCACCCGCTAGTGTTAGATTGCCCTTATCATCTAGCTTGAATATATCTACACCATTCTGATTCTGTAATAGTAGGTTCTGAGTCAATGCAGGATTCAAGTCTGACTCATAGAATCTGAAGTTGTTGGCAAAGAATAGGTCTCCGTTGTATGAAGTTGTTGAGCGTAGTGCGCCGTTAACGTATAGGTCGCCGTTGATGGTGGAGGTGGCGCCAACAGCATTAACTGTCACTGTACCATTATCTAACACGGTAAACTTTGGAGCGTTTGATGAGTTGGTAACCTGGAACGCTGTACCAGTAGTCAAGCCTAGACTCTTAACGGAAAGCTTGGCGATCGGTGAGGTTGAACCAATACCGACGTTTCCTCCAGCTGTTGCCAAAAATGTTGCACCAGTTGATGTAAATGAAGTTGTTGACGCGTTAGCTGTGGTTATCTTTGTTGTAACACTCAAATTTGACGGCATGGCAAAATCACCAGCGATATCCATAAATTTAAAATCTTTGGCCCAGCTGATCGTATTTCCAACGGCATTATTGTTGGCAGTTGAAATATATATATCACCAGCATACATCGCTATCTTTGTGTTTCCAACTAAGTCATCAGACTTCCAAACACCACCGACTATATATGCTCCTTGTGTAAATTCTGCGTCATGATTCCCGGCCGCACTGTTCGAAACTATTCGGAATGCATTACCAAAGCGGTGATTATCTCCCGCAGCTGTTAAGACGCCACTGATATAACTATCTCCGGTTACACTGAACTTGGTTGTTGGCGCCGCCGTCCCGATTCCCACATTACCATTTGCATTCACTGTCAAAGTGTTAGCAGTAGCTGCACTGTTCACACTGAAGGCAGAATTCGTTCCTGCAGTGAGTCCTCCTTTAAAAGTTGAGGTAGATGTAGTAGATGAGGCTACTATATAACCAACTACAGGAGATGATGTAGCACCTACTGTTCCTGCACCTGTCCAATATGTGAGGAAGTTAGCTGTACCGCCTGACAGTGTTGCACTACCTGCTGAAATACAGGTTGTTCCATCTGTACTGAAGCATGAAGCTCTGATAGGTCCAGCGAATGTTGATGTGGCTGTAGATGTGGCGGTGATGCCAGCAACTGTTAGGTTGCCTGCTATGTATGTATCTCCTACTACGGTGAGCTTGGCGAATGGTGAGGTGGTGCCGATGCCGACGTTACCGTCAGCCTTTATTACTATTCCATTTGTAGGATTATTCTGTGTTCCTGTAAAGACTATATCGTGTGCAGTTGATGGTGTAAGGGGTTGAACAATTAATGGATTCATAACTCCAAACCAATTTCCTTCATACTGACCAAACATTGTTGAATAATTTGTTGTATTGATTTGGAAACGCACATCAGCAGCAGACGCCGCTACAAAAGTTGCTACGTTTATCCCATTTGACACAAGTGCAACATCATTCGTACCAGAACCCATAACACCCGCTGTACCATTTCCGACCTTCAAACCAGGACTGATGGCTGTACCAGAAGGAATTGTTAAATTACTAGTAAATCGCCCTGTGCCATTAACATCTAGTTTATATGCGGGACTCGTCGTACCAATACCCACATTCCCTCCATTGTAGTAAACACTGGAACCATTCGTCGTCCACTGACTAGATACCTTGTTGTTCCAGTCTGTGGTAGATGCAGATAGAGGGATGATATAGCTAGGATTGAGAGAGAGTACTCCAGTAGATGTAGCATACTGTAGACCTGTAGCTGTAGTAG
>Ga0194063_10000996_pt1 | contig 19286 bp, 16 predicted proteins | sample SepL3720m_MetaG_FD_155459 | JGI IMG/M metagenome (GOLD analysis project Ga0194063, IMG submission 155459) | Anoxic zone freshwater microbial communities from boreal shield lake in IISD Experimental Lakes Area, Ontario, Canada - Sep2016-L373-20m | ecosystem: Environmental > Aquatic > Freshwater... | reverse complement strand
GCTATAAACTCATGGTATGCAAAGCTCGCTCGGCCGGCGCTCGCACCTCCGAACTGGATTTTCGCTCCAGTCTGGACCACGCTTTTCGTCCTTATGGGAATTTCCGCTTTTTTAATATGGCAAAAAGGCCTCGAAAGAAGGGAAGTAAAAACGGCGCTCATTATCTTCGCCATACAGCTCGCTCTAAATGTCCTCTGGTCAATACTCTTTTTCGGCCTACACAGCCCAGGCTTTGCCTTTATAGAAATAATCATTCTTTGGCTAGCCATTCTCACGAGCATTATCACCTTCGCAAAGATTTCGAGGGTCGCCGCATGGCTCCTGGCTCCGTACATTCTCTGGGTTAGCTTCGCCGGATATTTAAACCTCATGCTCTGGGCACTTAACTAATAAAGTATTATAATTATTCTATGAAAAACTTAATTAAATCTTGGGAAAAGACAATATTCCTAGTATTGTCACTTTTTACTGGAATTTACGTGTACTTATTTGCATTTGAATGGCAAATAACACCAGATTCATTTTCTGGAAATTTAATTCCGTTTATATATAAAATATTTTATTCTATTTTACTATTCCCTTATTTTCTTTATTATGAAATTACAGGTATACAGATAAATCCATTTTTTGCACTAATTCTCATCGTAATAATTTTATTCCTTGTCTACACTTTAATCACTATTTTAAGAAAGAAAATCTTTCCCGACCGATTCATGTGTATTGACTGGATTTTGCCGATTATAATTCTAATATCTACATTATTATTAATAATTACACCTAAGGTTACAGATAACAGTGTAGATATATGTCTTTCTGGTCAGCTTGCTATTAATGACGTTTCTTCAAAGCCGATGGACATTTCTTCAGATATTAAAAACCTTCCAGAAGACTGTTTTAAGCAAATAAAAGATAAGAAAATTTCAGTAGATGGACTAAATCATGAGCAAATGAAGTCTTGGTGTAACGGCCTTTCTGATTCTAAAAAGGTCTACGGAAGTAATATTCCTTTTGCAAATTATGTTACTTACAAAGATTACTGCCTATATACCATTAACGAGAAAACTCTTGAAGAAAATGCTATTTTCAAAAAGATTTTGCCTAGAAATACTGAAATAAATACTACAGCAATATCTACTTCTAGTTGGCAAAAGTATTATGACTCAGACAAGAAACAAAATAGATTTGAATTTATGGCTCCAGATGGACTTGTTGTTCCATCAATACAAGCAGGGGGTGGAGTTGTTTATTATGCTGGTGACAAGACATATTCATTAAATATTTATTGTACTTATGAAAACGGTGGAAATTTTAAGGAGGAATTAGCTAAAGAACCTGGAATTACTTCTATTAATGGATATCTGACTTACGGTACTATGAACACCAGCGGTTCCGAGGGATACTCATTCGGCTTTAGTAATGATTTACGTTTTACACCATTTGGTACTTGCTCCATAAATATGAATTTTAGAACAGGTTTTGATTATAATAAATCCGAACAAATATTTAATGCAATTTTGTCTAGTATAAAATTCACAAAATAAAAGACCATGAACCGTAAGATCTATTTCAATGAAGCCCTGATGCTCGTGCTCCTAATCTCCCTCGTTTTTCACGGGCTCGGAGTAACCGGAGTTTTTTCACCAGAAAGCCTGCTCGGGAAAGTCTCTGAATTTTTTCTCATAATAATCTCCATCATAGGCGTCATACCTGTCCTCGTCAGCGCGGGAATCGCCCTCTTTAAAAGAAGTATAACTATAGACCTACTTGCCGGAATCGCCCTCGCTTTCACTCTCCTACAGCATGAATGGGTTTCGGCCGCATTCATTAATCTAATGCTTTCATCGGCCCGCCTTTTCGATGCTTTTACGCAGAAGAAAACGGAGAATATAATCACGCACCTTTTAAAATTAAGACCAGTTTCTGTCAGAGTAAAAAGCGGTGAGCATACTAAGATAATACCGCTCGAAGAAGTAAAAATCGGAGAGATTATTATAGTCGAATCAGGTGACAGAATTCCCATAGATGGCAAAGTAATTCAGGGTCAGGCGAGCGTAGATCAGTCCACACTAACTGGTGAAAGTCAGCCTGTAAGTAAAACAGATGGAAGTCAGGTTTTTAGTTCCACCCTTTGCCTTTCTGGTTCGCTTTTCGTAAAAGCAGAGAAAGTTGGTAAAGATACTACTCTCGCTAAGATGATCGCCCTCGTGGATGAAGCCAGCCGTGCGAAAACGAAAACAGAAACTTTTGCAAATAAATTCAGTGCCTGGTATATAGGCATTTCGCTCATCGCCGCCATACTCATTTATCTCATAACTAGGAATTTAAACCTAGTTCTTAGTTTGCTCTTAGTGACCTGCGCGGACGACCTAGCCGTGGCTATTCCGCTCGGCTTCACTGTGGCTATTTCTAAAGCCGCTAAACACGGAATTATTGTTAAAGGTGCCGCTGTGATGGAGAGACTAAAAGATATTCGCACTTTCGTTACTGATAAGACAGGAACTCTTACGAGTGGAGTTTCGACAGTCTTAAAAGTCATTTCGCTAGGTGATGTGCCAGAGGCATCATGTGTGAATGCGGCAGCTATTTGCTCTGTAGATTCTAAGCATCCGACGGCACTCGCTATTTTAGGATATGCAAAAAGTCGAAAAATAGACGTCCATACACCGGACGAAGTAAAGGAAACTCCAGGAGATGGAGTCTGGGCAAAGCACGAAAAGCATGAATTTTTACAGGGTAAGGTTTCCTTTTTGGCTAGTCATGGAATAGAGATTTCTGAAGAGGCCTCAAAAACTATTAGAGAAGAGCAAAAAGGAGGAAAGAGTATTAGCGCTATCGCTATAGATGGAAAGCTAGTGGCTATATTTGTCCTCGCTGATGATATTCGAAAATATGCAAAGGAGGTTATAGCAGAGACTAGGACGCTCGGTGTGAGGAATTGGGTTATGTTAACAGGTGATAATGAGCAGGTAGCCGCCCGTGTAGCCGGTGAGATAGGAATAGACAGTTATTTTGCAAATTTAAAGCCAGAAGATAAGCTAGAGCATATTAAGAAGCTGAAACATCGCCACGGTGCTATAGCCATGATGGGCGATGGCGTGAATGATGCGGCGGCTCTCGCCCTAGCAGATGTTAGCTTTGCAATGGGCGCCATAGGCTCCGACGCATCCATAGAAGCAGCGGACATCGCTCTCATGCACGACGACCTTCGAAGAGTTCCAGAAGCTATATTTTTAAGCAAAGAATCCATAGCTATCGTTAAACAGAACTTCGTCATCTGGGCGGTTTCGAATGGAATCGGACTCGGCCTAGTTTTCTTTGGCGTGATCGGCCCCGTCGGCGCTTCTTTATATAACTTCCTCACAGATTTCGTGCCGATTTTAAACGTCTTTAAGATATATAGACTGAAAATAAATAAGCATACGTACGATAGTGTGAAGTAAAAGACAAAATCATATTTGCCTTTAATTATTCCAGGTTTTCCTTTTTAATCTGAAACTTCAGGTTATTTATCTCAATGAACCTTACTGCGGATATTTAGAGGGTTGTTTAAGTCTAGCACAGTTATAATGAATAAATTTTAAATTATTTATAAAGTTTTGATAAAAATTTCATTTTTTCTTTAGAACTTTTTTAGCGTTTCTTTATCACCCATGGAGTAGAATATTCAAATGAATATTTTGAAGAGTCCTGTGGCTGTGGTCGAAAGCATTATTTCTAATGCTGGGTCAGAGAATGCTTCAGATATTCATTTCGAACCTTATGAGGAAAAGGTACGGGTGCGTCTTAGGGTGAATGGCGAATTAAGAAAAGAAAGGGAATTTCCTATAGCAGAATACAGTGGTGTTTTAGCTAGAATTAAAGCTTTAGCCTCTTTAAGACTTGATGGAATTTCCATGCAGGATGGGCGCTTTGTTTATGAAGTTGAAATTAAGGCTAAAGAAGAAGGTAAGAAAAAGATTCTAGAAGATGACTTAAAAGAATTAGTAAAATTCGACATTCGCGTATCAGTTCTCCCTTCATTTTTCGGTGAAAGTATAGTCTTACGTCTGTTTCGGCGTGGCTTCACGTCTAACTCTCTAATAGAACTGGGCTTTACTCATGAGCATGAGAAGGTTTTTAAAAGTGCATTATCTGGACGAGGTCTTATAATAATCACAGGACCGACAGGCTCTGGAAAGACCACCACTCTTTATACCTTACTCCAGTCTCTACCTATTCACGAACTATCCATTATCACTCTCGAAGATCCTATCGAGACTACACTTGATGGAATTAGACAAGTGCAGATTCATCCACGCGCTGGTATTACCTTTGCCACAGGCCTACGCTCTATTCTTCGTCAGGATCCGGATGTGATTATGGTTGGAGAAATCCGTGATACAGAGACGGCTAGGATAGCCGTACATGCTTCTATGACGGGCCACTTAGTTTTGTCGACTATTCATACTACTAGCGCGGTGGATGCTATTCCACGTCTTATAGATATGGGACTAGAGCCGTATCTTATAGCATCTTCAGTGAGGCTTATAGTAGCTCAGGAATTAATAAAGAAAGTAAATAAAGATGGAAGTATAGGGCGCAGAGTTATAGCTGAATTATTAGAATTTGATAATTCTATAAAAAATGCAGTACATAATAGAAAAAACACTTCGGCCATTTTGGGGATCGCTTCTAAGAATGGATTTAGAACGATGGAAAACCATATTTTATCTATCATGGAGAAAGGCGAAATCACGTCTGGTGAGGCTCATTCGATTATCAAAAATCTCTAAAATTCCAGATAATTCTCAAATAGTATTATCAGAACAGCTTTCATTTTTATTAAAGGCTGGAGTTTCCATGATAGATGCCTGTACAGTGGTATCAGGAAGTATGCCGAAATATACAGAAAGAATCCTTAATCTCTCTCGAGAAATCTCTGAGGGAATTTCAGTTTCTTCGTCTTTGTGTAGCGAAAAGCACGGAATCTTTGATGGCAAATGGCTAGCTGTTTTAAAATCTGGAGAATTAAGTGGAACGTTAGATATGACATTAAGCTCGCTCGCAGAACATATTAAAAAAATAAATCAAATAAAATCGAAAATTAAAAGCGCTGCCTATTATCCGCTATTTGTCGGTATTTCTGCCTTTTTTGCTGTTATTTTCCTTATGCTATATGTTATGCCAAAAATAATACCGATGCTTTCGGGAATGAGGGTGGAATTGCCGCTTCTCACGAGGATCGTTCTCGCTTTCAGTCACTTTTTTCAGAGGGATTGGATGTTTATAATCACGGCCGTATTTTCTTTGCCAATATTTTTCGCATGGTACCAAAGGTCGGAAAAAAGAATGAGATTAGTACATAAAAGTATTTACAGTTTCTGGGGCCTTAAAGATTTTTCTAAATATTATAATCTATGCACTCTATACCGAACTACTTCACTTATGTATAAAACAGGATATTCTTTACCTCAGGCATTAAGCTCAGGAGCCAGTACTTGCAGTAATGTATTCTATAGAGAAAAAATGAGTCTTTGGTCAGAGCAAATGAAAAAGGGAAGTCGTCTTTCGAATTTACTTATCTTTGAAAAAGAGACTTTCGCCTTCGATTCTTCTATAATCGTCGCTGCTGAAAGGTCTGGCACGATGGAAAATGCGCTAGATTATCTATCTGAATATTATGAGAACAAATTAAATTCTATAATTAAGGTTATTAGTTCTACTGCGGAGCCGGTTCTACTCATATTTGTAGGTTCAATAGTCGCTCTAGTCGCACTTTCAGTAATTTTACCGATCTATAAGATGACTGGTTCGATGGGTACATAATAAACGGATAAGATAGATTATGATAAAAATGAAGAGAAAATTAAATGTCAAAAATCTAAATTCTGGCTCGCTTTTATTTAATGTCTTATTATCTATGTTTTTGGGCATTTTAGTTTGTACAGCTGGACAGGAATTATTAGATGAAGGAGAAAAAATAATCATATCTGCCGAAAGGAATATTAGAGTTAGGGAAATATATCAAAGTGAAAAGAATGAATTAATTAAAAGCACTGAAAATGGCATAGATTTTTTGCCGAATGGAATTATTAAAGAAAGCGTAAAATCTTTTAATGATGGATTTTCGGCCACTACGTCAGTTAATTTTATAGATAACTATTCAGCGCTGGCGAGAATCTTTATAAAAGATAATATAAATGGAAATACACAAGAAAAAGATGTGTATTTAACAGATCCGAATTCAGCCGACGGCACTTTAGAATGTAATTTAGAAGAGAAAAGCATTACTGCATTTGATAGCATTTCTGGTCCAGACCTAGGTGAAGGAAATTACGCTACAGGAATAGATGTTAAAGGAGATAAAATATTCGTATCGTCAGACTCATCTAAAAGTACTAGTCCAGACTTATTTATTTTCGAATTAAAAAACTATGCTTTGACAAAGTTATCAGAGATAAATACAGGTCCTGGATTACTCAGCGTGGATGTCGCTGGTGATTTTGCCTATGTAGCTAATACTAGCTCCGCGGGACAAGCGCAAATAATAGATGTGAGTGATACGAAAAATCCGAAAGTGATTAGTAATATTAAGCTCGCTCAGTTTTCACCATATCCGAAGGGTGTTTCAGTCTTATTTAATAAAGATATTTTATATATTGGTACGACTAAAAGCACGAGTTCTAGTGAAATCACAGCATATAATGTAAAAAATCCATACAGTCCTTCGAAAATATGGGAATATAAAACTAATACACAAATAAATTCCATTCTGCTTTATGAAAACTATTTATTAGTAGCCACGCCGACTCAGTCTCAGCTCCAGGTTTTAGACATATCTAATTCGTCATTAATTAAGGTTGTGAAAACTTTTTCGCCTTCGGGCTGGCAGACTCAGGAAGGAAATACTCTTTTCAGGGATAGAAAGGTGATATATTTCGGCCGGACTGTTGGTGGTTTTAATAATGTTCAAAACCATGAACTCTTTGCCTTAAATGCTGAGACATTACCGGAAATCTCTATTATGTGGAGTAAAGATATAGGTTCTAGTATTTATGGAATACCATCACGCGGATCGCAAATTATTTATTCCACAGGAGCTGGAAAGAGTGGCTTATGGGCCTCATCTACTCAAATCCTATTTAATTCGCCAGTGACGGATACGAAATGTTTCGGCCAGAAAATATATATAACGATGAAAGATCGTTTCGGAGTTTATGTAATCACCGTAAAATATGCAGAATAATAAAGGCTATTCCTTAATAGAAGTGATTTTAAGTATTACTATAGGTTCGCTCGTAATCAGCGGAATTTTTACTTATATGCGAGTGCTTTTAGATAGAGCTACGAAAGAGACTAATAGAGCCGAACAATATTTGAATAATATTAAGGATAATAGCGCTGGTTTTATCTCTATTCCGATCATCGTTACAATATCTAATTCTATACTTATACTTTCCACATATTCTGTTATCATTAATTCGGTGGCAGAGGAAGATTCGGGTCATAATTGCAGAGATACTGCCACTGCTTCTGCAGAATTTTGTATAAAAAGGGCGGAGATGAATTATAGAGAGGGCGTTCAGAATATTCCAGCAGTTCTATATTCAGAGCCATCATTAATTTGCGAAATAAATTCCGTGAATGAAGGTAAAGACTTTTTAGGAAAAGCTTTTGAGAATATAAAAGTAATCGGAAGGCAAAAGACGAATCGCTGTTCAATTACTGGCTTTGCTACTATCACGGTCACTACTTTGGATATGAAAATATTAAATTAAAAAGTGAAAATAAAAAAGTCAAATGAAATCTTTATGAAAATTTCATTTTTTCTTTAGAACTTTTTAAGCGTTTCTTTATCACCTTTAGTACATAATATACCTATTATTAATAATTTTATAAAAATGAGTAAAAAAGTAATAAAGTCAAAGAGAAAGAAGGGAATAATTAAGACAGAAGAAGGGTTCACGCTTTTGGAAGTTCTTTTGGTTATTGGCATTATAGCTGTGCTCGCATCTGTAGCGCTCGTCGCCATTAATCCGAATAGACAGTTCAAATTAGCTAGGGATTCTCAGAGGGTTAGTAACGTTCACACTATAGTAAATGCTATAAGCCAGAATATGTCTGAGCATGGCGGAATATTTTCCTGTGGTAGTTCTACATATGTTTTACCCATCGTGGCTACTCCTATAAAAACTGGTGGGGAAGGAGATATAGCTCAGTGCCTAATTCCACAATACATTTCTAGTATGCCTTTTGACCCAGTCGGCGGAAAGTTTCTTTCAGAAGCTGAATATGATACGAAATATTCTATTTTCTTAGACTCAAACGGCCGAGTGGTAGCTACGGCTACACCAGAACTAGCTTCGGTGATTTCAGCTGTAAGATAAAGAGAAATAAAAAAGTAAATTTACGCGAATGTGGAGCGTGACTGTTATTTTTCATCTAATCCTTTAACCGCCTTCTTCATGTAAACTGAAAGGTCGTCGAGCTTTATAATTTCCTGAGCATGATTAGACATTTTTCGAACTATAACTGTGCCCTCCACTACTTCCTTTTTGCCGACGAGAATCGTTAAGGGAATATTAAGTTTTTCAGCCGTAGCTATTTGGCTAGATAATTTATCTCGGCAAAGTGCATGATAAACCGGAATATTCGCATTCCTCAGAATCTCTATAATCTTTAAGCTTAAAAGCTTTGCCTCAAAACCGAGCTGAATAAAGCAAACAGCAGGCTTCTTTATCTTCTTAACAATCTTCTGTAATTCATTCTTCGGATCATTCTTTAAAAGTATAGACACTCCGACCCCAGGAATTTCTCTTTTATGACCGATCTTCTTTGCTAACCCATCATAACGCACGCCTACAGCTAAAGTCTTCATCTTTATCTCACCTTTCTCACTTCCCTTAATCTCGTAAATAGTTTCAGAACAGTATTTCCTATTTCCAATCAAACGCTCATTAATAATATAGCTAATACCGAGGCTCTGAAGATACTCTAATACTTCCATAAAATGCGTCCTGCTTTTATCAGATAAATAGACTGTACTCTTAGGTGCATGAATGTTTATCTCTTTACAAGCCTCTTTATGACAGGAAAGCAGTTCAAACGGGTCTACTTTAAAAGTTTGCCTACACGCAGGATCCAGTTCTGATAAATTCTTACGATAATATGCAGTTAAATCACGAGCGAATAGAGCAATAGAATCTTTATCACCTATACTATTAATCTCTACCTGTAAATTCTCATAGCCAGCTTCTTTAAGCATGACGGTAGCGGTCTGGATAAGTGTAGCTTCAGCAATGCTTTTATTCGAACCTATAATATCCAAATCACAAAACCTATTAAATTTATCAGCTTTCTTATTCAAATGACCTTTAAAATTACCTCTGAAATACAAAAGAATAGGCTGAGGGCCTTCATCGAGCTTCTCCTCTAAATATGAGCGAAGAATAGCCACTTTCTCTTCCACGTGAAGAGGAAGTCTCATATCACTATTTTCTAAATCCGGATCCACGAAATCACCCTCCATTAAAGTCTTTGCGAGTAATACATCACTTTTCGTTATCTCCGGCGTAGATTTTGTATTAAAGCCGTAATAGAGCGCTATCTCACCACTCTTATCTAATTTACTCTGATTAACATTCTTCTTTGCTCCTTTAGGATTTTCTTTTCGCATATTTTGTTTAATTAGATGTATTCGTTATGGATCCTGGAAAAAACTTTATACTTCCAGGTGGAAGTAGGCGAATGAACGGCTTTCCGACTATATACTTTTTATCAAGTAAGCCCCATGCACGTGAATCTAAACTCTGGGCTCTATTATCTCCCATCACAAAGTACTGATCATTGCCTAGTGTGCTCTCAAATGAATCTGAAATATAATGCGACTTATCTACATAACTAGAATCTACGACGAAACCCGCTGGGTTTTCTTTATTAATAACTGTCACCACACCCTCATTAATCTTAACAGTTTCTCCCGGAAGGCCGATTACGCGTTTGATGAAATACACTGAAGGCTGATTCGGATATTTAAAGACGACCACATCATATCTAGCGGGATTATTAAATATCTCATAAGAAAGTTCATCGACTATTAAATATTCACCGGTTTTAAAGGTGGGGTCCATAGAGGCACCGTCGACTATAAAGGGCTGAGCGATATATGCCCGAATAAAGACGATAATTATAACAGCAATGACAGTGAACTTTATGACCTCTTTTATAGAATTACTAGTGTTGTCACTTTTTTGTTCTTCCATGACATACATTGTACCTGTGTAGAGGCGTTGACACAAGACTTCCTAACGTGTGATACAATACATTTATGACATCATTTATTTTTGTAGGCCTGGGAAATCCTGGAGATGAGTACAAAGATACTCGTCACAATACCGGGCGAATCGTTTTAGAATATTTTAGAAAGAGTCGTGAATTTCCGGAATGGGAATTCGATAAAATGCTAAATGCACAAGTCTCCCGCGGAAAATTAAAGAAAAAATCCGTGATTTTAGTCCTGCCAGATACTTTTATGAATAAATCAGGTGAGACAGTGAAGAAGCTTATTAAGAGCAAAGCACAGGCAGAGAGTTTAGCTGTCATTCATGATGAATTAGACATAGCCTCAGGACGCGTAAAAATGTCTTTTAATAAAAGTTCAGGTGGTCACCGTGGAGTAGAGTCTATTATGAAAGCAGTTAAGACAGAAGCCTTCACCCGCGTTAGAGTAGGAATATCTCCAGCGAATGCAAAAGGCGTTTTAAAGAAACCTCAGGGCGAAGAAGAAGTAGGCGACTTCATTTTAGGCAAATTTAAGCCGAGCGAAATGTCAGACATTAAAAAGATTTCAAAGAAGGTGGCGGATTCTCTGGAAATCTTTGCCTTAGATGGAAGGGATAAGGCGACGGGAATTTGTAATACTGAGAAATAGGATAATTATTCGATTCTACATAGTTTTCTAAGAATTTGACATTACGATACATTCGTGTATAGTATATCAACATGAAAAACATGTCAAAAATCATGAATATTGTCAGCAAAAGCCGTAATGGCCTAGGGGATTTTTGCATGTCCAGCGTTCTAAGCATTTGAATTTAAACTCTTAATTTAATTCGAAAATTTTAAACGCAGCGCATGCGCGGCGTGTTATGTTCTTTGACTTTACACAAACACAAAACAGACCAAAAACGAAAGGTATAGTATGAGAAAAGACGAAAAGACTAATCCATTAGTTTATCTCTTCAGAAAAACGTGGCAGTATTCTGAAGGTAATAGGGATAAGGTGATCTGGTTCTGGGTATTGTTCATTATTGGCAATTCCATAACCATTTTCGCTGAACCCATTCTCTGGGCGAAAGTAATCGAAACGATAACCACAAAAGGTATAAACAAGGAGAGTATGAGAACGCTTCTCACTCTCCTCGCTATTATCCTGCTCGTAAGTGTAGTTTTCTGGGCCCTTCACGGGCCGGGAAGACTGCTTGAACGCGTTAATGCCTTTAAGGCTAGGGTTAATTATCGAAAACATCTGTTAAAGGGTGTTATGTCACTGCCGATGGAATGGCACGTGGACCACCATTCGGGTGACACTATAGACAAAATCGAAAAGGGAACTGGCGCACTATACTCATTTTCAGAAGATTCTTTTGAGGTGATTTATTCTGGTGTTCAGTTAGTGGCGAGCTATGGAATGCTCGTTTACTTTAGTCCTTCATCGGCCTACATAGTCGTCGGTATGACGCTAGTTATGATATGGATCACTGTGAGATTCGACAAAGTTCTCATAGGTCAGTACAAAGAGTTAAATCATTCTGAGAATAATGTTTCTGAAAGCGTCTTTGACGCCATAAGTAACATAACGACAGTTATTATTCTTAGAGTCGAGAGACTGGTCTTTAGGGCGATACTGCATAAAGTAGAAAAACCATTTGATCTTTTCAAACGGAATAACCGTCTGAATGAGCTAAAGTGGTTCTATACTGACTTCTGTAGTAATGTCATGACCGTTCTCGTCCTCGGTGCATACTTTTGGCAAAACATGGGCGCCGAAAAAGGTGTCTTAGTGGGAAGTGCTTATCTTCTCATTAGTTACTTAAGAAAAATCAGTAATTTGTTTTTCAAATTTACAGGAATGTACGGGGATATACTACAGCGTAAGGCAAAGGTAATAAATTCGGAGGAACTCGCAGAAGATTTTAGAACGGAGAACTTCACGAATCATATCCTACCTAAAGGCTGGCGCAGACTAAATGTGAGTGGCCTTAATTTTTCCTATCACGGTGATTTAAAAAGCAGTGATGGAAAAGTGGATGAAGGAGAATTACATTTAGTTAATGTGTCATTGACTATAGAACACGGCGAGAGGATCGCTTTTGTCGGAGAAACGGGAAGTGGTAAGTCCACTTTGCTTAAGGTTATAAGAGATCTCTATCATGCTCGGGATTTATGCCTGTCGGTAGATGGGACGATAATTCCGAATGGCTTTGAAGGTATAAGCCAAGCCATCTCTTTAGTGCCACAGAATCCAGAAATCTTTGCTACGACCATAGTCGATAATATCACTTTGGGAGAAGAGCACAGTATGGATTTCATTAGGCACTTTACGGATATGGCCTGCTTTACAGATGTGGCTATGAAGCTACCGAAGCAGTTTAATACCTCCATAAAGGAAAAAGGTGTGAATCTGTCAGGTGGCGAACAGCAGCGTCTGGCCCTATCTCGAGGACTACTGGCCTGTCATGATAAGGACATCATACTTCTAGACGAGCCTACTAGTAGCCTAGACACAGAAACAGGGATTCAGGTTTATCAGAACATCCTTCGGGAATTTAATGGTAAAACTGTGATTTCTACGGTCCACAGCCTACATCTTCTCACTTTGTTTGATAAGATTTATTTCTTTAACGAAGGGATAATAGTCGGTTCAGGTACACTTCGCGAACTTTTAGATACTTGTCCCGTTTTTAGCGGGATGTGGCAAAAGAGTTTACTGCAGAGTAGTATCCATGGTGAAAGTGTAAAATAGTTCTTTGTTTACAAAGCAAAGCCCGCCTTCTTGGAGAAGGCGGGGCTTTTTTGCTATCTTATTCTTTTTACTTTTTATCTTTATCGACGAAAGAAAGCGCCATTTTCTGATCCTTTGGATCGAAGAGAGTGATCTTAAAGTTATAGGTCTTTCCAAGCTCTAATTTAGCGCGAAGTTTTTCTTCACTGCCGAATTCAGAGACATGTACTAGTCCTGCGATTCCTTCTTCTATAGATGCTAGAGCGCCGTGTTTGTTAAATTTAATTATGACACCACGAACGACCTTATCTTTTCCGTATTTCTTTCCAGCTTCTACCCAAGGATTCTCTTTAAGGGCCTTAATAGAAAGTGAGATTTTGCCATCCTTAACTTCTATTACCTTAACTCTGACCTTCTGGCCGATTTTAAATAGGGCTCGAGGGTCTTCTACTAGTGACCAGTCGATTTCTGAAATGTGTACTAGTCCTTCTAGGCCTTCCTCTACCTTAACGAATACTCCGAAGTCTACGACTCCAGTAACAGTACCGTCTAGGATGTCGCCGACTGTATATCTTCCGACTGCCTTTTCTTTGTCCTTATGTTCAGGACTCTTTTCTGAGAAGATAAGTTTTCCTTCCTTCGGAACTGCTGTAATGATGCAAACAGAAATTCTCTTTCCGACCATTTTCTTTAGTTCTTCTAGGATTTTATCTTTATCTCCATCCTGTACTCGAGGATAATGTTCAGGCTTTAACTGAGAAGCAGGAAGGAATCCTGATAGACCCTGCCATTCGAGTATAAGTCCGCCCTTATTTGCCTCAGTAATAAGTAGATCGAGAACTGCCTTTGACTTAATAGTTTCTTCAGCTTCGCTCCAGATAAGTGCCTGGCGAGCTTCCTTTAGAGATAGTTCTATATAGCCATCTTTATTATTTAAATCTACGACCTTAGCTGAAATGCTGTCACCGACGTTCATTTTCTTAATAACGTCACGTGCGCTTACATATTCACGACCATAGATAATACCAGTTCCGTAAGGTTTTAAGTCTATATATACGCCTGATTTCTCAATGCTTATAACAGGACCCTCTACCACATCTCCGACTTTTGGTAATTCGGCTGTTTCGTCGAATACCTTTGTCATTACTGGGCTTTTTAGCACTTCATCTACTACTACTTTTGGCTTTTTTGCCACCTTTTCCTTCACTACTTTAACTGTTTCTTTAAGCTTTTTTAACATAAATTATTCACTGGGAGGTCCGCTTTTTAAACTAATAAAATAAATTGCGGGGTTACTCGACAGAGTATTAATAAATGCGACTTTACGCCGCCAAAAGACTATACCATATTTATAGAAAAATGAAAGGCAAATGTTTTGCACTGGTCTAGTCCAGCACAAAACCTTTACAAATTAACAAGATGTGGTAATCTGCATTTCAGAAGCCCAGAATTAACTTGGGCAAAAATGGAAGACTAGTTATGAATGAAACAAAACATCCGCTCGTTGAAAAGCAGCTCGCGAAGCTCCCGCAAAACTGGAAAGAATGGCTGGAACGATGGCGTGTCGAAGATGACCCATTCACTTTGCTGTCGCTCCTGCATTACGGTCCCGAAATGCCGGACTCCGCAAACTTCGAATGCCGATACGAAGCCACTATCCTGTATCTACGCCTTGCAAAGGGATATTACGACAGAGAACAACAATTCGGGAAGGAATTGGGATTCGATGGCAAAACTAATATCTTTACCTGCCCGCGCTATACGCTGGGTAAGACTGCCTTTCAAACCTTGTGCAAACACGCGTTTCGAAAGACTGAATCAGATCGCACACCGTGGGAATCCTTTGTGTGGGATGAATCTCTTCTTAAGGAGCTCATTGTTTTTCTTGTTGGCGATAGCCTTGAGGTTGGTACCGCCGAAGACGAAATGCATAGCCTGTTCTGCTCTGCTAAGGATCGATACGAGGAGATTCTCAGAGAATTCTGCCTTGGCTTAGCTGAGTTCCTGATCAAAATGCCATTCCCTAGTTATAGTGGCGAAGAGACAAAGGCTCAATGGACTCCCGTGTGGCGTTCACATCGAAAAGCTGTGGTGAAAATCCTTTGGTATCTTGAGCGGTTAGATATGCTGATCGAACTGAAAGAAAAGGTCGATGAGAGCATACTCGATTCCCTAAGGGATTTAATCCTCTATCGGGAAATTCAGGTCCCTGTCTCGCCACGGTCAGTAAAAATGGTTTGTCGGAAGCCGCGTGACGTTCGGGATATACTCAAAATCAAGGATAACGGCTGGTTCTGGCACCAAGGCGGCTGCGAGATATCAAAAGCAGCTTATATCTACCTAGGACTGACAGCTGGTAATGAGTAGTGTTCCTGTTCCAAATCTTCAGTGCTTGGTACCACGCGTATCAGGCATTTTTTTATCAAGTCAGATATTCTTGAAATTAATAATTAGTAAATACATTCTGAAATTATTTTAGCGACCTCTTTCAGCTCTTTTTCAGGGGTCGCAGGTCTTTCTCCGGGCCTATAAAGGAATTTCCTAGGCTCATATTCATATATTCCGGCGTCACCGGCTTTTCTCGGCAAAATGTGCAAATGAAAGTGGGGAACTGACTGCCCGCAGTCTTTGCCGTCATTCCAGGCGAAATTAAAACCTTCTGCCCCGAATGACTTTTTTAATGCGCCACAAATTCTCAAACGTAAATCCTCCACAGCTTCTTTTTCCTCTTTAGTCATATCCTCATACTTTGCCACACACCTTTTGGGACAAATTAAAGTATGGCCTATAACCACAGGGATATTTGTCGGAAAGGCAAAAGCCAGGCTATTCTCCACGATAGTCCTCTCCTTAATCTCCGGAATCTCACAAAAAGCGCATTTCATCCACCAATAATACACTATTTATACAGCATTTAAAAAATGAAAGGGATTTTCTGTTATCTTTTATGTCGAAAATCCCTTTCATTTTTTCTAGTTTTTGATATAATATATGCATGGTCATAACATATCAGGGTGGCGAATTTGTTAAACTTCAGTTTGGCGATATTACGCTCGCTTGTAATCCCGTTTCAAAGAATTCAAAATTACCACAAACGCGCTTCGGGGCGGACGTCTGTTTAGTATCTGCAGATCATCCAGATTTTAACGGCTCTGAGCAGGTCGCACATGGTGAGAAAAAGCCTTTTATAATAGACGGCGCCGGTGAATATGAGGTGAAGGGAATTTTCATTCAGGGATTCGGATCAAAGACGAATTTCGGTGGAAAAGAATCTATAAACACTATTTATAAAATTGTTCTTGAGGGAATGAACATCTGCTTCCTCGGTGCACTTTCAGATCAGGAAATCTCTAAAGAAGCGGATGAGGCATTAGATAATATAGACATTCTTTTTGTACCTATAGGCGGAAACGGTGTGCTAGACCCATCAAAGGCCTATAAATTAGCCGTATCACTAGAACCGAAGCTCATTATCCCTATACATTTCGGCGAAATATCAGATAATAAAGATGCATTAAAAACTTTCTTAAAAGAAGCAGGGGAATCCGCCACACCAGTAGATAAATTAACTTTAAAGAAGAAGGATTTAGATGGTAAAGAAGGTGACGTCGTCGTCCTTCAGGCCGTTTCTTAAATTTTGTATATTAAATTAAATTATTTTTAAAAATTTATGATGAATTTTATAAACAATATGCGAGCACAGTCCGACAGAGCGAAACATCGCTTTGCCTTATCTGTCGCTCTCGGCGTAACAGCATTTATACTCATATTCTGGGCAGTGTCTTTTTCAGTTAAAATGGACGAACTTTCGAATGGACCTTCAGATAAGAGTACTAGCACATTTGGCGCAGTTAAGAGTAATATGGCGAGCGTCGTTTCAGGGTTTGAAGGATTAAAGAGCACTCTTTCTTCTTTATTTTCTTCCGGTACACCAGCACCAAAAGGAGAATTAGAGCCAGCACCATCAAACTTTACTAATCAAAACAAATAACAAACATTCTGTATGGCAAAGGATATACCAGAAAAGAAACTTAATGTTCGTGACGGAGATAATGAAGGAACTCCTATGAGAAAAGAAGGAGACGGAATAGTAGTACGAAGTATAACGACAGAAATGCGCGAGGCATATTTAAACTATGCCATGTCTGTTATTACTGCCCGTGCCCTCCCAGACATCCGTGATGGATTAAAGCCTGTTCACAGACGCATTCTCTTTGCCATGCATGAAATCGGTCTTACAGCTAGTGCAAAGACCCGTAAGTCAGCGAAAATTACAGGAGATGTGACAGGTAACTATCATCCACACGGAGACGCAGCCGTCTATGAATCTCTAGTGAAAATGACACAGCCGTTTTCTATGCGCTATCCGCTCATAATCGGTCAGGGAAACTTCGGATCTATCGATGGAGATAATGCTGCAGCGCCTAGGTATACTGAGGCAAAGATGTCGAAGATTTCAGCTGAACTTCTTCGAGACCTCGAAAAAAATACAGTGGACTGGAGACCGAACTATGAAGGTACTAGAAAAGAACCGATAGTTTTGCCGACTTCGGTTCCAAACCTTTTACTTAATGGAACGCTCGGAATAGCGGTCGGAATGGCATCGAATATTCCGCCACATAACCTCGGCGAAGTCTTAGACGCCACTACTCATCTCATAGATAATTCAGAAGCGACCACCGAAGACCTTTTGCAGTTTATTAAAGGACCAGACTTTCCGACAGGAGCTATACTTTATGGTCAAAAGGACCTCGCCCACGCATACGCTACAGGGCGCGGAGGGGTAGTTGTTCGCGGAGAAGCTGAGATTATAGAAGATAAAAAGGGACAGTTCTCCATCATCATTACTTCACTTCCGTACAGGGTTATAAAATCCACTCTTTTAGAAAGAGTAGCTGAACTCGTGAGAGATAAGCTTTTAGACGGCGTTAGAGGAATGAGAGATGAGTCTTCGAAAGACATTCGAATAGTTATAGATCTAAAAAACGGTGCTCATCCTGAAAAAGTCCTAAATTTTATATATAAACACACTCAGTTAGAAGAATCTTTCCACTTTAACGTGGTAGCGCTTATAGGTGGTGTGCCGAAGACCCTTTCTTTAAAAACTATTTTAGAGGAATTCGTCGCGCATCGAATTATAGTAGTTAAGCGCCGAACACAGTTTGACCTAGATAAGGCCCTCGATCGTGAACATATACTTATCGGTTTGAAAAAGGCATTGGACTATATAGACAGAATTATTACCCTTATTAGAGGATCGAAGGACGCTCTAGAGGCACACGTTAAATTAATGAAGGAGTTTAAATTCTCCGAAAGACAGGCTACAGCCATTCTCGAAATGAAGCTTCAGAAGCTCGCCGGCCTAGAGAGGAAGAAGGTGGAGGAAGAATTAAATGCCATTCAGTTATTTATAGCTGAACTTAAAGATTTACTCGGTAGTAATAAAAAGATTTTAGCTTTGATTAAGAAGGAACTTTCTGAAATTAAGGCAAAGTATAATGATGAACGCCGAACTAAGATAATGAAAAACGGAGTAAAAGAAATCTCCGATGAAGATTTAATTCCAGATGAAGAAAGCGTTCTTATCCTTACAAAGGGCGGATATATTAAGCGCACTAATCCGGATGAATATAAAAAGCAAAAAAGAGGTGGGGTCGGAGTAGTGGATCTAGATACTAAAGATGAGGATTTCGTCACCATATTCGTCACGGCGAGCACTCATAATGACCTCCTATTCTTCACTGATAAAGGAAAGGCCTATAAGATTAAGATGTTTGAAGTCCCAGAAGGCAAAAGAGCTACGAAAGGTAAGTCTATAATGAACTTTTTGCCTCTCGGAGCTGATGAAAAGATAAATTCTATTCTTCCGATTCCGAAGGAAGTAAAGGGTGAGAAAAATGAAGAACATTCTATAATGATGATCACGAAGCATGGAACTGGTAAGAAAGTTTCTGCTAAAAACTTTAGCGATGTCCGCCGATCAGGCCTTATAGCTATCACACTTCATGATGGTGATGAATTAGTCTCAGCTACTCTCGTGGAGAAGAGTGATGATATGATTCTAGTCTCCGCAGACGGTCAGTCTATTCGCTTTAAAGAATCAGATATTCGCGAAATGGGCCGTGGAGCAGCAGGCGTCCGCGCTATGGACCTAGATAAAACAGACACTGTCGTCCACGCAGAAGCTATCAGGCCTTCTTCAAAGGGCGGTTCACTATTCGTCATAAGCGAAAAGGGCTTCGGAAAACAGACACTCCTAGAGGAGTATAAGACTCAGAATAGAGGCGGTTCAGGTATACTCACA
>Ga0194063_10000995_pt1 | contig 19288 bp, 13 predicted proteins | sample SepL3720m_MetaG_FD_155459 | JGI IMG/M metagenome (GOLD analysis project Ga0194063, IMG submission 155459) | Anoxic zone freshwater microbial communities from boreal shield lake in IISD Experimental Lakes Area, Ontario, Canada - Sep2016-L373-20m | ecosystem: Environmental > Aquatic > Freshwater... | reverse complement strand
TCAACGGTGGCACCTACTGCTTCCAGGCCCCGCTGATCTTCGCGATGCTGCACCAGTTGACCCCTAACAACGCGCAGGGCGAATATTACCTGACCGATGTGCTGGAACTGCTCATCAAGCATGGTGAGAAAGTCGGCGCGGTGGTGTCACCGGACGAGCATCTGGTCGACGGCATCAACGACCGCGTGCAGCTTTCTGAGGCAGAAGCCACGTTGCGGCAGAATATTAACCTCGCGCATATGCGCAACGGCGTGACCATCGTGGACCCCAAGAGCACCTTCATCGACGAGGGCGTGCTTATCGGGCAGGATACCATCATCCACCCCTTCACCTTCATCTATGCGGGCACTGTCATCGGCAATGATTGTATCATCGGCCCTGGCAGCCAGCTTTTCGCCACTACGGTAGAGGATAACGCGCAGGTGATCTCCTCGCGCGTGGAGCAGAGCATCATCCGCACGGGGGGCAAGGTCGGCCCGTTCTCGCGCCTGCGCGCCAATTGCGAGATCGCCACCGGAGCCGAGGTGGGCAACTTTAGCGAGATGAAGAACACCCGCGTGGGGGCAGGCAGCAAGGTACACCACCTGGGCTACCTGGGCGACACCACGCTGGGCGAGAAGGTGAACATCGGCGCGGGCACCATCACCTGCAACTACGACGGCGCAAAGAAGCACAAAACCACCATGGGCGATAACGTCTTCATCGGCAGTGGCAGCCTCATCGTCGCCCCGATCAACATCGGCGACCGCGCCCTCACCGGCGCCGGCAGCGTAGTCACCCGCGACATCCCGTCAGGCAAAGTAGCCTTCGGCGTCCCGGCGAAGATTGTGCGGGATCGGGAGAGTTCCTAGTTTCTGGTTCCTAGTTTCTAGTTATTTGTTAGCCTGAAAGGCTCGTATTTTTATAGCCTGGGGCAGCGCCCCAGGTACCGCTTTACCCGAAGAATTTAATCTTTAACCAGCAGCCACGATATCGGAAGTCGAACGTGTGCGACGTGCGTTTGCCTGCTGGGCGCGAAAATCTTCCGCGACGCGATTTAAGAAGGCAATTTTTTCCTCGTCGCTCATACCAGCCATTTGCGACTGTACATATTCGGCTGCCTGGTGTTTCATTTCGACGCAATCGAATGTTTTATTCTTCATCATTGTCCAACATCTCCTCGGGTGTGTAGATTTCAATGGGAGGATACCCATAAGCATCATTTATTGCGCAATAGAGTTTCATACGACGGTAATTGACAATATGTTTAAAATTCCAACTCACAATCAGATCGCATTGCGATGTTGTCGCCAAAGCTACATGCAGTGCATCATCCGCCCATTTTGGGGAGACTATCCCGGCGTCCAGATAACCGCGTTGCAAAGCAAGAGCTGCTGCATCCGCATCAAGGATAGTCATATACTCCTGCAAATCTGCAAATAGATTCTTTACTTGCATTGGCGCGTTATTCAATTCTAATACAACGACAGATGAAATAATCAGTTGAAAACGGCCAGCGCGTACCATATCGAAAAAACTCACCGTTGCTACGCTGAATTCCGCATCAAATGCTCCGCCGAAAACGCATGTATCTACATAAATTCTCAAAGGTTGGTTTGTCATCACAATGCATTATACCACTATGTCGTGCAGGTGAACCATTAACCCCAGACCCATCGGGGTATATTCGCCCCCACATATTCAACTTTGATATGTATTACTCTTAGGCGGGACGACCAAATCACGGTTATCAAAAAAAGGAACATACATCCCGTTAGTCGAAAACTAACAAGAGTGCTGAACGTAGAGGATATTATACATGCAACACTTACGGGTGCTTACGGGCACGGCTAACCCCAAACTCGCGGAAGATATCGTGGAGAGTCTGGGCATTAAACTCACTGGGACGCTGATAACACGTTTCAGCGATGGCGAGATTCGCGTGCAGATTCGCGACAGCGTGCGCGGTATGGATGTATTTGTGGTGCAGCCCACCTGCCCACCCACCAGCGAGAACATCATCGAACTGCTCATCATTATGGATGCGCTCAAGCGCGCCTCGGCCAGGCGCATCACCGCGCTCATCCCATATTATGGCTATGCCCGGCAGGAGAAAAAGACAAAACCGCGCGAGCCGATCGCCGCGCGCCTGATGGCGGATATGATCTCCGTCGCCGGTGCCACGCGCATCTTACTGGTGGACCTGCACTCGCAGACCACGCAGGGCTTCTTCAACATGCCGGTCGATCATCTCCCCTGCGGGCCATTACTCGGGCAATATTTCCATGATAACGGCTTCTCACATAACAACACCGTGGTGGTATCCCCCGATGTCGGCGGGGTTTCCCGCGCCACCATGCTGGCAGATAGGCTGGGAGCAACGCTGGCCATCATCGCCAAACGCCGCCCGGAGCCGAACGAGTGCCAGGTGATCGACGTTATCGGTGATGTCAAAGGCAAGCGTGTGGTAATTATCGATGATATCGTCGATACCGCCGGCTCGCTGGTGAGTGGTGCCCAGGCGCTGATGGAGCGCGGCGCAGCGGAGATCTACGCCTGCGCCAGCCACGGGGTATTAAGTGGCCCCGCCATCGAGCGCATCCAGGCGTCGCCCATCAAGAAACTCATCATCACCGACACCATCCCGCTGCCCCCGGAGAAACAGATCGACAAGATCGAGGTACTTAGCATGGCGCCCGTCCTCGCCGAGTGCATCCGCCGCATCCATAACGATCAGTCGCTCTCTACTATTTTTGATAAATACTGGGAAGAGGGGCACAGGGAATAAAGACGAGGGATTGTCCTCAATACAGGATCGAAAATTGCCAACGCCCCTCTCCCGAAGAAACCTTCGGGGGAGGGGCGTTGGCAGTTCAGGCGAAACAAGCATCATCGCCTGTCTCATACTGCAGTTGTATGTTACGGTTGGTTCACAGTACTGCCATTAAGGGAAACTGAGCTATGCTGGGAGAAAGCGCGGCCGGTTAAGGTTGCACCGTCTTGCAGCACAATCTGTTGCTTGGCCAGGATTACTCCCTGGAAGTTCGACGTGGTGGCGAGTGTGGTAGTTCCTGTTACCTGCCAGAAGATATTTTTGGCCTGTGCGCCACCGGTGAGGTTGATCTTCTTGCCACTGGCGAGGTCGAGGGTGCCATTGATCTGGAATATCCAGATATCGTATTGGCCACCGTTAAGCGTGATGTCGTCATTGATCGCTACGCCGGTTGTCCAGTTGTAGAGACCGGGGGTGAGGGTATTTCCGCTCAGAGTCCCACTGCCTATATCGGTGAAGTCAGGCGAGGTGCGTCCTGCAGCATCATCGAGTGCGACTGCCATTTCGTGGAAGGCGGCTGTCAGCTTTGCAGGTGTCGGGGCGGCCATATCGGCCGCAAATATCTTCCCGGTCACCAGTACTGATTTCGCGAAGCTGTTCGACACATCCAGCGTCTCGTTGAAGCCAGTGATGCTACTCTGTAATGCAGGGGTAGTGCCGATATTGCCCTGAATTGATGTTGGCCCGGCGTTGGCTATCCCGGTATTGGTCAGAATGGTATAATCACCGGCGGTTCCCAGCTCAATTCCTAATGGTCCGGCATGTGCCGTCGCCAAGACAGTATAGGGGATCTGTTTGTACAGGGAGTAGGTGACATCCATGCCTACCTCACGGCCGTAGATATAGATGGTATAGTCACGTGCGACGGTCGGAGTCCAGGTGATATTGCTGACCTTGCTATATGCTGGCATGGCCGACCAGACAAAGGCAGCGCCATCCCAATATTTCACCCGCATGCGGTATTCCATCGTGCCGCCACCTACCGGGGTAATCGAGAAGGTCACCGGCTGATTTATCACCGACGGTGAAATCGGAGTTACTTTTACATTCAAAGATGTGACTGCCGGTTTTACCGTTATTATTTGCTCACGGTAAAGGCTGTAGGGAACCCAGGTGGTGAGACCCAGCTCACGAACATAGGCGACGATGGTATATACATGTGCTTCCGTCGGTCTCCAGGTGCAGGTGGCACTGGTGCTATATTCCTGTACCGTCTGCCAGACACTGCCAGAAGGTCCGGTGTATTTGACTTTGAACATATATTCCATCAACTTGCCACCGGTAGCGATAGCGGTCAGCTTCACAGGCACGCCTACTGCAGTCGGTGAAATCGGTGACGTCTTCAGTTGCAGCCAGCTTAACGGTTGATTCGCTGATGGCTCCACGACGTGATTGGCGATCATGGTGACGGCTGTCTGTGCCAGTGCGCGGCCATTCAATACCGCGCCGTTCTTCATGACGATCTGCGTCTTGGACAAGATGATTCCCTTGAAGCTCGTCGATGCTTCCATGATCACCTGCCCGGCAACCTGCCAGAAGATATTCTCCGGTTGTGCCCCGCCACTGAGGATGATCGCAGCTCCGGTTCCTAAAGTAAGATCACCGGCTATCTGGAAAATCCAGGTGGACTGCGGTCCACCCGCAAGGGTTATGTCAGTGTTGATCAACACGCTGGAGCTCCATTTGTAGAGGCCAGGGGCGAGTGTCTTGCCGCTGATATCACCAGCGCCCAGTCCCGTGTAATCTGGATTTGTGCGCCCGGCAGCATCAGTATATGCAGCACCCATATCACCAATTGCGATAGTCAGGTTGGACGGCGTCGGTTCTGTCATGTCCGCGGCGAAGAGCTGTCCGGTCACGATAGACGATGTCGCATAGGTGCCGTGCAGTGTCTCGGAGAATCCGGTCATTAAGCTCTCTGCTGCCGGACTGATGGCCACGTTACCAACAATTGATGTTGTGCCGGTCGTTGTGATGTTAGTCGAACCGAGGATGACATAGTTTGCTGCCGTCTTCAAATCTACCGTACCAGGGCCAGACGGAGCATCGACCACAACGGGGACTTCTGTGAAGATCGAGTAGGTCTGACTCGGCACCGAGCCAGCCTCACGTACATAGATATACACGATATAGTGATGCGCCTCGGTGGGAGTCCAGGTGAAGTTACTCACCGGGCTCATACCACGTAGTGTCTGCCAGACATAGTTGCCACCCGAGAGATATTTCACCTTGTAGCTGTATTCCATGGTACCACCGCCAACTGCAGTGGGGGAGAAGGTGATAGGAACGCCGGTCTCCACGGGGGAGACAGGGGAGTAGAAGACATTTATACTCGATGCTGCCGGATTTACTTTCAGCGAATATTCGCGATACAGTGTATACGGATCGATCGAGCCAACTTCGCGTGTATAGGCGATGACAGTGTAGTCATGCGCTTCTGTTGGAGTCCAGTAATAGTAAGTGGTGGGGCTATAAGCCCGTAATGTCTGCCAGACAGTACCGCCTGGTGAAGTATATTTGGCCTTGAACATATACTCCGGTGAGGAGAAGCCTGTAGCAGTAGCAGCAAGTTTTACAGATATCCCCACTGCGGTAGGGGATACTGGCGTTGTCTGCAGTGCCAGCGAACTCGCAGGGACTGCCACCACCACAGCAAAGCTAGTGATGAGAAAGAGCATGGCCACGATTATACGTGACAACAGGTGCGCGTGTTTTTCTAGATTAACTCTCATGGAGATAACCTCCTTTTCTAGCCCATTATAGCAATTTTTATTAATTTGAAATAAAAAATATGTGCTACGTACGGTACAATTGATGTAGTGGTAGCACAATGGGGAATTATTTGTTGATCTTTAGCTGCCTATACCCACAGAAACGCCCCTTCTCCGAAGAAATCTCCGGGGAAGGGGCGTTAACTACTGCATTAGCAGTATCCGCCAGTTAATGTGTTACCGTATAGGGATACAGTTTGTATACGGTATAGGGGACACCGGCACCGACATCGCGGGCATAGATGTACACAATGTAATCATGCGCTGCGCTCGGAGTCCAGATGATTTTACTGACTTTGCTGTAATCCCGTATGGTCTCCCAGATATAAGTGCTGCCCTGCAGGTATTTCACTTTCATCTGGTATTCCACCGTGCCGCCACCTACCGGGGTTATCGAGAAGGTTACCGGCACGCCGGTGGCAGAGGGCGATCCTGGGGTGATCTTGATACTCAAATCCGATACTGCCGGATTCACCGTGAGAATATACTCACGATAGAGGCTGTAAGGAACCCAGGTGGTGAGACCCAGTTCGCGGACATAGGCGATGACGGTATAAACATGTGCTTCTGTCGGTCTCCAGGTGCAGACGGCGCTGGTGCTGTATTCCTGTAATGTTGTCCATACTGAGCCGTTGGGACCAGTGTACTTGGCTCTGAACATATATTCCATCAACTTGCCACCCGTGGCGATAGCGGTCAGCTTCACCGGGACACCAACTGCAGTTGGTGAGATGGGTGATGACTTCAGTTGCAGCCAGCTTAACGGTTGATTTGCCGATGGTTCCACGACGTAATTGGCGATCATAGTGACGGCAGTCTTTGCCAGTGCGCGGCCATTCAATACCGCTCCGCTCTTCATGACGATCTGCGTCTGCGACAATATTATTCCCTTGAAGCTGGTCGATACTTCCATGGTCACCTGGCCTGCCACCTGCCAGACGATATTCTCCGGTTGTGCCCCGCCACTAAGGACGATCGCAACTCCGGTAGCCAGAGTAAGATCACCGGCTATCTGGAAAATCCAGGTAGACTTCGGGCCACCTGCCAGCGTGACATCAGTGTTGATCAGTACGCCGGAGCTCCATTTGTAGAGGCCCGGGGCGAGGGTCATACCGCTGATATCACCGGCACCCAATTCAGTGTAATCTGGGTTTGTGCGCCCGGCGGCATCGGTATATGCAATACCCATGTCACCGATGGCAGTGGTCAGGTTGGATGGCGTGGGATCCGTCATGTTTGCGGCGAAGATCTGTCCGGTCACGATAGGCGACGTCGCGTAGGTGCCATGCAATGTCTCGGAGAATCCGGTGATATAGCTCAATGCTGCCGGACTGATGGCGATATCACCGACGATCGCCGTAACGCCGGTAGTAGTGATCTTGGTCTCAGCGAGGATGGCATAGTTTCCTGCCGTACCCAGATCGACGGTACCCGGGCCAGACGGCGCTGCTACCACGATGGGTATCTCCTTAAAGATGGTGTAGGTCTGATTCGGAGCCGAGCCAACTTCGCGCGCATAGACATACACGATATAGTTATGCGCCTCGGTGGGAGTCCAGGTGAAGTCACTTACCGGGCTCATGCCGCGCAGGGTCTGCCAGACATAGCTGCCACCCGAGAGGTATTTCGCCTTGTAGCTATATTCCAATGTTCCACCGCCTACCGCAGTGGGTGAGAAAGTGATAGGGACGTTAGTCTCCACGGGGGAGAAGGGGGAGTAGAAGACATTTAAACTCGATACGGCCGGATTAACTTTTAGCGGATATTCGCGATACAGCGTATACGGAGCAGCCGAGCCAACTTCGCGTGTATAGGCGATGACAGTGTAGTCATGCGCTTCTGTTGGAGTCCAGTTATAGAAAGTGGTGGGGCTATAAGCCCGTAATGTCTGCCAGACAGTACCGCCTGGTGAAGTATATTTGGCCTTGAACATATACTCCGGCGAAGAGAAACCTGTAGCAGTGGCAGCCAGTGTTACAGATATCCCTACTGCGGTAGGGGATATCGGCGTTGTCTTCAGCTCCAGCGAACTCGCCGGGGCTGCGACCGCCACAACAAAACAAGTGATGAGCAAGAGCATGGCCACGATTAAACGTGACAACAGTTGTGCGTGTTTTTCTAGATTTACTCTCATGGAGAAAACCTCCTTTTTACTTGTCCATTATAACTGTTTTTAATAATTTGAAAAAATTAAAATGTGTCACTTCTGGTACAATTGAGTTAGCGGTGATACAATGAGGGGAAAATACTGCGATAATCGTGGGGTATTTACAAGCCCCCATCCCACGTAATAATGTGGAATGGGGGCTTACTACCCGGCATTGTTTATATTTACGGGGCAGGTTGCGTTACCGCGTTGGCATCCAGGGTAACAGCAGTCTGGGCCAGCGCTCTACCTGTTAATGTTGCGCCGGTGTTGAGCACGATCTGTGTCTTACAGAGGATCACCCCCTTGAAAGCAGATGTCGTCCCCAGTACCGTCTGCCCGGCGACCTGCCAGAAGATGTTCTTGGCCTGGGCGCCACCGCTAAGGTGAACAGTTACACCGCTTGCCACGGTAAGGTCCTGTGCGATCTGGAAGATCCAGACATCAGTGGCGCTACCGGTGAGGGTAATGTCAGTATTGATCCCAACTCCGGTGCCCCATTTATAGAGGCCCGAGACCAGTGTCTTCCCGCTGATATCACCTGCACCCAGTTCGGTGAAGTCGGGCAGCGTGCGTCCGGCAGCGTCGGTGTAGGCGGTCTCCATGTTGCTGATAGTCGTGGTCATATTAGCCGGGGTGGGAGGTGCCATATTGGCGGCATATAACCTTCCGGTGACCAGGCTTGATGTCGAGAATTGATTTGAAGCATCAAGGATATCGGCGAAACCGGTGATGAAGCTCCGGGCGGCAGGACTGATGCCGATATTCCCCACCACTGCCGTGGTACCCGTTGTTGATACCTTCGATTTTGCCAGGATGACGAAATTCCCCGCCATACCCAGGTTAACCGCTTTCGGTACATTCTTGCCTATCACCACATAAGGTATCTCTTTGAAAGTGGTATAGGTGATATTCGCTGGGGTACCGACTTCGCGCGCATACACGTATACAAGATAGTTATGCGCTTCGCCGGGGGTCCAGGTGAAATTACTGGTCAGGCTGAAGTCGCGTAGGGTCTGCCAAACATAGCCGGTACCCACGGCCTTGTACTTCGCTTTGTAGCTGTATTCCAGCGTGCCACCACCGATGGTGGTGGGTGAGAAATTGATGGGCACACCTACCTTGGCAGGAGATGCCGGAGTCACTTTAACGTTAATACCGGTTGCGGTGGGGTTAACCGTTACAGATTGTTCTTGGTATAGGGTATATGGATCCCCAGATCCCTTCTCGCGAACATAAGCGAAAACGGTGTAAGTGCGTGCTGCAGTCGGAGTCCAGACACATACGGCATTCGGACCATAACCTTGTAATGTTTGCCATACACTCCCAGATGGGGAGGCGTATTTGGCTTTAAACATATACTCATACACTCCACCGCCAGTGGCGATCGCCTTTATCTTCACTTGCGCACCTACCGCTGTAGGGGAGGCAGGCGAGATATTCATCGCAAATGTGTCCACCGGTACAAAGGGAATCACGGTATAGGGTAATTCGCGATACACAGTAGATGATGTAACCATACCTACACAGATTGCTTCGGCGATGAGCGTGTAATCACGTGCCATAGTCGGTGTCCAGTAAAGGGTGTTTGACAGGCTGTACTCAGAGATTTTCTGCAAAACGGGTACACCACCGGAGATGTATTTTATTTTGAAGCGATATGCGAGTGTCCCGTTGCCAATGCTGGTCGGGGTGGCGGTCAAAAGCACATTTTTCCCCACTACTCCGGGCGATGTGGGCGAAACGGCAAGCTTTATCGGCTGGAGGACCAGGAATTCTTTCGCGCTGAAACCTGTGCCCCCTGGTGCAGTTACGGATATCACTCCAGTACTGGTATTCGCTGGAACTGTCGCACGGATTGTAGTTCGACTTAGAATCGAGAAGGATGCTGGAATCCCGTTGAATCTCACAGCGGTTGCATCCACGAAATTCGTCCCGATAATGGTGACGATTGTGCCAACCGGCCCATTATCAATATCAAACGAGGTGATCGTTGGCGAATAGTAGATGATGTATTCACCTGTAGCAACAGCACTGTCGGCCATACCATCAGCAAAAGCATATGCTCTGATGACAGCCGACGTGGTCAGGTTGATGCCTAACGCCGGATAGTAATTGTCACCGAAGGTGGGGCTGGGGTTAGAGCTATCGATAGTGTAGCGTATCGACGCATCCGGGGTCGCACAATTGATAGTGACGCCCATTGAACCGATATATACACCGGGGGTGGGAGAGAAAGTAGGAGTAGCTGTGTCAGCGGCCGATACCTGCAAATAGCAAATAGTGAGAAAGAGCATGGCCACGATTATACGTGACAACAGGTGCGCGTGTTTTTCTAGATTAACTCTCATGGAGATAACCTCCTTTTTACTTGTTCAGTATAACTGTTTCTGTTAATTTGAAAAATTTTAGATGTGCTGCTTCTGTCACAATTGAGTTAGTGGTGATACAACGGTGTGATTACTGGGGATATTATTCGTAACAGCCGTACTCCCGAATTTTATCCGGGGGTACGGTTATTGCTGTCACATCAGCCTGTCCCTCGTTCACGTCCGGGCAAGAAACAGGTATAATGGTAGCGGATTCATCGATATTTCACTGCGAATCGGGTTATATTTATGCGAATACTGGTCGTCAATCTGCTTTATCTGGGGGACTTACTCTTCAGCACACCGGCGCTGCGGGTGCTGCATAACGCGTATCCGGGTGTCGAGATCGAGATGCTGGTGAATCGCGAGGCCTGCCAGATTGTCCAGCATAACCCGCTACTGCATAAAGTCTACCCTATTGATGCGCCCAAACGGATGGAACCCCTCTCCGTTTTCCTTGATAATATCAAACTCCTGCGCAGTCGAAGCTATGACATGGCGATATGCCTGCATTATGATAACGAGCGCGCCACCATTATTACCGCATTCAGCGGGGCGAAACAACGCGGTGGATTTGCCAAGCCGGGCATGCAATTTTTATATAATAGTCCCGCGGTCACCTACCTCCCCGCCGGGCATACCGTGGAGCAGAATCTACACGTGCTGCGTGAATTCGGCGTCCCGGAAGCGCCGCATAACAATCTGGAGATGTGGCCTGGGGATGAAGGGCAGGAGAAAGCAGATCGGCTCTGGCAGGAAGCGGGATTAGCGGGGAACGACAAGGTTATCGGGCTGAATCCCTCCGCCAGTTTCCCCACTAAGCTGTGGACTGTCGAAGGTTTCGCCCAAGTAAGCGATATGCTGACCCGGGACGGCTATACACCGGTACTCTTCGGCGGGCCGATGGACGTGGAGCGGGCGGACGCTATCAGCGCACTGACGACATACCCGCCGATCTCCTTCGCCGGGAAAGTGAATCTGCTCGGGCTGGTAGCGTTGATCAAAAAATGCTCCACTTTCATCTCGGCAGATACCGGCCCGATGCATATCGCCGCCGCGCAGCAACTGCCGATTGTGGCGCTCTATGGCCCGACGAAGGCCGACCTGTTTGGCCCCTATGGCACAGAACACGTCGTCATCACCTCTGATCTGCCCTGTCTGCGTTGCGAAAAACGCCAGTGCGATGACGTGAAGTGCATGGCAGCGATCACCCCGGAGATGGTATATCAGGGGTTTCTGCAACTGCAGCAGGCTAGTGTACCGCGGGGGATTATATGCGCCTAGCCAGTAATGAATGCTCGCTGGTATTGATGTATCACCGCCTGGGTAACCCGCTGGAACATCGGAAGTTCCGCGAGCATTACCTGCACCCGGCGTTGTTCCGCGGGCAGTTGCGCACCTTCGCCGCGCTGGGCTACCAGCCCGCCACACTACTGCAGATCGCCACAGATCCCGCCTGCCGCACCGGGCACTATTGCCTCACCTTCGACGACGCCTACGCCTGCGTCTACCAGTACGCTTTCCCGATACTGCGCGCACAGGGGATACCGGCGACGATCTTCCCGGTGATATCGGCGATGGGGGGAACCAATAGCTGGGATGTGCGCAAAGGCGACGAACCGCAGCCGATCATGACAATGGAAAACCTGCGCGAACTGCACGATGCCGGCTGGGAGGTTGCGGCCCATACTATGGAGCACCCGACGCTGACCGAGATCAATGATGTACAACTACAGGCAGAATTGCAACAGGGGAAGCGCTATCTGGAGGATTTCTTCGGGCATAGCATCCCCGGTTTCGCCTACCCGTATGGTGGCTACGATGAACGCGTGCGCACAGCGGTGATTGACGCGGGCTACCAGTATGCGGCGGCCACCACGCGCGGTGTCGTCACTCCGGATACGGATATCTTCGCACTGCCGCGCATAAATATGCGCTACGATTCCTTTGGTATAATGTTATGCATGAAGATCAGCAAAGCGCAGCGCCTGACCGCTGAAAGGAACCGCACTTGATTATCCTGCAGGTGATCCGCGATTTGGGGCTAGGTGGAGCACAAACTTATCTACTGAAGCTCTCCCAAGGTTTGATAGCACGTGGCCATCGCGTTATCGTCGCCTCGGGTGGCGGCGAGATGACCGATGACTTTATCAATGCAGGGATCCCCGTGCTGCATGTGCCCACTGCCGGCCTGAAGTACCTTAGTGCACAGAAGCAACTGGTGGAGATAATCCGCCGGGAAAAGGTAGACGTGATCAATGCACATCACTGGTCTGCCGGTGCCGCCTGCTACTTAGCCGCACGCCAGACCGATGTCCGCTACCTGCTGACGGTGCATGGCCCGCGCGATGCCTGGCAACGCTTCCTCGTGTTTTACTGGTCGCCGCAGGTGCTGGCATTAAGCCCGAGTACGCGAGAAAATCTGGTGAAACAACTGCACCGCCCCCGCACCCAGGTGATAGAAAGCTTCGTCGGTGTTGATATCGAGAGCTTCTCCCCCGGTGAACCTTCCGGGAAGATTGATCGTGAATTCGGTATCACATCATCAACGCCGGTAATCCTGCACATCAGTCGTTTCAGTGCAACCAAGGGTCGGGTGACACTGGCACTCATTGATTCCATGCGCATACTGGCGCACACCTATCCCGGATTAACCACCCTCATCGGCGGATGGGGATCGCTGGAAGAAGAGATAAATGTCCGTACGCTGCAGATAAACAAGGAACTTGGTTACCCCGCGATACACCTGATGGGACGGCGAAATGATATCGTTGAGTTACTGCGCCGTGCTGATGCAGTGGTAGGCACCGCCAGCTTCGCCTGCGAAGCGATGGCGACGGGGAGACCGGTAGTGGCCGCAGGTGCCAAAGGGTATATGGGCATCGTCAAGGCCGACGACGATACAAAATCGTGGCGGCAGAACTGGTTCGGCGACCATTCCGCACGTGGCCCGGTAACAGGTGAACTACTCGCCTATGATCTGCAAATGTTGCTGGAGGATAAGGGCTTGTGCCAGATGCTCGGGAATAGCGGCCGCACGCAGATGGTAAACAGTTTCAGCCTGGCGCAGATGATCCTTGACATGGAGAATATCTACAATTCGCTGACACCAATGAAAAAACGACAAGGGAAAAATCGTGGATAGGTACGTAGAGTCAACAATGACCACAGCTACCCAGCACCGACCGGGAGGTATCGCATGTCGGTAAATGTGGTCTGTATAAACTGTGGCGATAAACATCCTGACATCTACGTCGACCGCATGTACACTATGACGAAACGTCGGCTGAGTCTGCCGTTTACCTTCACCTGTTTCACCGACCGTCCGCGTCCGCTGTTGCCGGAGATCATCCAGTTTGATTGTTCCGGCTGGAATTTGCCTGGCTGGTTTAATAAGATTAAGCTCTTCGACAGCGCAGCAACACCCTACGAGACCATGCTTTTTCTGGATATTAGCATGGTGCTGAAGGATTCGCTGGATCCACTGGTAGCATACGCGCAGGGGAAAGACCTGGTGGCCATGCGCGACTGGCACTATGACTGCTTCGGCTCCTGCACCATGTGGATACACAAGAGCGAATTGACGGATACTATCTGGAGTGAATATAAGCTGGGGAAGAGCTATCCGGTGGCTGTTCACGGCGACCAGGATTATATCGACGCTATCCTGCGCGATAAGGGACTGGAGGAGCAGGTGGATTATTTTCCGCAACTCTGGTTCGCCTCGTACAAGAATTTGCTGAAGATAAATCGAACTGACCCCCAGGAAGCGAAACGGCTGCTGGAGGCGGCGAAGATCGTGAAATTTCACGGCTACCCGCGCCCGCATATGCTGCTGAATCCGTGGTTGAATCTCTGGCATGTAACCCGGCGTTACCCACTTTCCGCGCTCAATGATTACGGCTTCCTGCGGGATGAAGTTCGTGAATGGTGGCAATGATTACGACGCAATCTCAAAAACCTGAAGATGTGAAACATGCGCAGTGGCACGAATATCAGCTTTCGGTGCCGGTGCTGGTGCCGGTGCAGGGATTCTTCTATTGGCTGGTGACGCGCATTAAAAAGCCCTTCATCGCCATCAGCAGCCATATACGGGGTGGGTTACACCCGGCACGGTATTACCACCGCTACGGGCATATTCCCGTCAACAGCCACCCGGACTGTGAAAAACATATCGTCTTCTACTGCCATAATATCGGCGAGCTACGCACTATTATCCCGCTGGTGAAGCTGGCACACCAGCAACACCCGCGCTGGGCCTTCACCGTTCTCACCAATACCGTGGATCCGTATATGACCTGCAAGGGTTACCTGCCCGAGGTCAGCCAGGTATATTTTGTCCCCATAGACATCCCCTCGTTGACCGCCCGCGCCATGCGCCGGCTGCGCCCGGATGTGTTGGTCATGGTGGAGAATGACCTGCGCATGCATCTGGTGGCACAGGCGAAACAACATGGTGTAGGCACGATAATGCTCGGATGGGAGATGCCGGGGCGCGACAGCGCCCGCTATGGTACCCCACAGGTCACCCACTATGTCCTGGATTGCCTGGATGTCTTCGCCATGCGCAGTGAAGCGGATGCGGAGATAATGCGTCAGCACGGAGTAGCAGAAGAGCGCATTTTTGTCACTGGTAACATCCGCTTTGACATCAGCGCACTGACCAGCAATATTGTGGATGAGAAGTTGGATGCATTCCTGACCACGTGGCACACAGGCGGGCCGATCTTCACCGCCGGAAGCATTGGCGTCAATGCTGAAGAGCAACTCATCCTTGATTCACTTAAAAAGCTACGGCTGCAAACGCCTAACCTGCGCTGCCTGTTAGCCCCCCGACGCCCGGACAGCGGGCCAGAAGTGCAGCAACTGGCGCAGAAGAATGGTTTTGTGGCGATCCTGCGCTCGGAGATAGATGGTTATCAGGGGCCTGCACCTGATATAATGGTACTGGATACTATGGGTGAACTCTACTCAGTATATAGCAGAAGCGATATGGCCTACATCGGGGGGGCGCTCTATGACCAGGGCGGGCATAACTTCATCGAGGCCGCACTGCACGGTATCCCGATAATGTTCGGGCCTAATTATGCCGCCAATCGCGAACTGGTCGAGACCTTGCAGGCCCACGGCCTCTCCTGCGTCATCCATAACGGAGATGAATTGACCGCATTGCTGGCCACCTACCTGGCTGATGAAAACGCCCGGAAAAAGGCGGGGGAGATTTGCCGCGCTGCCGTTGATGAATTGAGCGGGGCCACTGCACGGAATCTGCAATTAATCGAAGAACTGCTGGCATCGATGAATAATAATTCCTCACTGGCGATCGGAAAATCTCTTGGATAACACCTTTATCTCGATAATATTGCCCACTTATAACCGCCTGCAGATGTTGCAACAAGTTGTGAGTAGCCTCCGCACACAAGATTATCCGCATGATAGTTTTGAGATTATTATCATCAATGATGGTTCCCCCGATGACACCGCGCAATGGCTGGCAGCACAACCGGCAGTATTGGAAGGTATCGCTTTCAAGTATATTAACGGCCAACAAGGTGGGCCATGCAGAGCACGCAATGCCGGCATTGCCGCGGCACGTGGGGAACTACTCGCCTTTATCGACGACGACTGCATTGCCGAACCTGACTGGCTGCGGCAGTTAGCGATGATGATGGGAGATAAACAACAGGTCAGTGTCGGCGGGCGTATCATACCGTTTGAATGTGATTCATTAATCTCGCGCTACTGCACGCACATTAATTACAACGATACCGCAGTGGGATCAAATAAATCGTTGCCGTTCCTAAATGCCGCCAACATGCTCCTGCGTGCCCAAATATTGGAGTTGACGGGGAAATTTGATGAAAGCCTGACGCTTCCCATGGCAGAAGATTATGAACTGAGCTGCCGAATGCGCGATCACGGCATCACCTTCCTTGCCTGCCCGGATGCGATAGTTCATCATCGCAACAAAGACACCTTCCAGAGCATTCATCGTGCCGTTTACCATCAGGCACGCGGTATGGCCATTATTTTTCGCAGAAGACATCCCGACCAGGTATTCTGGTACAAGGTGCAATATTCGCTGAAACTGCTGCTCAATCTCATCACCTTTATCCCGGAGGTGATCGTTCGCAGCATCGTCTACCTTTTCCGTTATCCTGCGCGTGACGCGCTGGCTTTTGCTTTCCTCGACCGTTCGACGAAACTGAGTGTACTGGCCGGACGTATTGCAGGTATGGTGGAGCATCTGGAGCATAATGATCAGAAGGGCGATGGATTAACCACGAAATTGGATACTCCCGATAAAGGAGAGCAACATGGTTAAGCCCTATCTGTTAGCCATGTGCCTGTCCCTGCTGCTCCTCGGAGGTGCACTATACGCCGCGCCTCTCACCGATGCGGCACTTCTGGCACGGATAAATAACTCCCCCACGGCGGAGGATTACCCCGGTGTCGACGCCCTCTGGTTGCTGCGCGATGTGGATGTCAGCGTCGATACCACCGGCGCGGTGACCACGCGCGAGCATATCCTGCTCAAGCTCCTCACCCGCGATGCCGCCGAACTGGCGCAATGGACGGTGCCCTACGATAAAGCTGCCGAACAAGTAACGGTGACGATAGCGCGCACGCTTTTCCGCGGGGAAGAGTACCCGGCAGACGTGAAACAGATAGCCGAGAGCAGCGCCTACCCCGGCACCGGCTGGTATGACACCACCATGGTGCGCAGCATCCCGCTGCCGATGGCAGTGCCCGGCGCGGTGCTGGAGGTGGAGACGCTGACCCGCCGCGCGGTGCCACGCCTGCCCGGCGACCTGGGCGCGCGCATCCCGCTGCAGCATATCTATCCACTGCTGGAGTCGAATATCAGCTTCACTGCCCCCGCTGAGCTGGCGTTGAAGGTACGCTTCACCGGCAATGCGAAGCCGATTGTCAACGAAACTGTCGTGGGCAACCAGTGCAGTTACCGCTGGCAGGTGACGAAGGTGCCCGCGCTGAAAATGGACGAAGCCTGGGCACCACCGCTGGATGATTTGCTGGACTCCGCCCGTGTGAGCACCCTTACCGACTGGAGCACGGTGACCGACTGGTATGGCAAATTGACGCTAGGCAAAGCCGCGCTGACGCCGGAGATCCAGCGTGTGGCGGACGAGAAAACCAAGGGCTGTGCCACCGTGGCGGAGAAGATCGCCGCGCTGCACAAAGCCGTGCGCGAACTGGCCTATGTAGGCATAGAGATGGGCGGGCAGAGCGATGAGCCACACCCGGCACTGCAGGTGATGCTGCGCAACTACGGCGACTGCAAGGATAAGAGTACACTGTTGCGCGCATTGCTGGCAGCGGAGGGGATCGAAAGCTGGTACGTGCTGGTGCGCACCACCGACAAAGGCGTATTGGATCGCGAGCTTTATGGCCCGGGCGAGTTCAACCACGTGATCCTGCTGGCGAAGACCCCGGAGGGCGACCGCTACCTGGATGTCACCGATGCCGACTGCCCGGCGGAGCTACTCCCTCCGCTGGTGGCGGGCGCGGACGCGCTGATCATCCGCGGTACCGGCGAGCTGGTGACGCTGCCCGTCCCCAGCCCCGAGATGAACCACACCGACATCGCCATCACCGCGACCGTTGCCCCCGAGGGCACGCTCAAAGGGCTGGCGAAGCTGAATTACGGCGGGCACACGGCGGTGATCCAGCGCGGAATGCTGGCGGGTGTCGCCAGGGAAAACTACACCACCGTGCTGGGCGGTATGCTCGCCCCACGCCTGGGGCAGGATGTGCAGGTAACGGGCGTCACCGTGCAAAACCTGGATAACCCGAGCCTGCCGCTGCTGCTGGAGGCGCAATTCACCTCCGTCGCACCCACAGTCGCCGGCACCATGCGTCTGCTTTACCTGCCCACCTTCATGTACCAGCCAAACCCGCTGCACAACGCCCGCGCCCGTACGCTGAAGCTGCAACGGCGCATGGCGGGCAGCATGCACATGACCGCCGACATCATCCTCCCAGAAGGCTGGAAACCGCTAAATCCACCCGCCCCCGTGCAGGAGACCAGCGCCATCGGCAGCTACAGAGATGAGGTGAAAACCGACGGCAACATTCTGCACTTCATCTGCAACATGACCAGCAACCGCGGCACCTTCCCCATAACGCAATACCCCGACTTCCAACGCTGGGCAGGTATCATGGCGCTGGAAGGCAGAAATCCGTTGGTGGTAGTGCTGACGAAATAGCTGGAGCATGGGCGTCCCGCCCATGAGAACGGGCAAAAAGAGAAATGGTCATGAAGCACCGTGGCATGGGCGTCCCGCCCATGAGAACGGGCAAAAAGCTAAGGTTATTGGATTGATGTATGGAAGAGGGACAAGCCGTAGGCGCGGCCCCGCTGGGTCTGTAATTTATGGTTCATCATCCTTCAACTGAGCGGGGCCGCGCCTTAGGCTTGTCCCACTTCCAAACATCACTTCATATCCCGGCACAACCTTCCTGTACCTCATTTCCCCGCATGCACCATCTCCGCCGTAGTTCTATACAATGCCGCCATTTCTTTGGCCTCCGTGTTGAGTGCCCAGCCAGTCTTGTAGAAAAGCATCAGATCATCGAAGATTTTATCGGCTTTAAGCTGGTCGGGGGCTTTGGGGGTGGGGGCATTGGCCGCAAAAGGGTAGCCTTTGGGCATGAAGCTGCCGGTGACGGTGCCACTGACGGCGGTGCCGTAGATTTTGCCAGTATATTTCCCCACGAAGCGGTCATTGGCCCGGGTGACCTCGATGGTGTATTTGCCCTTCATGTTATCCATGCCGAGATCGATGTCAATGTCGTAAGTCATTTTGTCGCCATCGGTGGTGACTTTGCCGGCACCGGTGCGCACACCGGTGTTGTAGCCGCGTGCCTGCGGCTCGATTATGAGGGTGCCATCAGGCTTGTTGGCGATGGTCAGAGTGAGTGCCTGGTTACCGTACCGGCCATTGACGCCCCGGTCCAGACTCAGCTCGGTCATATCACAGTAGACGGTGGGCGGGGGGAAGCGGGCATCCAGCGCAGCGCGCATGGTGTAGATCGCCTCGGTCTCTTCATTGCACTCGCGCCACATCTCCAGTTGCTGCGTCGCCACCGCGCCTTTGGGGCCGATTGCGGCGATGGCGCGTGGCGTTTGCCCCAGGGTGTTGCCCATGCCCGAGTAGCTGCCCATTGC
>Ga0194063_10000994_pt1 | contig 19294 bp, 27 predicted proteins | sample SepL3720m_MetaG_FD_155459 | JGI IMG/M metagenome (GOLD analysis project Ga0194063, IMG submission 155459) | Anoxic zone freshwater microbial communities from boreal shield lake in IISD Experimental Lakes Area, Ontario, Canada - Sep2016-L373-20m | ecosystem: Environmental > Aquatic > Freshwater... | reverse complement strand
ATGGGGACACCTTATAGTATGGGCAGAACGAGACCATTTTTGTTCATTCTGGGAGTTTTAACACACAATCAGGCGGATGTACACGGCCAAAGCACACACCAAATCAACTCTTTTTGCTACTTAAGCCTTGATATTCGATCCACGAAAAGAAGAACTTCGACAGCTTGTGATTCAGCAACTCACTGATTCTTTGACCGAATCTAGAAAATTTATCAAAGCAGAATACAAACCTGAAGATGACAAGCTGCAGGAGCAAATTACACAAATACTGTACGAAACAATTCGGCGAAAGTTGTATGTAAAGATGGCTGAGAAGGCAGATCTACCTCTTGTGAAGGAGCGATTAGTTGAAAGATACGACGAAATGTCATCGTTTTTTCAGATGTTGGTCGATATGCATAAGCGGAAAATGCTTGTTGGTAAAGAAGTGTATGAGAAAGAGATTGTCCAAAAATATGGGTCGAATCTATCTGAGACGATCCCCAAAATATATGGTGATTTGGCTTTGGATGCTGGAGTGGAAAATATTGATACTGATGTTGTTTGGAAACACAGATGGAAGGATTTTGAAAATGGAGATGAAGCAATTATGCCAATTGCTTTGTGCCTGAGGCCTGGGCAAGCAATTACAAATCTTGCAAACGAATTTAGTGGGAATGTAAGTATATTGGCACAAGGTGACTTGCCAAAACTAAAGAAAGAGAAAGACGATAAGCCAAGTGAGGTGAAAGTGATCAACTTTGATCCAGAAGTAGCAAAATTGATTATGCAAGATCTAAAAAGACTTGGAGTAGAACGATCAATAACTCAGCTGGAATATATAAAATTTGATCATATGGACGGTTTTACCTATAATGCGACCGCTAAAACTGGGAATGTCGTGTTGCGTGCATTTCCTGAACAAGTGACTGTTGAGGGTTTTCAAAAGACTAAGGCTTCGATAATCTCGATATTTTTACACGAGGATTTTCATTCTCTCATGAATCGTGTGAGGCTACTTTCTGATGTGGATAAGCTCAGAGTGGCGGAGCAGGTTGCCAAAATTAAAGAGTTAATCGATCCTATCCGAGATTTGAGTCGTGTGTTTCCTGTGGTTGATTCGGAAGATCTTGGAGGCTACTATAAAATAAATGATACATCTTTGACAGACTATTACTTGAGAGGTTTTGTAATAGATCCCTTTGCACCTTTAAAAGATAAGTCAAATATGGTCCAAAATTTGTATGGGGAATTTAATGTAATAATGAAAAAGTTGTTAAATGTAAAAATTGACGACTTCTTTGAGGGCGATTTTTTTGAGTTGAACAAGATAATGAAAGTTGCACTAGAGGACAAGGGAGTTGCAGGATTATTCGCACTGCAAGTATTGAAAAATTACAAAGGAATTATGAGCGCAAAAAGGTGGACTACGGACAAAATAGATAAAGCATACTTTGTGAACTATGTGTTGCCCATGGTTATGACAAACATGGTTGTCTATGAGAATACAGAATTGAATAGAGCGATAGATTTTGATGATAATGACGAGATTACGCGGAAGATGGCAAAAAGTTACTGTGCGACGATTCGGAAACGTATTAGGGAAAGCTTGGATGAAATCTCCAGCGAAGAGCTTCTTGCTGATTGGTATGCAGCGTCTTTATATGAAGACGAGGAGATTCCTAGGTCGACTGCACTACTAGAGATCGTCCGACCAATGTTTTTGGAGATTTTGGGGTTTATGAAGACGAAAGGTTTGGCTTTTGAGGATACGAAAAACACCCTAGTATCATAAGTTACTGGGGTGTTTAAAATTCTATTTTTAGCTGATCTGTAACTTGACGCCTGGGCTCATCGAAGACACTAGCGTAGCTTTGGCAATATTTTTGGTTTTTACTGCTTCGACTACTGCTTGGATATTTGCCAAAATTTCTTCTGCGGGCTGTTTGGTTTTGCCAACCGTAATGTGCATAAGAGGGAATTTGGCTTCGGCTTTGACCACAGTCTTGCCAGCCTCGAATTCTTTCTTTTTACTTTCTGGGTTTGGTGTAACTGTGCCATTCTTGGGGTTGGGCATAAGACCTTTGGGTCCAAGAACTTTGGCAAATTTGGCGAGTTTGGGCATCATTGCTGGAGTGGTAATGAGAATGTCAAATTCGATTTTACCAGCCTCAATATCCTTGAGAATATCGTCGGTTGCAATGACTACTCTTTTGGCTGTGCCTGCAAGGTGAGGGAAGGTGAGCTCGGCGCGATTGATCTGCTCTTTGCCACCAACCAGGTTGATGTGAAGAGTGATAGTTGCATCAAACTTGGCAATTGTGTTGTCGACGACTAGCTTGATAGCCTCGGCGATTGGGTATGTTTGATCGCGGTTAATCTTGGCACGTGCCTGAGAAATGGCTTTGCCATTTTGGAATAAGTGGCGTTTGTTGGCTGGTTTTGGCCCTACAACTTCTTCGGATTCTACGACTTCAATTTGCTCTTCGGTTTCGTTGTTGGTGGTAGAAGATTTTGCTGTCTCAACTTTTGCATCTTCGGCAGCTTTAATATCTGCAGTGTATTGAGATCTAATTTCCTCTAGACCAGCATCAGAAATACCTGGGATTGCCATAATCTCATCGTCGGACATAATGGGGAGCTTATTGGGCTTGACGCGAGCGTCTCGTAGAGCTTGGGCAACGGGAGTGTTTAAGTCGGTGTATAGATCTTCCCAAATTATCTTGGTTGTTCCTCCTGAGGCGGATTTCGTGCTATTCTTATTCTTTTCTTTTGTACTCAACATAATAATTCTCCTTCTTATCCTTCGGCAAGCTCAGGACAAGTAATAATGGATAATTGATTTACTTTTCGATATCTATGCCCATAGATTTGGCTGTACCAGCTACTGTGCGCATGGCGGCTTCGATGGTTGTTGCCGAGAGGTCTGGCATTTTCTCAGTTGCAATTTTTTTGAGTTGTTCTTGAGTAAGCTTGCCAACTTTTACTTTGTTGGGAGTGCCACTACCAAGTTTGAGTTTGAGCTCACTCTTGATCATTTCTGAAACGGGAGGAAGCTTGATAACAAAGGTAAAAGAGCGATCTTCGTAGATTGTGATCTCGGCTGGGATTTTTTGACCCTTTTTGTCGGCAGTAGCTTTGTTGTACTGATTAACAAATTCCATGATGTTGACACCATGTTGTCCAAGAGCTGGACCGATTGGGGGGGCTGGAGTAGCTGCGCCACCCATTGGATTAACTTTGATGACTGTCTTTATTTTTTTGGCCATAGCATTCCTTTTCGAGCGTTATTATACCTTAAGAATTAGATTTTAGCGACCTGACTAAATTCGAGCTCTACAGGGGTCTCGCGGCCGAAGATAGAAACAAGAACTGCAACCTTGCCTTTGGCTTCGTCGATATGATCGACAGTACCCAAGAATTCGGTGAAGGGGCCTTCAGTAATCTTAACTGCTTCTCCGAGCGAGAATGAACTTTTGTATTTGGGCTGTTCGGTAGCCATAAACTTCATAATCGCCTGTACTTCTTTGTCGGAAATTGGGGTGGGCCTTCTGCCAATGCTGCCGATAAAAGCTGTTACACCTTGAGTGGTGCGAACAGCAAGCCAACTTTGGTCATCGACAATCATTTTGATCATGATGTAGCCTGGGAGAATCTTTTCTTTAATCGTTTTTTTCTGACCTTTTTTAACCTGAATTTTCTCTTGAACGGGGATTAAACATTCAAAAATCTTGCCTTTAATACCCATACTCTCGATACGAATCTTGAGCTGCTCGGCGACTTTGAGCTCATGACCACTGTAGGTATGGACAACATACCACTTGGCTTTTTCGGCGGCTGTTGCATTGTCGTCGTAGATGACGTGATATGGATCGCTTTTGACGACTTCAGAGACGACGGCACCATCTTCGGCGGCTAAAATATCTTGCGTTGGTGTTGTGGTCATGTTTAATTTTCCTTTAACTAACTACTAAATTTCTGGGAACGTGTCAAGTATAGCATTATTTTAGGATTATGCCAAGAAGATTGGTAAACCCATAGTCTAAACTACCAATATATATACCAACAAAAAGAGAAATACCCATAACAGCTAAAGTCATATTCCATGCTTGCTTCCTGGTGGGCCAAGTAACCTTGGTCAATTCTACTCGTACTTCTTTTAGATAGTTGAGAATATTCATAAAGTTATAATAGCATATATGCTACACTAGCCACTAGGAGGAATATTATGGGAGAAGACATACTCAAATCTTTGGTTACTAGACTTACGGGAGCCATTGAGGCGGTCAAAAAAGACCTTTCCTCGATTCGAACGGGACGGGCCAAACCCTCGATGGTTGAGAATGTAAAGGTCGAAGCTTATGGGGCGTATATGGAGCTTCGTGAGCTTGCTAGCATTACTGCGCCAGATACAACCCTAATAGTAATTAGCCCATGGGACAAGTCTTTGATCAATGCCATTGCCAATGGAATCCGCAAAGCTGATCTTAATGTCAACCCAATAGTTGATGGAGAAACAGTTAAAATTGCCATTGCATCTTTGACCGAAGAGAGGCGACAGGAACTAGTTAAGATGACTCATCAGAAATTAGAGACAGGTCGCGTAATGATAAGGCAAGTGAGAGCCGAGATTAAGGAAGAGATCGAAAAACTAGAGGATGAAAGTGGAGTTTCGGAAGATGATGTTAAGAGATGGTTATCTGAGATGCAAAAGACAGTCGAAGAATATATGGGCAAAATTGATTTATTAGGTAAAGAAAAGCAAATAGAACTTTTGACTCTATAAAGGAGGATTTATGCAAAAGGTGAGAAAAGCCGTATTAGCCGCCGCCGGGTTTGGGACAAGATTTTTACCTGCGACCAAGTCGATCCCCAAGGAAATGCTTCCGATTGTTGATAAACCAGTTATCCAATATGTGGTTGAAGAGTTGGTTGAAGCGGGGATTACCGATATTATTATGGTAACTGGATATCATAAGAGAACAATCGAGGATCACTTTGACACACCATCTATTGATTTGATCGAAAACTTGAAGATGGGCGGAGAGAAAAAGAAACCTTTACTTGATGCAATAACTAAGATTAGTGAGATGGCCAACTTTGTGTATGTACGCCAGAAGGGCCCATATGGCAATGGAACGCCACTTATGAATGTGCGCCACCTTATTGGCGATGAACCATTTATCTACACCTGGAGTGATGACTTTATTTCTGCTGAACCTTCGCGTTTTAAACAACTTATAGCTAGTTACGAAAAATTTGGTTATAGCTGTATGGCCTCGGTGCGTGCCAAGACAGATGCCGACTATGATCGCTATGGATTTGCGGCTGGTAAAGAAATTGAGCCAGGAGTAATCGACTGTACAACAATTATCGAAAAGCCAGGTAAGGCCAATGCGCCATCGGACCTTGCTAATGTTTCGGGATTTTTGCTTACCCCCGATGTGTTTCAGTACTTGGACAAAGTGCTTGCCAATTTGCAACCAGGACAAGAGTTTTACTACAACGATGCGCTCAAACTTATGCTTGCAGATGGCAAGCACGTGCTGGCGACTGAGATCAAAAATGGCAAGTTTTATGACACCGGCAACAAACTTGAATATATGAAAACTCAGGTTGAATTTGCGCTCAAAAACAAGAGTATGGGGGCGGAATTTCGCGAGTTTTTGAAAACGCTAGAGTTATAGATTTGTGTTGTGCTGAGGGGGGGATTTGCCCGAGTACGGGTATAAACTTCGAATCCCAACAGGCTTTGTAGGATTGCGTAGTGCTGAGGGGGGGATTCGAACCCTCGAAGGCTTGCGCCGCGAGATTTACAGTCTCGACCATTTGACCGCTCTGGTACCTCAGCATTTTACTTGATCCAAATCTTGCATTAGTTGTTTGAACAGTCTTTTGTCGCTGTATCTAATGTGGATCAGTCCATGTGGCATTTTATCATGTTTTTGCTGGCTTGTGGTCTTGATATATGGTTTTGAAAATTGACTAGGTGGTATTTGCGTAAGATTGGACCAATAAGTAATTTGCTCAGAAATGTTGGTTAAATGATATGTATATAGAAGTACCCGAAACTTGTCTTCTTGGGGCTGGTAAATTGTACGAAAAAATTGAATAAAATATGCGATCATCTCTGGATCGGAATTGGCGAAATCGATCGTTCTGGTATTCTTTTTGGCGCCTTCTCCCCAGTACAGCATGAGACCGCCTGTTTTTAATAATTGATCCTCAAGGGTTAGTATTGTTTTGAGGTGATAGGAGAGGGGTGAGTTAACGTAACGCAGGTGATTGGTTTGATTCGATGGGCGGCGAATAATATTTTGACGAAGCATTAAGCTGCGGATACTCCACACAGAAACACCAAGTTGGGAACCTACTTCGTTCATGCTAATCCCAGATTTATAGAGGTTTTTTACCTGGGCGATCTTGTCCAAATCCCACTTTACCATGATTAAAGTATGGCCGAATCATTACCGAATGTCAATATGAAATGTGAGCCGATGCACGGAATCGGACCGTGGACCCCGGTCTTACCAAGACCGTGCTCTGCCAACTGAGCTACATCGGCAATGAAATTCAACTGGATAATCGCAAAACTACACCCAGAAGAAATGAATGCATTAGCATTATCTCTGACACAAGGGAAATATGCAACATAGGAAGGTAGTTTTGATGCCCCACAGCAATCGGTTTAGCGAAAGAGCCTTCCCCGGATTAACCAGGTGGGTTAACTGACTATAAGATCGAAGATCAGATAGTACTCGTTATCCCGTAAAGCTACCAATATGTTGAGGAAAAACTTCCTCGTAAACTGACGTGCTGCAGGGCACCTTTAACGTACCAAAAAGGTTGAACTTTGTCAATCAAAAAATGATTTGATCTAACGTTATACAATGAATGCGTGATGTATCAAATATACAAATCAGAGGTACTTGGAATTTGGAAAAGTTGGATAGTGGTTACTGTACTATTCTTCTTGTTAGACTCTATTGGATGGATGGGGTGGTTTCGACGGAGCGTAATTTGGATAATGAATCCAGCAAAAAATGCATCTGGATACCTAATGAGTAACATCGATCGCACTTTGCGATATACCCAGCAAGTCCATCAGGCAGCCAGGCAAAACCTTGATTTGAAGAGACAAGTTGCAGAGCTTATAGTCTCTGCGGATGAAGCAAAAATATTGATAGGAGAGAATCAAAAATTGCGAAAAATGCTCGCTCTTCAACCCAAAATTACGAATGCCAATGTAATGGGAAAAGTTGTTTTAGGTGATCGGTCACAATGGCGGGTATGGTTTGAAAATGTAGTTTTGTTGGGTAGTATGGTGACGGATGAAAATCGTTTGGTGGGAATAGTAACGAGAGTTGAAGGTCGGGTAGCTATTGTGTCGCCGGTGGGCACTGGTAAATTGGCGCAAGTTGCTGTGCGAAAAATTGATGGCAAGCAACCACTTGGAAACGTAATAATGACTGGAAATGAACTTGCGATACAAAAAATTTCCAAAGAAATTGATGTTGGTGTTGGTGAGTTGCTGGTAACTGTTGGTGATGGGTTGGGTATAGATCCAGACCTTCCGGTCGCAAGTATTTCTGATGTAATAACTTTACCCGAATCAGTTTATCAAACACTTAAACTAAAAAGCGAGGTGCAACTAGAAATTGGAGAAATAGTTTTTGCAATTGGAGAACATAAATGATTGTAAGTGTTGTGCTCGTTGTGATAATGATACTTGTAGAAACTTTAATGTTGCCTGTTGCAGGATTTTTGATCACCTGTTGGTGGATATATTTATCTAGAGGTTTTATAAATGCAATTTGGGCGGCAGGAATTGGAGGAATCTTATTGGATATCCTTGCACCTAGGAATTTGGGGTTATCTTCATTTGTTGTGCTAGGTGTTTTACTTGTTGCCGAGCTTACTTTAGGAAAAAGTAGAAACAAAGAAGAACAACTCGTAGCTATAGGAATTATATTGATCATTGTTGAAGGACTTGTGCTTGGAAGAAGTATGTTGATGATAATGATTGGAGTTGGTGTACTTTGCACCTTGCTAATTGGACGTAGGATATTGCAAGGTAGTCGAGGTGGAATTGTAGTGAGAAGAGAGATATGAGACATAGAGAGATGGGTTGGCAAGAGGGTTTATTGATGTTTGGTCAAACAAAACGCAAAGGATTTGAAGAGAAGGACGATTTTGGGAAACGTCAGGAAAGATTGAGAATACGATTTTTGATGTTTTGTGCGACTTTGATAATTTTTGGACTTATGACGAGGCTGCTTTATCTTCAGATTTGGGAAGGTAAGCGACAGTTATTGTTTGCACAAACCAACCATGTTGATCTGGTGCGAGAGGTGGCGCCGCGTGGAATTATCTTCGACAAAAATATGCAACCGTTGGTTAAAAATATCCTTGTGACAAACCCTGATGGCAAGGAGGAGATTGTACGCGAATATGAATATGGCCAAGCCTTTGCGCCTATTGTTGGGTACTTATCCCAAGTTAGGGAAAATGAATTGGGGTGTAAAGATGGGCTTTGCTATGGACTTTCGGCTGTTGTAGGGAGAGCTGGAGTCGAAAAGCTTTTCGACAGTAAATTAAGGGGGAAGGATGGAGGGAGAGTGGTTGAGTATGAAGCTAGTGGTAAAGAGGTGAGATCGGTTGGTGATGTTGATTCGCAGGTTGGAGGCTCTGTTGTACTATCGATCGATAGTCGCTTGCAGAACATGGCATATGAGGCGCTTAAAGGCCGCAAGGGGGCGGTTATAGCCCTTGATATGCAGGGGAAGGTATTGGCCCTTGTATCTTCGCCCACGTTTGACCCCAACTGGTTTACCCTAAAAAGCGAACCAGAAAAATTGTCGAAAGCGCTGAGTGACACCAAAGAACAGTATTTTTTGAACCGCGCACTGTCTGGGGAGTATCCTCCTGGGAGTGTTTTTAAGCCGGTAATTGCATATGCTGGACTTATGAGTGGAGCAATAACCAAGGACGATTTGATTGAAGATACAGGAGAAATCAAAATTGATAATTATCGCTACGGCAACTGGTACTTTGATCAATACGGTCGGAAAGAAGGCAAGATAAATGTAATCAGAGCACTGGCACGAAGCAACGATATCTTTTTTTACAAATTGGGAGAAAAGCTAGGAATAGATAAGATCGACGAATGGGCCAAGAAATTTGGTATTGGCGAACCTACTGGGATTGAGTTGCCAGCAGGAGAGGTGGGACTACTCCCCAGTGCTTTGTGGAAAGAGAGAGTAGTAGGGGAAAAGTGGTTTTTGGGTAATACTTATCATTTGTCGATTGGACAGGGAGACCTTACGGCAACTCCTTTGCAAATTGCGCGAATGGCATTAGGGATTGTATCTGGAAGGAGATGTAATTTGAGTATTTTGCATGATAGCCAGATAGCGTGTGAAGAAATTGGACTTTCGACTGATGCGCAAATGATAGTACGAGAAGGGATGAAGCAAGCTTGCGCTACTGGGGGGACAGCTTTCCCATTTTTTGATTTTGACCCTCCAGTGATCTGTAAAACTGGAACAGCACAACACTCTGGACAGGTTGCCTTGGCAAATAGTGAAGTCAAGCCTCATGCTTGGATTATTGTTGGGTACCCAGCTGAGAATCCTGCAATGATATTGACAGTATTTTTGGATTCGGCGGGAGAGGGGTCGTATGAAGCTGGACCCGTAGCCAAAGAGATACTTTCGAAATGGAAAGAAATTGTAGACTGAGCCACCTCCGGGATTCGAACCCGGCACCTACAGTTTACAAAACTGTTGCTCTACCGAATGAGCTAAGGTGGCGCGTCAGCTATTATAGCTTATTGCGCGTCAACCGTAGCACTATTTTTTAGTGCATCTAGCTCTTTCTGAATCTCCTGGAGTGCGGCTTCGTCGCTTTCAGCTGCTGTGGTGGCTGTTGTAGCTGCTGGAACTTCGGATGGCATTGGTGGCAAATCAAGTGGAGGAACCGTAAGTGGTGCGGCGGAAGTAGTAGATACTTCGTTTGGGACTTCTACGAGTGCTTCTGGCATTGGAGGGAGTGGAGGTAATGGAGGCAACGTGGGCTCTGCAGCTTCAACTGGGGCAGGGGATCCAGATAGCTGGGCAATGGTTTCGCCAGCGAGCTTGAGTCTCCTCTCGGTAGCTTTTTGATAAATTTCTAGTTCTTTGGATATGGTTGAATATGTTTTTTCTAGATCTGCATCGTTAGTATTGTTGACGATATCAACTAGATTAATTTTGATTGCTTCGCGTAGTGGCGCATCAATAAGTAGGTTTATAAGTGCTTGTTTGCTTAACGTTGTCATGGGCAGACTCCTTTGGGTTCGATAATACCTCCATTATGTGGGATTGTAGAATTTTGTCAAATCCTTTATAATCCCCGGTATGGGAAAATCAAAAAAAGGGCCACGACAGGATTACGGACTAAAATGCAGTGTTTGTAATACCTTTGGCTATATCACACAAAGAAACAAACTAAATACTCCAGAAAAGTTGGAGCTATCCAAGTATTGCAGCAAATGCCGCAAGCACACTCCTCACAAAGAGAGTAAGAAGCTGAAATAATTTATTATATTTTACTGTAAACTTTGAGAATGTTTTCTGCGCCTTGTGAAAGTGGCTTTTGGAGTTTTTGGGCTTTTTCCAGCGCAAGCTCGACCCACGTTTTGTTATTTTCGATAGGAGCTGAGGTGAGTGCATGCAATTGGGCGATTACGTCATCATGGCGAACACGTACGGAAACTCCGAGGCCCTCAAAGTATGCTCGAATATTTTCTTCCCAGTCGCCCCAAGGTTGGAGGGTAAGTAAGAAACAGCCGGCAGTTACGGCCTCGTATGCCATATCGCCACTGGGTTTGCTGATAAATCCATCTGCCCATGGGAAAATGTAATCTAATAGTAACTCATTGGCATCGATTATATCGGAGCCTTGAAAGATGCGGAAACTGGCCTGTTCATTGTCGTGAGTTGAGATGGTGATATTGTGGTCGTGTGCAAACTCGGTAAACATGGCGGCAAAGTCTTCGTGTACCCCGGCATATGCAGCAATTTGAACCTCTTTTTTCTTGAGCATTGGAGCTAGTTGATCGAGAATGGATTTGATCTCACCTTTGTTGGTACCAAGGCCTCCAGTTGTGATGGCGAGTCTTAGTGGGCGATAGTGAAAGCCGCGAGTTGATTGGTTTTTGTCTTTAATTGGAATCCTAGGATCAACGGGACAGCCTGTGATGGTAACTCTTTTTTCATCTACAATACACCCTTGAATATAAGCAAGTTCGATCAACTCGGCTTTGGTTTTGGCGTCAAAGACGCACCAACTAAGTTTTGGGTTATCGGCATGAGTAACGTACTGGGGACGAACGTGTGGATCGGTAACCACCTGAAGAACAGTGTGGCCTTGCTCGATAAGAATATTTCCAGCTTCATAATGAAGGGAGATAATGGGACGCTTGACCCTACCAAGAACATATTCAAGAGGTGCGCGAATTGCGCCAGTTAATGGGAGTTGATTGCGAACTCTTGTATCTACGAGATCTTTCATTTCCTTGAGGAGTGGATTCCTGGCGATGAGTCTCCCCATCTTTTCGGTAAAAAGAATCTTGGGCCAGTCTTTGGCTGAAACGTAATTGGTTGGATCGATCATCCAAAAGGTTTTTTTGTTTTTGGTTGCGGCAACTACGAGAGCATTGGCCATACTGTAGTGGGCGCGAGAAAAGGTGACATCTTGAACCTCTCCTTCTATCTTCTCGCCAAACTTGGCTTCGAGCTCTTCTTTGAATGTGGCTGATACAGTGACAATTGGGATTTGGACGGCTTCGAGAAGGTGACGTTCTTCGTGCGCTGTTTTTCGAAGTTCTAGATTTTCGGGGATGGGCTGATGAGATATTTCGGGCATGTATTGAGCATACCGAATATATTAAACAGTGTAAACTAGCAAGTATGAATAAGGTAAAAAGAATGCCAGCAATATTTGTTGGTCATGGTAACCCCATGAATGCTATCGAGGATAATCGATTCTCAAAAGTATGGGGGCAGATAGGCGAGAAGATCCCTGCGCCTTCTGCTATTGTTGTCTTCTCGGCGCACTGGATGACAAAGGGAAGATATACAACTGCAGTGGCGGACCCCAAGATGATATATGATTTTTATGGATTCCCCGAGGAGCTTTATCAGGTGCAATACCCAGCTATGGGAGACCATAATCTAGCGCAAGAGATAACTAAGATTTGCCCTACGATAAAGCTTGACACTGAGCGAGGACTAGATCATGGGGCGTGGAGTGTGCTTGTGCGTATGTTCCCTGAGGCCAATATACCCGTGCTACAGATCAGTCTTAACAGCGATGAGAGCTCTGAGCAGGAGATGGAGACAATGCGATCTTTGCGAGAATTGCGGGAGAGGGGAGTCTTGTTTCTTGGCAGTGGCAACATTGTCCATAACCTGCGGATGGCACGACTGACTGGCAACCCATACAACTGGGCGATCGACTTTGACAAAAAAGTGCGAGAGAGACTAGATGAGGGAGATTATCTGTCTCTTGCCCGATATGAAGGACTTGGCAAAGTAGCCAAGATGGCCGTACCGACAGATGAGCACTATAGACCTATGCTTGCGATCCTGGGACTTGCTTATGAGGATGAACATCCTGATTACTTCTGCGAGGACTTTGACGCGTCAAGTATCTCGATGCGATCTTTTGTGATGAAGAAGTAAAACTAGTTATGATGTAAGGCGTAGTTTTGTAATAAGACTCCATGTATCAGGTAGGGGCTGGTGTAGAGAGTGAGAACTTATTTGTTGAATGTTTCTAATACTTCGGAGTTGCGAATAAGTATGGTGCGATGAGTTGTATACGAGAGGCCTTTATTGGGACTATTTTCAAAACCAAGATAAACGATTTCTACACCACGAGCTCGTGCTTCTTTGACCGCGGGTTGAAGATCGGAATCAGAGCTACAGAGGATGGCCGATGAAATTGTTTTATCGCAAGCATTGGCGACGAGATCGACGGCGATTTTTACATCTACACCTTTCTCATGAAAGATCGTTTTCTTTTTGCCGTTTAGTGTAATTTCTTGTGGACGGACATTGCCACCAATAATTACCTTAATGCCATTTTTTTCTAGATTGGTTTTTTGGACTCTTTGTTTGGTAATGAGTTCTTTGGACTTTTGGGCATTATCTTCGTGGAAGCGAATTTTGGCAGAGTAATAGCGTTTTTCGGTAATGGTTATGCCTTTAAGTACTTTGTCAAAGAGGGCTGAGTAGGCAAAGTTTTCTAAATTGAGTTTGTCTTCTTTGATACCAGCTTGTTTGAGGACTGACTTGAGGTAATGTTTGAGATTTTCGCCGTCGATGTAAAGGATGGTTGACATGCATAAATTGTAGCATTAAAAAACCTCGTCGAGCGGTAAGGCATAGACGAGGCGTTTATGAGTGCAATATAACATGCTGTGTGGCTGATTTCAATAGCTAAATATATCGAAATGTATCAAGCAGGGATTGGTGGAGGGAGTGAGAACTTATTTGAATGGTTCTAGGGATTCAAACTGTGTAGTGCGTAGTTTTGGAGCAAAACTCCGTACATGAGGTACTGCTCTGCTTCGGCGAGGGTGATAGGGGAGTCATTTTTTAGAAATACCTGATTGGCAATATTTGCGATATGTGGGGGGACTTTTTGATCATGCAGAGGACCTGCCCAGCGCTTGGCCTCGAGTAAAAAGCGTTGCGCTCCGGTGTTTGCCCCTCTGTGCGACAAGGAGGCAACGCGAAATAGATCGTTTGAGAGGGCGCCGACCAATTGTTGTGTATCGTTCATAAGATGGTGGAAAAGAAATATTTGGTTAGTTCGTTATATTTGGATTTGATATCTTCGCTTTGAATTTCATTTTTTGTGTTGTTGTCGTTGGGGCGGATATTTATAAATGAGTTATAGTCGATTTCGTTGGTTGTTAAGTCAATGCCGCCACCCCAAATATTGTGTTGAGAGGATCCTTGTGCAATTAAAATCTGCTCGCCTTCAAAATGACGATCCATCCCAGCGCTACAGACCTTCTTCTCGATGTCGATAACAGTCTTGATATAAACTTCAAATTGCGCTTTAAGCTCTTCAATTTCTTCTTTGGTAAAGGGGGTGGATTTGGTTACTATCATGAGGTGATTATAGCAGGCGACAAACATGTATATTGTTTGTAGCCTCGGCGAAAGATGGGATTGGTGGAGAGTGCGAGAACTTATTATTTGCGAGATTGGGCTGGTAGTCCGGCGTGATTTTGGTTCCAAGGGCACTCTATGTTGGTGCATTTTCCTTCGACAAATTTCCCATTTCTTGAAATTTGTTCAATCATCGCTATGTATGCACTAACGCAATTGGCTTCTCCACTTTTGCCATCTTCAGCCAATTGCTCTGGTCTAATAGTTACAAGATCCGTAGTTCTTCCTGCTCTTAAATCTTTGCCATTTGCCTCTGGGTGATTGCAATCATGGATCTGGTGTAGGGTGACGCTTGGTGGCATAAAACTCCTTTTTGTATCCGTGGCAGGAGGATTATTTTAGCACTACATTAATAAGAGGCAATAGTTGATGTGGAGTGGGTATGTGATCTACTTTGATATATTTACAGGGATTGGTGGAGAGTGTGAGAACCTTATATCTGGGCGATAGTTTTGATATAATATAACTTATGAAGAAAGAGGTTGATGCGCGGCTGGAGATCTCCCCAGAGGATGTAGCACTTGCACGTGGAGCCCGTGAGGGGATGTTGGCTGTTTTGCGGGTGGCGTACGAAAATGGAGAAGGGCAAATACAAAGAAATCGAATCGGCATAGGGATAAGGGCATTGTTAGATGGGAGTTTCCCAGTTTTGTTGAAAGTAACACATCAAGCACAATTAGATGGTCAGAACTTCGCAGTGTCGTTGTCGCCGAAGCCACTACTGCCAGCGAAAAGGGCGGAGGCGATGAATCGCTTGTACAATGTTGATTTACCTGTCGTTGCTGAAGCAACTGGGAGAGATGGGAGAATGTGGAGAATTGACAACATACTCGGTTCGGGAAAGACTGGCAATTGCTTTGCCTATTCCGTAGATAGTGATGGTAGGGTGCTGCAAAGTGTGCCAGGATATACTGGAATTGATAGAGTGTTGCAGATGGCAGAATTACCTGTAAGAAAGATCTTTTCTTACTTCAAAGATTTTGGTGAACAACAAAGTGATGATGAAGTGAGGCGAGCTTTATCGCAGCTTCAATGATCTACTTTGATCTATTTGCAGGGATTGGTGGAGGGAGTGAGAACTTATTCACTCGCTCCAAACAGTATCGTCGTCTGAAGGAATATTGATTTTGAATACAACTAGTTTAAAGTTGTTGTCTGACTTATTCCAAAGATAGTGTTTATCTCCTGGGCTACAAATAATTGCATCACCTGGTTTTGCATCGTACTTTGTGCCGTTAATATAAATTTCACAAAAACCTTCCAATATGTAAAAGACTTCGGTTTGGATATTGTGGAAGTGCTCTCTTTGCTTTGTGAGAGGTGGAATAGTTACGGTTTGAAGTATATGTCCATCGTTCCCAAAGTCCTCTCGATTAAATAAAATGTTTTTGGAGTAGTCTTTGGCTATAAAGTTCTGAGAGTTGATAGGTTGAGAATATTTCATTAAGCTATTATAGCTTAGGTTCGAGCTGTCTACTTGTCCCGCTTAGTTATCCAGAGGAAAAATGTGCTGCAGGGACTGGTGGAGAGTGTGAGAACTTACTTGAGTGGCGAAAATATCAGTAATTTGAATTTATTCGTAAGTTTATGAAACAGATTGGGAACATGTCAGGACTTGGTAAATCGGAGACACAACTGGCGGTTGATGGGTGGAAAAATCAAGATGATCCAGATCAAATAATGAAAGATGTAAAAAGTGAGATGCTCAACCGCTCTGAATTTGAGACATTCTCAATGTCAGGATTTAAAGCTATCACTCTGAATGAATTTGAGAACGGTGTACTCATGACTGAGTCGGTCCCAGACGAATACAGAACACTGGCGATTACTATGTCTAGGAAGTTACAAAGTGATTATGATTGCAAGATAATGAGTGAGAAAGCGCTCGTAGAGATAGCAGTAGTTAGCTATGTCCGTTTTCTTGATCTACAAAAACGAATGGAAGAGTCACTAAATACTCAAAAAATTCTCTCATATAGTCACGATACATGTTGGACTGATAGGAATAGACCAATTGACGACACGCGAAAGAATACTTGCCAGAGAACAAAGCATGAACTTACCTTGTTGACTATTTTAGGCAAAGAACTAGATAGAGCTAATAATCATTACTTTATGGCGTTACATATGTTGCAGAATCTGAGACAGTCACCCATGCAGATCAATATTAGGACCCAAACGGCGGTGGTTGGACAAAATCAAGTATTACAGGCTAACAACAATGCAAAAATCATTTAACCCATATGATTACGGGAAAATTAATTCATTGGCCGCGTGTCAGTGTTTGCGGATCAATGACGTGGTGCGACAGGCCAGAGAGCAAGTCAAGCGAATGTACTTGGAGTCAGTTGAGCTAGATTCGGGCCGTAAGATTGAACTGGTGACCTCAAGTACCAGATTTGGTGGCAAGAGGAGTTGGTTTAAGTGTCCAGAGTGTGGTAGGCGAGTTGGGGTAATATATTCTTATGTAAATATATATTCGTGTCGTAAGTGCTTGAGTGACCAGTAACATATTGATCTTGAATAATTTAAAATGACATATTCTATGTAGTGTACAATGGCCCTATGGAGTTGTTTATCAGAGGTGGAGTATGACAGAAGAAAAAAGTAAGGTAACTAAAATAGCAAATTTCTTTATTAAGTTGGGAAGAGAACAGAATAGAGAAGTTACGAATAAAAAACTTCAAAAATTATTGTATTACGCTCAAGCATGGAGTGTTACATTGAGAAATAAAACCTTGTTTGTAGATGATATTGAAGCTTGGGTTCATGGTCCAGCCTTACCTAAAATTTATAACTTATTTTCACAATATGGAAGAGAGGATCTGGGGAAGGTTGTACTAGCTTCAAGCTTAGATATTGAAGGATTGAGTCTTGAGGAAATTGATTTGTTAAAAGTGGTATGGAATGTATATGGAAAATACACAGGCAATGATTTGGAGGTGTTATCACATTCTGAATTACCATGGCAACAAGCTAGACAAGGTCTAGAGCCGTACGAGAGTTCAAAGAAAGTTATTACCATAAAATCAATGAAAGATTATTATGGGAAGAAAACCCAGTAAGGACGAAAAGCTTCAAAATAAATTGAAGTCTCAAGAGTGGAATCGGAAGGTAGAGGAAAATAGGTTAGCAAAAAAAGATCAAGCAAATCATTCGCGCTTCCATCTTTCTGGAGAAGTTGCTATTCCCGATGTTAGCGATGAGCTACTGAAGGCAATTGGAGAGCAATGCTATTCTCTTAATTTCAATTTTTACAACTTTAGTACTTGTGAATTGTCAAAAATATCTACAGATGGAGAAGCTAGATCATTAATTAGCTTATTTGATCGCATGACTAAAACTGCGCCGAAGGATAAAAAGTTAATTATAAAAGATAGAATTGAAAAGAAGTTTACTAACGATCATAAATCATTGGAATACAAAAAATACTTTTCTGGTTTACCGCCCGATATAGATTTTATATACGAGAAGGATTATTCAGATTCGGGCAGGGTTTTTTTCTTTTTAACGGAAAGTTTAAAGCCAAAAAATTACATTAGCATTATTTCAGTAGTCAGAAAACACGTAAATATAGATAATTCTGGTTAGTGTAGATTATTAAATAAACCAGATAGTGATACTTTTAGGGATTTAGCAATTTTCGTCAGCTTAGAGAGGGTAGGGTTCTTTTCTCCTCGCTCTACAAAACCTATATAGCTTCTGTCTACGCCTACCTGGAAGGCTAGATCTTCTTGAGTCATCTCTAGCTGTTTGCGCAATTCCTTTATCCTTATACCTAGCTTCTTATGTGTTGCTGTTATCGTTTTCATTAGCCTTAAGTTAGGCTAAATGGGACTAGTAGACCAGCTTCTCCTTGTAGCATTTACTGAAATAGTTGCTAAAATTAACTCATGTCTAAATCAAATAATTGGTTAATATTCTTGCTTGGCTTGGTTGTCGGCTCTTTAATTGTATATTTTGGATACATCGCGAAGTATAAACTAGATACATCTTTTGTAGCACCCACGTCTGTTCAGTCTTCTCTATCATTTTCAATGCGACAACAATGTATTACTGATGCCAATAATCTTATTATGAGATTAAATCAAGAAGAAAGCATGACATATCGGACGACGCAATATCCTACCCACATCTCGTATCATCTTTTGACATCAGTTTATAGTAAGAATGCAGATATTTGTGTAGCGGAAATTGTTAAGGATAGTTTCTTCAATGGTAAATCATTAGATGAAAACGATGTTTACGATACTACGAGTGGAGATGTCTTGATTCACTATGCATTGCCTGGACAGAGTGTGGTACCAAACTATATAGCTGGCAAGTCTAATAGTGATGTTACTGATGCAGAAATTAATGATTACAAAGTTTTTCTAGGATTAAGTCAACCAGATCTTAATAAAATCTTAAAAGACGCAGGTTGGAAGTAGTAAGACATGAATAAAACTGCGACTTTAAAGAAGTTTGATAAACGTATTCTTTTAGCGTTATTAGTTGGCGTTTTTGTTGGCATGCTTTTATCGTATTTGTATTTTCAGCCTCTTATGGTTGCGCAGAAAAAAGTAGTGTCCGATTTGGAGAATAGGACAAATGAATATCAAGCAGAATTAGCTACATCTAGTGAGCAACTTGCTTCTGCGAGCGCACAAGTAGAAGTCTTATTAGCTAGGCCTACGCCAAAACCACAAGTAGTCTATGAGACACAAACAGAGTACGTACCGAGTAAGCCGAAGAATACGACTACGAACTGTACATCTGATTACGCTGGAGGAATGTATTGCTATTCAAGCGATGGAAGTCAAAAACATTGTACTTCAAATTATGCGGGCGGCATGAACTGTTATTAATTACGAGTAATGATATATGGATTCTTTAATAGGTACCCTAATTACTATCGGAGTTATTGTAGGTATTTTGGGTGCGATTTTTGGTGGGGAGAGACAGGGAATAGTTAAGATAGATGGGCTTAAGTAGCAAAAAGAGTTGATTTGGTGTGTGCTTTGGCCGTGTACATCCGCCTGATTGTGTGTTAAAACTCCCAGAATGAACAAAAATGGTCTCGTTCTGCCCATACTATAAGGTGTCCCCAT
>Ga0194063_10000993_pt1 | contig 19304 bp, 20 predicted proteins | sample SepL3720m_MetaG_FD_155459 | JGI IMG/M metagenome (GOLD analysis project Ga0194063, IMG submission 155459) | Anoxic zone freshwater microbial communities from boreal shield lake in IISD Experimental Lakes Area, Ontario, Canada - Sep2016-L373-20m | ecosystem: Environmental > Aquatic > Freshwater... | reverse complement strand
GACATTAGTTCAAAACCTTCTTCGACGAGAATATCTTGAACAAGGGCAGTAACGGCTCGCCACAATAGTACGGCTTTAGTTTTCATATAATAAAATTTAGCACCGGCCACCTTAGCACCAGCTTCAAAGTTAAGTAAGTCATGCATCTGGGAGAGTTCAACATGATCTTTAGCATCAAAGTCTACAGTCGACTGACCCCAGCGTTTTTCCTCACGGTTATTTTCTTCACCACCATCTGGTGTAGTATCGGCAATAAGGTTTGGTACTTGAGACAGTAATTCAGAGTATTCGACACTTAGCCTCTCTAACTCCTGGCTAACGGACTCGAATTCAGCTTTGGTTGCTTGGAGCTTTTGTAACTGCTCATCACTGGGCTTACCATCAATTTTTAATTTAGAACGAAGTTCTTCAGTTTGCTTAATTAGAACCACTCGTTTTTGGTCAAGTGAAGTAATATCTTTAATGGACAACTTTAAACCGCGACGGTCGACACTGTCTTGAACTAATTCTGGATTTTCTCGTAATACTTTTATATCTATCATTTTTTATCCTTTGGTAAATCAAACTCACTCGAATCAATCTCTTCTGGCCTTAGGGTTGGAAAGAGTATCACATCCTTAATTGATGGTTGGTCGCACAAGAAGGCAACAAATCTATCTATACCCATTCCCCAGCCGGCTGTCGGAGGCATCCCAATTTCTAAAGCCCGAATAAAATCATAGTCCACTGGATGGGCTTCTTCGCTCTGGCCCTTATCTAAAATTTCTTGTTCTTTAGATATTCTTTCTAGCTGATCAATTGGATCATTGAGTTCGTTGTAAGCTTTAATTATCTCAAAACCCGAGCAAACTAATTGCATGCTTGAGATTAAATGTGGCGCATCGGGTTTTCGTTTGGCTAGTGGAATCATCTCAGCTGGATAATCGAGCAAAAAGGTAGGCTGTATGATATTAGGCCGAACCGTCTCTTTATAAAACTCATCTAAAAGATCCTTAAGTGGTGGTTCATTTTTTAAATCAATTTTTAATTTTCGTGATTTTATCTCAGTAATAAGTTCAGCACGAGAGATATTCTCTATATCCACACCCGTCCCTTCTAGAATTAAGTCGCGCAAGGAAATACGACGATAGGGTGGCTTGAAGTTCAACTCCTGTCCTTGATAAGTAATGGATAGCCTTTCGTGCACGGCCATTAAAACGTCAGATATCATCTGCTCGGTTAGGACCATTAGGTCTTCGTAGTTTGCATAGGCCCAATAAAACTCTAGCATCGTAAACTCTGGGTTGTGACTTCTATCGATGCCTTCGTTTCTAAAATCTCTAGCAAACTCGAAGACTTTTTCAAAGCCAGCTACAACAGCTCGCTTTAGGTACAGTTCATTACTAATTCTTAGATACAAATCAGTCTCTAGCTTGTGGTGGTAGGTGGTAAAGGGCCTAGCGCTTGCACCACCATATAGAGGCTGTAAAACCGGAGTTTCAATCTCCATGAAGCCACGCTTGATCATGAACTGCCTAATTACTTCAGTTACCTTCGACCTAGTCTCAATATTACGTTTAACTTCAGGGTTAATATGTAAGTCGATATACCGTTGTCGATAGCGCTTTTCTATATCTTTAAAGCCATCATGGATATCTGGCAAGGGTCGCAAACTCTTACTAAGTAGTGATAGTGATTCGGTAAAGACACTGATCTCACCCCGCTGGGTCTTAGCTAGCTCGCCGTTAACCTGGACAAAATCACCAGCATCCAAGAGCTTGAGCTGAGAAAAACTTAACTGGTTTTGTTTCTTATCAAAAGAAAAAGACTTCTTATTTATCACCGACTGTATTTTTCCAGATTCATCAGTTACGTCTATAAAACACATCCCGCCCATGGTTCGGATACTAGTGATTCTACCAACGGCCGAAACTTCTGAGCCCTCCTTGGAGTCAAAATCTGAAACCAATTTAGCATTAACATCAGTTCTATCCCCGGCCTGGGGATAGGGGTCAATGCCGTCTCTTTGCAGCTGCTTTAATTTTCTTATTCTCTCGTCGCGGAGCTCTTTAATGTTTGCCATAGTTATCTTATTATACTTTTAATAGCTTAATAATACAAAAAACAGCACCAGCTTCAAACCGGTGCTGCAATTGTAAAATATCTATAATAATTTAGTTATTTTGTAAGTTATTGTGCCGGCTGGAACTTCTACCTCTGCGGTATCACCAACTTTTTTACCTAAAAGAGCTTTGCCGATAGGTGACTCATGGGATATCTTACCAGTATCTAGGTCGACTTCGGTACTGCCTACAATATGAAAGGTCTGAGTGCCGCCGTCCAGGGTAACCTGAACCTTTGAACCCACGCCGATAGTATCACTACTAACTTTCTCAATAGTTTTAGCACGTTTTAAGATGTTATTTATTTCAGCTATTCGGCCTTCAATAAAAGCCTGCTTTTCTTTAGCGTCATCCCAGCCAGAGTTTTCACTAAGATCGCCAAAATCTTTAGCCTCTTTTAGGGCATTCGCTACTTCTTTTCTCTTATTCTTTACTAGGTCATCTAGTTCAGCTTTAAGATCATTAATACCTTCTGGTGTTAAGTAAAAATCCTGTGTTGACATATTATTTTAAAAATCTCCTTATTGATCATCACAATAAAAATGAACCTTTACTTATGCGTACCATAATTGCGGTTCAGGTTATTGCAAACTTTTGTAGTCGTTTGTTTTTATTCTCTCAAATACCACATCCGCTGTCAAGTGATGATATAGACTAATTTCTGGGTGTGGAGAAGTACCACTTCAGTATTTCCTTAGAAGCAGGCACGGCATACTCGGCACCCTCTCCGGAATTTTCAATTAGTACCACAAGGGCAATTTTAGGACTGGCGGCGGGAGCGTAGGAGCTAAACCAGGCATGGGCCTTGGTGGTGGGGTTCTTACCATCAAATCCCTGGGAGCTGGTTTCGGCCGTACCGGTTTTACCAGCTACCGTAACCGGCACCTCTCTTTTTAAGCTACAGCAAGCCGTCCCATTATCTACCACCCCCTCCATGCCCTGCTGCACCAACCTAATAACGCTCTGGGAAGCAATATTGGCCGTAACAACTTCAGGGTCAATAGCCCGGATTGTCTCACCTTTGCTATTTTTTATAGCTGAAGCGAAGTGAGGTTTATACAGGGTACCACCATTGGCGATGGCGCTAGTGGCCATAACGAGTTGGAGCGGAGTTGTTCTTAGATCGCCCTGACCGATAGAAATATTATAGGTATCACCTACAAACCATGGGTCGGAAGAATATTTACTCTTTCCTTCTGGTGTTGGCACAAAACCGTTGGCATCATTGCCGATATCTGCGCCAGTGCTCTTACCAAAACCAAACTTTTTATACCATTGAGTAAGCTTACTCGGTCCAAGGCCTTTGAAACTTTCAAAACCACCGGCTACTGTATAGAAGAATATGTCTGAACTCCAGGTGAGTGCCCTGACTACATTAACTACACCCAGACCTTCTGGCTTCCAGCCCTTAAAGGTATATACGACAGAGGGATTGTACTGGTTAGGGACATCAAGATGTCCCTTATCTATAACGGTTGTACTACTTGTGATTGTACCTTCTTGTAATGCAGCGGTGGCGACGAAGGGCTTGGCGGTAGAACCAATTGGGTATACACCTGAAGCCACGCGGTTAAATAATGGTTTACCGGGGTCATTTAATAATGCATTATACTGATCTTGGCTAATTCCTTTTGCAAAAAGGTTACCATCATAGGTCGGGTAATTGACAGCCCCAAGAACTTGTCCGTTGCGAGGATCTACTGCGATGGCTGCTCCAGCCTTAGAACCAGCTGATTCAACAGTGCTTTTTAATACCTCCTGCATTTTATCTTCTAAACCTTTGTCTATGCTGAGTATTAAATCATTACCTGCTGTTGGCTCGGTTCGAGCTAAGGCACGTACTGGTAAGCCGGTAGCATCGACTTCAGTCTGCTCTTTACCGTAAGTACCCCTAAGATCAGCTTCGTAATACTTCTCTAGGCCAGTTTTACCAATTGAATCAATTGGTCGATATGATGGATTGGCAGAATACTCTTCAGCCGATATCCTGCCAATATATCCCATAAATGGCGCTAGACTACCATTATCTAAATATTCACGCATTGGGTTGGTATCAACACTATAGCCAACCAGGTCAGACCTCTTCTCCTCGATATTTAAGGATTGATCTCTTGATATGTTCTCAGATATTACTATCGGCTGACCATAGCGTAAACCTTTGGACTCAACAATTGACTTCACCTCTTCGGGTGGCTTTGAAATTTGACTAGCAATTAAACCATACCCAGCTTGCCTCAGTTCACTATTTTTAGGCAATTGTGAGGGTATGACAACCAAATCAAAGCGGGCATTATTACGAGCCAATACCACTCCGTTACGATCATATATTGTACCTCTGGGGGCAGTTATACTAACTGTTCTGACGCGATTACTACCAGCTAGTAAGCTGTGTTGTTGGCCCGTGATAATTTGCAAATAGGCGAGCCTAAAGCACAAAATACCAACGACTAACAGTACCATTCCGGTAAATACCAAAAAAAATGGCGACTTGACCGGATCCTCTAGCTGTATCTTCTCGCTACTACCAGACAGTATCGCTGCTGACCAATCTTCACTTTGACGCATCCTCTGCTCCTTGCGAGAAGATTTGAATCCATAGGCTCGATCATAGAAATCACCAAAAATATTCATGGCTATTTATTTAGTTTAAATTGATTATTCAGACTATCACTACCATTTTCCGAAACATAGCTGGCTAAGTAATAAAATACTATCGACAACACTGCCGCGTAAAGAGCCTGTAGTAATGTCTTGTAGCCGAATAGGCCCAAGTCTTTTAGTTGCAGGGCTGGAAATATTATTACAAGATTGATAAATGCCGACAATACAACAAAGATAACCACGGCCAAAATAACTTGGTAGAGAGCTTGACTCCTCTCCCCAAGACGCAACACTACTTTACTAAATATTACAGCAAGAATATTTAAGACTATACTGTATCCGAATAAGCCTGCGCCAGATGAATCTAATACTAAACCGCCAACAAGGGCCATAAAAAGAAGCTGTTCGGTCGGCAAAAATGGTGAATAGGATAAAAGCATAACCAGACAAAGTGGCAACGCAATAGCTACCGGCCCGAGCTTCTGGCCAGAACTAATCTGTAAAGCAATTGCAGCTAAAAAAATTACCCAGAAGATAAAAATTTTCATTGCTTTAGACCCTTCACTATAAAAACGATCTCAAGCGAATTTAAATCAACTAATGGCCGGACATTGGCGGTTTGGAATATAGCATTTTCTGACTTACTAACAGAATCGACAACACCGATTAAAATACCTTGGGGAACCAAGCCAGATCCGGTAGTTACGATCTGTTCTCCCTGATTGACGGTCTCACCTTGAGCGATTTTCTCAAATACATAGCCCTCACCAATCTGCCCTCGGACAACCCCTTGAGCCCTACCATCTTGAGCGACCGCCCGAATTCTAAATTCCGGGTCACCAATTAAAAATATTTTGGAACTATAATCGTTTACTTCTTCTACCGTACCAATAAGTACACCGCTACTCATCACAGCCTGACCTTTCCTTAGACCACTAGAAGTACCTCGGTCTATGGTAACAAAGCGTCGAGAATTATCAGGGTCAAAACTAACTACGCGGGCTGAGACAATATCAAAATTCAGTCGAGCATTGAAATTTAATTGGGCACTTAAAAGTTCATTCTCCCTAGCAACTTCCTTAAGAGAACTTAACTGTTCCCGCAGCTGAATTTGTTGATTTTTTAAATCCTTATTTTCCTGATTCAAATTATAGATTGATGTCAGGAATTTGAACTGATCGTTTATCCCGTTTCTGAGTCTTACAAGCGAAGCGCCGACAGGGTTACCGACTTGGTCACTAACTAAACGAAAGGGCCAAAGCAGTCCAGTCAGCTTCATTGTAATAATAATTATTGCTACAGCAGATACGGTAAGTATCGGAATTAATAACTGTTTTCTCATTTTAGCCCCCTATCTTAATACGGAACCTTTTCGTACTGGGTTGCTACCAATACATCTTTTAAGTTATCTAGGTCTTCTAAGACCATACCCGTTCCACGTACCACTGCTGTTAGGGGGTCTTCGGAAATGTGGACTGGCATCTTAGTCTGACTGGCCAGCAACACATCTAGTCCTCGAAGTAGCGCTCCACCACCAGCTAGGTATATACCTCTGTCCATAATGTCAGCCAGGAGCTCCGGTGGAGTTTCCTCAATCGTGTGTTTGACTGAATCTACTATGGCTCGGACACTACGAGCTAAGGCTTTTCTGGCTTGTTCTGAGTCAATTATCATTTCTTTTGGTAATCCAGTGATCATATCCCGACCCCTAATCGGGGCTTTCAAGATCTTATCGAGTTTGGCAGCTGAACCGATACTGATCTTAATATTTTCAGCAGTACGTTCACCGATTTGCAAGTTAAATTGGTCTTTGGCATAGGCAATAATGTCATTAGTTAGCTCATCGCCGGCGATGCGTACGGAGCGACTTGAAACAATACCACCAAGACTAATAACTGCAACCTCAGAAGTACCGCCACCAATATCTACAATCATGCTACCTGCGGCATCATGAACTGCGAGATCACTACCAACTGCTGCGGCCATAGGCTCTTCAATTAAAAAGGCTTGTCTTGCACCGGCATTAGTTGCAGCGTCCTCAACGGCGCGCTTTTCAACTTCAGTTACGCCTGAAGGAATACCGATAACGACACGTGGTCGAGGGAATAATACGAATGATTCTTTGTGAACTTTCTCAATAAAGTACTTTAACATTTGCTCAGTTATCTCAAAGTCGCTAACTACCCCATCAACTAGCGGTCTGGTAGCAACAATATTGGCAGGAGTTTTACCAACCATCCGTTTGGCTTCATCACCGATTGCAAGTATTTGATTATTTTTCGTATTGATGGCCACAACAGATGGCTCATTGATCACAATACCCTTACCTCGTACGTATACTAAAGTGTTGGCCGTACCCAGGTCAATACCAATATCGTGACTAAACTTACCCAAAATTGAATTAATCATTAACTCCATTTTAGCAAGCTTATAAGATATAGCCAAGCTGATTTATGTTAATTGGTATCTATTTAATTAAAAAAAGTGCTGCAAATGCAATGCTATTGTTTATGGCGTGCAATAAAATACCCGGTATTATGCTCTTTAGCCTAATATACATAAAGCATAAAAAGACACCCAGTATAAAGGTGTAGACCATGACATTAGCTTGCATATGTAAAACTGCAAATAGTGAGCTAGATATTATCACCCCCATACCCCAACCAAAACGCTTAGTTACCGCCGGTAACATCAAACCTCGGAAATAGATCTCCTCAATCACCGGGGCAATTATTACAGTCATCACAAAACTTAATATTATACCTATCCGACTAGTACCAAATTCATCGGCTATGGCCTGCGACTGAGTAGCATTGAAGTTAGGAAATATAATTGTAACAATAATAAATACGACCGACACCAGGGCAGTAAACATAACTAGCGCAAACAAAATATACAAAGCGGCTTTGAATATTTTAAATCTTCTCAGGCCAAAATCAGAAAGACCAATTTTATACTTTTTGACAAGCCATAGGATCATTGAAATCTCAACTAGAACCACTACTACTTCAAAGATTAGATTAAACCAAATATCGCCCGACTTAATACTTCGGGTCACGGCGACTGGCAGCAGATGATAATGACTCAGGCTTACAACACTAATAAGCAGGCCATACGGTATTAAAAATGTAGCTGCAATAATTTTAGCAAAGTCTTTTAAGTTCCAAGGAACTCTAGCAATTGTGATATCTTTTCGCATAACTCTAGCGAAGCTTAATTATGTCGCCGATACTAATAATCACCATGAGTGAGATGAGTGCTATAAAGCCAATGAAATGAACGAGTCCTTCTCTTTCTGGGCTTATTTTGAAACCAATTTTTTTAAGTATCAAAACAAACTGACGGCCACCGTCCAATGCCGGTATCGGCAGAGCGTTAACAACTCCTAAACTAAGTGATATTGAAGCGATAAATAAGAGCATGAACCGTGGGCCAAAATTAACTACCTGGGAGAATAACGAGACTATACCGATTGGGCCGGTAACTTGATCGCTGACTGCGTGGTGCACAAATAGTCCAACAATAAGCCCGCCAAAGGCTGCTAGGGTAGCCCAAACAAACTGAAACATTAATATAATAGACGCAATAGGTGCAGCCCAGAATGGGTAACGGCTCAACTGGGTTTTCTCAGCACTTACACCAAGATAGCCAGCTTTCTGGTCACTACCTAGAGTTACGCTCTTGTGGTAAAGCTGACCATTTCGTCTTAGGCTTACATCAACAGTCTGACCCTGATGAGCTGATGTAAAACTTCGCAAACTCGAGTTATCTAAAATCTGCATATCATCAATCGATATTATACTGTCACCCTGTCTTAAATCGGAACGCAGTGCTGCACTATCTTTACTTACATTATAAATGACCAGATTAGAATCGCCCATGGACTGCGGCTTTATTGCGCCCAGTGATGGTAATTTCTGGCCGAGCGGTGGTATGCCAATAATTAGCAAGAATGTGAAGATAAGATAAGCAATTGCCAAGTTCACAACAACCCCGGCCATAATTATTCGGGTCTTTGCCCAAAATCCCTGAGTAGTAAAGCTATCCTTACCCTTCTCTTCGCCATCTTCACCCTTGAGTCGAACAAAACCACCTAGCGGCAGAGCATTAATACTAAAGATTGTACCGTTTTTCTTTCTAGAGAATAGTCTTGGTGGAAAGCCAACACCAAATTCACGTACCCGAACGCCCTCTCTACGAGCGACTAGAAAGTGGCCAAATTCATGAGCTACTACTAGTAAAGTAAAAATTAAAAGCACTCCGATAATTATGAGTGCTAACATCTAGTTACCAAATCTCCGGCTTCTAGAGTGAAAATCAGCAGTAACCTGATCTAAATCAGACTTTGTAAAATCTGGCCAAAACTTCTTAATAAACAAAAGCTCTGAATAGGCACTGTCCCAAAGCAGGAAGTTACTCAGTCTCTGCTCGCCACTAGTTCTAACTATAAGGTCCGGGGCGGGAATATCTTTGGTATAAAGATGGTTCTTTATCATCTCCTCATCGATTTCACTTGACGCGACGCCAGACTCAACAATTTCCTTAGTAGCTTTGACTATTTCCTGATGACCACCGTAATTAAAGCAAGCTGAAAAAACACCAGCGGTATTATTCTCAGTTAACTTTTCAGCTTTCTCTATTGCTTCTACCAGCTTTTTATCTAAATTATCGCGTGATCCAATAATTTTTAACTTTACGTTCTTTTCATTAAGCTCCTTGGCATCGCGCAGCACCACCCTAAGGGCAAGATTCATAAGATAACCAACCTCTTCAGAACTTCTTTGCCAGTTTTCAGTGGAAAAAAGATAACATGTAAAGTACTTAATGCCTTGATCGAAACAATGTTCGGCAATAACCTTTAGATTTTTATATCCTGCCTTATGTCCCTCGAGGGTTGTTAAGCCCTGCTCCTTGGCCCAACGCCTATTACCATCCAATATAAAGGCGATGTGATTGAGTGTTGGGTTATCGGTCATTTCGTTAGTTCTGCATTAATTCAGCTTCTTTAGATTTGGCTGAGTCCTGAACTTGCTTTTGAAACTGCTCAATTAGTTTAGTTACTTCCTTGTCTAACCTTGATGACTCATCCTCAGATAGTTCTTTTGACTTTTTAGCTTCATTTAGAGCTTCATGTCTGGCATTACGAAGTGATATTGTAGCTTCCTCGGCCTTTTGATTTATTAGTTTAACCATTTGTTGACGAGTTTCTTCGCTAAGTGGCGGGATGTTTATTCTAATTAAACGACCGTCATTGCTTGGGTTTAGACCCATATGCTCTTGCATACTGATAGCCTTCTCGATGGCTGCTAGATTGCCGGCATCCCAGGGTTGAATCTGGATAGTCTTGGCATCGGGTGTAGAAATAGTTGCTATAGATTTTAGCGGAGTATCCTGGCCATAGACATTAACTTTAATTGAATCTACAAGTCCGCCATTAGCGCGACCCGACCTTACACCAGAGAATTCCACTGCTAGGTGCTCTAAAGCTGACTTCATTTTGTCTTCACAGTTTTTCAGTAGCTGATTATTCATAGATTACATTATACCTTATGCTTAAATACTGTTATAGTTTTTTTCAAAAAGAAAATTATGCACCAAGTTCGATTCGTGAAAATCTCTTGATTACGATGTTTTCACCCAACTTACCGATTAGCTCTTTGGTAAGTTGTTCAATTGTCTTTGAATCGTCTTTAATAAAAGGCTGGTTGAGTAGGCAGACCTGCTCATACCATTTACTCAGCTTACCCTCAATCATTTTGTCTTCGAATTCCTTTGGCTTACCACTAGCAGCTACTTCTTTTTCAACTGTCGATTTTTCTTTAGCTAGGGCATCTTGATCGACACTATCTTTGTCTAGGTAAAGAGGGTTAGTTGCAGCAACATGCATAGCAATGTCGCGAGCAAAGCTCTTAAATTCATCGGTTCTGGCAACAAAGTCGGTTTCACAATTAACTTCAACTAGGACACCAATTTTATCACCGTGAACATAGGCTTCAACAAGACCAGCGCTAGCAGTACGGTCAGCTTTCTTATCAGCTTTGGCAATACCTTTTAAGCGCATGATTTCAACGGCCTTATCAAGGTCACCCTTGGCTTCTTCTAGAGCATTTTTGGCATCCATCATACCGGCACCAGTCATGTCTCTTAGCTTTTTTATGTCTTCGATACTTAATGTCATAATTATAGCTCCTCAGTTAATACTTGTTCACTCGCGGCTTTAGCCTTGTACTCAGAGTTACCTTTTTGGGCAGCGTGGGCAATCTTTGCTGTAATTAGATCTAGTGTTTTGATTGCATCATCGTTTGCTGCGATTAGGTAATCAGCAAGTTCGGGCTTGGCATTGGTATCAGCAATCGCGATTACTGGGATATTAAGCTTGCGAGCTTCCAGAATAGCAATTTCTTCTTTCGGCATATCTACTACAAAAATCGCAGCCGGTACTCCGTGCATTTCTTTTATACCACCAAAAGTCTTGGTTAGTTTTTCCATAGACTTTTCAGTTAGTAGCTTTTCTTTTTTGATCATTCCAGCAAAATCGTTTTCTTGCTTCTGGATCTCAAGTTTTTTCAACTTTTGAATTCTTAGTTTAATGGTATCTAGATTGGTTATCATACCACCAAGCCATCGGTATGAAACGTAGGGCATACCTGATTCAATAGCATATTTTTCGACTATTGGTTTAGCTTGGCGTTTAGTTCCAACAAATAGTATCTGACCACCCTGCTTAGTTATTTCATAAGCAAACTTCTCTGCTGCAGCTAGTTGCGTGGCAGTCTGGGTAAGGTCAATTATATGCACACCACTTCTCGTACCATAAATATATGGTTTCATCGAAGGATTCCAGCGAGATGCACTCTGACCAAAGTGTGCGCCAGCCTCTAGAAGTTGTTTTAATATTGGGTCTACTTTAGCAGTAGTCTTACTGCTTGCTTTCTTGGCTTCTGCCATATTATCTCCTTTTGTCGTAGTAGTAGCTTCCCAAGTGGGAGGAGTATGTTTCTACTACAGAATGATTAAAAATTAGTTACAGATAAATATTAACAGATAGTAGACCTTAAGTCAATTAAAAAAGCTCAATACAATTGTATTGAGCCAGGGGCTAATTTATGAGTGTTCTTCCCAGTAGCCATTTGAAGCGAGCTCTATAAACTTCTTGATGTTACCAAAGTAAGTAACGATGAAATCTTCAAACTTGCGCCGCTCTAAAAAAACGACGTTTGGGTCTGATGACGAAGTGAATAGTTCTTTGGTGTAGACCACAAACTCCACCTCTTTGCGATTGATTTTAGGGTGAATACTGTGAAAATATTCATCGCTATCAACCATGAGTTCAGCAATGAAATCTTCGTAGTTACCACCAAGAATATAGGCGTCATGCCTAAGCTCAGATTCAGTGTAGAGCTTCATCATCTCAATGAGTTGATCTGGGCTAATTTTGACATGCCTCAAATAAGGCTTGATGCCTCTTAACTCTGTATCAGTGGTTCCAATATTTACTAGGTACGACACACAAACTCCTTAGGTCTGGATAGGTGGATTGGATAATACTTTAACACATATTAGACTTTATTTCAATTATTAAACTCTCTTATCAATACTAGCTATCTATATCGTATTTTTTGAGTTTAGCTTTACCGACCTCAGTCGAGCTGATAGTTTGAAGTTCGAGTAGTTCCTTATAGATACCGTTAGGTTTCTTAGCTAGCTCAGCGGGCGAGCCCACTTCGGCTACCCTGCCGCCCTTAATTCCCACGATTGTATCCACAGATGATATAGTGCTCAATCTATGAGCGATAATTAGAGTCGTGCGCTCATGCATTAACTTCTCTAGCGCTTCTTGAACAACGTTCTCAGCCTTACTGTCCAGCGAACTAGTGGCTTCGTCGAGAATTAATATTGGTGGGTTTTTTAGTATCGCTCGAGCAATAGCTATTCGCTGTTTCTGACCACCACTAAGTCTCACACCCCTCTCCCCAATTTGACTGGAAAAACCCTTGGGTAGTTTTTTAATAAAATCATAGGCATTGGCAGCCTTGGCAGCAGCAATCATTTCAGGGCGAGTTACATCAGGCTTAGCATAGCAAATGTTTTCGGCAATTGTACCAGAAAATAGTTGTGGTTCTTGAAATACCACACCGATATTTTGCCTAAGACTTTTTTGGGTAACTGAATTTATGGTCTGTCCGTCTATCGAGATTGATCCTTGCGATGGTTCATAAAAACGAAGCATTAGATTGGCTATTGTAGACTTACCCTCGCCACTCTCGCCCACTAGGGCAAGCTTTTGGCCTGGCTCAATTGTAAAGGATACATTCTTCAGTACTTTTTGGCCCTCTTGGTAACCGAAGCTTACATCGCTATATTCAACTTTTGAATTGTTAATCTTTAAGCTACTAGCGCCTTCACTGTCTTTGATCTCAGGTTTCATAGCCATGATATCAAAATAATCTTTACTGTCAGAGGTAGCGCGCTGTAATGCGTCGATTATAAAGCTACTACCAAAAAGTGGGAACTGAGCCTGGTTTGTTAGTGTAATAAGCAGTACTACAGTACCTAGATTGAAGTTTAAATTAAAGGCCTGCCAGATAATCACCAGGTAAATGGCGAAAAATACTAGATTAAGGGCCAGCCTTCGAGCGACATCATAAGCGTGCCAGCCACGCGACTGTCCGGAGGTTACTTTTTCTATTTCACGTCTAGTTTTACTGAAGTAGCTTACTTCCCGCAATTCGGATACAAAACTCTTAACTACTCTAACTTGGGCAATGGATTCTACAAATCGTCCATTTCCTAGGTCCCGCTGCTTGTTTATCTTAGACTGCCTTTTCTGCCAAGCATTACTACTTAGGTGGGTGAGCCAGATATAAATCGGGAATATGATAAGTAGCAGTAGCGCCACGACCCAGCTATAAAAAGCGATAACAATAAGTGTAATGATGGTCGTTAAGAAAAACTGAACAAAACTATTACTAAGGGTCTGCATTAGCGTGGAAATAGTAGTAATACTACGCTCTAGTCGAGCAGTAATCTTACCGGTTATCTCACTGTCGTAGTAGCTGATAGGTAGATCCATAAGGTGAGCAAAGTATCTTTCTGAGAGCATGTTGTTAAGTTTTGCTGACATCATGTCACCTAGGTAGCCATTCACATTACTAATAAGGGTAATAATTATGTTAGAAAGTAATATTAAACCAAGTAGAAACAGGAAATAACTGAATGCAACATTTTGCCCACCCAGTTTACTGGTCAATCCGTCAATCAATCCCTTGGTTAAAAATGGTGTAGCTAAGTTTAGTAGTGCCAATATCACCACGAAAAAAGTTATAGCCGTGTAATATGGCCAAAGCTTCTTAGAATATTTTAATATCTTCCAGATTTCTTTCATGACTTTTAGTGCCCGCTGCCCGCAACTGGACTTTTACCCTTTTCCTTTTGAAGATTTTTTACATTCGGTAGGCCCATCGCCACAAAGAAACTGATAACCGCAAAAAATAGCGATATCTGCACACCGCGCTTGGTACCGTTTACAATGGCGTTGTCAGATATAGATTTAACCTCAGAAATTATTTTAGGTTGAGAAATTGCACCAAGTTTTGGCGTTGAACCAAATTCAATTGCTGAACTCTGTGCCTGAATGGCTACACTAGCCTGTGGTTTTATAGCTTCAGGAATTACGGCACTGCTCTTGATGCCACTAGCCAAACCTGTAGACAGGCCAGCCAAAACTACTGCACCAATTATAGCTGACCCAAAACTACTGCCAAGTTGTCTAGCAGTTCCACTTATACCACTAGCTTCACCAGCTTGTTCAACTGAGACTGCAGATAAGGTAATGTTATTGATTTGACTCTGGACAAATCCCATCGAAATACCGAAGAGAATTAGCCCGGCCGTTAGTGGCACGGCCATCTCGGTAACTGAAATACCGGAGTTTATTAGTATCAAACCAAAGACCGTGAGGGCCAGACCTAGCTGTATTATTCGTTTTGGAGACATGAATTTGGTCAAAAATATCGCCGCTGGGCTTGCTACAAACAGACTTATAGATAGCGGTAGCAAGCTAATGCCGGTATGGAGCGCATCTTGACCTCTTACCCCCTGGTAGAAAACTGGTAGGGCAAAAATTAGCCCGGTGAGACTAAGCGACATTACCATGAGGGTTAGTAGTCCCGAACTAAACTGCCAGTTACGAAATATTGCCAAGGATATTAGTGGAGTCCGACCACTGGCTTCACGGCGTCTTTCCCAAGCTACAAATAGACCAAGCAGAAATAGACCAATTAGAATTGAGACTGGTGTTACAGATAGCCCCCAGGGCATAGCATAGCTGTGACTACCAATTGAAAAAACTTCTTTAGCCTTCCACCAACCATAGCTAGTAGATTGGATAATTCCAAACACAATTGCCAGTAGACCAGCCGAACTAAGTACCACACCAATACCATCGAGCTGCTTTTTCTCCATGCGGTCTCTAGACTCTTTTAGAAATAGCTCCGCCCCGATTAGCACTATAATAACTACAAATACGTTGATTCTAAAACCCCAGCGCCAACTGTAAGCTGAGGTTAGCCAGCCGCCCAGGATAGGGCCAATTGCGCTAGAAGCTCCAGCAACTCCACCCCATACACCAAAGGCTATAGCTCGATCCTTACCGTGGAAATTAGATAGCACTAAAGAAGCGGTCGCTGGCATCATTAGGGCTGCTCCAAAGCCCTCAATAATGGCCTCACCAATTATCATAGATGTAAGTCCGTGCGAGAGTGAGGCAAGTAAGCTACCAAATGCAAATATTACTGCTCCCAATAGAAACATTCGGCGCCGGCCAAAAAGGTCCCCAAGTCTACCACCAGTAATGGTAAAAGATGCCAGAACTAGAGCATATAGGGTAATTACCCACTGGATACCCTTAAGATCAGTGTGCAAATCACTTATTATTGGACCAAGACTAACATTAAGTAGTGTAGTGTCGATTATGATTATAGCTAGAGCAAGACTAAGAACCAGTAAACCACCCCATTTTTTTATACTAGCCAAATAACTCTCACCTATGGCATTTTTTACTCTTGTCTTCATATTAAAAACTATTTCTCCTTATAAATCATTTTAAAACTTTTTTAACTATTGGACTGGACTGGTCTGCTGCAGATTGCTGTCAGCCGGTTGCTGAGAACTTGCACCAGTAGTCTGACCTAACGAATCTGTTGTAGATTGCTTGATGTTAAGTAACTGATCTTGTGAAGATTTTTGTAGGTCTGAGGTAGCCTTGTTGGTCTTGCCCATAAAAAATACAAGAATTAGCACTAGAACGATGGAAACCACGACCAAGACAATCGCTATACCCCTCTGGTCCAGGGATCGGGCTGGCGGTGTCTCATAGATAATTTCTTCAATCTTCTCGGATTCCACTGCACTATCAACTGTTTTTACAGATCTAGTGCGGCCGATTTTCTGATGCTGTGATTTACGTTTTTTAGACTTTTTAGACATATATACCTGTTACAAAATTATATCACCTGTAGGCGGGTAATAGTAGTAAATATGCTCTAATTTATGGAACTTTTAACACTGTCAAGCATAAGTAGAAAGTCAATCCCCATCTGTAGAAACAGCAATATTCACTAATTTATACTTGACAAAACTGCTTATGTTTGTTATAATAGCCGGCGTTCAGTGAGGTGGGCAAGAAATTACCTACTTTCCACTTGAGCAACTTATCACTTTAAAAGAAAGGATTTACGACGCAAGATAGTCTTTACTCATGTAGAGACCGTTACAAATTATGCGCCTTATTTCTCAAGCAGTAATAGCTCTGGCTATTATTGCAAAACAGGTGATTTCACCGGTACAGATACCCTTCACCGAAACAGCGAAGGCTGCCGAAGCCGCAACTGTTGTACCAAGTAACTACACGTTGACATTGAATACGCAAAAACCAAGTGCCCTAGAGCTCAAGGCCAACAAGAGTAGTTTCGATCAAGATATTGTTGCTCCCTTAAAGGCCGCTCAGGCTCAAAAAGCTCAAGAAGATGCACAGAAAGCTGCCGAACAAGCTGCTGCCAACCAATTGGCTGCCGTTATAAAAGCCGCTTCTAGTCAATCTGTTGCCCTAACTGGTAGTGATGCTGAGTACAAGCTCTACATATACAACCATGAGTCAGGTAACAACCCGGCTCGAACTAACGGTTCTGGTTGTATCGGTTTAGGTCAGGCTTGTCCTGGATCTAAACTACTTAAGGTTTGTCCTACCCTAGACTACGCTTGTGAAGATAACTTCTTTACTAACTATGCAATAGCTAGGTATGGTAGTTGGGCTGGTGCCTATTCGCACTGGTTGATCTACCACAACTGGTAAGACTACAAGTATTTACCGCCAAAAATTGCCCCCATCCGGGGGCTTTTTGGTTAGTAAAATACTATGGCCCAAGCATAAGTGATACAATAAATGCACATAAAAGGAGAATTGCAATGAAGATTGAAGGTAAGGTTTTCGTAGTAACGGGCGCGGGCAGTGGTATAGGTAGACAGGTAGCCCTAGATTTACTAAAAAGAGGCGCTAAGGTAGCGGCCGTTGACTTAAGGGTTGAGGGGTTGGATGAATTGCGAGTAGTTACTAAAGATAATAAAGACTTAAGCACCCATGTCCTCAATACAACTGACCGCAAGGCAGTGGAGGCATTGCCCAAAGATGTCATATCTAAACAGGGTCATATTGATGGTCTGATAAATAATGCCGGCATCATACAACCTTTCGTGAAAATCAATGATCTAGATTATGAAGCGATTGACCGGGTAATGAATGTAAATTTCTATGGCACCTTGCACATGACTAAGGCTTTCTTACCTTACCTCCTAAAGCGTCCAGAAGCCCATATCGTTAACGTTTCTAGTATGGGGGCATTCTTGCCAGTTCCTGGCCAAAGCGTCTACGGAGCCTCCAAGGCGGCCGTAAAACTAATGACTGAAGGCTTATCGGCTGAACTGCATGATACCAACATAGGCGTTACGGTGGTGTTTCCAGGCGCCACAACTACAAATATCACCAAAAACTCGGGCGTAAAAATACCAGATCTAGCATCAAGTGGCTCAAAAGGTCCTAAGCTTTCGTCTCAACCACCTGAGAAAGTCGCCAGTTTAATTATTAAGGCTATAGATAAAAACCAAGTCAGAGTATTTGCTGGTAGCGATTCCAAGCTCATGAATACCCTCTACCGTATCAGTCCCTCGTTTGCAACAAATTTTATCACCAGGCAGATGAAATCACTTCTAGATAAATAAGAAAACCCCGGAAATCCGGGGTTTTTAAATCTTATTGGCAGGCCTCACATTCGGCCAGTTCTTTAGGGTCGATCGGGCAAACCATCGGCTTATCCCAATCTTCATCGCTTAGCTTGTTTATCTCAGTCATACACCCTCCTTTTGTTTTTTTATTGTACTGACTATTATAAACGCTTAAAAATAGTTTTGTAAATAGTGCTTGAGCTAATTTTATTACGCTATATGTGGGATATCATTATAATTTAAACATAAGTTTTTTATGCTACAATTAAACCATGGACAACACAATAAAACCGCATACTGTAGAAGAAATAATAAATGCCTGTAACGCCTGGTCGACAGATGAAACCCAACAAAAAGTCTGCTTAATTAATGAGGAAATAACCCAGGGTCTCAGGATAGTGCAGCGCTACCCGAAAAAAGTAACCTTCTTTGGTTCCGCGCGGTTTAAGGAGAATCACCCCGAATATGTTAAAGCCCGGGCCCTAGCTAACCGACTAGTAAAAGAATTAGAGTATACAGTCGTAACCGGCGGTGGTCCCGGCATCATGGAAGCTGCCAACCGTGGCGCGCAAGAAGCTGGTGGGCACTCCATTGGTCTTAATATCCAACTTCCGCATGAGCAAGTTGTAAATCCCTACCAATCCGTCTCAGTTCCCTTCCACTATTTCTTTACCCGCAAGGTAGCTCTATCATTCTCGGCCAGACTATATATTTACTTCCCTGGTGGCTACGGCACCCTAGATGAGTTCTATGAAATACTAACACTGGTGCAAACCCAAAAGATACATAAAGTACCGATTGTCTGTGTCGGAGCTAAGTTCTGGGAACCAATTGATCTGGGCTTACACCGATCAAATATGCTCTCGCCGGACTACATGACAATTGACCCTGAAGACACTAGCCTATATACCATCACAGATGATATCGAAACTATTGTCCAAATTGCAAAAAATGCCCAAGTTCGCATATAGTGCTCTTAATGTAGCTTTGCTATAATACAATTTCTAGACAAAAAATTTAAAAGGAGATTAGATGGCCGAGCAAAAAATTCAAGAAGAAAAAACTACTATTGAGGCAATTCATAACCTGATGCCTGAGATTCGTGAAGTTCAAAGCAAAGTAAAGACATTACGAGATCAGCTCAAGGACCTGATGGAGCAAAACGATGAATACAAGGTCCTGGCCGAACAGATTAAGGAGTTGTCTGAAAAACGACTAATGGCCAAAAAAGCCCTAATGGACGATAAAGAATACCAGAAATTTTCAGCTGACTTTGACGATGAAAGACTAAAACTTAAAGACTTACAGGAGATACTAAGCCAT
>Ga0194063_10000992_pt1 | contig 19306 bp, 16 predicted proteins | sample SepL3720m_MetaG_FD_155459 | JGI IMG/M metagenome (GOLD analysis project Ga0194063, IMG submission 155459) | Anoxic zone freshwater microbial communities from boreal shield lake in IISD Experimental Lakes Area, Ontario, Canada - Sep2016-L373-20m | ecosystem: Environmental > Aquatic > Freshwater... | reverse complement strand
ATTTTGATGTATATCAAATATGATGATTCTAGAGGAACGTGTTATGTAGATACAGATATCGCTTTTGATAGTAATGGAGATGGTACCAAAGAGAATGATAAAGATTTTTTGTGTAATGAACTCTATCTCAAAAAATACGAACCAAAATATGAATCTGTTATCGGAAGAATCTATTATACCAAAGCTGATACTACTTCGATTTCCAAAGACTTTACTGTTTCCTTTTTGGACTTTGAAGCAAACTTAGATCCAGAAATGACTATTGTCTACAAAGAGATTAATGATTTTATTAATACACTTCAGGCTGTTTGAACTACTGGTGATATGGGCAATTTCAGAACGCTTATGGTAGGACTTAGAGATGGGTTGATTGATCAGATGGATACAAAATCCAATATTGTCTCCGTAAAAGATTATTATGAAACAAAAGATATACAACTTACTGCCGAACAAAAAACATTACTTGAAGATATCTTTACCAAGCTTACCGATAAGGCAGTTTCTGCTGCAGTTGGTGGTAATATATACCAACAATCAAAAGCTGAAATACTTTCTATCTTGCCATCAAATCTTGAGGTAGATATTGAATGACTTTTCAAAGAATTTGAGTCTGTTGTCTCTGATACTACTCAAGCAAATGCTTCTCAACAAGATAAGAGAAAAGCTGTTCTTCAAGATATTATTACTCTCATAAGCAAAAATCTTGCTCTTGCATGAGCACCAGTACAAACTAATCAAATAGATCCGTTGGATATGCAAACTATTATTATGCCAAATATGTGTAATATACTCGCTTTCTATACTATCGTTAGTGACGCATGTCCAAATGATAATGTTCAAATTGTTGCTAATGCAGATACTATAAAAGCAGCCAATCCGAGTTGATGATCTAATTGGTGGAAAATAATACTTATTATATTGTGAATTGTTGTCGGTGTATTTGTTATTCTTGTTATTATTTTTGCTGTGAGAGCAAAGATGAATCAAACTCAAGAAAATTGAGAAACCCCACCCGAATGAACAACTCCATAAATATCTTTACTAAAAAAATCCCTTACGAGGGATTTTTTTTTATCTTCTGTATTTCTTTAATCATAATTTGAAAATATATTCATTCTGTGTATTCCCGTTGTCATTCATTTTGTGCTGTCTCTAATGTTGCTGATTGATTAAATAATTCAATCATTCTTTTTGTAAAGCTTGTCTTTTGCTGTTTATCGAGTGACATAATTTCTTGTTTGAATTTAAGATATCATATATAAATCATTTCCTTTGTTTGTTTATCTTTATTGAACAAAGAACCTGCTCCGTTCCTTATAAAGTGATTGTATAATCATTTTCGGTCCATATGTTCATGATTTATATGTACCTTTTTTATGTCTTCTTCATCGAGTTCGATAGTATTGATAATTTTTTTTACATCTTCTCCAAATGTACCAGCATGACTTTCTTCATCTGCTTCAAAAAATATTTCAAGAAGTTCCTTTATGTTTGGATTCTCTTGTTTTTCTTGTTCAATAAAAACATCCAATTGCTCCATATTTTTTGGAGATATGATAAAATAGTATTATTGTTTTTCATATTTTTCTACAGATTCATCGAAATATTTAAGTTCTACTCATGCCTCTTTAAACATTGCTTCTGATTCAGCACCTGCATGATATTTCTTTTCTGCAAATACTTGTTTTATTCCGCAACTGATAATCAACATTGCACATGTTCTACATGGTGTCATTTTACAATATAATGTCGCTCATTCTATACTGACTCATAATTTTGCAGCCTGACAGATAGCATTTTGTTCTGCGTGTACTGTTCTTACACAATGATTGGTAACACTACCATCTTCATGGGTCATTTGTTTAAACTGGTGTCAAACTTCATCACAATGTGGTAATCATGGAGGCGAACCTACGTATCCTGTACATAAAATTTGTTTGTGTTTTGCAATTACACAACCACTTCTTCCTCTATCACAGGTTGCTCTTTTGGCTACAGTTTTGGCTACTTCCATAAAATATTCATCTCGTGTGGGGCGGATATACTTTTCTTCACTCATTTTACATGGTGTAAAAAGGTAAAAGATATTGTTTTAAATATAGTCTTTTGTCTGTGATATGTCAATGGATTTTTTGTTTTACCGACCGATTTAGAAATCTCCAACTTCTGCATTTCATTTGAAATTGAAGCATCTAAAATCGCCGGTATAAATTCGACATCATAAAAATTCTCACAAATATTCGATTTTTTTATTGTGTCTCATTAAAATTTATATTGTAAAATCGAGGTAAAATGGTATGATATTCTTGATATAGTATTTATTTTGATAAATATTTTTGTCTATGAAATTTAATAACACACTCTATGAAAATGAAGAGCTTACCTATGAAGATGTCTTCTTATTCCAAAATTATTTTGAAGGAAAATCGAGATTGGAAATCGATGTAACACCTGTTGTCCCATTTGGAATGCATATTCCTATTGTATCGTCAAATATGAATGCTGTTTCGTGAAGAAGAATGGCTGAAACGCTTGCACGTTATGGATGACTTGCCGTTTTGCCACAAGATATGGATATCGAAACACTCAAGACAATTATTACTTCACTCAAATCTGCTGATGTACATTATGATAGTCCTATTACCATGAAAGCTTCTCATACGATCAGAGATGCCTTGTGAGTGATTACCAAAAGAGCACATAACTGTGTCATTATGATTGATGATCAGGGAAAAGCACTTTCTATTTTTAAACCTCAAGACCTAGAAAAACTCGATCAATTTACCTTGCTCGGAAATATCAATAAAGGAAATTTAATCACGTGAAAACTATGAATATCTGACGAAGAAGCGTTTAACCTCATGGACGAGAAATGAATATCTTCATTGCCTATTGTCGATGATCAAGGAATTTTAAAATGAATTCTCACCAAAAAAAATACTATCAGAAATAGTATCTATCAGCCGACCTTAGATGCTCATGGAAAACTTGATGTCGCTGTTGCTGTTTGAGTACATTCGTTTGATGAAAAGGTCAGTGTGTTGTATGGTTTGTGAATCAGAACGTTTGTTTTGGATACGGCACATGGATATCAAAAATCTATGATTGATACCGTGAAAAAATTTAGACAACAATTTGGTACTGAAGCTACTGTGATTGTATGAAACGTTATCACTGCTGAAGCGACAAGAGCGTTGATCGAAGCTGGAGCAAATGGTGTCAAAGTAGGAATAGGTCCATGAGCGATGTGTACGACAAGAATGAAAACTTGAGTCGGTAGACCGCAATTTACGGCCGTCTACAAATGTGCTCAAGAAGCTAAAAAACTCTGATGATTTGTCCGAGCTGATGGAGGAATAAAATCACCAAGAGATATGATTCTCGCATTGGCTGCATGAGCCAATCAAGTAATGATAGGGACGATGTTTGCTTGAGTGTTTGAATCTGTCGGCGATGTAAAATACGATGAACACGGATTGATGTACAAAGAAAATTATGGCATGGCATCTAGGAAAGCTGTCGTAGGAAGAAATCAAAAATCATCTTTATTTGAACTTGCAAAAAAACAGATGTTTCGTGAAGGAATATCTAGCTCAAAAATATATATCAACCCATGAATGGAATCTGTGTGAGATGTTGTCGATGAATTTATGACAGGTTTACGCTCTTCTATGACCTATGTCGGTGCAAATAATTTACAAGAATTTACGGACAAAGCAATCGTTGGTGTACAAACTATAGCATGATTTGCAGAAGGAACTCCGCATGGGAAAATTAGAAAATAGGCAAAAAGGTAGCAATATGCTACCTTTTTTAAATGCATTATAGTCCCAATTTTTTTAATGTTTCTTCATAGGTGTATCCTTCGCTAAGTGCATCACAAATTATTTTTATCATCATTATTTCGGCGATTCTTATCGAACAACTTTTGTTAAAGAATACAAGGAATACGATACCGCTGATTATAGATGATATTACACACCATAAACTAAATACTATTAGTGGTATTGATATTACCCATACGATTAAACTGATTTTCATTAGCTTATCGTATTTTTTTCTTCTCATACTGATTTCAGTAGTGATTTGATTGCATTCACCTACGGTGATTGGAACTTGATTGACTGTTTTCATGGTCTTTTATGTTTTTTTTTGTTTACATACAGCAATTACGCATGTATATAATTTATGGGATAAGTAGAAAAATGTTCTCCTTGTCTTATTCGAGATTATAGTTAATTTACTATGTATGTCAATACTACTGTAATATAGTCCTTATTATCTCAATAGCTTTTTTTTGATCCATAAAATAGGGAGAAGTAGCTATGGTGATGAGGCATGCGTTGTCTACGATTTTTCTGATTATTTTAAAATCAGCTTCCATTTCTTCATCAGTTTTTTGCTCTCGAAAATCTACATCAATATCCAAGATATAATTATAGGTATGGAAATCTAATGCTTCCATATTGTCTAGTGTATGTTGGCTTCTGACCTGGATGATTTCTTCTATAATTCATGCTTCTTTGGCAGAGGTGAGGAAATTACCAACATTACATCCATAGTTCGTAAAATTTATTACGTCTTGAGGGGAAGCGTGGGTGGCTTTGAAACTATTTTTATTTTCTTTGGTGTCTGCGTGTTGATCGATATGAATTACAACGAATGGTTTTGTATCTTCAAATTGTTTTGAATATCGGTATCGGAAAAATAATGCATGATTGTGATTGTCGAAAATGTAGGTAGGTATTCATGTATATATTGTTTGTATGAAGTGTTTTAGTCCTGTACAACTAATTAATTTTCCTTCATCAATCCCGCTAAAGCGGGACTCCGTAAACTCCGCTTCTTCAAAAACTATTTCTGATCCTTCTTCGAGATCAGCTACTGTTCATTGGATAAGATTTGGAACGAAAATTTTCCCTATAGATCAAAGAGCGATTCTTTCATTATAATGAAATTCGTTGTTTCCTATTGGTTCGGTAATATATGTTCACACCTTGTACATTATTGTTTCATATAATAAATCATTTTTTATCGCCTCGTCGGCTTGGCCCCTACAAAACTGCAGGGCAAAAAACCCCTCCCCGCAGTTTTATGCGGGGCAAGCTGTCGATTGCCCCTTCATCTTTATTGAAAATCGATACTCTTTGATATATCTTCTTCATTCAGCGATACGCAATCGACTTTATTTACCTATCTTTAATAATAATTAGAAAAATTATTACGTTTTTCTATCAGTTGATCAGTCAATAGAGGAGGAGGTTTTCTATGTTTACATTCGTTCTCATAAGTCTTTTGGTCGCCAATCGTTTTTGTCATTTTTCTTGCATATTATTATTTACACAATATCCAATTCGTCCATCGATAAAGGCATCAAGGATTCCATGTTTATATAATTTTTTCAATGCGTCGTGAGCGAAAAAGCGTTTTTTGCCGGTAGAGAGATTATGAATAAGGTCGGTAAATGTTTTTTCTAATTCTGGTTCATCTTTGATAAGCTCTTCTATACGTTTTGCTATTCATGGTTTTCCCATAGCCATATTTATAATCAGTTGTCTGAGTTCATTATTATTGCTAAACAATTTTTCGCTTTCCATTCGTTGAGATAATTCTTGGTCTGATAATTCGTTGAATTTAATCGTAAGTGCTCTGGAAAGGATGGTTTCCAATAACTGTGTTTCATTTGACGTTGTCGCGATAATAAGTCTCTTTGGTAGCGGTTCTTCACATGTTTTTAGAAATGCATGAGGTGCATCTTTTGTCATTCTTTCAATATTTTCTATGAGGACTACTTTGTTTTTTCCAACTGCTGATTGTTGTAATCGTTTATTGATTTCTCTTACTCCTATATCTTCATAATTTTGCTCTTTGACTAATGTTTTTGCTGTTTCAGATCCTGGTTTAAATTCTATTCTGAGATTATGTTTCTTTTTCTCTAATTGTTCTGAAAAATCTTTTATTTGTAGTACATCAGTTACGAAATAATTTCCCATTTTTTCTTTTAATAGCTCTTTTACGATACTTGATTTACCGATATGTTGTGGTCATGAAACAATCAGAAAATGTGGAGCTTTGGGATCTCCTGCAAAGAACATGTCGATATATTTGGTTAGTGTCTGGATACTTTCCTTGTTTCCTACGAACATAGCTATGATGCAAATAAAGTTGTTTAAGCATAAAAATTTGTCCTGTAAAAACAACTATTTATTTTTTTGTATAGTAGTATAAAAAAATGATTTTTATCTTGTTTTTTTTGTGCACAAGAGTAAAAGCTAGTTCGTATTTTTATATTTTTATATTTTTTTTATGATTCCAAAAAAAGTTTTTTTCACCAAAGGTGTCGGTGTACACAAAGATAAATTGGCTAGTTTTGAATTGGCTTTGAGACAGGCATGAATAGAAAAGTGTAATCTTGTCTATGTATCAAGTATTTATCCTCCTACGTGTAAGATACTTTCCAAAGCAGAATGAGAAAAATTACTTGCGCCTGGACAAATAACTTTTTGTGTTATGGCAAGGATGGATACTAATGAGCCTAATAGACTTATTTCTGCGGCTATAGGATTGGCTATTCCTGCAGACGATGAAAACTATGGATATCTTTCCGAACATCATGGATATGGTGAAACTGAAGAAAAAAGCTGAGATTATGCCGAAGATCTTGCTGCTACTATGCTCGCTACTACTTTATGAATAGAATTTGATGCCGATAAAAATCGAGATGAAAGAAAACAAGAATATATTGCTAGTGGAAAAATATTTAAAACGAGAAATATATCGCAATCTTCACAATGAAATAAAGATGGTTTACGAACTACTGTTATCTCTGCAGCTGTATTTATTTTAGAATAATATTTTCTCTCTATAAAAAAAATTCCCTTATTGTGGGAATTTTTTTATTACCTATTTTTATTGTAATGCTTTGATAATCTCTGGTACGAATTCATCTATCGTGATAGCGAGAAATTTTTCACAATTTTTTACATCTTCTCTATCTACACCAGCAGCGAATTTTTTATCTTTCAATTTCTTTTTGACTGAACTGTAATCCATACCTTCAAGTCCTGTCGGTCTCATAAGTCATACCGCATAAATGAATCCTGTTAATTCGTCTACAGAGACCAAATATCTTCTCAAGAGAGAACTTACCGCAACTGATGTTTTGGCGGTATAATGAGATTTTATATCATCTACCAAACATTGTGGTAAATTAATTTCTCCTACAATTTTTTCAAATTCTTCTCCCAAATGTTTTGTCGGATCTTTGCCAATATGATCTCGATCGATATCGTGAAGAAGACCTGCTATATATCGTATTTCTTCGTTTTGTTTCAATTTTTTTGCAAAATATTTCATGACTTTTGCTACATCCAAACAATGTCTGTAAGTATCTTTCAAATATTTTTTTGCTAAGTTTTCTACGTCTTCGAGTGCTGGTAATGTTCCATATGCTGAAATATCCATTTCACATATTTCCATTTCTTCTAGTTTTTTTTCTGATTTCATAAGTGGAAACATCACTACGTCTCTAAGGTTATCTTGTTCACAAAGAATTGCTAATAATCTTTCTATTCCCATCCAAACCCTGATTGTGGTGGCATTCCATATTCCATAGCAGTTACGAAATCATCATCGCTTGCTGTAGCTTCTTCGTCACCATTTGCTGCTGCTTCAGCTTGTTTATCAAAGTTGTCTTGTTGTAAAATCGGGTCAACTAATTCAGAATATGCTTTACACATTTCCCATCCGTTTACGATCAGCTGAAATTGTTCTACAATATTTGCATCCTTGTCAGATATTCTTGCAAGTGGCTGCATGATAACTGGGTAATTGTAGATGAATGTAGGCTGTATAATTTGTGGTCTGAGATTCTTTTTGAAGAGATAATCAATCAATGTTGTAGTGCTCATGTTGTCCATTTTTTCAAACATAATGTTTTTGGCTTTGATATCTGCTCTGAGTTTATCTGCATCATCCATGCCATATTTTGTTATATCTATTCCACTAGCTTCCTGGATACCTTTGGTATAATCTATTCTTTTCCATGGTGTCGTAAAATCTACTTCTTTGATATTTCCTTCTTTGTCTTTTACGTTTAATTTTCTAGATAGCCCCAAATTATCAAATAAATAATCAAATAATTTTTCTGTAAATTTCATATTATCTTCATAATTCCAATATACTGCATAATGTTCGACTTGTGTAAATTCCTGAAGATGACTTGGATCTGATCCTTCATTTCTAAAATCTTGTCCTATTTCAAATACCTTTTCAAATCTTCCAACCGTTGCTTTTTTCAGTCCTGTTTCAAATGCAATTCTCAAAAACACATCCGTATCATAATCGTTGTGATGAGTAATGAATGGTCTTGCTGCTGCTCCAGAAGCTGAGTTTCCTAATATGCTTGTCTGTACTTCAGTAAATCATTCTTTTGTATAAAATGCTCTCATCGTTTGATAGAGTTTTGATTTCAACAAAAATCTTTTGTATGTTTCAGGATTCATTGTCATGTCGAGATATCTTTTTCTATACAGCTCTTCCTGGTCTTGGAGTCCATGAAATTTTTCTGGTAATGGTCTGATGGCTTTGGATAAAAATGTGCATTCTGATACAAATATTGTAAGTTCTCCTTTGTGTGTTTTGAATACTTCTCACGCTACACCAATAAAATCTCACATATCTACCATTTTTTCTATAAATTTATATGCGGACATTCCTTCTTCAGTACCGTCTTTTAACATAGTTGTTTCTCATTCACTGGTAATGAGTTTGCAATTGTCTTTGTGAAACATTAACTGAATCTCTTCTGTACTATCAAGTAATTTCGCAAAAGCTAATTTACCGTGAGTACGGTATAACATTACTCTTCCTGCGGTTTTTACTTGCATTTCAGGGTTGAGAATAATATCATTGATATCACGATGTTCTTTGGTTTCGTAGTCCTTTATGATATCTGAAATCAGATTTTTTTTGTCAAAAGATTGGGCATACGGAATCACTCCCATGCTTTTCATTTTTTTCGCTTTAGCGATACGAACATCACGTTCGTCTTGGTGATCAGTTACTTTAGTTTCTTCCGTCATCATACATTATTAATGTAGGTAAATCTATCTTTTAGCCTATGTATTCTCTCTTTGTTTTCAAGGAAAATAATTTTATTTGGTGTAAAAATTTTTGGTATTGAAGGTTGTTTGAAGATTGATTTGAAAGGTATCGATAGTTGCCATTCCCAATCTTTTTCGTCGAATTTGTCCGTAGAGTTTGCTTGTCATATTTATCGTGAAATATGGATTTATCTGTATATTGTTTTCTGCTAGTGCATATTGTGGATTTTTTGTTGGGTAGATGATGAGATTTCGGTCGCTGATAGTTATGTTTTTCTGGAAGAGATTAACCCATCCGTCATTTTGGTCAGAAGGTAATTTATATCATGGATAGAGTGTATTGTTTATTTCAGTTCAGCTGCAGATAAATCCTTGGGCGTAATCACATGTTCGTGTATCAATTTTTCCATCGTAGACTCATGAAGAGGTATTTACATCAAAGTTATGTTTGTTTCCTGCATCGAATCCTCTAAGCTTCAATATTTGTAAGGTATATCGTTTTTCTGTGTCTCCACTTCATATAGCTCAATCGTTGTTGAAATCACCACTTTCTACAAGAGCTCTTCTGATAAATATTCTTGATTTCCCATCTTGAGAGATAAGATATAACTCTTGTGTTCCGGTTGCATCATCTAGAGCGCTTGGTCACTTCATAACGTTTTCATCGTCATCATCATTCCATGCTCCTTGTACCGAATCTACATCGTTTTTTATATCTCGAAATTGCCAGCGATATTGACCAAATGACTGTTGTCCTGTATTGGTACATCATCAACCGTTTTGAACTTGAGGGTCCAATAATACCCTTTCTGGTTTTATAGGAGTTGTTTCATTTACCTTTGAACTACAGAAGTATATTTTACGTTCGGGTGATGGTGATTGATCTATGTTGCTGTTGTTTCCATATGCCGTGAAGAGATTACAATATCCATCTGTTCCTATATCTCGTGTGAAGTTTATATTGTACGTATCGCAGCCTACATTTTTTCTATTAAAATATTCTTCGTAATCGATCGTATAGTCCTTGAGCATAAGATTAATCTTTTCAATAGCGAAGTACGAATCTTGTGTTATGTTTGTTCTTGCTTGAATATTATATTTGAGTTTAATCATTCTAGTATAGATATTCACAATTACGGTTAATAACAAAAAAAAGCTTGTTACGGCTATGATTACTTCTAGAAGAGTAAACCCTTTTTTCTTCATATGTCAGTTTTTAAGTAAATGTGTTTTCATAGTACTAATTTTCTTCTGACTTGCAATAATATTTAGATGCTCTGTTAGGCTCACTTTCTTTTTTCTATTGCCTTGCTGGCTGGGCGTTTCTTTAGTGACCATAAACAAATCCACCATCCGCATCGGCGGATCCCCTCCGACTACGCAAAGGACAAGCCTCCTCCTTTACCCACCTTCGTGGACAAGTCAAGGAGGCCATTAGTAAAAAGACGGTGTCCCTTGATAAAGGGAAGGGTACCTTTAGGGTAGGGATTTGTTAAAAAAAATAAAATAAAAAAGTGGACACGTATGTCCACCTTTATATTATTAATTTTATGTTTTACTTTATGCTGGTAGTATATCTATACCAATCTAACCAAGCCGTATAAAAGTCATCGAAGTTGTCATATGTTTTATTGTTGTTGTTATTTACGATTTCTCTCATGGCAATTTTTAAATCGTCTCCCATAGTTTGTCGTCTTGTGCTGTTTCTAAGATTAGAATATCTACTTTCTAGACTGGTGATCATGTTGTCTCGTCCATTATATATACCTTCTACGGTGTTTAATTCGCTACTGGTAAATCCATTTATACTGGAATTGTTATTGTTATTAGAAGTACCGACATAGTACGTAATTTCTTTATAGATAGAGGTATCGTTTTCATCATACACTCTTACTTTATAATCATAATTGTTTCTATTGAACTTGATAAGATTACTGAATGTTTTACTACCGTTATTAGAAGATGAAAAATCATATCCATTAGTATAAGAAGAACTCATAGTATAATAGGTAGAAGAAGTAGTTAACGTCCACGTAGATGAATTAGAAGATCTGTAATATACTTTGAAATTAATACTGTCTGTGTAATCAGTAATAGTATCATTATTACTATCTCTTGCTTGAACCGTAAGATCTACATATTGAGACGTAGAAGGCGTAGTATCATCAGTAGTAAGATAGAAGTTATCTAAATCACCATTAGAATTATTGTTGTTATTGTTATTAGAAGTACCAACATAGTACGTAATTTCTTTATAGATAGAGGTATCGTTTTCATCATACACTCTTACTTTATAATCATAATTATTTCTATTGAACTTGATAAGATTAGTAAATGTTTTGATTCCATTATTAGATGATGAAAAATCATAACCGTTAGTATAAGAAGAACTCATAGTATAGTAGGTAGAAGAAGTAGTTAACGTCCAAGTAGATGAACTAGAAGATCTATAATATACTTTGAAATTAATGCTGTCAGTATAATCAGTAATAGTATCATTATTACTATCTCTTGCTTGAACCGTAAGATCTACATATTGAGACGTAGAAGGAGTAGTATCATCAGTAGTTACGTATAAATTATCTAAATTACCATTTGAATTGTTATTATTATTGGAAGTACCAACATAATAGGTAATTTCTTTATAGATAGAGGTATCGTTTTCATCATATACTCTTACTTTATAATCATAGTTGTTTCTATTGAACTTGATAAGATTAGTAAATGTTTTGATTCCATTATTAGAAGAGGTGAAGTCATATCCGTTAGTATAAGAAGAACTCATAGTATAATACGTAGAAGAAGTAGTTAACGTCCACGTAGACGAACTAGAAGATCTATAATATACTTTGAAATTAACACTATCTGTATAATTAGTAACAGTATCGTTATTGTTATCTCTCGCTTCAACCGTAAGATCTACATATTGAGAAGTAGAAGGAGTAGTATCATCAGTAGTTACGTAGAAGTTATCTAAATCACCATTGGAACTAGAAGAATCTGTCAAATTATCATCTACTCGTTCTTCGTTATCGAAGTCATATACCCATTGAGGAAATGTCCATTCGCTATTACTACTTGGTTTACCTTCCCAAGTGATAGGTGCAGCTCCACTATATCTGATCCAAAGTTTCACTCTTCCTGCTTTTTGTACATCATAGCTAAATTCTCCATTACATGAAGAAATGCTTCTGAGTTGTGAGTCAGGTGTCATAATATCACATCTGAGATTAGCAGTTGATCCTCAATTGAGATCTGTAGTTACACTTCGTCTATCAGTTCATGCATCTACAATGTTTACACATGCAGTCACACCGTTAGAAAATTCTACATCTTTGCAACTTGTACTGGTTGCAGAAGCTGTGGAAATAAGTCATCCGAATATTCCGATAAGACTTAGGCTGAGTAAAAGTTTTTTCATCATTGTATAATAAATGGGTAAAAGTGTTTTTTTACATTAGCTTATTATAATCTTTTTTGTCGATATTGTCAAATCTAAGTGATTTGATAAATCAAATATAAACATAAGATTTTTTAGTTGTTTGATAGATGGTCTTATGCGGTAAAAAATAGAAGATTTCCGTTTAGATAGATATATTCCAAAAGATACCAAGATGGTGTTGATAGTAACCTGATAATTTGTATATTTTGATAGTACTATTGTTTTTATCTTCTATGTATGTACTCATGCGTTTCCTCGGTAGAATAGTAAAATATTTTTTGCGATCTCTTTCTTCTATTATTCTCTTTCTTTTGCTTGTATGATTGGCAAAAACGAATCGAAATGTATCTGCCTATATTAGTTTTCTTGATAGTAATGATTGGTCGATATTTCAATGGTCTCAACCTGCTACATGGAGTGATCCTTTTTGGCAAAATACCCAAATTTCTGGTGATATTGCTGATATGCTTTCTGGTGATATAGTAGATGCTCAAACTTCTGGTCTGGATGTCTATGATCCTGCATTTGAAGAAGATCTTAATAGTTTTACTGATACTTCATCGACTACAGAAGATTATTGATTTACTACGAGTGGACAGATAACTTCTGATACTCCATCTTCATCAGGAACTATTTCTAAAGCAGAAATGCTTAGACAACGTAAATTAGCTCAATAATCTTATATACAATGAATTTACTTCAAACCAATATATATACCCCGATTTCTGTTGCCAAAGGTAAATCTTTGCAGCTTATTGATGTTTTTGATATCCAAGGAACAAAAACTATTACATTAGACTCCCATAGTTCACTCGTTTACCTGGTTGTTGGGTCAGATGTGCATATAGATATTCAGCTTATCACCAAATGATCTCATTGTTCATGTACTATATTTGGCTTATTTACTTCTGATGCCAAACATCCGGTTGTATGATCACTGAAGGTTTCTCTCAATCATTCGTATACTTCAGCCAATGTCGATCTTATCTCTTTCCTTCATGATGGAGCCAAAGTCGCTATAGATGGTTCTATAGATATTGCTTCGCATCTGGATCAGGTTCATGGTCGTCTTCTTGAACAAAATATTGTCTTAGGCAAAAATATCTCTCTCAAGACCTTACCAAAACTTACTGTCGCTTCGTATAATGTCACTGCTGCGCATGGAGCAAATATCGATAGCTTAGATCAGCAAAAGCTTTTTTATATGATGAGTAGGGGATTAACGAAACAGCAGTCGCAAACTTTATTGGTCAACTGATATATCGATTATGTATTAGGGTATTTTACGGATATTAGTGATAAAGAAAAACATAGTGTATATAAAAAACTTATAAAATAATTTATTTAACGCTCCGCTTGGATTATCCCGCTTTGCGTGACTTCACTTCGTTCGCTTTTTGTTAGAGCGGACTTTCCAGCAGGAAAATTCAACACGAATATTTTGCTATTAGTCTGCTGACTTTAAAAAAATATTTTATTTTCTTGTATACAATAAAGGATTCTGTATATCTTTTTGCATGAACTATAGATTTTTTATGCTTATAAAACTTATATTACTTGTCATCGCTCTTGGTTTGGCGAGTTTTTTAGCGTTTGGTGAAAACGGAAAAAACGTTGCCCCTGACCAGAAGGTAGTTTTCGTCTTGGATATCAATAGAACAATGAATACACTCGACGTTTTTTCATGAACAAAAAAAATTTCTAGAATCCAAGCAGCTAAATTTATTATTCAAAAAACAATTTCCTCTGATCCTCAATTTTCATATGGACTCCTGCTTTTCAATGCTGGTACGGACTATATCATTCCTCCTACCTTTGATACCTGAACGTTTCTTTTGTATTTGAACTGAATAACCACAAATTTATTATCAACGTGAGCCAAAGATTTTGCTCAGCTGAGCTGACTTCTTCGTGATGACTCTACGTCCTATATCATTCTTTCTGACTTTGATGTGCAAGCTCCACAAGATGATATCGTTATTCCTAAATGAACTTCTTTATGGTGACTAGGATCACTTGCTGGTGATACTATAAGACATATCAATGGTAATTTAGATTATGATAATGGTAAACCTATTTTAAGCGTTCGTAATGATACTTTTGCACACTCATTGCATCTTCCGTATACTACGTTGACCAATGTCGAAACTTTTTCTGCTCAACAACTTTTGTATCATGGCTTTACCTTACCCCTATCTCAACGTATATTCCTTTATGTAGTCTTGTGAATTTTGGTTATTTTGGTAGTATTGCTTTAAAAACTTAATGAAAAATGAATAATGAATAATGAAAAATGAAAGATTTACTTGATAATGGACTATTGTAATTTACGATAGTTTGTAAAAAGATTATTCATACATTATTCATACATTATTCATACATTATTCATACATTATTCATTCTTAATTCTTAATTATTAATTCGTTTCGTAGTATGTGAGATTTCTCGTTCTTAGCAATTCCCAATATTGAAGGTATGCGTCTGTGATGGTATATTCAGATATTTGGTATTGTTGCTCTTTTTGGGGTGTGTCTGTTTTTTGTCATCTATTTTTGGTTGCTCTATCGTAGAAAACAGCAATTGATCCATCACATGCATGATGTTGATCAGCAGACACAAGATCTCGGCAAAGATATGCTTCGTCATAAGATTGTGCAATCATCAGATGCTACCAAGCTTATATTATTCATTGAATATCTAGAAAAATTTGTTACAACCAAGCCCTACGCAAATATATCAGAACTTTTGTCGCTGCAATGATTCACTCCTGACGATATTCAGGCGTGTGAACATATCTTATATGCTGATGGAAAACTGTCTAAACATTTGGAAATGAAAATAGATAAAAGCTTCGCGATAAAATGATAAAATCTTTACGATAAATAGTAACCAAAATAAAAAATAGTCATTGCGAGGAACGAAGCAATCCAATATTAGATTGCCACACCTCATTTCATTCGGTTCGCAATGACAGAAAATTTATATTGTAAATTTGAACTATGCTCATTGATATGATAGAACAATATGATGCGGAAAAAATAGCATTGTTTCGTGGGGTTCGAGAAAGAACACTCGTCCATCTCGCACAACAACAGGATCATAAAAAGATTCTCTCTTTTTTGTGTAGAGTAGGAATCGTAGATATCGATGAACACGATAAAACTGTTGTTTTTGGCGTGCCGAACGAGTTTGTCCTCACGCAAGCTAAGAAATTTTTTGCAAAATCACTCAAGGAATCTATCAACGAAGTCTATAACGAACAGTTTAGTATCAAATTTATTATCTATACAAAATTTTCTAGTACCAATGATTTGCATGTCGATATCAAAAAGCTTTTACACGTCAAAGAAACGCACAAAACTGAACTTACCATAGAAAAAAATACTATTAAACATGAATTATCTCAGTTTTTTGGTATTCTTTTTGACTCTAAATTTACCTTTGATACCTTTGTCGTCTGAGCTACCAATAATATAGCATTTTCAGCTGCTAAAGCGGTTGCCGCTAATCCTGGACAAGCATATAACCCTTTGTTTCTTTATGGAACGGTAGGTCTAGGAAAAACGCATTTGATGCAGGCGATAGGAAACGATATCATGGCAAAACATCCCAATAAAGTTGTCGTCTATCTACCGGTGACGAAATTGATCGATGAAATCGTAACTGCTATCAAGAGCAATAAATTGAGCAATGTTTTGAAAAAGTTTGATGATGTAGATGTCCTTCTTATTGATGACGTACAATTTCTCGCAGACAAAGATAAGACCCAAGAAATATTTCACAATATTTTCAACGATTTCCAACTCAAGCAAAAACAAATAATTCTTTCTTCTGACCGTCCTCCAAAAGAGCTTGTCCATATCGAACCAAGACTCAAATCACGTTTTGCTCTAGGATTGGTTGCTGATATAAAATCGCCAGATTTTGAAACAAGAATCGCAATATTACAATCTAAACTCATGACCAAATGAGAAGATTTGGATTTCAACTATCTTGAAATTCTTGCAAAATATATCAAAGAAAATGTCAGAGAGCTTGAATGAGCATTGAATATTCTTCTCAGTAGAAAAGCGATCTTACATAAAGAGGTGGACGAAAAAGATGTCTATGAATGTTTGAAAACCTTAGGCTATAAAGTAGAACATACCGCTGAAGCTACAGAAACAGCCGTTGCGTCCAATACCAAGTGAACCAAAAATTTTGATCTGCTCGTAGATATGGTAGCGCAATATTACTGACTTTCTGTCCAAGAATTGAAATCTGAATCAAGAAAAAAAGAAATCACCAATGCACGTCAGATCTTGATGTTATTGGCAAAGAAATACTTTAGTCGAACGCTTGAAAGGATAGGTGACCACTTTGGTGGAAAAGGGCATGCTGCCGTTATTTATGCAATCAACAATACCGAGAAGAAAATAAAAAAAGACCAAGATTTGGCCCATGATTATGAAGTATTTGTAGATCGATTGGGGAAATAGAACGATAGACTTTAGAACGATGGAACGATTGAACGATGGAAGCGATTCTGTCGTTTTTTTTATGTGTTAGGAGTTTCGTAGGCTTTATCAAAATCTATAGTATCTGCTGATAACTGTTCTTGTGCGTTTTCTCGGTCAGTTCGTAATCATTTATATTTTGATGATTTGTCTTTTATTTTTTTTGTGTCTCCATCGTTACTTTCTAACTCTGTGACTATTTGTTCAAAAAAACTTATATCGATGACATCGTTTTTTGTAGTTCCTGGCTGTTCGTAGGTGAGTGCACGAAGGAATTTGTACATACTTGGTCATGTATTAGTATCATATTTTCCATTGGTATCTTTTTCTACCGTATCTTCATCAAATATTCCTTGGATCATTTCATCTTTGAAGGTCGGATTTTCCTCACTCATTTTGTTGGTAAATCTCTCTAAGAGATTTCTTCGTTGTTGTATTTCGTTGGTTGTATATCGGTCGAAACTTGTATCTATCATGGTATAGAGTGAATATTCTCGCATTTCTTTGTCTTTGCTATATTTGTTTTTTGTAGGGATATAGTCTTCCAAAAAATCTTGAGTCTCTTGGATTGCTATATTTTTTGCCATAGCATGTTCTATGATAGTATCAGCTACCGGGCTTTCTTGATGTACAGAAAATGATATATCATTAAGTTGTTTTTTGTATTCGTCTGGTGTGTCTGCATTTTCTACTGCATCTGGTATCGCTTTGCTATATACGGATTCACTTGCTTTCAGTGTATTCGTAAGTGTCGGCATTTTGAGTGGTAATTTTTCGCGACCCTTACTATCTTTGTTTCCTCTATCTATATAAAATGTCTCATCTTCTTTGTTGTAATGCACAAAATCATTAGCAGATACTTCTCCTGTATTCATATCATAATAGAAACTTATATCTCTTCCTTCCATACTTCCCGAGAGTTGTAATTCTTTGCCATCAAAACTTATTCCTGATTTTAGATCTATCGTAAATTCTTCTGCAAAATTATCTATCTTGAAATATTGGCCAATGTTCTGCAACAATGCGCCTACTGCTTTACTCTTTATCACCTCGTTGGTATCTTTGAGTATTTTTTCTTGTGCTTGTACTGTATAGGTATCGATAATTTTATCGCTGATCTTCTGTAATTTTTCTTTGTCCTTGTCTGGTATCTTATCCGTATCTATAAGTTTTCCTGATTCGTCAAAATTTGCTGTGTATGTGTCCAATTTGTTTTTCTTTAATAATGTACTAATTCCTGATTGTATCTCTTCTTTGTACCATGTTCCTAGATTATCCTCAATTTTTTCTTTGATATCGGCGTTGTCTGTTATCTCTTTATCATCGAGTGTATCTGTGTCTGTATCTAATACAAAATCTTCTACATCTGCATTGTTTTTTACTAGGTCTGCTCATAGATTTTTATTATATACAATATCTTTCATCGAATGCTTGGTAATGTTATCTTTATCGTCATCAGGTGTTTGTTCTGCTTCTATGATTTTTATATCTGTTCAAAGTTCTATAGGACTTTCTATCTCGAGATCTTTGTCTAATTGGTTGAATTTGGTTATGAAGTCATAATTCGCTTGAGTAATTGTTTTGTTTTCTGTTGCTTCTTTTGCAATTTGCTCTCCTGCATAACGGTAGCTTATATAGAGATTTTGTTGATTTTCTCCAGAAATAATATCTTTTGTTTTATTTACTAAGTCTGTTTTTTCTTTTTTGAAATTTTCTAGTTGTTGTTCTGTTGGTTTATATTTTATATTAGTGTTAAGATAGAGTTCTCCTGTTTCTTCTCGATTACTATTTTTTATTTCTGTCTTACTATCTTCTTTTTCTTTATCGTTATTTTGTTCTTTTATTTTATTATCTTGTTTTTTAATGTTCTCAAATTCTGTTCTAAAGAGAAAAATGTTTTTTGCATCTATTCCTTTTTGTTGGGCATCTATTTGATAGAGGGGATCTGAAAATATTTTTTCTATTACTTGCTGGATATTGTTCCAAAACTCTTCTGATGAAACGATATTCTCTTTCGCTAAACTATGTATGGTTGCTGCTAATGGTTCCTTGATATCTTTGAATGTAGTATCAAGAAATGTAAGTTTGTCTGCCTGTTCTGGGTATGCTTTTTTAAGATTGATAAAATTACTTTCTGCTCAAGAATTTACTACCGGTACTATTTTTTGTTCTTTGACTTCTGTTCCCCCCATATGTTTTTAGCGAGTAAATGGTAATTATCTATTTTTATATAAATCTAATAATTGTTGTAATAATTCTAATTC
>Ga0194063_10000991_pt1 | contig 19341 bp, 17 predicted proteins | sample SepL3720m_MetaG_FD_155459 | JGI IMG/M metagenome (GOLD analysis project Ga0194063, IMG submission 155459) | Anoxic zone freshwater microbial communities from boreal shield lake in IISD Experimental Lakes Area, Ontario, Canada - Sep2016-L373-20m | ecosystem: Environmental > Aquatic > Freshwater... | reverse complement strand
GATGAACTCCGCGATATCGCGGAGTTCATCGGGTTCACTGCGGGCCTTCTGAACGGCGACGCGCATGGCCGTCCGGGCTGCTGAGAGGTCGTGTTCGATATCCCGCGCATCCAGTTTTGCGGTCGCCATGACCACCGCATTGGCCCGGCCGTCGTCGAAGGACTCCCGTTCGCTGATCGGGATCAGCACGGTGACCGAACCGTCCGGACTGACTCTGCCGATGTTTGCGGCCACCTTCGCCGCGAAACCGGCCAGCAGGGAGTGCCCGTTTCCGCCCAGCTTCTCGGCGATCGAATCCCATTCCGCCACATCGAGAGTAACGAACACCCCGGGCAGCATCACATTCTTTTTCAGCTCGCTTGGCGTTAGCGAAGTCAACGCTCGGGGTCGTTGCGCCCCCGGCTCAGTGCGGCGGCGTCTGAGTAATTTCACGAGCGCGACGAAGGCGCGGGCGGCCTCGGGAAAGTCGCGTGCTGCCTGCCGAAGATCCGCCTTCACCGCCTGCCTGCGGGTCCGGGAATGCGGGGGCGGGTATCCCAGATCGGAGCGGTTGCCCATAACCGCTTGGACGACGCGCATCGCGCCGGCGATCCCGTCCGTGAGCGCGTGCGACGCGGCGAGACTGACCGCCGTCGAACCGTCGGTCATCGGAAGCACGCTCATCCGCCAACCCGGTCCCCACTCCGGATCAATCGGAAGTTGGGCTTGTTCGTCGACCCAGTCGGTCAGCTCGCCGCGGCTGCGCGGCGGGGATATCTCGATATCGGAATGCGCACCCGGCACAGACACCCAGCGGTGCCGGGCGAACGGCAGCGGAGACCGCTCGACCAGCCGGCCGGTGATGCCGTATCCGAAGTTATCGTGGAAACGCTGAAGACCCTCGTAGTCCACCGGACGCTCATAAATCCAGGTCGACTGGATGATCGATTCCTGGTCGGCGACCCGCAGGCTCAGAAACAGCCCGTGATCGGTGTAGGTGAGCAGATTGTCCGGGTGGGTCCGGGAACCGGAGTCGTTGTTTCGTTGCGTCACACCGTCCCCTTCGGGATACGCAGGGGAGACAACGAAACGACCCGCTCCTGAGCGAGCCGCAGGAAGGCCATTTCCATCATGCCAACGTACTGGATCGGGTTGTCCGGGCCTCTTCCTGGGTTGATGCTGGGCGGGTCAGCCGGCCGCGGCGCCGGCCTGCGCCGGGCCGTACGGCGACCCGAACTCGGCCACCGGGGTGAAACCACGCTTGCGCGCTGATGCGGCGCCGAGTCGGATCAACGCACCGGTACCCACGAAACCTGTCTGATCCATCGCCACCAGCGGCGTGAGCAGGCGATTGTGGACAAAGCTGAAGGCCAGGCCCTCCTCGGGGATAGCCCATCCGAACGATCCGCCGAGGCCCACATGGCCGAATCCGGGCAGCACACCGGGGATGGGCAGACCATGGAAGCCGAGATGGAAGGCCAGCGGCATGATGAGGTTGCGGTCCGGCCGGAGACTTCGGCGACCGGTGAGCATGCCGACGCGCTCAGCGGACAGATAACGCCGGCCGTCGATCACCCCGGCGTTGGCGAACGCGCCGTACATCCGTGCCAGTGCCCGCGCCGTGATCACCCCGTTCGCCGAGGGGAGCTCAGTGTCCAGCAGCGGAATGTCGCGTTGGACAAGGGCTTTCACGCCCGGAATGTACATCGTGCCGAACGCCGCGGACAGTTCCAGCCCGGCGATCGCCGGGGCGACGGCATTGAACACCGGATTGGGGATGTTGAGTTGGGGTCCGATGATTCTGGCGACCCGGGTCGGGGCCCCGACGGGCGGACGGCCCAGATGGACGCCGTCGGTGTTGAGCGGGGCGGCCACCTCCAGACGCATCAACTCCCGCATGCCTCGACCGGTGACTGCGCGAGCCAGACCGGACATCAGCCAGCCGTAGGTCAGCGCGTGGTAGGCCGACTTCCCGAAATGGCGCCCCACCGGGGCCGCGGCGAGGCGCTCCTCCATGTGGTGGTGGTCGAGCAGTTCCCGTTTGCGCACCCCGTGCAGATGCGACAGGCCCGCGCGATGGCGCATGACATCCCGCACCGTGATCCGGCCTTTGCCATTGGCGCCGAACTCGGGCCAGTACTCGGCGACGGGCGCGTCGTAATCGATCAGCCCCCGATCGGCCAGGCGGTGGATGACCGTGGACGCCACACCTTTGGTCGCCGAGAACACCATCGGGGCGGTGTCGGCGGACCAGCGGTGCCGTCCCCGATGGTCCGACCAGCCGGTCCAGACGTCGACGACGGGCTCGCCGTCGAGGTAGATCGACAGCGCCCCGCCGCCGAACCGGGGGTGCGGGAAAAGGGCAGCGAAACCGCGCACCGCGCAGGCGAAAGTCGGGTCGGCGGCTCCCTGCACTCCATGGGGCAGGTCAGAACCGCGGTCGGCAGCGTTGCCCCGGGTCACGGGCTTGAATCTACAAGCTGGCACCGGCTGTTCAGGAAATCGTTGCCGATCTGTTAGATTCGCCGCTCGCGGAATCCAGAATGCGCTGAGCAGCAACCGCGGGCGGCAACTCGCCGTCGCGGACCTGCCGTTCCACCTCGGCCCGCATCAGGCGAACCGCGGGGTGATTCAGCACCCGGTCCAGGACGGCGTCGCGCACCATCGACCAGGTCCACTCCACCTGCTGAGCACGGCGGCGGGCGTCGAACTCCCCAGCCCCGGTCAGCACCTCACGATGCCGGAGCACCGTGTCCCACAACTCCTGAAGACCCGAACCTTCCAGCGCGCTCATCGTCAACACCGGTGGGCGCCAGAGCGTTTCGCGCGGATAGATCAATCGGATGGCGGAGGACAATTCGCGTGCCGCCGCCTTGGCTTCGCGCGTGTGCTCGCCGTCAGCCTTGTTGACCACCACGATGTCGGCGAGTTCCAGCACGCCCTTCTTGATGCCCTGAAGCTGATCTCCGGTGCGGGCCAGGGTGAGGAAGACGAACGTGTCGACCATGCCGGACACGGCCACCTCGGACTGCCCCACCCCGACCGTCTCCACCAGGATGACGTCGAACCCGGCACCCTCCAGAAGCACGATGGTCTCGCGGGTGGCCTTGGCCACCCCGCCCAACGTCCCGGAAGTCGGCGACGGCCGGATGTAGGCGTCCGGATGGACCGCCAGGCGGGCCATCCTCGTCTTGTCGCCCAGGATCGAACCCCCGGTGCGCGTCGAGGACGGGTCGACCGCCAGGACGGCCACCCGGTGGCCCTGTTCGATCAGATACATGCCGAGCGCCTCGATGGTGGTGGACTTACCCACCCCGGGCACCCCGGTGATGCCGATGTGCATGGCGCTGCCCGCAGTGCCGCCGACGGAGCCGACGGAGCCGGCACCGTGCATCAGCACCGTCAGCAGCCGCTGGGCCTGCTCACGGTGATCGGGCCGAGTGGATTCGACCAGCGTGATGGCCCTGGCCAGCCCGGATCGGTCGCCGGCGCGGATCGCCTCGGCGAGCGCCGCGATGTCCGGGGAGACTGGGTCCCCCGACGGGTCTGAGTCCATCAGCTCAGGTCGTAACCGAGTCGCCCGGCAAGCTTGTGCAGCAAGCTCACCGCAGCATCGGCGATTACCGTGCCGGGCGGATAGATGGCCGTGGCACCGGCTGCGTACAACTCGTCGAAGTCGCCGGGCGGGATGACACCGCCGACCACGACCATGATGTCCGGACGCCCCACCTCGGCAAGGGCCTCACGCAGGGCCGGGACCAGCGTCAGGTGACCGGCCGCCAGTGATGACACCCCGACGACGTGAACGTCGTTGTCGGCCGCCTGCCTGGCCACCTCGTCGGGCGTGGAGAACAGCGAACCGACGTCGACGTCGAATCCGATGTCGGCGAAGGCGGTCGCGATGACCTTCTGGCCGCGATCGTGGCCGTCCTGGCCCATCTTGGCGACCAGTATGCGCGGCCGGCGGCCGTCGGCCTCGGCGAACTTCTGCACCAGGGCGCTGGCTTCGGAGAGTCCGGTAATGCTGCCTCCTGCCCTGACTTCGTCACGGTAGACACCCGAGATGGTGCGAATCTCGGCCCGGTGGCGGCCGTAGACCTTCTCGAGTGCATCAGAGATCTCGCCCACAGTCGCCTTGGCACGCGCGGCATTGATAGCCAACGCCATCAGATTGTCGCCGAGCCCGCCGGCGTTCCCGCTCGCGGCGGCCGCACGGGTCAGCTCGGCCAGCGCCGCCTGGACCGCGGGCTCGTCGCGCTCGGCCCGCAGCCGTGCCAGCTTCTCCAGTTGTTCGACCCGCACGCGGCTGTTCTCCACCTTGAGAACCTCGATATCGGCGTCCTCGTCGACGTAGTACTTGTTGACGCCGACGACCGGTTGCTGGCCGGAGTCGATACGGGCCTGGGTCCGGGCGGCTGCTTCCTCGATCCGCAGCTTGGGGATGCCTTCGCTGATCGCCTGGGCCATGCCGCCGCGCTCGGTCACCTCGGCGATATGCGAACGGGCCCGCTCCGCGAGGTGGTGGGTCAGCCACTCCACGTAGTAGGAGCCGCCCCACGGGTCGATCGGCCGGGTGGTCCCCGACTCCTGCTGCAGGAGCAACTGGGTGTTGCGGGCGATGCGGGCGGAGAAATCGGTGGGCAGGGCCAGTGCCTCGTCGAGGGCGTTGGTATGCAGCGACTGGGTGTGGCCCTGGGTGGCCGCCATCGCTTCGATGCACGTTCGCGCAACGTTGTTGAACGGGTCCTGGGCGGTCAGTGACCACCCCGAGGTCTGCGAATGAGTGCGCAGGGACAGCGATTTGGAACTCTTGGCACCGAATCCGCGGACCAGTTCACTCCACAACAGCCGGCCGGCACGCAGCTTGGCGACCTCCATGAAGAAGTTCATCCCGATGCCCCAGAAGAACGACAACCGCGGTGCGAACGTGTCGATGTCCAGGCCGGCGTCGAGCCCGGCCTTGATGTAGTCGACGCCGTCGGCGAGGGTGTAGGCCAACTCGAGATCGGCTGTGGCACCGGCTTCCTGGATGTGATAGCCCGAAATCGAGATGGAGTTGAACTTCGGCATCTTGGCGCTGGTGTAGGCGAAGATGTCGGAGATGATCCGCATCGAGGGCTTCGGCGGATAGATGTAGGTGTTGCGGACCATGAACTCTTTGAGGATGTCGTTCTGGATGGTTCCGGCAAGCTTCTCCGGGGACACGCCCTGTTCTTCGGCGGCCACCACGTAGAGCGCGAGAATCGGCAACACCGCCCCGTTCATCGTCATCGAGACCGATACGCCGGCCAGGTCGATCCCGTCGAACAGCTGGCGCATATCGAGGATCGAGTCGATCGCCACCCCGGCCATGCCGACGTCGCCCTGCACACGTGGGTGGTCGGAGTCATATCCGCGGTGGGTGGCCAGGTCGAAGGCCACCGACAGCCCCTTCTGGCCGGCGGCCAGGTTGCGCCGGTAGAACGCGTTGGAGTCGGCGGCGGTGGAAAACCCTGCGTACTGGCGAATTGTCCACGGCTGGTTGACATACATCGTCGGGTACGGGCCGCGGATGAACGGGGGCTCCCCCGGCACGCTGTCGAGTGGGTAGCCGGCCGCCACCGCGGCGTCCCGGTCGGCGCCGATGTAGAGCGGCTTGACGACGATCCCCTCCGGGGTCATCCAGTCGAGTTGGTCGGGCGAATAGCCGTGAGTCGACGCCGCTGTCGCAATGCGATCGGCGGCCGCCGCCGGCGTAGGCGGTGGCGCAACGGCCGCACCGCGCAGCGGAACATCGGCGAAGCTGGGGATGGTCGCGGCGGCACCGGGTGCGTCCGCGGCGATATCGGATCGAGTCATGGTCACGCTCCCAGTCGAGTGAGCAGCGCGCAAAGCGCTTCCACCGCATCGATTTTCGTGGTCAGGTAGCCGTCCGGACGGTCCCCGGCCGGAATGTCGGCGACGGCCTTCTCCGGGCCGGCGAGCAGGATCTGGCCGATCCCGGCGGCCCGGGCGGCCGCAACCACTCCACCCGCCTCCGCGCCGTAGCGGGCGTCGGTTCCGCAGATCACCGCAACGGTGGCGTCGGTCTCCCGTACCGCGGCACCGACGCCGTCGGCACCGACGCTTCCCGGGTTGACCGCGTCGATCCCGCCCGAGGCCAGCAGATTCGCGGCGAAGGAGGCGCGGATGTTGTTCTCGGCCAGCGGCCCCAACGGCAGCAGCAGGACACGCGGCCGGGCACCGACGCGGTGGAGACGGGCATCGGAACGGTCACGCAGGGCCTCGAACGCCGCCGCATACCGCTGGACCGCCGCTGCGGAGGGCTCTTGCGGCAGTGGCGGTTCGGCGAGGTTCGGGAATTCGTTGACACCGGTGATGGAGGTGCGGCGGTGGGCGATGTCGTCAGCCCGCCGGGCTCGCACCTCGTCGATCCGTTCGGCGAGGTGATCGCGCGCCGCCCGAAAGCCGCCACGCGATTCGAGGTCCTGGAAGTGCGACCACGCCTGGGCGGCAAGGGTTTCGGTGAGTTCTTCGACGTACCACGACCCGCCCGCCGCGTCGAGTACGCGGCCGAGGTGGGCCTCCTCGAGCAACAACACCTGGGTGTTGCGCGCGATGCGACGGGCGAAATCGGTTCCGAAACCGGGGAAGCCACCCGGAATCGCGATATCGAAGGGCATCACCTCCACGGTGTCCGCTCCCCCGACCCCGGCCCCGAAAGCGGCGACCGTGGTGCGCAGCATGTTCACCCACGGATCGCGTTGGGTCATCATCGGCAGCGAGGTGACGGCGTGCAACCGGGCGGCGCCGTTATCCGGGTGGCCCAGCGCTTCGGCGATCCGGCCCCAGAGTTGTCTGGCGGCGCGGAATTTCGCGATGGTCATGAACTGGTCGTCGTCGGCGACCAGACGGAAGCTGATCTGGGACAGCGCATCGGGCACGTCGACCCCGGCAGCGGTCAGCAGCCGCAGGTAGTCGGTCCCCGCCGCGATCACACCGGCCAGTTCCCAGCCTGCATTGGCACCGCGGTTGTGAAATGCCGCGCCGTCCACGGTAATTGTCCGCACCCCCGGATTGACCCCCGGGCCGCTGGCCACCGCGACGACGTCGGCGACCGACGGTGCCGGACGGCCGCTGAGCTCGGCGGTGAGCGGATCCGCACCGAGATCGATCGACATCGTGGCGCGCGTGGGGTCGTCCGCTCCGGCCACCAGGTTCAGTATCGCCTCGGCGGCCGAACGGAATTGAGCTCCCGCGTCGATCAGGACCGGCGCCAACTCAAGGTAGACGCCCGCCAGCCAGCGGTCGAGGTCGCTCACCGCGATACCGCCCGCGCCTACCCGCAGCACCAGTGCGCTCACCCCCTTGACGAGCCCATCCAGCACCAGTGCATTGCCGTCGGCAGGGGTGCCGGAGAAGCCGACTGCGGGGTACTCCTCGGCGACCTTCCATCCGGACAGGACGTCGCGGCGCGGGTCCGCACCGCGCACGAAGGGCCACGCGCCGGGCAGCGCCGGCTCCGGACGTTCATCCAAAGCGGTGTAGAGGGCACGGATCGGGAAGCCCTCGTAGGTAGGCGAGTCCAGAAGCCGCTCGGGCTCGTGCGCCGGCTCGGCGGGATCATGCCGGCCGCCTTTGGCAAGCACGTCGGCCACGGCAGAGCGCCACCGTGTGCGGGCCTGCTCGAGGGCTTCCTGCTGGACTGGTGACACGGCAGCTCCTGATAGTCATCGCGCGGCTCTCAGCCACCCTGCCCCTTGAGGCTAAATGATGACCGTGCAGCGTTCCGCGGGCAATCCCGTCACGGCCGTCTGAATGCCGGGCCCCGTGCCCCGTAACCTCTCATGTTGTGACGTCGACGATCCTGCGGCGCGGCCTGACCACGCTGCGCAATGTGGGATCGGCGATCAACGCCACCGCGCGGCAGATGAGCCGCACCCGAATCGCGACGACGGCGATCGCCGCGGTGGCCCTGGTGGCCGTCGTCCTACTGGTTCCGCTGCCGACGGCGGTGCAGCTGCGGGACTGGGCGGCGTCGGCGGGTCCGTGGTTTCCGCTGGCTTTTCTGTGTGCGCACGTCGTCGTCACCGTGCCGCCCTTCCCGCGGACCGCCTTCACGCTCGCTGCCGGCCTGCTGTTCGGACCCGCGCTGGGCGTCGCGATCGCGGTGACGGCAAGCACGTTGAGCGCCGTGATCGCCCTGCTGCTGGTGCGGGCGCTGGGCTGGCAGCTCAGCAACCTGGTCAGCCACCCCCGGGTGCACTCCCTGGACTCCCGGCTGCGCGCGCGGGGCTGGCCGGCCGTGCTGTCGCTGCGCCTGATCCCGGCGGTACCGTTCTCGGTTCTGAATTACGCCGCGGGCGCGTCGTCCGTCGGGGCGGTGCCGTACTTTCTCGCGACACTGGTGGGTCTGCTTCCGGGCACCGCCGCGGTGGTAATCCTCGGCGATGCCATGACCGGAAACATCAGCCCACTGCTAATTCTGGTGTCAGTGTGTACCGCCGCGTTCGGCGTCTGCGGGCTGATCTATGAGACCCGGCGCTACCGGCGGGACGTCGATTCAGCTCAGCAGAGGCTCACTCCTCCGACAGGACCCCGCGAATGAGGCTGTCGACCGGAATGTTGCACTTGCCCCGCAGATCCTGCACCGGCGAGCGGACGGCATCGATCTCGGCCTGCGTCTGCGGGTTGGCGCCCAGGTAGGCCTGCACCGTGCTGATCGCCTGCGACTTGGGCATGCCCTGCACGCTGGTGAAGACGTTGTTGACCTCCGGGTGGGTGAAGAAGTACCCGGCCACGGCGGCGGCGACCTGGCTTTCCGTCGCGGCGATATCCGCGGCTGAGCACCCCGGTGCGGGCGCGGCTGCGGCTGTCCCGGCGCCTGCGATTAGAACAACGCCCGCGCCAAGGACCCCGACCGTGACGCGTCGGGCAAACAGAACTGAGGCTGACATGCAGGACTCCCGAAGTAGTTGGCAGGCCGTTTTGGGGCGGCCGGGCTTAGAATAACGCACGTACCCCGAAACTGGAGGACGTGCTGATGAAGAAATACCATTCGCTGACTATGTTCGTGGCGGCAGCCGGAGCCATCGCGGCGCTGGTGACCGCCCCGATGGCCGCGGCCGAAGACGGCGGCGGCGGTCCGAATAACCCCCTGCTGCCCGGTTGCGAGACAACCGGCGGCAGCTCTGCCACCGGCGGTCAGACCACCGACTGCGCGAGCCCGGGGAATTCCCAGCTGACCGCCACGCCGAACGATCTCGGCATCATGGGCGCGGAGGCCGACGAGGGCGGAATGTTCGGATTCGGCGGCTGGTAGCGCTAACCGGCCGGCGGCGCGACAACCGGCTCTGACGTTCCCGGATCAAGTACCAGCGCGCTTGGCAGTTCATGCGACGCACCAACCGACGGAAGCGATGCTCGCGCTTCGGCCTCGGCCTTGGCCACTGCCAGGGCGATATCCGGATCAGTGCGGGTGTTGAACCAATCGGCAACCTCTTCCGAATCGTCCACCGGCGCAACCGAATAAGAGTCCACCGGCGACGGCTCGTAGCGGAACACCCCGTCGGACCCCGGCGCACCGAGCATCTTGGCGAAGCCCTGCAGCGCTGAGCCGAAGTCGCTGGGCACCAGCCACACCTTGTTGGCCTCGCCCTTGGCCATCAACGGCAACGTCTGCAGATACTGGTAGGCCAGCATCTCGGGGGTGGGCCGGCCGGCCTTGATCGCGGCGAAGGTCTTCTCGATGGCCTTTGCCTGCCCCTGGGCCTGCAGGTACTGGGCGGCCCGCTCACCCTGAGCCCGCAGAATCCGCGACTGCCGCTCCGCCTCGGCCGCCAGAATCGCCGCCTGCTTGGCGCCCTCGGCGGCGAGGATCTGGGCTTGCTTGGAGCCCTCTGCCTGTTTGATCGACGCCTCCCGGGTGCCCTCGGCGGTCAGAATCACCGCGCGCTTCTCGCGGTCGGCGCGCATCTGCTTCTCCATGGAGTCCTGGATCGACGGCGGCGGGTCGATGCTGCGCAACTCCACCCGCGCCACCCGCAGACCCCAGCGGCCGGTCGCCTCGTCGAGCACCCCGCGCAACTGGGCGTTGATCTTGTCCCGGCTGGTCAGCGTCTGTTCCAGGGTCATCCCACCGACGACGTTGCGCAGCGTGGTGGTGGCCAGCTGCTCGACACCGACGATGTAGTTGTTGATCTGGTAAACGGCGGCCTGCGGGTTGGTGACCTGGAAATACACCACGGTGTCGATGTTGACGGTCAGGTTGTCCTCGGTGATCACCGGCTGCGGGGGAAACGACACCACCCGCTCGCGCAGGTCGACCCGGGCCCGAATCCGGTCGACGAACGGGACCAGGAGCGTGACCTGGCCCGACACCGTCTTGCTGTAACGCCCGAGACGCTCGATGACCGCAGCCTCGGCCTGCGGTATCAGGGCGACGGACTTGGCGACGATGACGACGGCCAACAGCACAAGCGCCACCAACACCACCAGGCCGGCAGTGGCTCCATCCATGATTCGCCTCCTCGGTTTAGGGGTTCTGCCAGACCACCGCGGTGGCGCCGTCGATGTGCATGACGGTCACCTGGTCCCCCGGCTCGTAGACGTCGTCCTCGTTGAAGGTTCGCGCGGTCCAGACCTCTCCGTCGAGCTTGACCTGGCCGCGATGCCGGTCCACCCGGTCCAGCACCAGGGCATGCTTGCCCTCCAGCGCCTTGACCGGTTCCGGCAGCCCTGCGCCCACGGTCAGCCTACGCCGCAGCACCGGGCGCACCGCAACCAGTAGCAGCACCGAAACCACCAGGAACACCAGGCCGTCGGCCCACAGCGGAACGCCCGGCAGCCAACTCGACCCGGCCGCTGCGAGCGCGCCGCCACTGAGCATGAGAAGAAACATGTCCCCCGTCAGCACCTCGGCAGCCGCCAGGGCCACAGCGAACACCAACCAGATCAATGCCGCGGGCATAGCGCCACGATACGCGCGCCACACGCGGCGCGCCGTGGGCCGACCGACGGGTCGACGAGCAATTACACTCACGTCCATCATGTGGTGCCCGAGTGTCTCGTTGTCGGTGTGGTCGAACGCATGGCTCGCCGGCCATGCGGCACCCGACGATGTTCTCGACGCGTTAAGTGCTTGGGCGCCATGCCATTCGGTGATTGCATATGACGCCGTCGCCGCCGGCCACACCGGTTTGCCGTGGCCGGATATCGATCCCGCCGGTGCGATGTCGCTGTTGCAGACGGTCCGCACTGTTGCGGGCCGGGGCAGCGATCCGTGGCCGACGCGACCGGCCATCGCGACGGTGCTGCCGGTGCCGGGGGATGTACGGGGCTTGGCGGTCGGTACGCAATTCCACAGTGACGCCCTGGATGCCGGCGAGGCGGTGTTGGTGAGCGGGTCCGACGGTGCGGCCATCGGACTGGTGCCCACCTTCGAGTGCGAGGACTCCGACGACGAGGAGGTGCCGCGCCCGCCGGTGCTGTCGTGGTCGGTCTACTCGCTGCCGGGTGCTCCCGTCAGCGACCACCCGGAACTGGGCGATGCCGAGTATGCGTTGCGGGCAGCCGTGCGATCCGCCGCCGAGGCCCTCGACGGCCTTCGGCTGTGCCCCGGCGGCGAGGACCCGAGGACACTGGTCGAAGAGGTCCTCCAGGCGAACTGCCACCACCGCGTTCCCGAACACGCTCCCACCCGTGCGCTTCGCGTCCTGGCGACCGCCGCCCACGTCGATGCCATCATCACCGTCAGTTCGGACGTGACACCCATCGGCACCCAGAGCGCGTCAGAGGCCCGGATCGCCGATTCGGCGATCCGGCCGCTGGCCGCGGTGGTCCGCTCAGCGCGGATGGCGGCCGTCACCGCGATTCTGGACTCCGCCTGGCGCAGTTAACGCCCCGGACGACCGGGACCGGCAGCGGCCGCGGCGGCCGCGCTTGCCTCACATTCGGCGGTGCAGAATCGCCCGTTGAGGCTGGAGCCGTAGCCCGCCGGAGGAGCAGCGGAGCGGATCCGACCATCAAGCGCCCCAGGAGCAGCGGAGCGGATCCGACCATCAGGCGCCGGAGGAGCAGCGGAGCGGATCCGACCATCAGGCGAAGCCGGTTCGGCCCCAACGACTCTGGCGGGTTCGCGGCCGGTGCGCACCTCGTCGAGCAGGTCAAGCGCGAGTCGGGCGAAGCGCGGCTGCGCGTTCGGTGTCGTAGCGCGGGCCAGCGCGATACCCAACGCGTCCGCGTGCTCGGCGAGCTCGCTGTCGAGATCCCAGATCACCTCGATGTGATCGGCCACAAACCCGACCGGGCACACGATCACCGCGCGGGTTCCCGAAGCCCCCAGCGCCGAGAGGTGATCGCCCACATCGGGTTCCAGCCACGGCACATGCGGCGGACCGGACCGCGACTGCCACACCACGTCGTACTCGGCGAAGCCGGCCGCCGCGGCCACCAGCCCGGAGGTGTATTCGACCTGGCGCGGATAGAGGCCGGGCCCGCAGCGGTCGACGGCGCGCAGCGGGATCGAGTGCGCGGTGAACACCAGCCGAGCCTCGCCGCGCAATGATTCAGGCAGTTCCGCGGCGGCCCCGGCGATGGCATCGCTGAACATCTCGATCAGCAGCGGATGATCGAAGTACTGGCGCAATTTCTGCAATTCCGGCGCACCGTCGCCGACTGCGGTGCGGGCGCGGGCGATGTCCTCCTGGTACTGGGTGCATCCGGAGTAGCCGCCCCAGGCCGACGTGGTGAACACCGCGGCCCGGGTGATCCCGTCGCCCTTCATCGCCGCGACGGTGTCCTCGACGAAGGGATGCCAGTTGCGATTGCCGAAATACACCGGCAGGTCCTCGCCGCGGGTGTCGAGTTCGGCCCGGATCGCCTCGATCAGCGCCCGGTTGATCGCATTGATCGGCGACACTCCATCGAAATGCAGATAGTGCTCGGCGACTGACTCCAGCCGCTCCCGCGGGATGCCGCGACCGCGGGTGACGTTCTCCAGGAACGGCATCACCTGGTCAGGACCCTCGGGGCCGCCGAAGGACAACAGCAGCAGCGCCTCGAACCCCTCGGCAGTCATCGAGTTACTCCGGTCCTTCGCGCTCATCACAGCAACTGGGTGCTGGCGCCGCCGTCGGCATAGATGATCGTGCCGGTGGTGGCCGGCAGCCAGTCCGAGAGCAGCGCGCAGACGGTCTTGGCCACCGGTGTGGGGTCCTTCATATTCCAGCCCAACGGCGAGCGCTGATCCCAGCCCTCTTCGAGCAACTTGATCTGATCGCCTGCCTCGTCGCCCAGTGCACCGCCCACGATGGCACTCATCGCCAACGTGCGGATCGGTCCTGCCGCAACGAGATTCGACCGCACGCCGTATGCGCCGGCCTCACGCGCCACGAACCGGTTAACCGACTCCAGCGCACTCTTGGCCACCGTCATCCAGTTGTAGGCCGGCATGGCGCGGGTGGGATCGAAGTCCATACCCACGATGCCGCCGCCGGCATTCATGATCGGCAGGGTGGCTTTGGCCAGCGATGCGTAGGAGTACGCCGAGATATGAATGCCCTTGGCGACGTCCTCGTAGGGCGCGTCGAAGAACGGGTTGATGCCCATCCCGGTCTGCGGCATGAAGCCGATCGAGTGCACCACGCCGTCGAGTTTGTTGCCCGCGCCGATCACCTCGGTGACCCGGTCGGCGAGGCTGGCCAGGTGCTCCTCGTTCTGGACATCGAGTTCCAGCAGCGGCGCCGGCTGCGGCAGGCGATCGATGATCCGCTTGATCAGGTTCATCCGAGCGAAGCCGGTACAGATGATCTCCGCACCCGCCTCCTGGGCGACCCGTGCGATGTGAAACGCGATCGAGGAGTCGGTGATGATCCCCGAGATGAGGATGCGTTTACCTTCGAGAAGCCCTGCCATGTCAGTCCTTTCCAGTGGCCGTTGCTCGGTGCGCAGGCGTCGTCGAGATCAGAGTCAGTGACCCATGCCCATTCCGCCGTCGACCGGGATCACCGCACCGGCGATGTAGCCCGCGTCCTCAGACGCCAGAAAGCTGACCGCGCCGGCGACATCCTCGGCCGTGCCGATGCGCTTCGCCGGGATGAACTCGAGAGCGCCCTTCTGAACCCGTTCGTCCATCGCGCGGGTCATATCGGTATCGATGAGGCCGGGCGCCACCACGTTCGCGGTGACTCCGGCCTTCGACATCTCGCGGGAGATCGAGCGCGCCATGCCGATCAACCCCGCCTTGGAGGCCGCGTAGTTCGACTGGTTGCCGATCCCCCACATGCCCGACACCGAGCCGACGAAGATCATCCGGCCGAAACGGTTCTTCTGCATACTGCGCGCTGCGCGCTGCGCCACCCGGAACGCACCGGTGAGGTTCGTGTCGATGACCTTCTCGAACCGCTCCTCGGTCATCCGGATCATGAACGCGTCGGCGGTGATCCCGGCATTGGACACGAGCACCTCAACCGGCCCCTGATGCCCCTCGACCTCGGTGAACGCGCGATCGACGGCCTCGGTGTCGGTGATGTCACACTCCACGCCGAACAGTCCCTCCGGTGCGCCGGAGCCGCGGTGGGTGACGGCCACCTTGTGCCCGTCGGCGGCCAACCGCCGCGCGATCGCCAGGCCGATACCCCGGTTGCCGCCGGTGACCAACACCGAACGGGAGACGAACGGGGGTTTGCCCCCTGAGGTGTTTTCGGTGGCGGTATCGGTCATGCCCGTCAACTTAGTGCCTGCGGTCACGGCGGCCGAAATCAACCCGCCGCGGGGGTTTAGGCCGGTTTAACCCGGCAGCCTGCGGTTGATCAGCAGGGCGGCCAGCGCGGCCAGCGCCAGCAGCAGCGAGCCCAGTCGCAGCCAGCCGGTGCTGGCATCACCTTTGATCGTCTCGTAGCCGATCTGGTCCTGCAACTGCGTGAAGACCTCTTTGAGCTGCTCCAGGTTCGACGCGCTGTAGTGGTTGCCGTCGGACAGCTCGCTGATCTTCTTGAGCATGTCCTCATCGACCGGAACCGGCTGACGCTGGTCGTTGATATCGACGTAGCCGTACGGCGTGCCGAACGACACCGTCGAGATCGGCACGCCCTGATCCTTGGCGGTGCGGGCCGCGGTGAAGGCGCCCTTGGGATTGTCCGGGTTGGACGGGACGGTCTCCTTGCCGTCGGACATCAGCACGATGCGGCCCGGCGGCCTGTCCTCTTCCCCGCCCCCGGCACCGCCGATCACGGCGCCCACGGTCGCAATGGCCTGCAAGGCGGTGAATATCGCCTCCCCGGTGGCGGTCCGGTCGGCCAGTTGCAGCTTGTCCATGGCGATCTTGGTGGCGTCGCGGTTGGTCGTCGGCGACACCAGCACCGTGGCGGTGCCCGCGTAGGAGATCAGGCCGAGGTTGATACCGGGCGTGAGTTGGTCGGCGAACTGCTTGGCGGCGACCTGGGCGGCCGCGAGCCGGCTGGGCTCCACGTCGGTGGCCCGCATCGACTGCGAGACGTCGATGACGAGCATCACCACGGCCCGGTTGCGCGGAATCCGGACGTCGTTCTGCGGGCCGGCCATCGCGACGGTGAACAGCACAAGCGAACTCACCAGCAGAATCGCGGGCAGGTGGCGCCACCGCTTAGGACGTTGCGGCGCAACCTTTTCCAACATCTCCATATTGGCAAACCGCAGAATGCGTTTCTGCCGGGCGAACTGAACGAAGATGTAGTAAGCGACCAGTCCGGCGACCACGAGCAGGAAAAGGAACAACCACGGGTGGGCGAAATTGGTCAGCGACATCGGCCCCAGCAACGGCAGCGCCATCAGCGGTCCCCGCTCACTGCACACCGGCCATGGCGCCGCGGCGCCGCGACGCGACGAAGCGGACGATGTCGGAAATCCAGTCCCGGTCGGTGCGCAGCGTCATCAGCGGAGCCCCGCAGCGGCGCAGCGTCCGCGCCACCTCGGCGCGGTGTGCGGCGGCCGCGCGGGCGAAGTCGTCGCGCAACTGTTCGTCGATGGTGAACTCGCGGGTGACACCGGACTCGGTGTCCTGCAGGATCACGTCGCCGACATCCGGCAACTCGACGTCACGGGGATCGATCACCTCGATACCGAGCACCTCATGCCGACCCGAGATCGCCCGCAGCGGCCGCATCCAGTTGATGGGGCCGAGGAAGTCGCTGATGACGACGGCCATCCCGCGCCGGCGCTCCGGGCGACGCAGTTCGTCGATCGCCGCGGCAAGGTCCCCGCGCACACCCAGCGGCGCCCGGGGCGCCGTCGCGATGGCCCGCAGCAGGCGCTGTTCGTGCTGTCGGCCGCCGCGGGCCGGGACACGGATGATGCTCTCGCCGTTGGCGATTACCGCACCGATCCGGTTACCGCCCCCGCTGTTGAGGTAGGTGATCGCGGCAGCTGCGCCGACCGCGAGATCGCGCTTCTCGCACCCGACGGTGCCGAAGTCCAGGCTCGCCGACATGTCGACCACCAGCCACGTCTCCAGTTCACGGTCGGCGACCATCTGCCGCACGTGGGCATGGGTCGTGCGGGCGGTCACCGACCAGTCCATCCGGCGGACGTCGTCACCGGGCTGGTACATCCGCGACTCCCCCGGTTCGGAACCGGGACCCGGGATCAGCCCGAGGTGGTTGCCCTGCAGCACGCCGTCGAGCTTGCGCTTGACCGTGAGCTCCAGCGTGCGCAGCGCAGCGGACAACTTGGCGTCGCCGATCTCACCGCGCTCGAACGACGGCGGGTGGATCGCCTCGGATTCGCTCACCGAGCGCTGGCGCCGGCCGCCGGAGACACTGCCGATCCGGCCGGAGCGCCGCCCGGGTACACCGAATGACCTTGCTGCGGAATGGCATTCACCTGAGGCAGTGCCACGGTCTGCATGATGCGTCCGATCACGGCATCGGCCTTGACGTCATCGGCCAGCGCATCGTAGGTCAGCACGAGCCGGTGCCGCAGCACGTCCGGAATCACCTCGATGACGTCCTGGGGCACCACGTAGTCCCGGCCGCGGACCAGTGCCAGTGCCCGGGCGGCGGCGATGATGCCCAGCGACGCGCGCGGGGAGGCGCCGAAGGCGATCCACGACTTGACGTCGGGCATGCCGAACTGCTCCGGGCGGCGGGTGGCGGTGACCACCCGAACCACGTAGTCGACCAGTGCGTGATGGACGAAGTTGTTGGCCGCGACGTCCTGCAGGCGCAGCAGGTCACCGGTCTCGAGCACCTGCTTGGGCTCGGGCGGGGTCACCCCCATGCGGTAGATGATCTCGCGCTCCTCCTCGGGCGAGGGGTAGTCGACGTTGATCTTGAACAGGAACCGGTCCCGCTGGGCCTCGGGCAGTGGGTAGACGCCCTCGTTCTCGATCGGGTTCTGGGTGGCCATCACCAGGAACGGCCTGGGCAGCGGGTAGCTCTTGCCGCCGATGGAGATCTTGCGCTCGGCCATGACCTCCAGCAGCGCGGACTGGACCTTGGCCGGAGCGCGGTTGATCTCGTCGGCCAGCAGGAAGTTGCACACCACGGGTCCGAGTTCGATATCGAACTCCTCGCGGCCCTGGCGGTAGATCCGGGTGCCGACGATGTCGGTCGGCACCAGGTCGGGGGTGAACTGGATGCGGGAGAAGGTGCCGCCGACCACCTTGGCGAAGGTCTCCACCGCCAGTGTCTTGGCCACGCCCGGGACACCTTCGAGCAGAACGTGCCCCTTGGCGAGAAGGCCGACCAGAATGCGCTCGAGCAGTTGGTCCTGGCCGACGATGATCCGTTTGACCTCGAAGAGCGCCCGTTCCAGGGTGTGCACCTCAGCAGCCAGACCATTGCCGCCCGACGGCAGGACGACTGCGCTCGTGCCGGCGTACCCTCCCGGACCCGCGAGCGACCCACCTGGTGACGTCATCGAATTCCTCCACAGCTGTTGGCTGACACGACGGTGTCGGCTGACGCCGACCGCGTACCCACTTCGTCTGGGCAAAGAGGCCCGCAGACAACTATTCCAGGCGATCCGGAATCCGTCGACGTGGGTCTGTTCGCTGGCGCGTCGGACCCTGCGCAACCCCGACTGCGGGCGCGGCTCAGGTCTCGATGATCCGCGTCAGGTACGGCGTCATACCGGCGGTGCGGACGGGACTGACGGTGACGTGGCCCGCCGCCGAGGACGACTCGAGCATCTGACCGTTCCCGAGGTAGATGGTGACGTGCTGGCTGCCGTCCGGGCCGTAGAAGATCAGATCCCCGCGCTTGGCCTGCGACGGTGCGACGTGACGGCCCGCGGTGTACTGCTCACCGGAGAACTTGGGCAGCAGAACACCGACACCTGCGAAGGCGTAGCGGACGAAACCGGAGCAGTCGTAGCCGACTTTGCCGGCGTCCTGGTCCACGCCCTCGCTGGGGCCGTTGATCGCCCCACCACCCCAGGAATACGGCACGCTCTGCTGGGAAGCGCCGCGGCGGATCACGTACTCGATGGCCTGCGGGCCGCTGACCCGGCCGCCGGGCACCGCCGCCGGGCCGCCCCCGATGCCCAGCCCGGACAGGAATTTGCGGCCGAGGTCCATGGTGGTCTGGGCGGCCTGCTGGGTGAAGGCCAGCGAGGCCTGCGCCACCGCCACCGGATCACCGGGGGCACCGGAACTGAGGATCTTGGGCAGGGTTGGGTCCCACGCTTGCTCGGCTGCCGCCGGCGATGCGAACCCCAGCGCCACCGTGAGCGCGGTCAGGATCGTCGCCAGTGCGCGGATGGCTCGAGAAAGACTGCGGCCCATGTTGTTTCGCCTCACCACTCGATGTAACGAACGACGAACGGCGTCATGCCGCCGGTGCGCACCGGGGCGACGCGCACGGTCGCACCGGTGTAGGGCGCCTCGATCATCTGGTTGTTGCCGAGGTAGAGCGTCACGTGCTGGGTGCCGTCGGGCCCGTAGAAGATGACGTCGCCGCGACGCATCTGCGACGACGGGATCTTGCGGCCCATGTTGTACTGCGACCCTGAGTAGTGCGGCAACTTGATGCCGGCACCGGCGAAGGCGTAGAGGATCAGTCCGGAGCAGTCGAGGCCGACGGTGCCGGCACCCTCGTCGATGCCGCGGCTGGGACCGTCAGCGTTGCCGCCGCCCCACGAGTACGGGACGCCGAGCTGGGACTGCGCCCGCTTGATCACGTACTCGATGGCCTGGTTGCCGTACGCCACCGGAATGCCGCCGTTGTTGGTGATGCCGGTGTCGGTGGGCTTGAGGATGCCCAGCTTCTGCAGGAATTTCTTGCCGAGTTGCTGGGTGGTCTGGAAGGAGTTCTGCGCGATTCCCAGAACCGCGTTGATGATCTGGACCGGGTCCCCGGACAGGAACGCACTGGGTACCGCCGGCAGGGTGAGGTCCCACTGGGACGG
>Ga0194063_10000990_pt1 | contig 19352 bp, 16 predicted proteins | sample SepL3720m_MetaG_FD_155459 | JGI IMG/M metagenome (GOLD analysis project Ga0194063, IMG submission 155459) | Anoxic zone freshwater microbial communities from boreal shield lake in IISD Experimental Lakes Area, Ontario, Canada - Sep2016-L373-20m | ecosystem: Environmental > Aquatic > Freshwater... | reverse complement strand
GTCTAGGAATCCCGCTCCTCAGTCTAGGAATCCCGCTCCCAAATATGATGAAACCCGCTCCCTAGTAATTTTGAAGGGAGGCAGGATTCCCTAAACTTGGGGGGCAGGACTAAATAATTGGGGAGCAGGATTCGTTCCTGCGGTTCTTACCACAAGCCCGGTAAAGGCGACACATCATGCCTTCCACATCCTGAAGACCAAGGATATTCATCACTCTTTCCACACAATCCATCCTTCACCGGGTTTTGGTGAATGTAAGCCAAAACAGCTCCGGGATCTTCGGGGTAAACAATGTGAAATCTCGATTGCCAAATCGGCCCCCGATCCAGAGCAAATGCTACCGCCCGCTTGAAGGTGTACATCACTCTCGAAACTGATCCACCCTCAGGAACCTTCAACAGGAGATGACAGTGATCCGGCATGATCACAAATCCATAGAGAAAGAATGAATGGATTTGCTGTGTCTTGTAGAGAGCGAGGACAGCCTCGTTCGCAAATGCAGGATCCTGAAATAGAGGAACACGATCCTGAATATTCGTCGTGATAAACATCGTGCGCTGGCTCTGGAAAGGATGCCTCTGGAATACCATGGACCTATGATGGCCTCGAAGAAATTTCTGCAAATGGTCATTGGAAAATATATATTTGTAGGTATTGATTTTCTGGCATCAGCAAGAGCTGAAAGGAGTTCCATCAGATTGTAGAACAGAACCCATCATACTTAGGCGCGGGAAGGAATCCCGCTCCCTAATCTAGGAATCCCGCTCCTCCTTACAATGTCATGAGCACCTCCACACTCTCTACACTCCAGCTTCTGTATACGGCTTGAGAAAAGCGGTTTTCCCTCACACACACCTTCGCCACTCTCGATGGAAGACCGTGAGAACGGCAAATCAACGACTGAGGAATGTTCACATGTCCCACTCCACGCATTTTTGCACAGACTCTTTACGATCACTGCAGTGCTTCGTTGCATTCGTTCCTTTCCATCACCGATTGAGGAGATACGCCATGAATCCGGAAATGCTGCACAGCGTCTTGTTCTTTGTTTGCTTCTTCCTCGCCGGCCTCTACACCGGCATCAGCGGTGGCGGAGCGGGAATGCTCATCGCCACCTTCGGGAGCCTCTTTCTGGACCTTCGGGAGAGCATCGTCCTCGCGGGATTCGTGGGCATCACCGCACAGATGACGACGGCAGTCAGGCTGCGACGCTTCGTCGTGTGGCCCATGGTCGCGAAGTACGCACTACCCGGAATCATCGGAGGAGCACTGGGAGGAATGCTGCTCTTCGCGATCCCCGCACACTTCGCCCGGATCCTGCTGGGACTAAGTTGTATCGCCTTCGTGCTCTTACGAACGAGAACGAAGCGATCGCCTCCCTTCCTGCGAAAAACCGGAATCCTCATGACTCTGGGATTCTGCAATGGATTCCTCGCAGGTCTGACTCGTGGTGGAGTGTTGGTACGATCTTCCGTCCTCCTCGCCCTCGACTTCTCGGGCAATGCCTTCCTGGCGACGTCTGCGGCCATGGCCTGCGTCCAGAGCACCGGCCAGTCGTCTGTGTACCTATACCACTTCGCACAGACGAACCGTACCCCATTTCTGCTTTTGGCGCTGATCGTGGCAGCTACGCCACTCGGAACGATTGCAGGGCACACCTGTGCTCATCACATCTCCAAGAAGGCCTTCGAAAGGATGCAAGTGATCCTCCTCATAGTCGGATCGCTGTATCTGCTCTTCTTCTAAAGAATCGGCGAAAAGGAACTTCCCTGCTCACGCACGTGGGCAGGGAGTTTTTGGTTTCTCAAAAGTGGCACCCGAAATCGAACGGCACCTCCAATGTGGCTGTGCCACGTGATCGCGCAGCGATTTATACGTGGCAGGCGCGGTAGGGATCGAACCTACGACCCCAGGTTTTGGAGACCTGTGCTCTACCAACTGAGCTACGCGCCTAGGCAGGATCATTGTACTTGGCTCGTGGTATGAGCAACAGTGCTCTTGGATGAGATTCTGAAGAAAGCTCCGAAAGGCAACCAAGGCCTCACGAAACACGATCCTCCCTTTCCCGATAATCTCATTGTCATCACAGACCGATTCCGGTAGCGTTTCGCCGCTCCTACAAGGGGTTGTAGCTCAGCTGGTTAGAGCGTCTGCCTGTCACGCAGAAGGTCGCGGGTTCGAGTCCCGTCAGCCCCGCCAGATGAAACGAGATGCCTATTCTCAAGGGGAATGAAGGCATCTTTTAGGCTATGAGAAGACAGTTGTTTATCGTTGATGCACACGTCTAAGAATACCATCTGAACAATCCGGCGCTTTTCTTCATGGGTTCCCTGCATATAGTACAAGGAAGCGCTTCTGCTCAATTCTAAGAACTCATATACATCTGAAAGCCGTTTTATCTCAAGATGTTGGATCCTTTCCTCCTCCTCAACCAACGAGGCTAGTTCCTTCGAGGCACTCTCTTTCTCATGCTCATAATCATCTTTCTCGAATGTCCCATCTATCACAAGCTGGCGCACCTTATCGAGTCGGCTCAATATTTTCTTTCGTCGTTCGCTGATGGAGTAGAAGCCAGAATCTCTTTCACTCGATACTAATTGCTCAAGTCGATTCATCGCCTCCCGCGTATGTAAAAGCTCTTCTTTTGTGAATACAAGTTGGTCTAGTGCCTTTGATATCTGCTCGTCGATTGTCTCCTCACGGGTTGTCGACTGAGAGCATTTTCGATTATGACAGCCATAATATGTTCTTCCCTTTTTCTGATAGGGAGAAAGCAGTTGACCACAAGAGCAGTGTAATAATCCTCGGTACGCGAATGGTTTACGTGAGACCATTGAAGTGTTTTTCCCACTGAGAAGCCTATTCACTTCTGCAAACAAATGATGGGAGATAATTGGCGTATGACCGCCCTGATATTCAATATCCTTCATTATTACTTTTCCGCAGTAGAAGGGGTTCGAGAGGATTCTGTGCATGGATGATTTCGAGAGATTTTTTGCATATCTCTGCCCTCGTTTCGTTTTGAGCCCCCTTCGAAGCATTTCTGTCGTGAGACTTTCAAGAGAGTAATCTCCAGTGGCATAGAGCTCAAATGCTTGCTGCACGAGAGGAGCGTAAATCGGATCTGGTTCTTTGATGCCTCTTCCCTTATCCAAATACCCGACAGGAGCTTCACGTGGAAGTCTGCCCTGCTCAAGCGATTCCCTAAATCCCTTCTTCACTTCTTTCCCGAGCTTCTCAACGTACCATTTCGCAAAGACCACATTGATACCAAGCATCATGTTGCCCTCAGGTGTATCAGGGTAAGAACCATCCACAAAATGAAACTCAGTACCTGTTGTCCTCAGGGTATCTATCAGTGCATAGTCCCCAATTGAGCGGAGGAGCCTATCGACATTATGGACGACTATTCCTGCGAACTTTCCCTGCCTGAGTTCATCAAGCATCTGAAGAAATTTAGGACGCTTCCCAGCCAATTTAGCACTGTGCTCCTCTCGTATGATTCTGGCGATGGTGAGCCCTTTCTGTTGGACATAGCGCATACAAATCTTCTCCTGCGCATCCAAAGAATACTGCTGATGATTCTCATCCGAAGTTGAGCGCCGAAGATAAACGAGATATTTCTTCATGGCAGAAGCTTGGTAAGCTTCTTCGAGAGCACGCGATCAATAATGGTGTTTATCCACTCGATCTGATCGAGTAGTTTTTTCTTTTGCGAAACAACCTCTAATCCTCTCGATTGAAAATACTGAAGCTGGAAAATACAACTCTCAATTGCGGTATTTCTTGCTTTTGCTGATCGTTCTTTCCCTATTTTCTGTAGCACCTTCATCATGTTATCTATAGTTGCTGTATCAATGATCACATTCTCATTATCGATTCCTGAAGACTGATATTTAGATAAATTAAAAACATCAAATTTCTCAATTTCACGACGTACAAGGTCAATAAGGGCATATTTACCTATTCTATTCGCGTAACAATAATGCAACATAGCCCTCACCCCCAATTCCTCCATGACTTCTAGTTTTTCTGGAGTATCGAAGTGAGGTGGTAATTCCATACTCGCCCAAGAAGACTCCGACTCGCTTTGCGTTCCCCTTCCGCCAGGTAAATCATAGAGGTTGAACGATAGCGCAATTGGGCAGATGAAGCCGAGATCCTTCTTTTCTGGACTTGCGAATCTATCAAATATCCGAAAGGCGACCATTGTTCCTTTGTAATTCCAGGGCAAATTTTTACTGATTTTGATAATCGGCTTATGCTGCTTGTCGAAACTAAGGGAGGAATACCCATCTAATTCTGGAAATGGTTTTATTGTTGGTTTAACAATAAATCTCTTACTCGCAGCTGTCATTTCCTTTCTCCTTTGCCTACGTTGTTTTTTCTCGATTGCACCGGATAGACGATCTCGTTTGCAATTCTCTATGAACGCCAGGCGTTCTTTGTGAGTTGAGTAGAAGAGATCCGCCAGGATTCGGTCAGTACCCCTTGGTACAACGGATTCATCGCGTTCCATCCGTCTAATGGATGCACGGTCTAACTTTGTCGCAGCCTCCAATTGGTTGAGGGAGATGCCTTTAGCTTTTCGAGTTATCTCAATGATGTGACCTATCGATTCGGATGCCATGTCGCAAACGTAGCACTGATAATTGGGGTGCGCAAGTATTTAGTAGCACCTCACGTTATTTATCTGTAATCTCGCAATATCATTCCTTTTCACATATGGCTTCCCTAAAACATTATCGAAAACTCCACGGCATTAGCCTGAGTTGGCTAGCGGAACAGTTAGGTATCGATAGATCGACACTCTGGAGATACGAACGAGGCGATGTAAAGCCTCCTAAATCCATTCTCTTCCATGCGGGACACCTCATGCACATCCCTCTGGACGACTTCGACGAGCTCAAAAATGATGCCTCCAAGCAATAATCAACGGGCAATGGTCTACGCCGAATACTTTTTGATTCTCAAGGGAATTAAAGACCGCGTCGAAAAACAACAGAGACAAGATATTTCTCATAGAGCCCAAACCCATGACTCCCCTCACTGAGAATCATAGCGGAGGGGCATTCCAAGTCTCCCGGAGCATATTTACAAGCGATATCTGGCAGAAGCCCGCTGAGTACCTGAAAATATGGCTCTACCTCATCGGCAAGGCTAACCACAAACAAAAGAGGTATGCCGGGTTTTGTGTAGAACGTGGCCAGTATTTCTGCCATACAGGAGAACTTCTGGAGCAAATCAGATATTGCATCGGCTACCGGAAGAGCGATACCAACGAAAGTACCGCGAAGCGCATACTGATGTATCTGCGAGAGACCGGACGAATAACTACTATGAAGAAACCAAGAGGAATGTTGATTACTGTGCTTAGGTATGACGATTATCAGGACTTAAAAAACTATGAACGAACCAAGGAAGAAACCCTAGAAGAAACCAAGGGCGAACCAGATCCGAACCCAAAGAGTCCATCCATTAACAAGAATGAAAAGAATGAGAATAATGAAAAGAACTCAGGGGAGTTCGATAGAAAGATCTTAAAACACTTCTCTCGCTACGAGGGAATTTCTAACCCTGAGGCATATCTTGCCACCATCAAGGTAAAGTCCTCGCCTAGGGCGATTCTGAAGGCCTGGAAGGACTGGGAGAAGGGGCGTGGTATTGCGTCTCCGGCTGAGTTCTTTGCCCGCTGCATGCATTACACTGCCGAGAGTCAAAAAACCGAAGGAGTTAATCAGAATGTAGGCTGATTCCCATTGAGCTCGCAGCAGTACATAAGGCTTCTAGTGGATCCATGCCACCACGGAGCCTCAGGAGCTTGCGGTGTTTGCGGGTAGGCTTCCCTCTGTAGTACCAACGCTTCATCGTCAGTTCGAACGCTTCCGCATCCAAGACTCTCCCGAATGGGCCGAATCCCTTGCTTCTATAGCTCTGTGAATTATATCGAAGCCCCGCACACTTCCGACAAACAAAACGATCCCAATGCTGGTATAGAACAAGATTGCGTCTGCCACATCCTAGATTCGGGCAAATGAACCACCAGCGCCTTCCTCCAAAGCGACAGGGCGTGGCTTCAAGCCGTACCCTGTATTTCACAGGTCGCCAATCTTCTCCTTCCACTCTTGTTCGATAGTCCAGCTCCATATGCGGTTCCGTACCATAAAGGCCAATATCGATTTTTGCGGTAATTGATCCTGAGGGCTCACCTCTCCAATTCCAACTTAGAGTACGGCTTGTCCAGCCACATAAGTAACCTGATTTGCGGAGATATGTCATTTCGATCCTCTTGGCTGCTTCAGTTGTGTTCATATTGGGCTCTCGAAATCATTTGGGATTCTTGGATTATAGACCAAGGTATTGGCGTGTTCCCTTGCAATAAGGGAAACGTTTGCATCCATAGAACTTACCACGGCGGCCGTTTCGTAGAATCATTTGTGAATTACACCTAGGACAATTAATGCCTGGTGTTGGTACGGGTGCAGAAGAAGCCCTTGCTTGAATTTTTGAGATCTTATCTAGAGATTTGCAGTCGTTACAAATCTTGCTGTAGCAGCTAATCAAAGTCGGATTATAGAAGAATACAATTGGCTTAATTTCTTTACATTTCCTGCACTCTTTAACATCTCCACAATTGAGGCCATCTATCGTTTGATGTATTTGATTCAGCACGAAATTCCCCTCCGTGTTTTTCTTTACGGCCTCTTGGATTCTCTTATCCAATGTCTCAATAGGGTTCTTCCCCACGTTAAATTTATTTATTCGCAAAAACTTATAGCCATAACTCTCTAATACCTTTTCCCGATAGAGATCACCTTCCGAGTAATATTGGCCGATATTAAATTCATTTATATTCTCTCTGTCTCCAAAATGTTCCCTGAAGCCATCATACTCAATGATAATTTTGCTTTGATATCCAGATTGATTAGTAAAAACGAGCAGGAAGTCGACTTTGTAATTTGGATGAGAGTAAGTCATGTCCAACTGCTTCAAATACTTCCCTAATTCGAATTGAGGCTGAAACTCAACCCTATCTTGGTTCTCCTTCCAAAAATTGGTTTGATAAAACCAATGCAATACTCTTTCTTCCATTGGAGAGCTTTGGTCAACTTCCTCGGGGCTCTTTTCTTTTCGAGCTTCGCTCATAGCGCTTGAATAGTGCCTCAGAGCCTCTCCAATTGATCCTCTGAAGTCCTCCAATGGCTTACTAAGGACAAAATGCATTGTTTCACGAGCACGACTAAAGCCCACATTCAATCTCTGGGCTTTAATTTGTCCTTCCTCTTCGGAATCTTGCTTACTTAAGTCAGATATAAACACCCCCCATAGGCGATCTGATCTAGGAGAAGCAACCATTGAGTAGTAAATAATATCTCTTTCCTCACCCTGACACGTATCGAAGGTCATTATTTTTAGTTTCAAATTATCAAAATACCATTCGCTCTCAGGTGAGCGAGAAATGATATCAACTAATATTTTCTGTTGATTGGTGTGAGGAGTAATTATGCCAACAGTTGAATTACTATTGGATTCTTTTAATTTTTGCAATTCAGCGAGAATGAAATCAACTTCGGGCGTATTCGTGTTTTCGATCATTTCCATTTTCCCATCATCTTTAATGAAGGTAAATTTCAATACATCATCGATTGGCTTTCCTCTTATTTTCATTACTTCTAGAGACTCCTGATAAAAATACTTATTGGAATAACTGATAATCTCCTTGTAACCACGGAAATATTTCTTTAACTGGATATCAAAGTTATGAATAAACTCGAAAAAATCCAAAATTGAAGTCTGAATATTAAATTTTCTCAACCTCACAATTTTTGTTCTTTCTGAGGAAATGAACTTTTGAAAAGTGTCTTCAAGATTCTTTAGATACTCAGTGTTCGTGTCGGTCCTCGCATGTGCAGCCTTTACATTACTAAACTGGCGTCTATCGCCTAGAATAAGAACTTTTTTTGCCCTCAATAGCGCTGGAAATGCTTGGGCTATGCTTACCTGTGATGCCTCATCAATGATCACTAGATCGAAAATTTCAGGCTCTAGTGGGATGAATTCCGCGTAGTCTCGAATGCCAGCTAATATGCAGGGGAATGCCTGTCTAAGCTTCGAAAATTCTTCTTTCGGGAACTTCTCCTTCTTTTGAATTAAGGTCTTTATAGCTTTTGCAGTCGCAGTATTCCCAAAGTAGAAGTTAACCAGTCTCTCATCCATTAAGTATGTCATCTGGGCAGTTACCATTTCTTCAATGGCTTTCTTTTGCTCCACATAAGGAGTCTTGTGGATAGCAGAGAAGCTGTCAGAAATTTTGTGATGTAGTACAAGTAAACGAATAGCTTTCGAAAATTCTGCTTCAGGGATAACCAACAAGGCATTGTCAATATAAGTACTGATTGAGCCAGCCTCAATTCCAAAGCGTTCAAAATTTTGGGGATATTCTTTGGAACTGGATTCGACGTAGTCCAAATCATCTTGCAGGGAGAGAATTTCATTTACAGTGGCCATACTCGATTCGCTAATTAGCAACTGGTGAATCACCCGAAGAAAATCGATTTTGTTAATCAATGGAGATGAGGCTTTTTGCTTTAGGGTGTTGCAGAACTTGATGATAGCTAAGACATGGCGAATGCCTCTTAGGTGCTGGTGTGGACTCGTCAAAAGACAATGAGTTTTTTCAATAAATTGATTATCAATTTTCATTACTTCCTCACTCTTAAATAGAAAGCCAAATACCGGATTTCGAAGTTCAGAGTATTTCTTGAGAAATGCTTCCAATTTTCTTTCCGTAGCCTCTGAAAGCGATTGAAAATCTTTTAGATGCCTAATCTTTGTTTCAAACATCTTCGTAATAGCTTCGACATTTGTTTTAAATTCCGCAAGAAGGGCAAGCAACACACGAATATCACCAATTGTTAAGAGCTCAGACGCGGGCAATCCAAACATATCCAGAAACTGAACTCCCTTTGGAGAAACAAAGAGGTCTCTTAGCTTCTGGCAAACTTCTCGTACCTCAACGAGCCCCAAGGCGTTACTCCTCTTCTCATAGACTTCTTCGAAATCAATGCAGCATTCTTTTCCCGAAAAGTATTTCTCTAACTCGCAATATTCTTGGATTTCCGACAATTCGATCTCCGATGCTGCATCAATCTCTGACTCCAGATCCTCTTTAAGGGTATTGGACATCTTCTCAATGTTTTCAGCTAGTAATCCATAATCCTTCTTAATTGCTCGATAGTGAGCTCGGATTTTATCAACTGAGCTTGCTGTTAGAATTTTCCCGTAGGTGCTGCCCGTTTTTCCCAAGCGTAGGATTGGATTTTGGAAATGCTGATCATGTCGAACCCTATTCATTGCTTCTGTAATTTTATCTTCAACAACATCCAAGGCCTCTTTCTTATCAGATAAGACCAGTATCGATTGGTTCTTCAGTACTGCATTACAAACAATGGCCGTTATTGTGTGGCTTTTCCCTGTACCAGGGGGACCTTGGACGGTCATATATTTGCAGTCTTCTTTCTGAAGAGCAGAAAGAATCTGCCGCTGTTCACTATTCAACGGAATTGGGCTGGGAAACACCAATTTCTCCCCCGTACTCAAGTCATCCCATTCCTGGTAGAGGTCGGTATCTATTCGAAGCGGTTCCTTGTGGATAAAATCTTCAATTAACCGATTAAATATGCCAGCAAGAGGGTTATCCTCTTCATCAAGCATCGACAATATATTTTCATAGTCATTAATTAACGCTTCATCTGATTTATCGAACAATGCGACATAGCAGGTATTGCTGATTCTTGCCCATAGGTTTCTCTCCACCTGTGACGAAGATTTCGAAACATCTATCTTGCCATTAAGCTCTAAGAAATTTGAAATTTCCGAAAGAATAAGACTGATGACATCCGCAAAGTCTCCTTCATGTTGAGCAAGGTAAATAATTCGTTCTGCGATTGTTTTCAGGTGTCCTCCCTTCTGCTTTTCCACATTATATTCTTGGACGATGAATTCAAGGGCTTTTTTATTAATATAGACTTCGGAATCAAGCTCTACACTTAACACATCCTGGTTCTTAGTTATCGAAAAGGGGATGTAAAAAATTGGATATTTGGCTTTTCGGAAAGTGACATCACAAAAGTATAAATAAAATTCCTGCTTGTCTAAAATAGTTCTGTTCCTCTCAATTTCAAAGATTTCGGAGAAGAGGTCGGTTACTTTAAACGACTCAAAATATTCAGCGATACTCGCCTTGATGGTCTTAAGCTCAAACACTTCTCTAAGCTTTTCGGGGATATCGATCTCATCCTTGCTCAATAACAAATTGATAATCTCAGAACAGCGGTTCTCCAGCATAGTCAAAAGGATTTCTGTTAGTTCCTCTTCCATTAGATAGATGCTGTTCTCATCGCCAAGATTCAAATTCTCAAGTGGCTTTTCGAGATTTGTAATAAATGGATTCACAAGCTCGTCCCGAATAGCTTTGGATGCCCTCTCAAGTGAAACAATGAGGGCTGTGTCTGATTCGTCTCTATATTGAACAGCACAATCTTCGAGAGCACGAGCTATGGCCTCGATGAGCTTTTCGACTTTTTCTTCCTCAATACGGCTTACTTGCAGATTGATTAGGTTTAATAAATTCTCGGGGATACTGGTTTTGTATACCCCTTTTCAATAACAGTTTTTCTCTCATTAAAGCCCTTATTAATCAATTCCCAGACTTTCTTATTAAAATCTGGATATTTATTGAGATTTAGGCCGATAAGAAGATTGTCCCTGTTGCGCAATTGAACACTTCTCTTGGGGTTCTTTCGCTTGTGAAAATCAGTCTCCAAGAAATCCATGAAATATTTCGCCACCTCACGAATAAACGACACCGAGGAAGATATCGCCATTTTGCCATTCTTTTGATCAGTGTCAGTCATAACAATAATTACGATAGAGAGGAATTGTATTTATTCTACATCTAATAGCGACATTGGCGATGGTTGTTTGAAGGCTTGAAGCAGTCATTGTGCATTCGGCCTTGTTTCGATTGAGATTACCTAAAGAAGCTTGACCTTTCAAAATATGAAATACCTATATGCACACAAAGTGCCAAGGCAAAATGATTGAAGCGATAAATTCTTTGGTACAATTAGCCTACTCTTCTCTTTCCCTACGCCTTACTTTCACGAAATCGTTTTATTGTTGCGTTGACGTAAGCACACTTTCGCGCTATCATATTCCTTCCCTGCGTGTTTAGCTTTCGATACTTCTAAGCGAGAATCAAAAGCTGTACATGCAGCACAAAAAGCGACGAGTACCTTCGGTAAGTGTTACTCGTCGCCCAAGGGAAATATCTGAGGAGTCTAAGCGCCCTTAACGCTTACCTCCTCTTTTTCCTGTGGCGGAGGTGGCCAGAACTCTCCAGTCGATAGATCAAGCCTTACGAATCCCAAATGCTGTAAGGCTGGCGTTTCCTTGTTAACAACTCTAATAAAGCGAGGCTGTTGATTTAGCATGGTATAAACGGAAGATGAAATAAAGCACCTCCTCGGTTTTCTCGGTACAAAACCGTCGCCGCCCGAAGGAGCAGCCCATTCGCTACCATGCACGGAAACGTTGTTTATATCGTTTCAATATCAGCCCACTGAGTGACGGACACCGGGGCAACACGAGGATTCTGCAAGAATTCCAGTGTCGCGCCACTCAGTAGGCTGATCGTGTTGTCGACCCGCTTGCAGACGGGGGTTCGTAAGGTATTTCTACCTGCGTAACCATCTATGAAAGAGCAGAGCTATTATATCATCTTCAGTTCATGCAACAAGAAAATTACTCGTTACGACGAATGTATTGATGTCACACCGCCCTCAGCCATTGAAATGCTGAGATTAGGTCTGAGAAATCAACTTTTAACAGTTCTAAGATTGTCCCGTCAGCCCCGCCACTCTCTTAAGCTAGCGCTCCATTTCGGGCACCACTTTTGAGATGCCACGTTACGCGATAATTTGTTCTCCGTCCTCCGGCAAACTTTTTGCTTTCTTCCCGTATGCTGGATCATTCCGAATGGCAGTGACGTACACTTTTTCGATTTCTCCGTCCTTTTTTTCGTTGGGCATAGGGATGACGGCTCGGGGGTTCTGGTACAAGTTCAAATCTCCGGATCGCGATCGTGGGGCTGCAGAATAGTTCAATATTTCATCAGCTTCGAAAAACGCTCTTCCCAATGTTTTCTTTTCGCCAACTCCCTCAAAAAATTCAGAGGTAAAGCTACTGCTATTCTCATCTTTGCCCCACGCAACTTCATTCTCAGAGGCGGAGGTGAACATTGCGTACGTTCCGGGATCATTTGCCCATTCTTCATTGGGGTCGGCACCGGATCCGGAAAAGCACACATCAAGGACATAGATGATTTTTTTGTCGGGTTGCTTACTGTGGACCTCTTGTTGCATCTTCAAAAAATCTTGGAATGTGATATGCGCCACACTCTCTTTTTTGTAGATGAGATAACGCAATATTCGGTTCGCCAACCCTTTTTCATTCGTCACCGGGTGGCCAAGCAGGAAGGTTTCTCCTTCAAGCGTGATGGATTCTGTCGCAGGAACGCTGCGTGGAGCTCCGTTATTGTCTACGAACAACTTCGGATGGCAGACCACATAGCCCTTTGCCAACCGGGTTGCCTGCTGCTCAAGCTGGGGAATGATATTCGTGATTTCCTGAGAGGCTCTCTCATTCACGATGTAGAGGTTGTCATCGGGAGCATTGACCTTTGTGAAGCCATAGGTCACTTTTTCAGATTCTCCAACGACCGAAGGAACGTGGGAACTTTTCGTCAGTCCATGCGCTTCGACGACGATGAATTGATACTCGGCGGAACTCTCCAGTACCTGTCGGAGCAGCGCCTGAAATATTTCTTGTTTTGTCAGATTCATGTTGTCGAGTGGTGCCTGGACAGTTGCACGATCATGATATTTCTTTTTCATTGCTCGTTCGATTACTGTTTTTGTGCCGGAGAGATCCAGATCCAGATCTGCTCCTCCAACAATGGAACAGACATTGACGGAAGAGTCGGGGGGGACATCGAAGGCGACCGTTTGTAACCATAACTTCTTCTGCTCTTCCGAGGCATGGCTTTTATTGATGCGGTCCTCCACGTCTCCCAGTCGCACTTCGATTTTCTTGAGTCGAGTGCTTTCTTCAATCTTCAAGAAGGTCTCAATGCAATCGAGAATCATGATGCCACACTCTGCAGGATCTATTCCCGCAACGACACCGGAAAGCTGATTGAAGCTCTGGTCACTTTTCAGAAAGCTGATCAGGCTGTTTGCATTGCAATGATAGCGTGCGACGATGATTTCAGCTGTCCTGATGAGTATGGCATTCGTGCCGCCGTAGAACTGATCGTTGCCCAAGAGCTGTTCGCGCAAAGCCGTCAGATTCTCATCCCCGTTCTCATTCGCACTTTGCATTTTCTGTATCCTCTCTGTGAGTCTCTCTGCGATGAGAACATCGGCAATCGCACGCATCCTTTTCCCCTCTTCGGAACTCGGGTGTTCGGGTGATTCGCCAGCGACTGCGGATCCCGGGATGTCAGACCTTTCCCCAAGGCCTTTCTCGTCGATTGCTTCGTTGATTCGTTCAGGAGTCGTCCGATAATCCTTTGCAACCTGTTTCTTTGCAGATTGCAAATATCGATCTCGTAATTCCTCCGGAATCATCCGGAGTTGCTGCTGAAAGACTTCCGACGGTTGTTGTGTGGCAGATTGCTTTACCTTTGGGTCTTTTTCTTTGCGGAGAGCATCATGACCGACCACACTCACTTCCGATTGCGAGAGTTGTTCATGAATTTTGCCTGAGTGGACCATAAATATTTGTTTGTAATTTATAGTATTATATACTATTAATCATATATTATCAAATACTACTTCATGACTCCATGGAGCCATTCTATTTAGGGTACCTCCCAGATCCACCTTCATCAGTTCTAACAGCATCCTCTCGATGCCGCCAAACATCATACTATCTTTCTTCCCTGACACTCCCACCGGCTCTTTCACCAATCCTCACTCAAACAATCGGTACCACAGCAGCGTCCAGATCGCCTGCAACCCATCGCGCAATCCGATCTTCTTCCCTTCACCTGCCTTTCGGGGATGGTACGAAATCGGTATTTCATGAATCGCAATCCCCCGCTTGAGGATCTTCGCTGTTACTTCGGGACAGAATTCAAATCGTTTGCAGGTAAGGGGAATCGATTGGAGGAGAGACGCATCGAAAACTTTGTAGCATGTCGGCTCGTCGGTGAGATGCGATCGATAGAGCAGATTGGTGAGCCAGGTGAGCAGAAGACCGCCAGCGTAGAAGCTCCAGCCGGAGTGTGTGCGGTTGTCATCATGCCGCTCACGTGAGCCGTAGACGACGCGCTCATGGCCCTTCACGATCGATGCAATGAGCGAGGGATAATCCTCCGGGTCATACTCCAGATCAGCATCCTGAATGATGATGATATCACCGGTGACGTGCGCAAAGCCTGTGCGAAGCGCAGAGCCTTTCCCACGATTCCGCTCATGCAATAGTGCTTTGCACCGGCCTTCGCTTGCGAGGCGCTGGAGAATCTCCCGTGTGCCATCCGTGGAACCGTCATCGATGCAGAGAATTTCCTTCTGTATATCTCCCAGATCCACACGCTCCACAGCCTGAAGTAGAGCCTCGACCGTGGCTTTCTCGTTGTAGCAGGGGATGACGATCGAAAGCTTCATAGGGGACGAATCCGGTACAGAGACAACCCTTCGGCATTCAGGAGCAATTGGAACATCTGGGGATCACTCTGCGCCCATTGCTGCTCGTAGGGAACCACACCCGAAGCTCGAATGAATCCCGGACCAGCAAGCAGGTAACCAATATTCCTCTTGCGCAGAAGCTCCTTCCACTGCGCTTCATCGGGGTGCGAACGGACGGAGGAAGCGAGGCTACGGTAATCGGCATACGTGCACTGATCACACCCGTCGATGGAAATGTACGAGGGCTGGAATCCTTCCTTCTCAAAGATCCAGTACTGAATCATTCCAGCGATCGCGATCGATTGGTGCCCTTCTGTTTCCGTCCGCAGCTTCTGAATGTGGGGCAGGAGAATCGAATATCCTAGAAGCTCTTTCGACAGGAACGCGTCATCAGCCGCAGTCGACGGAGGCAACAACGGTTGTGCGAGCACAGGAAGAACGGAAATCAGCACGAGCAGAAGAAGAGAAGCCGTCGGGCGAATACGACGATGGAGAAAGAAGCCCAAAAGAAGAAGCGAAGAAGCGGCAGCGATGATGGAAAGAACGTGCAACGAGGGAATTGCTTCAGCTTTGGCGGAAATCAGGTCGATGAACGTCTGATCAAAAAGAAAACTCTTGAGAAAGAGATTGAAGACGATCACGGGAACAGCAGTGAAAAGAATAAGGATTTTTGATAGCGTGCAATGCTCCATAGAGAACACGAACACGACCGGCAGGACCGCAAGCATAACCGCGGAATACCGAACTGTTTCATTCCAGAGCGTATCCGTGAACGGTGACGAGATGTACAGCAAAACTCCTGCAATGAGGAGAACGACCAGATACACGATGATGAAAAAATTCTGGGCGTGCTCAGCGTTCTTGTCGCGTTTCTTCCTGTGAAGATCCCGCGTCCATCGGACACCGGTGACGACGAACATTAACACGAGCAGAAAGACGGTGAATGTGAGCAACACAACCGACGCCGTGCCCACCATGGAGGGAAAATAGACATTGTGAAGAACACTGCTCAACGTCGCCCGCACTCCGTGTGCCACCATCGCTTCCCGCAGCGACGTCCCCACCATATCCGCCATAATGCTGCGATGGCCCTGGAGTCCCAGGAAACTCATGCCGAACGGATAGAGTGGATTCCCGGTGAGAACAGCGTTGCGGACGTACCAGAAGCCTCCGGTGACGATCGTCATGAGCGGCGTCCACCACCATTCCTTCCACTGCGAACGATGCCGTATGCCAATCCAGAGAACGAGTGGCGCGAGGAAGAAAATCCACGCGAGTGCGTTGGCCTTCGTCCCGATGGCGAGCCCCAGAGCGAGGAAGCCCTGCAGGGCATCGGTACGCTTGGAAGATCGCAACGCAGTGAGGAGCAGACTCAAGCTGCTGCCGATCATGCAGAAAAGGAAGAGATCCACCTGCACTCCGAGGATCTGCAGGAACAGAAAAGGCAACGTCACGATCGAGAGCAGGGCCAGTGTGGTCAACCTTGAGGAAACGCGCGGAGCGAATCCCTTCAATGACTGTGCGAAGAGCAGGATCCCAAGGAGATTCACCACAGCTGCGAAGCGCACGGAGCCAAATGTAGTGATGAGGAATGCTTGCAGCGCCTCGACGTTCGCCGGGAAGAACGTATTGGGTCCCACGAATGCGGCGAAGAAAATCTGCCACGCGCTGCCCGTACGAACCAACATCGTCGCGATCGGCAGATGGTACGACACACTGTCCACTTCCGCGATGGGCGTGAACGAAGCGTAAAAGAAGACGGCGAGGCAAAGGGCTGCGAAGAGGAGGAAGCCGGAATAATCCAATGAAGAATCCGCCGCTGCACTATCAGATTTTTTCTTCCTGGATGACGTTCTTTTGAGAAAATCGTAGATATCCCAGCTTCCCGCAAAAGCCAACAAGCCAAGCCCGGTGATCAGGAGTGAGAGTTGCGAAAAGACCGTGAGGGCGCTCAGGAATTCAACGGCGAAAAGGGCGCCGGAGAGGAGGAGCACTACAAAAAGCGACGGACTTGATGCATCGATCCTCCGGGAAAAAGAGTAGGCGGCAGCGAGGAAGCTGAAGAGGATCACGGCGGAAATCATTAAAAACATCATACAAGGTTCCGATGCCGCATTGTCGAAGAAAAGATAGTACCTATCACCACAGTTGTGGTTTGAATCTCAGCTATTTATTGTTTGTTCCGTGTGCCCGTCCGGATTCTGATAAAAATCGTTTCCTTGTTGTTCGTGGCCTAAGATGATCTAACGGAATAATTTCCTGGATAACATCTTTGAAATGATTACACCCTCTGTGGAGACGTGTTTTAACAGTGTTGAGTGGTATATTCAATCGCCGTGCGATTTCCTCCTCGCTCATTCCATCCTTATAGCGATGCATCAGCACTTCCTGAAAAATTTGGTCAAGACGGCTTAAAGCCAGTCTCACCAAATTCCCGGTTTCTTCCGCCTCCAACTGTTCACCAACACTCAGACCGCTGGTAGCGGCGAAGCTAACGATATGAGCAATATCAGGCGATTCCTCGACGCTTACTTCCCACCTCTTAAGACGACGTGCGCTCTTCCATAAATTGCATACGATGGAGAAAAGCCAAGACTTCGCCTTATTTTTGTCTCGAATCCCCTCCAATTTATGTGCTGCTAATAAAAAGGTCTCTTGGGTTAAATTCTGCGCATCGGCATAGTTGGAACCTACAAGTGACTGGGCAAAACGAAGAACATTATCGTAATGTAAAGTTAGGTCTTCCATTCGTACAAGTTGATTGGGGTCGCGCAATTCATGGGAGGAGTCGTCTCCTCTTTCGCCTTCTGCCTCAAGCACTAATTCCATTATAGGGAATTTGGAAATATGGAAAATCGAATTGCAAGTATTTTACCTTGTATATGTAGTATGTCAATACTCGACTATACGGCTTTCATATGTCTAAAATGTTCTTTCTGTGTGATATCAATTAATCTACAACATCTTTTTCAGCCCTAACGTTTTCTTCAGATTCTCCCCCGAAATCTTCGTCCTCCGCTTCGCAACTTCAAAAATCGTCTCCCCGGTCGCCATCGCCTCTTTAGCAATCAGCGCGGATTGATCGTAGCCGATGAGATCATTGAGGGCGGTCGCCAGCATGGGATTGCGGGCGGCACGGTCCGCGATCAGCTTCCGATTGGCGGTGATCCCGGCGATGCACTTTTCGGAGAAGAGCTTCGTCACATTCGCGAGATGATTGATGGATGAAAGCAATACATGCGCGGTGATCGGCATCGCGGTATTGAGCTCGAACTGGCTGCCGATGGCGAGAGCCGCCTGTACCGTCGCATCCGTTCCGACGATTTCCATGCCCACCTGCAAGACACTTTCGCAGAGCACCGGATTCACCTTCCCCGGCATGATGGAGGACCCGGCCTGCAACGCAGGGAGGAAGATTTCGGCCAAACCAGCGACCGGACCAGATCCCATCAGGCGAATGTCGTTGGCCATCTTCGTCATCGCCGTGGATGTTTCCTTAAGCGCACTACTGAGCGACAGAAATGCCAGCGGACAGGACTGCGCGGCAACGTGATTAACGGCTTCGGAAAGAGGTAATTTCGTCACTTTCTTAAGCCGGGCAATGACCAAGCGCGCAAACTGCGGATGCGCATTGATCCCGGTACCGACGGCAGTGCCACCGAGCGGGAGAATGCAGAGTCTTTTCAGCGCTTCTTGTAATCGTTGGATGGAATGATCGAGAAGGGAAGCGTAGGAAGAGAACTCATCACCAAGCCGCAACGGCACGGCGTCCATCAGATGCGTGCGGCCAGTTTTCACAATGCCGTGAAACTCCCGGGCTTTCTTCTTCAGCGTTTTTTGCAAGAGCATCAGCGAAGGCAGAAGATCATCGCGAACGGCGAGCGCACAGGCCAATTGAATGGTTGAGGGAATCACGTCGTTACTCGATTGGCATTTGTTCACGTGGTCATTGGGATGGACACGGACCGCACCTCGGCTCGCGAGCGTGGCGATGACCTCATTCATATTCATATTCGTCGACGTTCCGGAACCTGTCTGGAAGATATCGATGGGAAACTGATCGGCATGTTCTCCGGAGGCGATGGTATCTGCAGCATCGAAAATGGCTTTGGAAAGAGATGTTTTAGTGAGTCCCAATTCCCCGTTCACCACAGCTGCATGGCCTTTGATGAGGGCGAGGGCGCGGATCAGTGATGCGGGCATTGCGATGCCTGAGATCGGAAAGTTGCCGATCGCTAATGTCGTTTGCGTGCCGTAGAGAGGTTTCTGCATACCCTGATGGTAGCAGAGGATAATAATCCGGCATCATCTCCGCTCCATCAACAAAAAAATATGGCTCTGTAGAACCCACTCCTCCATCACCCAGAAGCATCCCGTCCCCGGGTGCGGGCAGCATCAGGAACCCTGTTAAAAATGGGCTTTGTGGCTTCGATCCCGCACCCGAGGACGGGTACTGCTGGATTATTGAAAATCACTCGTTCCCAAAGAAACTCATAAAAATCTGAATACTTTGGCTTGATTGAGAGGAAAAGTAGCCGGAATTTTTTTCGGACATTTCAATTGGGAAGCGCAAGATCTGGCAATACTTCCCAACTTTTG
>Ga0194063_10000989_pt1 | contig 19353 bp, 10 predicted proteins | sample SepL3720m_MetaG_FD_155459 | JGI IMG/M metagenome (GOLD analysis project Ga0194063, IMG submission 155459) | Anoxic zone freshwater microbial communities from boreal shield lake in IISD Experimental Lakes Area, Ontario, Canada - Sep2016-L373-20m | ecosystem: Environmental > Aquatic > Freshwater... | reverse complement strand
CCAATCCAGTGTTTGAGCTTGGTCATGTAACTATTTCTTCAAAAGATAATTTGGTAGTTGAATCAGCTTGGGTATACAATAAACTTGCATTCGAAGATGAAAGTATTAGTGAGGCTGCATTGAAAATGGAACGTTGGTATAATGTAAAAATTATTGTGCTTGATGAGAATTTAAATAAATATAAAATAGGCGGAACCTTCGTAAATGAATCATTGGAGCAGGCTTTGAAAGGATTGCAGTTCTTAGTGCCCTTCAATTATACCATTAAAGACAACGAAGTAAAGATTATAAAGAAATAAAAAACGGGAAATGTTGCAGCATTTCCCGGGAAAATAGTTACAAATAAGTTGTCGGTGATGACCGGAGCTTACTTGTATTTTTTTAACAACAAAACCAAAATTATGCAAAAAAGTGTACTTACGGATCAAAGATCTTGGTCCAGGACGCTTCTTAAAACACTGCTTGTTATGAAGCTTGCCATTTTCATTTTGCTGGTTACAACTTTTCAGGTGAAAGCTTCACCTGCAAAAGCCCAAGGAGTAACACTCCATACCAGCCAAACCGAGATTAAGAAAGTCTTAAAAATGATTGAAGGGGATGGTTATTTCCATTTTCTGTACAATTCTTCCTTGAAAGATTTGAAAACCAAGGTTGATTTCACTGCACAGAACCTTTCTATCAGCGAGTCCCTGACCCGTTTATTTTCGGGTACACAGTTGGTATTCAAACAATTAGACAACAATCTGATTGTGGTTTTGTCTGCCAATGCAGATGAGAATACAAGTGCTAAAATCACTGGTAGAATTACTGGTTCAAATGGTGAGCCCATTGGAGGTGTTTCTGTCATTGAAAAAGGCGTAAAGAACGGAACCTTCAGTGATAACAATGGTAGCTATACCTTGACTGTAGGCGATAATGCAACCTTGCTTATATCTAGTATTGGATATGAATCTCAGGAAGTAAAAGTTAGCGGAAGAACAGTAGTTGATATTCGTTTGGTAGTAGCCGTAAAAAGAGTGGACGAAGTGGTGGTGATTGGTTATGGAGCTGCTAGTAAAAGAGATTTGACTGGTTCGATCGTTAAAATTTCTGGAAAAGAAATTGCAGATAAGCCTAATAGCAATCCAATTGCATCTTTACAAGGTAAAGTGGCTGGTCTTTCTGTAGTAAATAACGGAACACCAGGTGGTTCTCCTGATATCAGAATCAGGGGTACTGTTAGTATCGGACAAGTACATCCTCTATATGTAGTGGATGGTATTTTCAATGATAATATCGATTACTTAAACCCTAATGATATTGAATCAATTGAAATATTAAAAGATCCTTCTTCCTTGGCCATTTTTGGTGTTAGGGGTGCTACTGGTGTAATTGCCTTAACTACTAAAAAAGCTAAAGCAGGACAATTAGTAATCAATTACAATACTTCTTACGGATTTAAAAAACTGGTAGATAAAATTAAGATGGCAAATGCCGCTGAATTTAAAACCTTGTTTGATCAAGAAAATGCAAATAACGGAGTTCCTTCTCCTAGTTATTCTGCACTTACTGGTAATACAGATTGGATTGATGCCGTTACTAGAAAGGGTAAATTCAATAATCATAATTTGAGCATTTCAAGTGCTACTGATAAAAACAGGTTCTCACTTGGATTGGGTTTCTCAACTGACGAAGGCATTATTATCCATGAAAAATTGGAAAGAATGCAATTGTCTTTTTCTGATGAATTAAAAATTGGCAAAAATGTAAAATTGGGTTTGAATCTGAATTCTACTCGTCAGCGCAATCCATATGGAGCAGGTAGCGTATTGGATCATGCAAGAAAAGTAATGCCACAAATTTCTGCCACTGCAAAATCTTTCAAGGTTGCAAATCCATATGGTGGGGATAGCATTTATGCAAATGTTTATTCTGGCTTGAATCAAGCATTACAATCTTCTGGTGTTATAAACCCAGTATTGGAAGTTGAAAATACTTGGAATAAAAACATCAATATCGAATACAGAAATGTAGGAAGCATTTATGCTGATGTTACCTTCTTGAAAAATTTCAATTGGAGATCTACTTTCTATGCTGATATCAGCAATGTCAATAACAGAACGTATAGTCCATTGTATTATGCTTATAATCCAATGAACAATACGCCGTATCTATATGGTTCTAAAACACAGGTTTCTGAAAATGATGATACTTATAGAAAATTCCAGCAAGATCATATCTTGACTTATAGGAAAACTTTTGGTGAGCATAACATCACAGCCATTGGTGGTTTCACCACTTATTATTTTGGTAATTTCAACAGATCTGGTGTTGCAAAACCATTTACTTCTGGCAATGCATTACCCATTCCAAATGATAAAAGATTTTGGTATTTGAGTAATGGTTTCCAAGATCCTACTACTTCTTTGGCTACTTCTTCACAAGGAGAAAACTCATCTGTTTCTGTTTTAGGTCGTGTATTGTATAATTACAAAGGGAAATATTTATTAAATGCTTCTATTCGTAATGATGCTTCTTCACAACTTCCTGAAAAAAATCGCAACCAAATTTTCTGGGCTGTTGGTGCAGGATGGGAGATCTCTAAAGAGAAATTCATGGCGAACATCAAACAAATTAATTACATGAAGTTGAAAGCATCTGTGGGTGTATTGGGTAACCAATCTACTTATGGTGTAAGTTCTAACTATCCTTCTTACCCTAACCTATTAAACGGGGCAGGTGCAGTATTTGGAACTTATATTTACAATGCTGCTGTACCAGCTTATGAGGTGAACCCTAATTTGCAATGGGAAACCGTGCATGCTAATGAAGTGGGTGTAGAACTAAGTGCTTTTGATAATCGTTTGCATTTTGAAGCGAATTATTTCAATAGAACAACTAAAAACTTAATGACTTATATTGGTTTAGGTTCATTGGGTTTAAAAGATAAATTAACCAATGGTGGTAGCATCCGCAATACGGGTGAAGAATTCTCTGCTAGTTGGAATCAGAAATTGACCAGTGACTTGACTTTAAATGTAGGTGGTAATATTACTTTCCTTAAAAATAAAGTATTGACATTGTCTCCTGATTTACCAGGTGGTGCAATTATTCAAGGTTCTTTCAATAATGGAAGTGCGGAAAGTAGAACCACTCCGGGTTATGCAATCGGTTCATTCTATGGTTATGTAGTAGAAGGTTTGTATCAGTCTTATGCTGATATCTTGGCTTCTCCAGTTGCTTCTGCAGTGGGCGCTTACAGACCTGGTGATTTCAAATTCAAAGATTTAAATGGTGATGGTAAGATTACGCCTGATGATCGTACAGTAATTGGTAATCCTACTCCTAAGTTCACTTATGGCACCAACATTAACTTGACTTACAAGAATTTCAATTTGAACATGGATTTGGGTGGTGTTTATGGAAACCAGGTTTTCAGAACTTGGGGTTCATTGGAATCTCCATTCCAACGTGTTAACTATCCAGCGTTTAAAATGAATAGCTGGAATGGTCCTGGTACTTCTAATTGGGATCCCATTATCAGTCAAGGTGATAGGTTTAACTATAATGGCTCTACTTACAATATCGAAGACGGAAGTTATTTCCGTATTAGAAATATTCAAGTGGGTTACAATTTCGCTTCTAACCTAATTTCAAAAGCTAAGATTAAAAATCTAAGACTTTATTTGAATATGCAGAATCCAAAAACTTGGAAAAACAATATTGGATACACTGCTGAATTTGGTGGAAGTGCAACTCAATTTGGATATGATAATGCAGGTAATGCAATTCCTTCAGTAACAACCTTTGGTTTAAACGTAACTTTTTAAACGATTAAATTCATTAAAATGAAAAGAAATAGAATTTTATTTGGAGGGCTTTTAATTGCAATACCGATGCTGTTTTCAGTGATGGGTTGTAATAAATTCCTAGATAGGAAGCCCTTGACTGCTACCCTAGATGATATCAGCCAGGGTACCTTAGAAGCCCAAGCTTTTGGGTTGTACAATACACTTACTGCTTATGCAGGCTTCTCTACTTTGCCTTGGCTCGATTTTCACAGTATTCGTGATGACGATGCTCAAAAAGGAAGTAGCCTGACCGATGGTGCTGAAATCAATACGGAGTTTGAAACCTTTCAATACAGTAAGGATGATTGGGCACCAAATAGCTATTGGAACGATCATTATTATATGATCAATCAGGCCAATAAGCTATTGTATTTTGCTGATTCATTGCATGCAACTGATCCTGCTTCTTTAAGAAATGTGGGTGAAGCATGTTTTTTCAGGGCCTATTGCTATTTTGAATTAGTAAAAACTTATGGCGATGTGCCTTTGATTAATTTCTATTACACCATTCCTGCACAAGGAGTTAAACCTAAATCTCCTGCATCTGCTATCTATGCACAAATTGATGCAGATTTAACCAAGGCAGCACAATATCTACCTGTTAACTGGGTAGTAGGTGGTGCTAATATTTATCCTGGTCGTTTAACAAAAGGAGCTGCCAATACTTTGTGGGCACAATCCTATTTGTTCCGTCAACAATGGGCGAATGTAGTGGCATTGTGTACGCAGGTTGAAAATGCAGGTCAATATAATTTGGAAGCTAATTTCCCTGATATCTGGAAAGATGGAATGGGCGGTGCTGGTAAAAATGGATCTGAGTCTATTTGGGAAGAGCAAAGTTATGTTGGTCCTAACCAAACTCCATGGAAAGGAACACAGTTTGGCACTAGCCAAAACGTAAGACAGGGTGGTGCATCAAATGTGTGGAACCTAGGCTGGGGATGGAATACACCAACTAGTAAATTAGAAGCTGCATGGGATAATAATGATCCTCGTAAACGTCAAACTATCTTGTATTCTGGACAATCAGACGGTGGTCCTTCTCAAGGTGGTTATGGTGCTACATTGCCAGTATATGGTCCAGGTAGTTCATTAGATCAACCTTATTGGAATAAAAAAGTATACTCTGATCCACAAATGCGTCAGTTCACTGGCCAAATTTATGGAAGTGGTGGTGCCGATTGGATCAATCACAGAATCTTGCGCTTTGCAGATGTAATATTAATGCATGCTGAAGCCAGCAATGAACTAGCTGATGGTGCTACTGCGGCTACTTATCTAGAAAAAATCAGAAACAGAGCAAGTGGTAACTTAGGTGCTGGTCGTTCTGTTGTTCCTCCTATTGCTTTTGTAAGTCAGGCTCAAATGCGTACTGCTATTAAAAATGAGAGAAGATGGGAATTTGCAATGGAAGGACATCGTTTTTATGATTTAGTACGTTGGGGAGATGCGGTGACAGAATTGGGTGCTTTGGGTTATACACACAAATGCAGATTCTATCCTATTCCTCAAAAAGCAATTGATTTATCAGGTGGAGTTTTAACTCAAAATCCTGAATGGTAAAATAAGTTATTTCTTACCTGCTGAAATGCAGCGGGTAAGATTTTTATTAAAAGATACTAAAACGAAACATTATGAACATTATCAAAACAGTACTTAAAACAAGTCTTTTCTTGCTGGTGGTATTTGTTGCAGCTTCAAGTTGTAAGAAAACAAAAAGACCAGCATTGGGCGACTATCCAAAGGATGCAAACGCACCCGGTGGTCCATTGAAATTTTATGCAGCTTTTAATGGCGTTAGCACTAACCCATTAATGAATGCGGTTGATAGCGTTAGAGCTAATTTTCCTTCCGATAATCCATTGGTTTCTATTACTGGTATTAGCGGAAAAGGATTTCAAGGCACTGGCGACAAGGCGATTAAATATCCTTCTGCCAATGATTTCAAAGATGCTACCAGTTGTACCATTTCCATGTGGTTAAACAACAATGTAAATGCCAATACAGAATTATTGTTTTCATTAGCCAGTAAAGATTATTGGCATGAATCAGCTGCGTTCTTATTATTAGAGCATGCTACTCCTACAAAATGTCAATTGAAGATTGCTTTACAAGATCATTGGGTAGAGTATATTGACAATTTCAATAAGCCTTTATTTGATGGTAACTGGCATCATTTGGCATTTACTTATGATGAAACAACTTCATTGTTAAAAGTATATTTTGATGGAACAGAAGTAGCTACTCCAGGTGCTTCTGGTAACCTTGGCCTTGGTAAGTTGAATTTGAAAACAGCTACCAATTTAGTATTGGGTGGTTGGAATAAACATGCAGGTCTTTCTGGCCCAACTGATGGTTGGATTAGTGGTTATACCGGAAAAATGGATCAATTCCGTTTATATGGTAAAGCATTGACTGCATCTGAAATTTCAGCTCTTTACAATAGCAAATTGTAATAATTCATATTGTAGTTGAATAGTAATAAAGGGCTGACTTATGTTCAGCCCTTTATTAATTCAGCCATTTTTCTCGCTTGCCTTTTTGAGAAGTCCTTCACGGAATTAAGCATTAGCATGAAATATCAATCTTATTTTATTACCATTTCTTTGATACTGTTAACAATGCTTTTTTTTACAAAATGCATTAATAGTAGCCAAGAAAATGTGGGTAATCATTCTGCCAATTTTAGTGATTTTGCTGGTTCTGCTACTTGCTTAAATTGCCATAAAGACATTTATAATTCACATATTGAAACAGCTCATTTTCATACCTCGGAGTTAGCCACGGAAAAAAGTATTAAAGGAAGTTTTGATTCCAGCAAAAACCAATTTGTTTACAACAATGGCAATATGGTGGCCATGGAAAAAAGAGCCAACGGATTGTACCAGGTTGTTTATGTCAATGGAGAAGAAAAGAAAAGCCAACGTTTTGATATGGTGGTTGGATCGGGTGCTAAAGGTCAATCATTTGTATCCTGGGTAGGCAATAATCTTGTTCAAATGCCCATTACCTATTTCACCAGTGCCGCTCAATGGTCCAATAGTCCGGGTTATCCCAATAGGATTGCCATGAACCGCCCTATTAGTTCGAGGTGTATGGAATGCCATGCCACTTATGCTGAACTGGTTTCTGCTCCTGGTAAAGAACCAGAACAATTTGATAAGGTTAAAATGATTATGGGCGTTGATTGCGAAAAATGCCATGGCCCTGCTGCAAAACATGTTGAATTTCAAACAGCACATCCTACAGAAAAATTGGCCAAATTTATTTTAAATCCTGCTCGTTTTACCCGTCAACAAAGTTTGGATTTATGTGCTTTGTGTCATGGTGGTAAATTGCAGAAAAAATCCCCCTCTTTTTCATTTACAGCTGGAGATAAACTAACTGATTATTTTACCAGCGATTCAACCAATCAATTGACAGATAATATTGACGTGCACGGCAATCAATATGGGTTATTAAAAGCTAGTAAGTGCTTTCAAAAGAGCGCTACCTTAACCTGTGTTACTTGTCATAATTCACATGAAAATGAACAGGGGAAGAATACACAGTTTTCTCAACGATGTATTGGATGCCACAATCAAGAACATGCCGATGCATTGATCTGTAAAATGACTGCAAAGATTGGTCCTGCGATAAAAGATAATTGCATAGATTGTCATATGCCAGAAAAGCCTTCCATGGCTATTTCTGTACTTTTGCAAGGCGATAAATTAGCAACCCCTGCAAAGATGCATACGCATTTGATTATGCCGTATCCTGATGAAACAAAAAAAGTACTTGAATTCTTGAAAAAAAAATAATTTAGTTCGATATGATCAAGCATAAAAATATTTTTCTTTATTTAATTACAATGGCGGTAGTATTTGTTTCTTGTAATCAAGAACAAGGAATGTTTACGAAATTACCTTCTTCCAAAACGCATATTGAATTCTCCAATACGCTTGCTAAGAAAAAGTTTTTAAATATTTTATATTATCTCTATTACTATAATGGAGGTGGCGTGGCCATTGGCGATATCAATAATGATGGCTTGGCTGATATTTACTTTACAGCCAATAATAAGGGAGGCAATAAATTATACCTTAACAAAGGAAATTTTGAATTTGAAGATATTACAGCGAAGGCAGGTGTTGCCGGAACTGCCGATTGGAGTACCGGTGTTACCATGGCGGATGTGAATGCTGATGGCTTTCTTGACATGTATGTTTCTACTGTAAGCAATCGCTATGGTTTAGTGGGACATAATGAATTATTCATTAATAAAGGGAATAATGTATTTTCTGAAGAATCGGAGAAGTATGGATTAAACACTTCCTGTTTGTCTACACAGTCGGTGTTTTTTGATTATGATAGAGATGGAGATTTGGATTGTTTTATTTTAAATCAGTCGCACCATCCACATGCAAATATTGTAGACACGGCAAAACGAAATGTATATGATACGCTGTCTGGTGATAGGTTGTATCGCAATGATATAGCACAAACTGGAAAATTTATTGACGTGTCTGCTGGTAGTGGGATATACAGAAGTAACCTAGGCTATGGTTTAGGGGTGGCTGTATCTGATATCAATAACGATGGTTGGGAAGATATTTATGTTGGCAATGATTTTCATGAGAATGATTACTATTATATCAATAATGGGAAAGGAGGGTTCGTTGAAAGTGGCGCTAAACATTTTAAACATTATAGTCGGTTTAGCATGGGTAATGATGTGGCCGATTATAACAACGATGGGCAATTAGATGTGGTTACAGTGGATATGTTACCTCCTGATGAAAAAATATTAAAAACATATGGCAGTGATGAAAATCCAGATATATATAAAGTGAAGTTGGAGTTGAATGGATATCAAAAACAGTATTCTAAAAATAGCTTACAACGCAATAATGGAAATGGTGCTAGTTTTAGTGAAACGTCCTTGTATTCAGGTGTAGCAGCTACTGACTGGAGTTGGGCACCATTATTTGCTGATTTTGACAATGATGGATTAAAAGATCTTTTCATAACAAGTGGAATTGTAAAGCGTCCAGTGGATTTGGATTATGTAAGATTTGTATCAGATTTGGATATGAAGAAAGGAAGGCAGGAATCCGATGAGTACGATGATGTTGCTATTGAGAATATGCCTGAAGGAAGTTCGCACCCTTATTTTTTCAAAAACGAAGGCGGGTTTAAATTTAATGATGTAAGTAAAAAATGGGGCACCAAAAATATGAAGGGGTTTTTTACAGGTGCTTCCTATGCTGATTTAGACAATGATGGCAACCTGGATGTTGTGATTAATTGTATCAATGCACCTGCGGTAGTTTTAAAAAATAATTCAGTTGCTAAAAAGACCTTAAACCTATCTTTCAAGGGTACAGGAGCCAATGGTTTTGGCATTGGAGCTAAGGCTTGGGTTTTTGCTGCTGGTAAAATGCAGTATCAGCAATTAGAACTTACGCGTGGATTTCAATCTTCTACAGAGCCCATACTTCATTTTGGTTTGGATAGTCTTAAGAAACTGGATAGTATTTTAATCGTTTGGCCCAACCAGCAATTCCAGGTATTAAAAAATATTCAAGTAGCTGGAAAATTACAAGTAAAGCAAGTAGATGCTAAAGATAGTTTTCAATATGATTTGTTTTTTCCGCCTGTTAAAAAATTAATGGAAGATATAACCAGTGAAATAGCTTGCGATTGGCGGCATTTAGAAAATGATTTTCTGGATTATAACCGGCAATACTTGATTCCGCATATGTTATCTTCTGAAGGCCCTAAAATAGCGGTGGCGGATGTTAATAAAGATGGGCTAGAAGATTTTTATGTATGCGGGGCATCGATGCAAGCTGGTGCATTAATGTTGCAGACTGCGAATGGAAAATTTAATCACAAAACACTTATTGATAAAAGTAGAATGAAAGCCACTGAGGAAACCAACGCTGTTTTCTTTGATGCGAATAATGATGGTTGGCCCGACTTATATATTACTAGTGGCGGTAACCAATATGATAATGGTAATCCTGCTCTTATGGATAATCTTTATATCAATGATGGCAAAGGAAATTTGGTACAGGTATTAAAAGCCATACCTGATTTACGTACTAATAAATCTTGTGTAAGTGCAGCCGATATAGATAAGGACGGAGATATTGATTTGTTTGTTGGTGGTTTATCAGATGCCATACAATATGGAGTGCCTCAAAATTCCTATTTATTATTAAATAGTGGCAATGGTAATTTTACACAGGCTGCTACAAGTCAAATAGCACTTGATTCTTTGGGAATGGTAACAAGTTCTTCCTTTACGGATATTAATAAAGATGGTTGGCCCGATTTAGTTATTACAGGGGAGTGGATGCCCGTGAAAATATTTATTAATAATAAAGGTCAGTTTAAGGCAATGGACATTCCTCATTCCAATGGTTTATGGCAAACTATTACAACCGCTGATGTAAACGGTGATGGCTTTGTTGATATATTGGCAGGAAATTGGGGAGAGAACAATAAATTATGGGCTGGTAAAAATGGTCCAGTAAAATTATATGTAAAAGATTTTGACAACAATGGATCGGTGGAACAGGTAATGGCTTATACCTTAAATGGAGAAGAATTTACATTTTTATGTAAGGATGAATTAGAAAGGTCATTACCGATACTTAAAAAAGCATACCTCACCTATGGCGAAGTGGCGGGTAAATCTGTTCAATATCTGTTCTATGATTTATTCAAAAATTATCGAGAATTAAGTGCAGAGACATTAAGTTCTAGTTGTTTTATAAATGATGGCAAAGGTAATTTTGTTAGAAAATCTTTGCCAGCTGACTTACAGCTTTCTCCTGTATTTACATTTACATCAATGAGTACTACCAGTACTCCAAGTTTTTTGGGTGCAGGTAATTTTTATGGAGTGATACCTTACGAAGGTCGTTATGATGCGTTGGCACCAACCGCTTTTAGTTGGAATCAGGCGGGTAATGCATTCAATACTATTGGTAGTTTGCCATTACCAGATGGTGAAATTAGAGATGCTAAATGGATTAATAGGGCGGGAGGAAAGCGCGTTTTAGTGCTATCAGTGAATAATCAAGGTTTATTATTTTATCAATAATAGCTATTTAGTAGAGGGATTAATAATTTAAATACCATTTATATGAAAACGCATGTAATTACATTTTTTGTCGCCTTATTTTTTTTAACGGCTTGCAATACAAAAAAGCAAGCCTATAAAGATCCATTTGCAGATCCTTTCATGTATTCCAGAACGGTGAAAGAATTGAATAATGTAGTTATGCAGAATAATTTTCCACCTATTATCGCAAGTCGAAATTACACGTATGCAAATATTGCCGCTTATGAAGTAATTGCATTGGGTGATCAAAGATTTCAATCTTTAGCTGGCCAAATAAAACATTTACCAAAATTACCTGCCATTGAAACGAAGGAGGTGAATTTCAATTATGCTTCGCTGTTAGCATTTTGTAAAGTAGGACAGGCCGTTACTTTTCCTGAAGGAAGCATGAAAGGTTATGTAACAGGATTAGATTCTATTGCAATTGCAGCTGGCATGTCGGATGAAATGATGAAGGCAACCAAGTCCTTGGCCGATGCAGTAGCCAATCATATTTTGGCGTGGAGTAAAAAGGATAATTATGCGCAAACGCGTACTGCAGAGAAATTTAATATTACAACCGAAGAAGGCAGGTGGGTGCCAACGCCTCCAGAATATCATCAGGCATTAGAACCACATTGGAATCTAATTCGTCCTTTGGTAATGGATAGTGCCAATCAGTTTATAACACCAAGGCCCTTGCCATTTGATATAAAAAATAGTGCTAGTCCATATTACAAAGAAGTGATGGCTGTGAAAAATTCGGGCGATAGTCTTACCGATGAGCAAAAGCACATTGCTGATTTTTGGGATGATTTAGGCAATCGTGTTATCATGGAAGGGCATGTTATGTTTACGGCTAAGAAATTTTCTCCTCCAGGCCATTGGATGAATATTGTAGGAATTGCCGCACAAAAAGCAAAGGCTGATTTTTCAACAACGGTTTATGCATATGCTAAAACAGCTATTGCATCTTTTGATGCTTTTATTCAATGTTGGGATGAAAAATTCAGGAGTAATACTGTTAGACCAGAGACTGTTATCAATAAATATTTAGATGCAGATTGGCGCCCTTATTTACAAACACCTCCTTTTCCAGAATATACTTGTGGACATAGTACCGTGTCGTCTTCTGCTGCAGAGGCATTGACGAGTGTGTTTGGCGACAATTTTGCTTATACAGATAGTTCCGAATTAGAATTTGGCATTAAGAATCGTTCTTTTACTTCATTCAGGCAGGCTGCGGAAGAAAACAATTGGGCGCGATTCTATGGAGGTATTCATTTTCACTACTCTTGTATTGTTAGTAATGAATTTGGAAGGAAAGTGGGTACTTTAGTAAATCAAAAACTTGTTATGAAAAAATAAAAAAACAATGAAACGAATCATTATCTTATCCTTATTTGCTTTTGCCTTTAAAAATTCGTTTGCACAGGGTTGTATTGCCATTAAAACCAACGGTAATACCTGTACGATGTCGCACGAGGGGAATAAAGGCTGGTCATTAAACGTTAATAATCGTTATTTCCGTTCTTATAAACATTTTGTAGGAACAGTAGAACAAAAACAACGGGTTGACAGTGGAACGGAAGTGATTAATAAAGTATATGCGCTGGATTTTACTTTAACGCGTGTGTTTGACAAACATTGGTCTTTTGCATTGACAATGCCAATCAGTTTTAATGCCCGCTCTTCAAAGTATGAGCATTATGGCAATACTAATTCGAGTACAAATGCCCGTCGTACAACAAAGGCAACGGGTTTAGGTGATTTGCGATTTAGTGTTTACAGGTGGATGTTCAACCCTGCATTGTCTTACAAGGGCAATTTGCAATTAGGACTTGGATTAAAATTACCAACTGGTGATTATCGTTATCAGGATTATTTTTATAAAAATGATACTACTGCTGTATTAGGACCAGTTGATCAATCTATTCAATTAGGAGATGGGGGAACTGGCTTTTCTTTTGAAGCAAGAGGGTATTATAATATCAATACAGCATGGGGTACCTATGCTGATTTTTATTATTTAATGAATCCTAGAGAACAAAATGGGGTATCTACAGCAAGGGGTGGAACACCCAGCGCAAACTCCATAAAGTACTTTTCTAATTACATGAGTGTTGCTGATCAATTCATGGTACGCGCAGGTGCTAATTTCAAGGCCAAGCAATTTACTTTTTCAGGAGGAATAAGAGTGGAAGCCTTGCCTAGCAGTGATTTGATTGGTGGAAATAAGGGATTTCGTAGGCCAGGCTATATTCTTTCTGCCGAGCCCGTTATTAGTTACATGAATAAGCACATGCAATTTTATATTTCGGTTCCTATGGCATTGAAAAGAGATCGCACACAAAGCTATGCTGATAAATTACAGACGGCTGCTACTGGTATAAAAGTACAGGGTGATGCAGCATTTGCTGATTACTCTCTCAATTTGGGAACTACAATTTCGTTTTAAATTTGATCACAATGAAAAACAGGGTTTGGATTATTTTGGCCATTATTTATATGGCATTCTTTTGTGGCGATTGCTCAAAAAAATCGGGTACTACTAACCCTGTGCCAGATCCTGTGCCCACTACGAATGAGGTAGATATGTATTTAACCAAGCCAGATAGATCTGCCTTGCTTGAAAAACAAAGTACGACATTGAGTTTTGGAGTAGGCAATAGTAATTACCCTTACATTATGGTGGATTCTGCCACCAGCTATCAAACGATTGATGGTTTTGGGTTTACATTAACGGGAGGAAGTGCTTCTTTGATTAATCAAATGGGAGCAAATAAAGCGCCTTTATTAACGGAGCTATTTGGCAATGGTACAAATGACATTGGAATCAGTTATCTAAGAGTGAGTTTGGGTGCATCCGATTTGAGTGCTGCTGTATTTAGTTATGATGATATGCCGGCAGGACAAACCGATCCTTTGCTTACTAATTTTAGTTTGTCAAAAGATACAGTAGACCTCATTCCTGTATTAAAACAAATACTTGCTATCAATCCCAATATTAAAATATTGGCAAGTCCTTGGAGTGCACCTGTGTGGATGAAGGACAATGCCAATTCCATGGGCGGAAGTTTGTTGCCCATCTTTTATGGGGCATATGCAGCTTATTTTGTAAAGTATATTCAACAAATGAAGGCAAAGGGAATAACCATTGATGCGATTACTGTTCAAAATGAACCACAGCATGGCGGCAATAATCCCAGTATGGTGATGTCTTCAGCACAACAAGCAGATTTTGTTAAAAATCATTTGGGTCCAGCCTTTCAAATAGCTGGGATAACTACTAAGATTATTATTTGGGATCATAACTGCGACAATGCTAATTATCCTATTAATATATTAAATGATGCTGCTGCTAAAGCCTATATTGATGGTTCAGCCTTTCATTTATACGCAGGTGATATCAGCGCACTTTCTGCAGTTCATTTGGCCCATCCCGATAGAAATGTTTATTTCACAGAACAGTGGACAGGATCAACAGGAAGTTTTGAGGGAGATTTTAAATGGCATACCAACAATGTATTAATTGGTGCCATGAATAATTGGAGTAAAAATGCGTTGGAGTGGAATTTAGCCAATGACCCTAGTTTTGGACCTCATACACCTGGTGGTTGTACGCAATGCCAAGGTGCTGTTACCATTTCAGGTGCAAATTTTTCTCGCAATGTGAGTTATTATATCATTGCACAGGCATCCAAATTTATACCTCAGGGTTCAGTAAGGATTGCAAGCAATTCTCCTGCCAACTTACCTACTGTAGCTTTTAAAACTGCCAGTGGTAAGAAGGTATTGATTGTACTCAACAATGGCACTGCCAATGCTGGGTTTAATATTAGTTACAAAGGGAAATCTGTTTATACATCATTGGGCGCAGGAGCTGCTGCCACTTATATTTGGTAATCATCAATAGCATATAATATGAAAAAAATCTGTTCTGTACTAAGCCTAATCGTTTTGTTTTCTTGTAATACCAATCAAGAAAAAAACAATACAGGTAAGCTGTTTTCTGCCGAAGGTAAAAAGGTATTGGTATATACAACTGCTGATAGTAGTGATTTACGTTTAACCCTTACCGATACAGTTTTGTTTAAAGACAAAGCACAACCTTTTGAAAATGAAATCAGTGTTTTTGTAGACCCCAATAAGACATTTCAAACTTATTTCGGAATAGGGGCGGCCATGACGGATGCTGCCGCAGAAACTTTTTACAAATTGCCGAAGGCTAAGCAAGATGAATTGATTACAGCTTACTTTGATAAAACAAAGGGTATTGGATATACCGTTGCTAGAACAAATATTAATAGCTGTGATTTTAGTAGCGATATGTATACCTACGTACAAGAAAATGATTCAGCATTAAAAACATTCAATATTGACCATGACAAGAAATTTAAAATTCCATTTATCAAAGAAGCGATGAAGGCATCAGGCGGTAAATTGAATTTGTTTGGTAGTCCATGGAGTCCTCCAGCTTGGATGAAAGAGAATAACGACATGTTGCATGGGGGTAAATTAAAAACAACTATGTATGCTAGTTGGGCGAATTATTTTACAAAATTCATTAAGGCCTATGAAGCAGAAGGGGTGCCTGTATGGGGTATCACTATTCAAAATGAGCCAATGGCTACTCAGCGTTGGGAAAGTTGTATTTATACTGCGGAAGAAGAAAGAGATTTCCTTAAGAATAATCTTGGTCCCACCATGGAAAAAGAAGGACTAAAGGACAAAAAAATTATTGTATGGGATCATAATAGAGATATGGTTTTTCAAAGAGCGTCCGTTTATATGAATGACCCTGCAGCTGCCAAATATATATGGGGTATAGGGTTTCACTGGTATGAGGATTGGAGTGGGGGCGCACCTATGTATGATAATATTAGAAGGGTTCATGAAGCGTACCCCGATAAGAATATATTTTTTACAGAAGGTTGTGCTGAAAGTTTTGATTCTAGTAGGTATTATGCATGGGCATTGGGAGAAGAGTATGCACGCTCTATGATTACCGATTTTAACAATGGAATGGTAGGCTTTACAGATTGGAATATATTGTTGGATGAAAAGGGTGGCCCTAATCATGTGCAAAATTTTTGTTTTGCTCCCGTGCATGGCGACACGAAGACCGGCCAATTAATATATACCAACGCTTATTATTATATCGGTCATTTTTCAAAATTTATTCAACCCGGTGCAAAAAGAATAGCTGCTGCTGCTAGTAGGAGTCAATTATTGACCACGGCCTTTACAAATGAAGATGGAAAAACAGTGGTGGTTGTTATGAACCAAGGAAAGGCAAATGCCAATTATTTTTTATGGATTAATGGGAAAGCTGCTGAGTTGAATTTGCCAGCTCATGCAATATCTACACTCGTTTTTTAAATTAATTAAATGCGACAACACTTATTTATAAAATTTTCTTTGTTGGCACTTGTATGCACGGGTGTGAGTAGTTGTAGTAAAAAGTCGGGCAGCAATCCTATTCCTGATCCAGTACCGCTTCCTTTAAATTTTGTGGCTGCAAAATTGGGCAGCAATAATGCTCAAACAAGTTTTATAAATTATAATATAGCCACCAATATAGCAGTACGCTTGAGTTTTAATAATGCGTTGGATAGGGCTAGTGTAGCCAATGCCATCAGCTTATCGGAGAATGGTGTGGTGAACGTACCAGTGGGATTTAGCTATGAAAATAATGACAGTACGGTTGTAATAACAGCTTCAGCTGTATTAAAGAACCTGACAAAATATACGGTGTCTGCTGCTACTAGTCTTCAATCGATTAAGAAGGCTGCATTGAATAGCCTTTTCAGTTTCCAATTTGTAACGCAAATTGATTCTACCGATAAATTTCCCATTATCAGTGACAATGCATTGTTGGATACGATTCAAAGACGCACATTTAAATATTTCTGGGATTATGGTCACCCTTTAAGCGGCTTGGCAAGAGAACGTAATAACGGTAGTGCTGAAACAGTTACTACTGGTGGATCTGGGTTTGGCATAATGACAATACCTGTTGCTATTAATCGATCTTTTATCACCAGGGCTCAGGGACTTACCCGTATGCAGACCATTGTTTCTTTCCTAAAAAACACCGCACAAAAATTCCATGGTGCTTTTCCTCATTGGTTGAATGGTAGTACAGGGGTAGTGATACCATTTAGCACCAAGGACAATGGAGCAGATTTGGTAGAAACTTCTTATTTAATAGCAGGCTTATTAACTGCTCGACAATATTTCAATGGAGTAGATGCAGCAGAAACTGCATTGCGATCGGATATAAATTCAGTGTGGAATGGGGTTGAATGGAGTTGGTTTAGAAAGGCAAATGAAAATGTATTATACTGGCATTGGAGTCCTACTTACAATTGGGATATGAATCAAAAAATTGCGGGCTGGAATGAATGTTTGATTACTTATATAATGGCGGCCTCCTCTACAACTTTTGGTATTCCCAATATTGTATATAAAGAAGGATTTGCTAGAAATGGTGCAATGGTTAACAATGCTAGCTATTTCGGATATCAGTTACCGTTAGGTCCTGCTAATGGGGGCCCACTATTTTGGGCGCATTATTCTTTTCTTGGAATCAATCCCAACGGCTTGGTTGATTTGTATGCCAATTATCAAACACAGGTTACCAATCATACAAAAATTAATTTTGAATATTGCAAGGCGAATCCACACGGCTTTTTCGGGTATAGCAATGCTTGCTGGGGTCTAACTGCAAGTGATGTACCTGGTGGATACAATGCCAATGAGCCCAATAATGACATCGCTGTTATTTCGCCTACGGCTGCCTTGTCATCCATGCCCTATACACCAACTGAGAGCATGAATGCTTTAAAATTTTTCTATTATAAATTGGGTGATAAACTTTGGAAGGAATATGGATTTGTGGATGCCTTTTCTTTAAAAGAGTTATGGTTTGCTGATTCTTTTTTGGCCATTGATCAAGGGCCTATTGTAGTGATGATTGAAAATTATCGTTCTCAATTAATTTGGAATTTATTGACGAGTTGTCCTGAAATAAAAAACGGGATGAAAAATGTTTTAGGATTTACAGCCCCTTATTTATAAAGTCAAGATGGATATGAAGAAATTATTTATTTGCTTATTATGCGTTGCTAGTACTGGTATTGGTCAAGCGCAAAATAATCCATCTGCAAAGCATCCTTTCCTTTCTGGTGAAAGGCCATTGAATATTTCTGATTCTGCTTTATTGGATTTGGTTCAACAACAAACTTTTAGATATTTCTGGGATTTCGCGCACCCAGTAAGTGGCATGTCTAGAGAAAGAAGCAATGTAAGTTTTGGTTATGGAAATGAAACCGTGACTACTGGCGGAACTGGATTTGGCGTGATGTCTTTGATAGTGGCGGTTGAGCGAAAATGGATTAGCAGGGATACTGCCAGTAAATTCTTGTTGAAAATGCTTCGGTTTTTATCCAAAGCAGATGCTTACCATGGTGCATTTCCTCATTGGATGAATGGTGCAACTGGCCAAACGATTCCCTTTAGTAGAAAAGACGATGGCGCAGATTTAGTGGAAACTTCCTATTTATTTCAAGGGTTATTGTGTGCAAGGCAATATTTTAACCAGGGCAATAAAATAGAAAAAGAAATTTATAATCGTATTTCATGGATGTGGAATGATATCGAGTGGAATTGGTTTACACAAGGGGGTCAGGAAGTGTTGTATTGGCATTGGAGCCCGAATAATGGATGGGCTATGAATTTTCCGGTAAGAGGATTTAATGAATGCCTCATCATGTATATACTGGCAGCGAGTGGGGAACATTATCCTGTTTCTGCTGCTGTTTATCATCGAGGTTGGGCTGAAAGCAATTTTTTCAAGAATGGCAAAACATATTACGGATATACCTTGCCGTTAGGATTTGATTATGGTGGACCATTGTTTTTTTCTCAATATTCATTTTTGGGGTTGGATCCTAGGGGATTAAAAGATCGTTATGCCAATTACTGGGAGCAGAACACACATCACAGTTTAATTAATTATGCTTATTGTGTTGATAATCCCAAAAAATTCAAAGGCTATGGGGATGCCTGTTGGGGACTAACAGCCTGTGATACCTATAATGGGTATAATGCCTATTCACCTACCAATGATGAAGGTACCATTGCACCTACTGCCGCAATAGCTGCTTTTCCTTATACGCCTGATCAGTCAATGAAGGCTTTGAAACATTTTTATTTTGATTTGGGAGATAAGATATGGACGGAATATGGATTTGCTGATGCCTTTAATGAAAGCCGCGCTTGGTATGCAAGTTCACATTTGGCCATTGATCAGGGACCCGAGATTGTAATGATTGAAAATTATCGTTCTGGATTACTTTGGCGATTGTTTATGAGTTGTCCAGAAATTCAAAACGGATTAAATAAACTGGGCTTTATTAGTCC
>Ga0194063_10000988_pt1 | contig 19358 bp, 19 predicted proteins | sample SepL3720m_MetaG_FD_155459 | JGI IMG/M metagenome (GOLD analysis project Ga0194063, IMG submission 155459) | Anoxic zone freshwater microbial communities from boreal shield lake in IISD Experimental Lakes Area, Ontario, Canada - Sep2016-L373-20m | ecosystem: Environmental > Aquatic > Freshwater... | reverse complement strand
GATACAGGACGGTGCCCTCGTTCCACAACTTCCATCTGGTCCTGTGGGGGCTGGGCCACAGACAGGAGTCGGAGCTGCTGTAGGTGCATTTGGTGCACATGTTTTTGATGTTCCACATACTCCATCAGCTAGGCCAGTAATCGTGTTTGTGTGACAGGTCGCAGGACAAGTTGCGGCTGGATAATTACTATTGTTTGGTACACATGTTTTTGATGTTCCACACCATCCATCAGCTAGGCCAGTAATCGTGTTTGTGTGACAGGTCGCAGGACAAGTTGCGGCTGGATAATTACTATTGTTTGGTGCACAAGTTTTAGTTGTTCCACACTGTCCATCAGCTAGGCCAGTAATCGTGTTTGTGTGACAGGTCGCAGGACATGTTGCGGCTGGATAATTACTATTGTTTGGTGCACATGTTTTTGATGTTCCACACCGTCCATCAGCTAGGCCAGTAATCGTGTTTGTGTGACAGGTCGCAGGACAAGTTGCGGCTGGATAATTGCGATTGGTTGGCAAACAGGCATGAGTTGCTCCACTACACCCTCCACTTGATACGGTTGTAGTGTTTATATGGCAAGAATTTGGGCAGGTTACGTAGGGATAAGTACAAGTACCTCCACAAATAAGTCCTGCATTACATGTAATAGATCCTCCACAGCCTGCACCGCAACCAACTGCATAGCTGATTTTTGTCGTAACAAATAAAGAAAAAAAACCAACAATAATAAGAGAGAGATAGAAATAAAACCTCTGCGAATACATATTTTTAAGATAGCATATTTTGCTATCATTATCAATATGCGCCGCTATTTATTTTCTGTATATAGTCTCCTTTTCTTTTTATCTCTCATGCTTCTTTCTGCCCTCCTATCTTCTGTAAACACGATTCAATCTTCATATCGGTTATTTTTATGGAGTCTTTATGGTTGTATTTTTATCATTTCTCTCAGGTTCCCTATCAAATTTACCCATCAAAAAACCTTTTTACTTATCATATTTTTTTCTGCGGCTTTTTTATATATTGGACATATATTCAACACATCCCTTTTTTCTTTTCTTTCTGATTCGGCATATCAATTTATACTGCCATCGTACGGTTCCCACAATCACCTAGGAGATCTTGCAGGGCTAGGTATTTCCTCTCTCGTACTGTCTGTATCCCATCCGTTTTTCACTGCTCTATTACTCATATTTGGCTTGATTATTATGGCTCTCTCATACTCAAAATCAGCGTTTCTTGGAGTTATTGTAACCCTAACAATTATCGCCTATATAAAGAGGGGTAAATATATTTTTTTATATATTCTTGTCTTATTTTTTTCACTTTGTATTGTGGGGATTTATACACGAGAACTATCTGGAATACCTCTTGTGCAATCATCTCAAAAAATTATGAAGCAAAGATTTAACCTTAATTCTAAACCTCTCTTGAGTGCAAGAGACTACTACTTCCCCCAAGTAATTCGCGCATGGAAGTCATCCCCTGTAGAACAACTTTTTTTTGGTTATGGATCGGGAAATTATATTTATCCATCTGTAAAAACAGGGGTTACTACTGATCTAACTCCCATGGAAACACACAATATTATCTTAAGTATCTTTATAGAAAATGGAGGGCTTGCTTGTTTTTGGTTTGTAGTGTTTTGTGTATCAATAATAATTTTGGGGATAAAATCAGAAAATGAATCAGTGTATCTATTTATATTCCTTCTTGCTAATTTTCAAACTGATTGGACCTATACAATGCCGTTTTTTATGAGTATGTTATTCTTCTTTGCAGGTCAAAGCATTCATCAAGGAGGGAAAAATGTGTTTATAAAATCTTCTTTATTTATTCAAGCGTTAAGCTTTGTGGTTATCCTCAGTGGTATTTCAGGAATTTCTCATATCGTAGTCCAAAATAACAAAAAAAATCTTGATCGACAACTAATGGTCGCCTATGAAAATATAAATATAACTGAAGCAGAAAGAATCATTCGAGAATTGGAATTAATTACTCCTTATGAGGAGAAGGAATTAGTAGCGTGGTCTTCATACGAAGAATCTTTGGGAAATATTCCTGAGGCGATCCGTTTTTTAGAAAAACTCTCAATTTATTCCCCTCGTTGGTATATTCTGTATCTCCCCCACCAACTCGATCTACAAACGAGAAATGGAGTAGATTTAAAGAAATATCTTGAAGGAAGGGAAAAGGAGTTTGATGCATTTTCTCTTACGAACGATGAAAAAGATAAACTAAATTCTATTTGTGATGAATACGCAAATATTTCCTGTATACGATAGATTAATTCACCCTTATTTAATAGCCTTGATAAAGTATCCAATATCAAATAAGTCTTTATTATGTATTAGATACTTCATTTTTTCCTTTCGATAAAAGGCGCTAAGTGAATCTTTTCCTTCAGTGGCTTTTCTTGAAGTTATGTCCCACCTTGAAAACCCAACTTCTTCTAATAGATGGGTTATGCCCCATTTGGTATATCGAAGGGAGTCGAATTTATACGGCTGGTGTATTGGATAGATTGAATGAAAAGATATGTAAAGAACACCCTTTGGTGAAAGAATATCATAAAAAAATTTAAGGGCAGTGTCTGGTTTATATATATACTCCATGACCTCAAGACAAAATAATACATTTGGTTTATATTTTATTACCTCTTTAATGTCTTTTGTTTCTCCTTCATTTTTGGTAGTCCAACCGTGCCTATCACTCCAACGCAGTAAATTAAGATCTATACGAAAGTCGGGCTTTACTTTTGATTCGAGATTATTATCAAGGGTTTTATATTCCTTAACATTCCAGGATGTTACTTTTTTCATGACAGGGTTTGAACTTGCTCCTACCTCCAGTACTCTTTCAGCTTTTACTGATATGTTGGCTAGCCAATCATTCAGTTGAATTCGAGTAAGACTTGACCTTTTTAATAGATGTAGAAAAAATGATTTGATGTTATATGTGATGTTTTGAAAAGTCATATTCTTTAATTAAGGATATAAGTGCAGCATTAAATTCAGCTTTTGGTTTCCAATGAATGGCTGAGAGGGCTTTTGTACTACAAATGATTGATGAAGGCGGATCATTCGCCCGTGGCTTGTCCATGATAATGGAAGATTTACTTTTACATAATTTTTTAATCAATACTGCGAGTTGCCGAATTGTAATAATAAAGTCATCTACAATATTGAGAATACATTTTGATTTTTTACTCATTATCGACTGATATATTGCTTCAGAAATATCATCCATATGGGTAAACTGTCGTTTTTGTTTTCCCCCGTTCTGAAGTATAATCGGTTCGTTTTTTATAGCTCTATTTATAAATAGAGAGAAAACACTTTTGCTTCTCATATGTTTTCCATAAATAGTTCCGAGTCTCAGTATTATCCAAGGAGTCAAATTTTGCTTAGATTGAACGATTAGCTCTCCTCCATATTTTGAAATTGAGTACGGCGCATCAGGATTGCAAGGATGATTTTCATCGATTGGCTCATACTGTGGCTCCCCATATACCTCCCATGTAGAGATATATATTATCTTTTTAAGAGGATATTTGTTGGCGACTTCTATAAGATTTTGAGTTCCAATTATTCCTACTATAAGGGCATTCTGCGGGTCTTGTTCCACTTGATACACATCCCCTATTGCGGCAAGGTGAATAATCACCTCTGCTTTTTTGACATATTGATTCAATTTTTTTTTATCAAGAAGGTCTTCTCCATCATAGAGATCGTATGAAACGCAACTCAGATCTCTTTTTTCAAGAAATTCAATAAGTTGTTTCCCCACAAACCCCTTTCCTCCTGTGACTAATATTTTCATAAACTTCTCTTTAGTATACTATCAGAGTGTTCATTTTCAATTGTTTGGATCTCAATGAAAAACAAACTCATATCAATCAGTATCGATGATGGACACCCCCTTGACCTAAAGGCAGCTGAAAAATTAGCAAAAAAGAATATTCAAACAACATTTTACATTCCAATCAAAAATAGTACAGGAAGACCCACCCTTAATAGAAAGCAGATAAAGTGGCTTTCTCAACAGCCTCATTTTAAAATTGGAGGGCATACATATAATCATGTCGATCTTACAAAAATATCTCTTATAGTAGCTGAAAAAGAGATCGTCTCCGGAAAGGAGGCATTAGAGGATATTATTGGGGAAAAAATATCTACTTTTGCTTTTCCGTGGGGAAAATATACTCGCGCACTTGTTGATATCGTAAATAGGCTGGGATTTTTAGATTGCCGTAGTGCTACGACACTCAATTTAAATGAAGTGAATAAATCAGGATTTCTTTGGCACCCAAATCTTCATATATTCCCTCATCCATGGTATCGAGGTATTGTTAATGCTCTTATTAGAAAAGATATCAAGACTGTCCGTAAGCGCTATATTCTTCGTGATAGGGGATATATCGATTTGATCCAAAATATAAAACAAATGGATATGCCTATTCATTTTTGGTTCCACTCTTGGGAAATTGAAAAAATTCAGATGTGGAATATTATCGATAATTTATGAACAAATTATGAAGATATTGTTAATACATAATTATTATAGAAATTGGGGAGGTGAAGATGCTTACTTTAATTCATTAACAAATCTACTCGTCAAAAAGGGACATACTGTACAAACATACACAAAAGATAATAAGGATATCAAAACGATATTTCAAAGAATTTGCGTTGCATTAGGCATGCTTTGGAATCCTTTAGTAGAAAATGAATTGTCAATCAAAATAAAAAAATTTGCTCCTGATATTGTTCAATTTCAAAATATTTATCCTTTAATTGGTCCAACGGCTTACTGGGTATGTAATAAAAATAATATTCCAGCTATCCAAAGAATTTCTAACTATCGATCATTGTGTCCAAAGGGCACCTTATTTCGCAATAGTGCCATTTGTCAGCTTTGCATAAATAGAAGTTACCCCTATCCGAGTATTTTGCATCATTGCTATCATGAATCGCGTATTGGTTCTTTTTTTCTCAGTAATAGTCTGTATTTAAGTAGAAAATTTAATGCCTCATCTTTAGTAAAAAAATTTATTTTTCCTTCAAAATTTACAAGGGAATACTTCAAGAAGAATCTTGCTTTACCAAATAATAAGCTGGTGGTTGTCCCGACTTTTATAGAAAACATGTCGCCACAAGAAAATATTAAGAAGGGCGATTATTTTATTTATGTCGGAAGACTTGCAGAAGAAAAAGGAATATTATTTCTGCTCGACCTATTTGTTGAGCTTCCTGGTATTAAGCTGATTGTTGTTGGAAATGGACCTTTAGCTAGTAAGATTTCTCAATATAAAAAGTGCAAAAATATCAAATTTACAGGCTATTTGTCTAAGAGGTATATAAGGAAATATATGCAAAAAGCAATTGCAACAATAATCCCCTCTCTTTGTTTCGATGTGCTTCCCCAGGTTCTTATTGAGTCCTATAGAGAAGGGACTCCTGTAATTGCCCCATGTATGGGAAGCTTTCCCTCACTTGTCCAACAAAATATAACTGGTTTTCTTTATGAGGAACGAAATCGATCCCAATTACGATCTTATATACAATATTCTGTCAGAAACAAGAAGAAAATGTATGAATTGGGCCAATCAGGAAACAAACTTTATAAAAGAACATACCATTCTTCAGTGCATTATCAGAGTCTCATCAAAATATATAGCGATGCTATTAATTCTCGTTCAAAAACGCGAGATTGATTCAATCTGTTATTGCTATTTCTGATTTTTTTAATTCAGTCGATCTTTTCAAATTCTGAGATAGGTTAAGTTGTATGTATATGAATCCTTTTATCATATAGGTAAAGAGTAGTTGTGACACATTGCTTACTTTGCTAAAAAAGCTTATGTCTAACTTAATTATTGTTCTCAGTTTATTAATGACCTGCACCTCGTCATTGAGCCGTAATACGTTATATCTTAAATGTAAACTCTCTTTTTGCTTTTCGTAATAACTTTTAAAAGAATATTCATGAGAATGAAGAACTAAACATCGAGTGTCATATATCTTACTTAAACCAAGCTGTATTATTATTTTTCCCATCATTATGTCTTCGCCATATGACACATGAGGAAATGGATGTTTGACAAGAAAAGAGCGTTTAAAACATGATGCCGTATCACCAAAAAAATACCATAGAAGATAATTCTGAGGTATATAGGGCATAAAGGGAGATTTTAATGATTGTACGAGCACTCCTTTTTTATCAGTAAATTTGTCTATTCGTACCCAACGCGAACTATGCTCGATTTTATTTACGAGAGAAGTATTTGGATGGGGTATATTTTTACCAAATACAGCTACCACATCTGACTTACCTTTAAGGTCTTCAAGAAAATATGCAAACAGTTTTCTTCTCGTTGGAAAAACATCTTGAGAGAAAAAACAAATGTATTTTCCTTTTGCTAGCTTAACTCCTAAATTCCGTGTATCTCCATGATTAAAACTTTCTTTTTTTATTTTTACTATTCGCACTAGTAGTTCTCCTTCAAACTTCCTTAACATGTCTAAGGTCCCATCTGTTGAACCTGAGTCTATTATGATAATTTCATTGGTATAATGGGTAACGAGTTTTTTAATCTGTTTTAATAAGAGAGGTAGAGTTTTTACACCATTGTATGTGGGTATTACGATTGAGAATGTATATTGTTTCATATGGTAGCAAAAAAGTCTTTTTCTTCTCTTCCTTTTTTCCTTCTTTGTTGGGCTCTTTTATTGATAAGACTTCCACCTCTATATATATTTCTTATTAATAGTGCTTTTCTTAGTTCTTATAGTATAGCAAGATATGTACTACTGGGGCTATTTTTAAATATGATATATGTCTTCTTTAAGGAGAAGAAAGTGCTCACTATAAATAGGGCTCATATTTTTTTTATTGCAGTATATTTTTTGAGTCAGAGTATTTCTATTATAAATGCGTTGAACGTTGCCGAGTTTATGTCGAGATATATGACAGTTGTTTTTGGAATAATTTCTTTTGTTCTTGTATATGTTGAAGTTAATACGAAAGAAAGGTTACGGGTAATTCTAGATGTACTTTTGATATCTATAATCGGAAATATAACGTTTCAGGCAATCATCTACTTCCAAATCCCAGTCCTCTACTCCTTCTATAAGTCTATAGCAAATGAGAAATATCTCTTAGATATTGAGATAAATATGCAAAGAATGAAATATTTTGTTGATGTATATGACGCTGCATTGATTCCAATTATTTTCTATATATTAGTTAAGACAAATAAAAACTTCGTCAAGATGGTATTGCTATGTATATCTTTCGTGGTAACAATATTTACTGTGGTTTCTAACTTTAGATCTCAATTCGTTGTGTTACTCGTGTCTACAATATCGGCTATTATGGTGTTAACTCGTCATTTTACAAGGCTCATTGGTATATTATTTCTTGTTATTATTCTTTTTTTTGCCATACAAATCGTATCGACACAATCAAAAATTAATTCAATAGATCGCCTTGTTTCACCAGGTATTGGAGATATAACAACGTTAACTGATCGTCTATATTATTGGAATACTGCTATTTATATCGGTTCATCCTACCCACTTTTTGGAATTGGCCTAGGTAATTTTTATGATTATATCCCAAAGAATATATACCCCATAATAGACAAGAGAAATAATCCTTTTAAGGCTACATGGGTACACCCTCACAATGTTTTTATTGGACATTTCGTTGAAAGTGGTGCATTTGGACTTATTTCTTTTTGTGTATTACTAATTTTTTTTATTCAGAAAGACTTTCGGATATTACATACAAACTCTCATGTGATGCAGATAGTTGTCGCATCCTTCTGGAGTCTATTTCTATTTTCTCTTATAAATCCAGCAGTAACACTTAACTACACTATACTCTTTTGGACCCTGAGGGCAATTATTGCAAATTCAGATAAATATCTGTTATATTCTATAGACAAATAATTTTATTATTGCTGATTATTCTTATTTAATTTAATAAACGAATGAAAATTCAAAGAAAAAAAATTATTATTACAGGAGCTTCGTTTATTGGGGTGCATCTAATAAAAAAATTAATAAGTGAAAAAGCTGCTTCGATAACTGTTATTAATCTATCTAATAAACATAAAAAAAATCTCGAACCATTTCTTAAAGATGTGTCCTTTAATAAGGCCGACCTAAGGGATTTTGGTAAAGCTAAAAGAGTAATGAAGGGGTGCGATATTGTTTTTCATCTCGCAGCAGATCATGGGGGTCGTGGTTATGTAGATCTTAAACAGGGAAATACTGCCTCAAACTTTCTTTTGGATGGATCTGTTTTCAAAGCGTGTTTAGACAATAGTGTTGAAAAGGTATTTTTTGCCTCATCAGGCTGTGTATATCCAAACTTTGCTCAAACAAACGTATATGAAAAAAAATATTTAAAAGAGTCAGATGTGATGTCCCCGTATGATGCGGACAATATCTACGGTTGGGCAAAGCTCATGGGAGAATTTACACTTAAACAATACTACAAAGATTTTGGCTTAAAATCTGCTATTGGGAGGTTTTTTACTGTGTACGGTCCTTTTGCATCTGAGAGTCATGCGGTAATGGGAACAATAGCAAAAGCTTTTGTAAAACAAAGTCCATTTGAAGTCTGGGGTAATGGTAAACAAATCAGAAATTGGACATATGTTGATGATATTGTTGATGGTATAATTCGGGCAGCAAAACAAATCGATGATGCCACTCCAATAAATCTAGGCACTCGGGAACGAATCTATGTAGATAAAATGATCAACAAAGTATTGCATCATTTTAATTATTCTCCTGAGATAAAACATGTTTCTATGCCAACAGGGCCGATGAACCGGGTGGCAGATATTTCACTTGCCAAAAAACTACTCGGTTGGAGTCCTCAATTTTCCTTTGATGCTGGCTTACAGCAAACTATCGAGTGGTATATTATGAATAAAAATAAAGAATATATTAAAAAAAATCTATCCACCCTTCTGATTCATGATTGAAGAAAGGCGCTCGCGTATCAAACGAATGTATAAAAAAAGCGTCCAAAAAATAGGAAGAATATCAAGAATCGGCCTTATCGATATTTTCTTACGTTTTTGAGAGTAAATTCTTTTCTTCTTTATTATGTATGTAGCATCATCAATCGTTGCACTATTACTCCAGCCTCCTGCTAACCGCAAATTATTATATGCCTCTTCTCCTGACCATGCTGTTTTGATATTTGTCATATTATTTATTGAATAGCTATGTGTTTGATGAATTGCAAATAGAGACTCAGAAATATCAATCACCGGAATATTTTGCTGAAGGACATTCCATACAAGCCATTTATCCCAAAATGTTCTTCCTATAGCAAAAGGGGGGATCTTGTTAAATATTCCCTGAGAAAATATAAAATAATCCATCCATGAATTACTTTTCTGTCGGACATGAAAGGTCTTTATTTTTTGCTCTATCTCTTTTCTTTCTATTTTTATTTTTCTATTTATCTCATATCGTCTTCCCACAGCCATAAACCTGTCAAATTTGTTAGTTAAAATATCTATGGTAGAGGTGGGCGAATTTAGTAATATGATATCCGCATTAATATACATAAATATTTTTTCTTCATTATTCTTTTGAACTTGAGTAAAAATATCATTGAGAAGAGGAGTTCCCTGTTGGTTTTTCTTTATATTTTTTATCTGAATAAGATTTTTTCTTCGAATAATTTCTACTACACCTTCTTCTTTTCCCAATAATATAATTGTTGGTTTTGGTTTGATAGAAAGCCAGCTATCTATCGCATTTTCTTGAATAGTTCCAAATTCCCTATTGAAGGGTTTTGGAACGCTAAAAATAATCATGTAGTAGGAATATACTTACCCAATTGTATAAACGTATTAATCGTTTGGTTATACTTTGAAACATCGAGCATCCGCCAACAGTCTATCACTATCTTTCCTGTGTATTTATCCCAATTTATTTCATTAAATTGACTCCAAGGTGTTGTAAGAACGATTATATCCGATTGTTGAACACAATCTTCCGTAGATTTTTGGAATTGTACGTTTTTTAGTACTTTTTTTGCATTATTTATGGCTAAAGGGTCAAATGCCAGAACAGAAATTTTCTTCTTTACGAGCTTTTTTGCAAGTAAAATTCCCTGAGATTCTTCGATAACATCAGTCTCAGGTTTATAGCTTAATCCAAGAATCCCAATAGTCTGCGGAGTTTTAAAATTTTTTTCTATGATCTTATATATATACTCAATCTGTTTTCTATTAAATGTATCAATAATGAGTGGTAGATCAATATCTAATCCTATTTTTTTTAGTGTTGAATATAGGGAAATATTATCGCGAGGAAAACAGGGCCCTCCATATCCTAGTCCTCCCTTGAGATATTTTGCCCCCACTCTCTTATCTTGACCTATTGCATTGAGAATAATCGCACTATCTGCTCCTTCAATACGTTCAGAAATACGAGATATCATGTTTGCAAAACTTATTTTGGTAGTAATATATGCATTAAGGGCAAGCTTGATAAGTTCTGCGTTTATCCAATTCGTACGGATAATTTTGGGAGTATTTAAGCAGATACTTTTCCTCAGTCTCTCTACCATATCTCCTGTTTTTTTGTCAGATTCGCCAATTAGTAAAAAATCCGGATTGCTAAGATTTTGGACCACTGATCCAAGAGCTATGAACTCTGGGCTATAGCAGAGACCTATTTCTTTACCAACTATTTTTCCCGTTCCCTTTTCAATTAATGGCTTGATTATATACTCCATAGTCCCGGGAGAAACTGTACTTGTTATTATGAAGGTGTGTTTCTGTTCCTTTTGCTTTATATAAGGAATGAATGTATTAATAGCTTCTGTTATATACCGTGATGAAAATGACCCATCCTTGTTACTAGGAGTAGGAACAACTATGAAGGAGGTATTACTTTTTTGTATAACATCTTCTGGTGCTTGGGAAATACTAATGCTGGGTCTATTCTGTATTAGTAGGTCTTGAATGAGTGGCTCAAAGCTGGTAGATATGCCCGATTGAAGTTTGTTAATTGCTTCTTCGTTGATATCATATCCAACAACATTATAACCTTGAGAGGCAAATGTAAGAAAAAGAGGGAGTCCTAATTTTCCTAGTCCAATGATTGATAGTCTCATATATTAATCCCTCATATCCCTTCAATATTTTGATAAACTATAGTTCGATTACGGTACGCAAATTATACCTCTCCTTTATTGATATATAATTACTTATTTCTAGCGAGATATTGAAAATGGATTTTTTTCTCTCCAAGATTGTAGTTGCTCTCTTACTTTCGGGAAAATTGCCGTCTGACTTGAGAAACATACGAAAAAAAAATAGAATAAACAAGCCTAATACCTACATATGTCACTTCTGGTTGAATTAATAGAAGTGACTTTTTCCATATTGACTCTGGGGAAAGAAGAAAGATAAGAATAAACCTCCCAATCCCCGCCTTTATTTGGGAATCTTGACTGAAGATATCCGTGTTATTAATCTTAAAACTTAAGACTTGAAACTTGAAGCCAGTAGGGCGAATCTTAGTAAAGAAAGAGGGTGGAATAGAGGTTTTAAAATATCTTTTAAGAAGGAGGAATACTCCATAGGTATACCCTTCAAGATGAAACTCACCTATAGTGACTCCCAGATCTTCCCATATTTTTTTTGAAGTAGACTTACGAATCACTGCATCTAGGAGTTGATATCGTATACTATCAGTATAATTATGATGAAAAATATGAAGAGAAAGATAGAGAATTTGATCAGAGGGTTTACATAAAGAGTATTTGAATCCTTTAACTTTTTTCACCTCTCTGTTATTTATCATTTTATTACCCAAAGAAAGAAGTTGTTTTTTTGGATAAAGCAAATTCATGCCTCCCAATTGAGTCATGAGGAATACTGGCTCAAAATGGATATCAAACACAATAGGCACTCCTCTTACCATTTTTACATAGCTGATTTCAGGAGGAACTGGATATTTATTTTTATTGATTTGAGTAGTAAGAGGCTTATCAACCGCTACATATCCCAACCGCTTCATAATAGACCCAATTTGACTCATTTGATCTCTCGAAACAAGAATGTCGCAATCAGCATATATACGTTTTGGTATTGCACCCTCATAACGAAGTGACACTAAAACGCCTTTTAAAAATACGTGGGAAATTTTATTAAGTTGAAAGAGTGTTGCAAATTTATTAATTTCTGTCAAGTACAGAGCTGATTGTGTAAAATACACTTCTTGAATTTCATGCCATATTCCACTCCTTTTAAAACGGATGACTTTTGCGATTGCTCTTGCTTTTTGCAACGGAGCATCTGCCTTATTATTATTATCTCCTCGTGTAATATATGTGTTTTTTGTTTTATATATTACGCGATGGGTGATAAAAAGCGCATCTACGTAGGTAAGAACAACATCATTAAGGTTAATTGTGTTAAATGGCACTCGAGTGTACTTAAGCATATCACCATCTCGAAGGAGTGGGTACATACTATGTCCTTGAGCAATAATGGAAAATTTCTGTTTCATTTTTTTTCCTTACTCCACCTTCATAATAACGAAGTTATCAAACATGTAGTTCTCAGTCGCTATTCCAACCGTCCTTCCGCTAGTTATAACAGTCTCCTCTCCATAAAGGAAATTGTTTTCTGTTTTTTTTACCCTCATTCTCGCCCTGATTTTAACATAGTTGTATAGTTCGGTATCCCAATTAACAAGCTTTTCGAAATCACTTAAAAGAACATCGTTTGACTCCCCCTTCTCTTTTGAAAGTATTTCAAACACCTTTTCTTTTCCATTTTTGAAAGTGTCTCCTATTTGTATTTGTTCGTATTCCCACGGCCTAACATTTTTTTTGTAAAAATATATGATTTTATCTTCATATACGTCTTTGAACGGTTTTTCTGATATCTCTAATATTGTGCCTGAATATTGGACTGTTGGAAATTCTAAATCTATGGGTGAGCTCACCCCAAGGGCCTCTCTGTTAAAATTGTATGACCCCATATTTCCAACTCTTGTTACTTTAAGTTTTAATGTGACATATACATCATACTGTCCATTGTACTGCCCACTATACTGCCCATTTACTCCATTTACGTAGAAAGGATAGTATATTACATCCAACATTGTTGCTATTGGCTTTCCGGTGAGATCTTTCTGATCTTTTGCTTTCATGATAGCCTTTACATACCATAGATTTAGTTTTTGTGTGCTTGCCCACCACATCCCCTGCCCAACTTTAATTTTCGCATAAATATACGTTGGCTTAGAAATATATAGTTTATAGAATGCAACAATCCCCACAAACCCAACACATCCAACAATAATGAAAAGAAAATAATTCTTTTTGAAGAATATTAATACTGATTTAAACTTTGAGCTTTTAGCTTTTAGCTGCTGATTATTGGCTGTTTTCTGTTGACTCTTTTTTCTCATATCCTGTAGTATACAACAACAAAAAATGATGTTTTGTTACATATTTACCTCCTTCAATATCATCCATAATTTTATTTTATACACAAAACATATCTTCAATAAAAGAAATAGTGATGGATTTGTTTTCCCATTTTCTAAATCTGAAATATGCTTTCGAGCTATGTGGGCTTCATTTGCTACGTAATCTTGTGAATAGTTTAGATGAGACCTTTTATTTTTTATTATTATTGCAAGGCTCTGAAGCGTTCTTTTATAAAACATATGGAGTAACTTTACTCCACCCTCTCAAAATATGTCTTGAGCACTTCTTTCGCAACCGGAGCTGCAATATCAGACCCTTGCCCTCCCTCTTCGATGAGCACAGTAATAGCAATCTCCGGCTTTTCTGCGGGCGCATATACCTGAATCCATGCATGAGGAATGCCGCTTTTTGCATGGCTTTCTGCAGTTCCTGTCTTACAGGAGATTTGAATGGGTTTGAAATATTTGATGTCTCTATTCATTGAAGCCTCAGCAGAAGCTTTTTTATCTTCGGAGAATTTCTCAAGGTCTTTGGTAAAAAGCTCTGTCCTTTTTGACTTAAAGTCAAAAAGGGGCCAACCCGTCCCCCCAGTAGAGCATGCACGCTTCATCCCTTCGTTAATTAGGTCAAGAGTGCTTTGTGTTATGGGGAGCTTCTTACACTGAGGGACTACTCCTTTGAGTAGTTGAGGCTTGCACTGAACCCCATTATTCCCAAATGGTTCCAAAGCATACGCCATTTGAAGCGGAGTAGTAGAAAGGTAGCCTTGTCCAATTGAATAATTATACGTGTCCCCTGTATACCATTGCTCTTTAAGTACTTCGCTCTTCCAAAAAGGAGAGGGAAGCGTGCCTTCTGCTTCGTCAAATCCTATATCTATTGGGGATCCCAGACCAAATTTTTCTGCCCATGTTTGCATTTTCTCTGGACCCATCTTTTCTCCCAGCTTGTAAAAATAGGTGTCGTTTGATCTCTGTATCGCTTTTAGCATATCCACGGGCCCCTCTGTTTTGCCATATTGAAGGAAATACCAATTTCCAAATCGCAATGCTCCCGCCATCACAAACCCATTATCTTGCACTATTGTTTTGTCGGAAAAAAACCCATCCTCAAGCGCCCCCGTTGCAACGATTGGCTTAAAAATGGAACCCGGTGGATATACTCCCTCGGTTATTCTATTGAGCATTGGTTTGCTCGTGTTGTTAAATATTTCATTCACTCGAACGTCTCCTTTCTCAAATAATGTGGGATCAAAAGATGGAGAGGATACAAAAGCAAGAATCTCTCCAGTGGCTGGCTGGAGCGCTATCACCATACCCCTCCTTCCTTTGAGTGCTAAATATGCAGCTCTTTGAAGCTCAATATCAAGAGCAAGTTGAATAGTCTTTCCATTGGTTGGGGGAATAATTGCGATGATACCTTCATTCTTTCCAGAGGCATTCACCTCCACTAGCTTTTTTCCTGGAATACCTCGTAGCTCACAGTCGTAGAGTTTTTCAACTCCTCTTTTTCCTATTCGCTCGTTCGGGATGAGCTTTCTTGAACAGTAGTCAGTTTCAATGTCTTTTTTATCGGCAAACTGCCTATATCCAATAATATGAGCTGTTTCTTCAGGAAAATAATATATGCGATTAGAACGAATAAAATTTTGACTATTTGATACGACCGCATCTTTATTTTCGGCAAGAATATACCCTTTTCTGTCTTTAATAGTCCCATATTTTGGTTCTATGGGGATCTCTCGTATCCTGTTTGACTCTGATAGTCTTCGATAGTAGTCACCTTTTACCACGGTGAGAGTAAAAAGCTTAATAAGAAGAATAAAGAAAAATATACATATTCCAAACATCAAAAAAAGAAATAATATTCTTCTCCCAGGATCTTTGCTTACCCCAAAATGGATATCGCTCGTCCTCATTTTCTGGACGGGGGATATTTTTGAATGAAATAATCGTTTCATATTTTTCGTACATTGATTATAATCTAGTGACTCGTAACTTGTAGTTTGAAACTTGAAACTTGCTAGTCCTGAGCTTGCAGAAGGAAAACTTGAAACTTTTTAAAAAAAATACTTGGGGTTTGTTTGTAAGTTACAAGCTACAAGTTATAAGTTACAATACTAGTATGTACAAAATAGTAATAGTTCGTCATGGACTTTCTCTTTGGCCAGATAAATTTACAGGATGGACTGATATTGATTTAGCTCCTATCGGATTAGATGAAACATTAGCATATGGGAAAAAATTAAAAGAACTGGGGTATACATTTGATATGGGTTTTTCATCAGTGCTCAAACGGGGAATAAAAACGCTTTGGCGATTACTTGATGGGATGGACCTCAACTGGATACCTCTTACCTATGCATGGCAGCTCAATGAAAGACATTATGGAGCCTTACAGGGCCTTAATAAGGCGGAAACCGTAGAGAAGTATGGGAAAGAGCAAGTGCAATTATGGAGGAGAAGTTATGACGTCCGCCCTCCTCAAATGGAAGTGTCCGACCCCAATCATCCCTCAAAAGATCCTCGCTATTGCCGCCTTGCGCCAAGTGAAATCCCTAGTGGAGAGTGCCTCAAGGATACGTATAATCGCACAATTCCTTATTGGGATAAGATAATTATGCCGCTCGTAAAAGAGGGAAAGAAGATTGTAGTTTCTGCTCATGGCAACTCTATACGGGCCATTATGAAGCATCTCGATGGATTATCAGAAGAAGCTATTATGGGGGTAAATATCCCCTACTGCATCCCGCTTGTCTATGAATTTGATGAGAATCTCAAGCCAATGAATCATTATTATCTTGCAACCTATGAAGAAGTACAGAAAGTGATTGAGGGAATTAAAAATCAAACTGTGAAGAGATGATAATCGTACCGGCTCTTCTTGAAACGACTAATCAAGCTTTTGAGGAAAATGTAAAACGGCTGTACCTCACATATCCTCGTTTTCAGGTGGATATTGCAGATGGCATTTTTGTTCCCAATAAGACTATCCAAATTGATGATATTTCACATCTTCATTCCCTTGCTACACCAGATACTATATTCGATTTTCATCTCATGGTGCAAGAGCCCATAAAATATATTGAGGAGATAAAGGGTCTTCGCGGGATTACCCATGGAATCGTCCTTATCCATAAATCCGTTTTCCCATCCTACCAATTACTCATTTCCAACTACCCATCATTCAAATTTGGCTTAGTACTCAGCCCTGAAGATATGGTTGACTCTGTTTCAGATGAGTATATTTCCTCTCTCCCAGCCATTCAAGTGATGACTGTAGCTCCTGGATTTCAGGGAAGCCCTTTCAAAGAAGAATTGCTTATAAAAATTGAACAATTACGAAAAAGGGGGTATGCGGGAGAAATTATGATAGATGGATCCGCGAATGAAAAGACAATCCCTGCTATTCTTTCTCGACACTATAAGCCAGATGTAATAGGCGTTGGAAGCTATCTTACCCAATCCCCTAAGGATGATTTAGAGAGACGAATTGGCTTTCTTAAACGGGCCGTTTTCCATTTGTAATTAGCTCTTATTCCACGGAATAAATCTGAGGAAAAATTCGGGATTCTTAATCGCCGTAGCAATATCATGCCAGTCCCATTTTCCGTTTCCGTCTGTGTCAAAAGGAAATAATCGCTTCACAGAAAGCGTATTTACTCCTTTATTAAGGACTGCAATTGTTTGACGAGGAATATAAGGGTAGCCTAATACAACGGCCCGATACCGCTGCCCTGGGATAATGTCTGAGATATTTTCAACAGTGATAGTTCCTTTTCTCATAGATAATCCTTTTTTTGAGTAGACTAGCTCCTCTTCTTTGTTAAAAAGTTGCACCTCAAAGTCTTCCCCGTTTGAGAGAAGCTTTGGGAAAAGAGAAGTTTTTATTGTTAATTCAGGGAATGGCTCAATCGTTACTGCCTGCTTTTTTGATTGCAGTATTGTTGATCCATCTTTTTGAAGGAGAAGGGAAAGATATATGGTTTGGGGCTTTATGGGGGTCTTTATTGTAACGCTCATTCTATCTTCTTCAAACGGTTTTATCGCTTTGATGTCGGACGTAAGACTCTTCACCTCTGGAGTGTTGCCTTCAATAGATAAGACATATCCGTCCTGTTCATTCCATATCGCTTGTCCAGTATTTTTTAGATATACAGAAAAGTGATAGGTCGATCGTGCGATGAGCGTTTGAGGAAATACTAGTTCTATAGACCCTTTTTGAATTTGTTCTGGTTCCCCTTTTTTCTTTTCCAAATTTTGAACTCCGTCGAATTGAGCTGAGTTTCTTCCCTCCTTTTTCCATGAAAATCCAATGAAAGGCTGTGAAAGATACTTAAAAACAAAGGGAGTCACCGCCTTTACTCTATTATCAGGCCCCCATATTTGGCTAAACGCAATACTACTATTTTGAGCGATGGAGGATTCTGATAGATTCCCTTCAATCCAGCCTGTTTCGGTAATATACACAGGAAGGTCTTTTTCCACCCCTAATTCTTTGAGGAGATTTAATTCATATTCATATCCTCGAATAGATTTCTTCCCCGTGTCCCATACAGACCCGCTAAATCCCGGGTTGGGATAGGAATGAGAGGCGAGTGCATCAATATATTCTTGCAACTCAAAACGTGTCTCGCCCTGAGCTTGCCGAAGGGTAGCTTGAAACATTTTTTTCATAAATACTCCTGAATCTTCATATTGGGGAGCGCCAGACGGCGCCGCCGCATCGAGCCCTGCGAGCATTATTACGTAGTCTGGGTGAGATTCCTTAAACAACTTTGCAAAAGCTAGTGCTATCTTGCCATAACCTTCTGGGTTTACTTCTCCTCCCCATTCAGATGCATGGTTGGGCTCATTAAAAATGATAATATATCTCTTTTTTATCACCCAATTTAGTTTGTTGAGAAATTCTACCCATTCTTTTGCATCTTTTTCTTCAGGCCTCCTCCATACCTCGCCTTGGGGGCTTGTTGCCAGGCGGACAATGGGAATCAGATGTTTTTCACGCAACTGTTCAAATATATCTTGCCACTTGCGCACATTTCGATCATTTTCTTGAATAACGAGAGTAACATAGCCCCAATCCCCACCCTGACTATTTATAAGTGTAGATGCATCAGTGATGTCTTCTGAGGATGGCTGGAGGAGAGATATTCCCACTTTATTATTTTCCTGGGAGAAGCAGGGAGTAGTTAGTAGCTGGTAGATAGTGGTTAGTAATAATATTACAATTATTTTTTTCATGAATAAATCAAGTTGAGCTTGTAACTTTTAGCTTTAATCTTTTAGCTTTCAGCTGCATACTTTCTCACTTTTATACCCGCTAGAATAAGAAGTTTTTCTCCAAAGTCATCGCTGTGCTCATCATCAAACACGACTTCAACAACACCTGCATTGATAATTGCCTTAGCGCATGTAGCACACGGAGAAACTGTTGAGTATAACGTAGTTCCTTTTGTGGGGACCCCATGATAAGCTGCCTGAATAAGTGCGTTTTGTTCTGCATGAACACAAATACATAGGTCTTTTCTCTCGCCTTCCTGTACTTTATTTTGTTCGCGATCTAGACACCGCTTACACCCTCCTTCATCGCAATCCTTTACTCCAGAAGGAGTGCCGTTATACCCTGTGGTAACAATACGTTTATCTTTTGTGAGAATTGCTCCCCGTGCTCCGCGAATACAATTTGAGCGGGATTGTACGATGTGGGCGATAGACATAAAATAGGCATCCCAGCTAGGTCGCGTATTATTTTTCATAAGTCGGGACGGCGAGACTTGAACTCGCGACCTTCAGACCCCCAGCCTGACGTTCTAGCCATCTGAACTACGTCCCGAATGGTATATTTTATCAATATTGAATGCGATATACTAGTG
>Ga0194063_10000987_pt1 | contig 19364 bp, 12 predicted proteins | sample SepL3720m_MetaG_FD_155459 | JGI IMG/M metagenome (GOLD analysis project Ga0194063, IMG submission 155459) | Anoxic zone freshwater microbial communities from boreal shield lake in IISD Experimental Lakes Area, Ontario, Canada - Sep2016-L373-20m | ecosystem: Environmental > Aquatic > Freshwater... | reverse complement strand
CGTCGGATCGGCAGCTCTTTTTGATCCGGATCCAGTAGGACCGCCCCTTCGGGAATCCTGCCGATCACGTCAGAAATCGCCAAGGATGCCGAGGGCTTCACCTGAGTCCCATCGCGACCGGATCCGGCAGCAAACCACACCGCCTGCTGAATAAGGGGCAGAAAAAAAGGCGAGAGGGGCAGGTCGCTCCAAATGCGATTGGCTGAAACGGTGAACAGGAAGACCCGGCCATCACCAAAGCGGCGGGAAATCAGGAACGGGGTCTCGGCAGAGGCTCCGATGAGCACGTGGGCATCGGGCTCGAGGCTGGCAACGGCAAGATGCCTATGAATCGTAACCGAAGGCACGATGCCGGGAGGGAGCTTGAGCCCGGCAAAGAGAGGGTCGAGCGGCTCAAGGATCACCAGCCCCTGCCGCTTCTCGCGGCCATCGCCATCGATAACCCTGTCGATCTTGGCCGGCAGCGATGCCCAGGCCTCGTAGTCCGCCACGCCCGCGCGCTCGCCAGGAAACATCACCAGCACTCCGCCACGGCGGACATAGCCCTCAACATTTCCCAGGGCAGATCCAGGCAGAGGCAAGGCATTGCAAAGAAAGATGCAGGGGCAGCCATCAAGCGGCTCCGTCGCAAGCGCCTCGGCAGACACGCGCCTGACCTTGAGCTGCGATTTTGCGCCGGGGGCAAGGGCGAGCTCGAGAAAAAAGACATCTTCCGTCGAGCCGACAACCACCACCGGGAGCTCCTCGCGAACCTTGATCAAGAGCGAGTAGGTATTGTCGATCGCAAGGCCGTCTTCGGAGAGCTCGATGCGTGCCCGGTGAGTTCCAGCCGGAAGCGGCGGCACGCTGAAAACCAGATCGTAGCCGGAGTTCAACCCCAGATCGACCGCTCGCCGCATGATTTCCTGGCCGTCAATGTGGAGGACCGCAGCGATCTGCTGCGGCGGCCCGGTATGGGTGATGCGGACGCGAACTTGGGGAGAGGTATCGGCGAGCAGCACCGACGGCAGCACTTCGGCATCGAAAATTGCAGAGTTGACCGGTTCCTTGGAGCCAAGCAGGGTGACGAACATTGCCATCTGGCTGTCCACCGCTTGGGGGTTCCAGATTGAAAGGCCCTTCGCCCCGGCTGCTGCGGCGGAATCGGACGGCCGTGCGGCCGCAGCGCTTTTTGATGCCTCCGGCGCCGGCCCCGTCTTCTGAAACCCGCTCCAGGAGAGGCTTTGGCCGTCCGTGACGATATACATTTCCCTTTCCTGGTGCGATGCCTTGAAGGTCTCAAGGGCAGCGACCGCCGCATCGCTCAGGCTGGCGCCTGCCGGCCGCAAGCTTTGGCTTTTGACCGTCGCCATCGCAAGGTCCAGATCGGTCGTCGGCTCACCGATCAGCGGCACAACAGAATCGGAGGCCAGAAAAATCGAGACCGTATCCCCGCGGCTCAGCCCGGCGATGATCGACCTCACGACTTCTTTCGAATCATCCCACACTTTTTTCGACCCTTTTTCGTAGCCCATGCTGTAGGAGGCATCCCATACGATGGTGACATCCCGGCGGGAAGCGCCGAGGAGCGTGCCGAGCCCCTTGGAACCGATCGAGCGGTAAACCGGCTTTGCGAAAGCCAGCGCCAATAGGAGCAGGAGCATGGTCCGCAGCAGCCAGAGCAGAAAGTTCTCCATGCGGATCTTGGTCGAAGACTGCCTCTGCGCCAGCTTGAGGAAGCGCACGGTGCTGAAGGGCATCGTCACCCTTTGCCTGCGCGCCATGAGGTGCAGGATCAGCGGCACAAGCGCCGCGCCGGCCGCACCGAGGAAGAGAGGGGCGAGAAACGTCATGGGCTACTTTGAAAACCTCTTTCGTTCCTCGAGATAGGCCCTCACAAAATGGTCTACCGGCTCGCTCGTCTTGACCATGCGATAGTCGACGTTCATTTCCTGAAACGGCTTTCGGTAGCCTTCCAGGAACTCGCCGAAAACCTTCCGGTAATCATCGGCGATCGATCGCGGATCGACGACGATCTCCTCTTTCGTCTCCATATCGACAAACTTCACCCCTCGCTTAAATGAGAGGTCGACCTCCATGGGATCCAGAATATGAAAGACGATCACATCGTGGTGCAGCTTGCGGAAGTGCGCCACCGCACGCACCACATCGGCCTGCTCGTCAAAAAGATCAGAAAACAGGACGACCAGCGCACGGCGGCGGATGTCGTCGGCCACCCGATGCAGCGACTTCGCGGTGGCCGTCGTCGATGCGGGGCGCAGCTTTTTGAGCGCCGTGAGCGCATTGTTGAGGTGGGAGAACGAATTGCGGGCAGCGACCGTGCCATTGATTTTGTCTCCGTAGACATACATGCCCACCGAGTCCTTGCCCTTCACCACGACGTACCCGATGGCAGCGGCGAGGTGGCAGGCGTAGTCGAACTTGTTGGGGAGCCCCTCCGAGCCATAGCCCATTGAGGCGCTCCGGTCGACAACGAGGTAGACGCGCAGATTGGTCTCGTCTTCGTACCTCCGGACAAAGTAGCGGTCGGTGCGTCCCAGCACCTTCCAGTCGAGATGCTTCGGATCGTCGCCAGGATTGTAGTTGCGATGTTCGGCAAACTCCGTGCTCGACCCCTTGTTCGGGCTGCGGTGCCGGCCCGCCAGCGAGCCTTCGACGACATAGCGCGACTGCAACACCAGCCGCCCGAGCTTTTGCAACTCTGCGGGTTTAAGAAAACTGCTAATACCATCGGCCATGATCGGGATCCCTCAATTTTGCTGCGCCTTCTCAATGAACCAGTAGTCGCCATTGCTCAGGATCAAAATCGAATCGCTACAGTACGGGAAGCTGACGCGTCCGGCAACGGCGCCCTCGCCGACAAGAACTTGACCTTTCCCTGTGCCGCTAACTTTCAGGAGCGTCTTGCCATTGAGCGGGGGCATCCTGGTCAGCACCAAGGACTCCCCTCCCCCATAAGGGCGATCCAGCGCTTTTTGACAATCGGACATCTCGCCCAGCTTCGTGCTCTGCAGGGTAAAGGTGCTTTTCGCTCCGGCCTTGATGTGCTTGAAATCTGAAACGGAATACGCCCACGGCACGCCCCACCGATCAGCCAAGGGAGGGCGGATGTTCGCCGGCAAGCTTCCAACCGGAGCAAGCGTGTCGGGGTACTCGATATTTTCGGCAAACACATGGCGCAGCCCCTCCTTGACCGACTTCATGTCCATGCGGGTGAGCCAGGAAAAGGCCATGTCTTGGCCGGCGGCCGCGAGGGGCGATGTCGCTTTCGCCGCGAGCTCCTCGAAGCGGCGTTGGGCCTCCTGCCTATTTCCGGATTTGAGCTGGTGCCATGCCGCCAAGCTGCTTGCCACGGGCACAAGCGGCGACGTGCCAAAGCTTTTTTCGAAGGCCTCGGCGACCTGAATGATGGCCGTGTGATTTTCCGGATCCTGCCTCTGCTTCTCCCAAAGGCCCAGCAAGGCCGTCTCGTCCGGCCTTTCAGCAAAGACCGTCGCGCACACCATGGCGAAAAGCACAGAGCTGAGAATGGCCTTACTGCGTAATCCCATACATGAGCAAATTCTCGCCGAGCGCGAGCGCCCCGGCTGTGTCGCAGCTTAAAGAATAGGGATCCGGGGCCATTTCCCATCCGGCAATCAGGCCGTAGGGGCTGTATATCACGCAGTAATGCCCGTCCTGCTGGATCCCCAGAAGCTTCGGAGGAATTGTCGGGGAGCCCACCCTGGCCTCGAGAGCAGGGGTGACCCCGACCTGTTGGATCATGTTTGGAGCTTTGAGAATCGGCGAGGAGGCCGGCACCGGATCGAGCGGTTGGCCGGGCAGGACCTTCGTCATCTCGCGCGCAAACGCATTGGTGAAATCCGGACGCCCGCAGCAGGCTTCCGCTACGAGCAAGCCTCCGCTTTTGAGGTATTCGCGAAGCCGCTGCACCTCCGCAGCCGAAAAGACAAAATCCTCGTGCCCATGCATGTAAAGCAGCGGGAAATCGGAGAGTTTCGGATCGGTGAGGCGGACTTCACGGCGCTCAAACTTTACCGGCACACCGGTGCGGTGATTAAACTGGCGCAGCAGGTTCGAGAGCCCGGTGCTGCGGGTCTTCCATTGTCCGTCGTAAATGACCTGGGCGATATACATCTTGCTGCCGGTCTCTTTTTCCTGGTCGACGAACTGCATGGCGCGGGCGACATTTTTCGACCAGGCGCGCTCGGCGGTCGCGTACGAGAGCAGGTTCACGCCAAGCTGCTGGGCCGATTCGATCTTGTAGCCGAGGAGCGCATCGTCATCGGAGGCATCCCAACCGATGTCCATCCCCCAACGGGAAACCACTGCAACGGTGCGGCAATTGACTTCGATGCCGTCGAAAAATGGCTCGTTGCCGCTGTACCCGGCCTTGCGAACTCCCGCCCGGTAGGCCACTTGCCCGAGGTCATAGTAAGAATGAAAAAGCGGATGATTGGGACCAAGGCGCTTCACGGGAACCTCGGGGAACATCGCCTGCATTTCCTTCACGGCAGAATCATAGAACGGCTTCGACCCCATTCCAGGATTGAAGATGATCATCCCACCATTCAGGAGAAACTCGCGCAGGCGCGCCCGCTCGGCATCGGAAAATTCGAAATGAAAATGTCCCGTCTTGTAGAGGATCGGATTGGAGTCGGGATTGGTCTCGACCTGCTTGATCGATTTGACCTCCATGCTGAAATCGACGTTGATCAGCTGCTTCATGCTCTTGAGCAGGTTGTTCAAGTCGTTCGGACGCGCCGCCCAATCCACAGCACCACGATCCGATTTGAGCTTGATAAAAACCGTCGGAGGAGTCGGCGGCTTCTTCTTTTCCGTGCGGGATTGGGGGACGGCTGGCGGCCCGGGATAGGGCACCCCTGTCTCCGCTGAGGCGATGTGAGCCGGCGGGGCAGGAGGCTTTAAGGCATCCGCTGGAGGGGAAACAAACCCCTGCTCATCCGAACCGTCGCCCGGGCCAAGGATGGCAGCGGACAGCACGCGGGAACACAATGAGGCCAAGATTAATCCGTAAAAGATTTTGGTTTTCATTGGGGGATCGCGAGATCGATTCAGTCGCTTCCCGAGCGTTGCGCAAATGCTGGGAAAATCAACCTATTTCCTCTCCTGACAGAACCCGCGTGCAGCTCGTTGCTCGCAACTCGGGGGTGCATGCCCGATAAGTGCAAATACGGGAGCGCGTTGTCGCGGAGGTCTGGAACATCCCTTCGCCGGACTTCCGGCGGATATCCAGCATTGCGAGAAGAATTTCTTCCTGCGCCCTGACCCGGGCTGGCAGCAATCTCGCATCTTGATTTTGCCGGCCCCCAAGCCATAATACGGAAATAGCTCAAGCAATGGTGAATCCCGAATAGGTGGGCCCTTTTACCAGCGAGCTCAAGTCCCAATGAGCGAACAAAAACTCTATATCACCTTCAAGACCTTTTCGAACCAACCGATCGAAGCCTCTCCGATCGAGTCCGATCCGGAGCACCCGTCGTATTCGCTTTCCATGCTGCGGTCGGTGCTTCTGCTCAATGGGATTTGCCAGCTGATCCCTTCTTCTGTCACGTTCCGCGATTTCGCCCGGCAGTCGATGGATGGCCATAAGGTGCAGCTGGAAGGAATCTTCTCGTTTCTGATCAACCAGATTCTGGAGTTCTACCATTTCGACAGGAAGATCCTTCTCATTTCACCCGGGTTCACAAGGGCCGGCGGACATGAATACTGGTTCGACAAAGTCAAAGACCCGACTACCCAACAAAGCGTAATTTTCCTCAAAACCAGCCAGATCGACGGTTCGATTGAGGTTCTCCAGCTTGCCTATTTGGAGCCGGTTCTTGGAAATATCCAGCATATCTACCAAATGCTAAGAAGCCTGCGCCGCCCACAAATTAACCTGCAGGAAATCGTCGATGCCATTGCTTCCAACCGCGAGCTGGTGACGAGCCTGATCACTTTTGTGCAAAAGCTAACTCACCATTCAAACGAAGAGATGGGGGTCATGGAAGTATTCCTGCTGCTCGGCCAGGAGAAATTCAAAGATTGGGGCCTGAGCGAAATCGTCATGCACTCCAAAGACTTGGTTCCGCCCCAGGCTGAGCGGTTTCATTACCCCACATTCGAGATCCCCCACCTCCCTGGCTCCGACCAGATCAACAGCTCCGGCCTGATCGAGGCCATTTATATCTTAGGATTTCTGGGATTGTGGGACGAGATCCCGCTCGCGACGGCAATGCGCTGAATTAAGCCTTAAAGCCGCAGATTAACGCCGCTTTTCGCAGATTATCAACTGAGAGAAAGCCGGTCGCGAATATCGGAATCATTCACCCCGCAGGTGAAAAGTTAAAATTGCTTTAAAAACCGGAGATCGTTTTCGACGAGCATACGGATATCAGGAATCCGGGAGAGGTTCATGGCCAAGCGATCGAGCCCGAAGCCGAATGCAAACCCGGAGATGCGCTCAGGATCGTAGAGCCTGTCGCCCCGGCGCTCACAAATCGCCTCGAAGACAGCCGGATCGACCATCCCGCAGCCGGCAAGCTCCATCCATTGGTTGCCGAGCGACTCGGCGCGGATGTCGATTTCGTAGCTCGGCTCGGTAAATGGGAAAAAGTGCGGGCGGAATTGGACGTCGGTGCCAGGCCCAAAAAGCTCACGGAAGAAAAACTCCAGAGTTCCCTTGAGGTCGGCGAGGCTGACATTTTCTGCCACGTAGAGCCCTTCCATCTGAGTGAACTGGGCCAGGTGGGTCGCATCAACTTCGTCGCGACGGTATGCCGAACCGGGAGCAATGATGCGGACCGGGGGCGGACAGGTTTCCATCACGCGGACTTGCACGGTCGATGTGTGCGAACGCAGGAGGCGGCCGTCGGGCAGATAAAATGTATCCAGCTCATTTCTCGCCGGATGGTCGGGCGGCGTGTTCAACGCGTCGAAGCAATGCCACTCGGTTTCGATATCGGGACCGTCCGCAATCGCAAACCCCATGCGGCGAAAACATCTCACCGCCCGGTCAAGCAGCTGCGTGAGCGGATGGAGTGTTCCCGGCTGGGGAAACGTCCCCGGCAATGTGAGATCAAGCGAGGAAACGGCTGCAGCGTCGGACTCTTCAAGGAGGCCGATCTCGCGAGCTTCCATCGCAGACGTCACCGCCTGCCTCAAATCGTTGAGCAATTTCCCCATGCGGGGCCGGTCCTCTTTCGGGACCGTGCGCATGCTCTCGCTCAGCGCGGTAATCGAACCGCTCTTGCCAAGGAAACGCACGCGGACGGCATCCAGCGCCTGGCGGTCAGCTACCGATCCGATAGCCGTTAAGGCGTCGGCACGAAGTGCTTCAACTTGTTGTTCCATTGCTAGAAATTGTCAGCCACACCTGTTGTGCTCATAGAGCCGAGCCGATTTCAATGAGGCGGTAGGGCCGCTACGTCCCGTCGGCCTCGGCAATGCGAGGCCAGCAAGATGTCGGCCCTACGTCTCGTCGCTTTTTAAGCAGCTTGCCTCTTCGTCTCCAGAGCGACCTTGGCCCTGTCGGCGATCAGCTTGAAAACTGGCGCATCCTGAATGGCGATATCCGAGAGAACCTTGCGGTCGATCGTGATATTTGCAGCCTTTAAGCCTTCAATGAAGCGGCTGTAGGTGATGCCTTGCGCGCGGACAGCCGCGTTCAGACGGGTAATCCAGAGGGCGCGGAAATTGCGTTTGCGGGTCTTCCGGTCACGGTAAGCCCAGTATTTCCCCTTCATCTGCGCATCTTTTGCGTAGCGGAAGAGTTTTGATCTACGGCCGCGATAGCCTTTTGAGGCATCGATGACGCGCTTGCGGCGCGCGCGGCTGGCGGGAGCATTAGTTGCTCTTGGCATGTTATGTCATCCTGCGGTGAGGCAGGGTCTCCTTGGAGCGGCTGTTCGTTGTGTTATGATCCCCGGACTCGCCAGCTCCGTCATCCCCGAAAATAAATCCAGGGAAGTCCAAGGGATCGAAAAAAGCCTTAGTGGCTGAACGGCAGGTTGGCCTTGATGCGAGCGACGTCGCTTGGATCCACGACTGCCGACTTTGCCATTTTGCGTTTGAGGTTGGAGCTCTTGGTGGCAAGAAGATGGCGGCGGCTGGCCTTTGTACGGATAACCTTGCCGGTTCCGGTGATCTTAAAGCGCTTGGCAACTGCCTTGCGGGTTTTACTGCGTGCGATTGGTTTTGGCATTGGAAAAGTGCGTTAGACTATCAAGCAGGAACTTCCACGCAACCAGAAAATCCCAAAATATGCAGAGCCCGATCACGAGCGGCAATGCCCGCACCCGCCGGCTGCCCGCTCATTCCGGCTGAGAGTCCAGAGCTTCACGGATCTTGGCGGCCAGATTTCCCATGGAGAAGGGCTTCTGAATAAAGCAAACGCCCGGCTCCAATATCCCGTGAGGAGAGATGACGTTGGCAGTGTACCCGGACATGAAAAGGCACTTGAGGTGAGGAATGTGGGCGCGCAATTTCTTGGCAAGCTCCCGGCCATTCATCTCGGGCATGATGACGTCGGTTATGAGCAGGTTGATCCTGCCTGGATCCGCCTTCGCCAGACCGACCGCCTCATCCGGGGAGCCGGCCGCCAGCACAGCATATCCAAGCCGCTCAAGGATCATTTTGGTCATGTTCATGATCGCGGGCTCATCTTCCACGAGCAGGATGGTTTCGTTGCCGCGCTGGGGAGGCTCCTCAACTCTCTGCGGCAGCTCCGACTCTCCGACATGGCGCGGCAGATAGACCCGGAAGGACGATCCTTGCCCCAGCTCACTATAAACGTTGATGAATCCGCCATTTTGCTTGGCGATCCCATACACTGTGGCCAAGCCGAGGCCGGTGCCCTTGCCGATCGCCTTTGTGGTGAAAAACGGCTCAAAAATGTGTGCCTGAGTGACCTTATCGATTCCGCAGCCGGTGTCGCTCACCGAGATCTGGACATACGCTCCTGGAACAGCGTCGGCTTGGCTCGCACAAAAATCTGCATCGAGCATTCTGTTGCTCGCTTCGATCGTGATCGTGCCGCCTCCGGAGATGGCATCGCGGGCGTTGACGCAAAGATTGACCATGATCTGATCAATTTGGGACGGGTCCATCTTGACCAGCCAGAGCGCATTGTCCAGCAGGCTGTCGATCCGGATGTCCTCGCCGATGAGCGGGCTGAGCATATTCAGCATGCCCGCGATGTTTTCGTTCAGATCGATCACCTTGGGGGAGATCGGCTGCTGCCGGGAAAATGCCAGGAGCTGCCGGGTCAGATCTGCCGAGCGCTTGGCGGAGCTGCGGATTGCCTCCAGATCTCCAAAGAGCGGATGGGACGGACCAACGTCCGCCAAGGCCATCTCCGTGTGGCCAAGGATCACACAAAGCATGTTGTTGAAATCGTGAGCCACGCCGCCCGCCAGCCGTCCGACCGACTCCATCTTCTGGGCCTGGTTCAATTGGGTTTGGATGATGAGCTCCTGGGTGATGTCGCGCTTCACGGCGACAAAGCTGACAATCTGATTGGACGAATCCAAGATCGGGGAAATTGTTGATTCCTCAGTAAAAAGCGTCCCGTCCTTCTTCTTGTTCACCAGATTTCCCTGCCAGGCCTTGCCGCTGAGAAGGGTCTTCCACATCTCGCGGTAGAAGGCGATCTCATGCTTGCCCGACTTGAGAATGCGAGGGGTTTTGCCGATGACGTCCTCCCGGCTGTAGCCCGTCAAGGAAACGAAGGCAGGGTTGACGTACTGGATCCGGGCTTTGGCATCCGTGATGAAAATGGCCTCCGTAGCCTGCGCGATCGCCTTGGCCAGCAGCTCGCGCTCGGCGACGAGCCGCTTCACTTCCTCCCGGCGGCCGAGGAACATGCTGGTCCCAACGGAGAGCAGGCCAGTGAGCACCATGCCGCCGAGGAAGGTGAGCGCCCATTCCCGCATCGGGCTGGCGGAGAAAGCCTTCGTTCCCGCGTAGGCATTTAAAGCAAAGACCCTGCCGAAGGCAAAGATGAGGCGCCTTGCGGAGAGCCCGGTCGATGGCGGGCTGCCTGCACCCCACGAAGTGGCTAGCGACTCGGAGGTCCCGTCCGTGCGCAGGATCGAGAGCTCCTGAAGCACCGCCTTGTCTTGGGCATCGCTGTGCAACAAGCTTCCCATGCGCAGCACCGCCAGGACGAAGCCTCGAACCCGCTTTGGCTCTCCGTTGCTAAATACAGGCCGGGAGATCAGCATCACCCGACCGGGATCCTTCCCCAAGGTGGTGGGATCGCTGGCGGAGGGGCGGCCTGTACGAACCGCATCTTCCAACATCGCTCGGCACAGCGGGTTAGATCCGAGATCGTAGCCACGAACCCATTCGTTGCCCGCCAAGGGAGCCGCCTGAAAGACAGGGTAATAACCCTCGCGCCCCGAGGCGGGCTCCCGTTTCCCTTGAGCGCCCAGCTGCCAAATCCTACCCACCATCGCCCCAACCGCGCGGGCATCTGCTTCGAAGCGGGACTTGCCGCCCGCCGGCACAAACGGGACCCACTCCCAAGCTTGCACGGAGGGATTTTTCGCCAGATAGGCCGTAAAATATCGAAACTCCTCGGCGGTCACATTTTCGCTGCTTTCAAAAAAGCGCTCCAAGCTTGCAAGCTCGGTGTCGCGCAGGAAGTGCAACGTCTCAGCAACGGCCTCGGTCTGGTTAGCCGCGAGCTGCTCAAAGGCCTGCTTGCGCTCATCGGCCATGCGCCCGCAGACCAGCCAAGCCGTAAACAAGGTCAGGATCATTCCTACTACGGCAGTGAGAGAGGCCTCAAGGTGGCGCATCCAGCGTGGAGGGACGCCGAGAATCTGAGAGCGCCAAGCCAACAGCGCCGATCCAAGCAAAAGAATCGCGGCCAGCACCAGAGTGATCGCTACGGGAGGCCAGGCGCTGCGGACCAATAGACCGCTCCAGGTTCGGGCATCAATATCCATGCCCAGCACGGCCATAAGCTCGCGGGAGCCCCCAACCGAAGAGGAGGATCCAGCTGTCAGAGGAGCAAAGATCGGAACAAATCCCGAGACCCAGACTCCCCAACGATCGGCGGTTGGTCCATCGAGCACGGAAGACTGGTTGGAGAAGGCTCGGAGGCAAGCTTTTGAAGCCTCGCTGTAAACCTGCCCAGGCGGGGAGCAGTCCTTCGAGGCGGCCGGCTCGCTATCTACGAGAAAAAAGACCGTCCCGTCGGGCCTGCGGCTCATGAGATAGAGAAACCGGCACCTGGGGCTGGACGACCGGGCGGCTGCAAGCTGTTCCTTGACTCTCAGGTAGGATGGGGCTCCCAGATCGGCATCTGTTCCGGTGAGCTCCGCGACGGCATCTCGATCCAGCCCCTGCGCGACCATTTGCGCCTGCCTGCGCAGGTCTTCGTGCATAGTGCGGTTCGTCTGCGAGACCGTCCACCAAGTCAGGAGGCCCCCAGCAAGCAGCAGGGCCGCCAGCGCTTTGCCCACCCGCCCGTACCAGCTATTGTTCGCGCTCATCTCTTGTCATGGGGTGATTACTGCACCCACTTTCAAGCGTGAGCCTCGACCTGTCGAACTCATTTTCTCAGTCCTGGTAGGATTTTGAGAAATTGAAGAAAGCCTTTTACACCCCAGCAAAAGTGCGACAGGCTGCAAGATGTAAAGAAAGACTGTGATGTCTGCTGCATTCCACCCTGAAACTAAGGGGGCACCGTGGCCCTGCCTCTAAGCGCTCCCGTGCTTGGTGTTGGCGCTTCCCAGCCGATCCTGCGGCGCCGCCTCGTCCCCTCCCTAGCGGCCGCGTTCCTCCTGTTGATAGCCGGTGCTGCGTACCTCCTTTGGCACCCGCAGCAACGGACGATCGGAGCGCTGCTCCTCGGGTTCACGCTGGCAGCAATCTACATCATACTCCGCCGCAGAGAGAAGGAGATCAGCTCACAGCAGACGGCGCTCCAGGAGAGCGAGAAGCGGTTCCTGGATGTCCTGCACGCTTCGCAAGACGCCATTCTCCTGATCGACGGCCAGACGATTATTGCCTGCAACGACTCCACGGTCAAAATGCTCGGCTACGCCAATAAGGAGAAGTTTTTCATGTCGCCTCCATCGGAGCTTTTCCCCCCGTCGCAACCCGATGGAAGGAACTCGGAGGAAAAGGCCGATGAGATGAGGCAAATAGCCATTCGAAACGGCTATCATCGCTTTGAATGGACAGGCAGGAGAGCCAATGGGGATAACTTTGCCGCAGAAGTTTCGCTCACCCCTCTCGCCATGCAGGGGCGAACAGTACTCCATTGCGTGTGGCGCGATATCTCCGAGCACAACCGGACCGAGGAAACGCTTGTGCGCGAGCGCCAGCTGCTCCGCACCCTCATCGATAACCTGCCCGACGGGATCTATGCGAAAGATGCCCAGGGCCGGAACTTGCTGGCTAACAGGGCCGAGGTGCAAAGCTTGGGACGCTCAACCGAAGAGGAAGTCATCGGGCAAGGCGACTTCGCGTTCTACAGGCCCGAAGATGCCGAAAAGTTCCTTACCGACGACCGATCGGTGATCGACAGCGGCCAGCCACGCCTGAACTATGAGGAGTCGTATACCACAGCCGAAGGAGACAAGAAGTGGGTGGTGTCATCTAAGCTGCCAATGCGCGATGCGGGAGGACAAGTGGTCGGGCTCTTGGGCATATGGCACGACATTTCCAAGCGCAAGCGGATAGAAGCCGCCATGAAAAAACGGGTGGAGCTGGACGCCTGTCTGGCCCGCCTGATCCACTCCCTCCTCCGAGGGATGGCTGGAGGAGGTTCGTTTGTCGAGCCGATGGCGATTCTTGGGCTGGGCAATAATGTCGGCCGGGTCTGCCTATTCCAGAACCATCTCGGACAAGATGGCGGCCTCTTCATGCGGATCGTGGATCAGTGGTCCGCAGAATCGATTGCCCCCTATCCCCCAGAGATGCAAAATCCGGGATTGAGGTACACCGATCAAGGGTGCGAGCTCGCGAAGCTCTTGGAGAATGGAGAGTGTTATTTCGGGGATAGCCGCAGATTGGGAGAGGCTGAACTGCTGTCACCATTGCGGGAAGGCCTGAAAACAGCTCTTTTCGCCCCGGTCTTCGTGGAGCGGCCAGGAAAACGGTGCTTCTGGGGGGTCCTGGCTTTCGGCAATTGCAACGAGTTCCGCGAATGGGATGAAAATGATATCGGAATCGCCAAATCTGCCGCAGATTTGCTCGGTGCTTTCCTGACGCGGCGGGAAGAGGTCGAGAAGCTCCACCTTCTCGGCGCGGCCGTGGAGTCCGCCCAGGAGGCCTTTGTCATTACCGATGCCCAGCTCGAAGCCCCCGGACCTCACATCCTGTTTGCCAACCCCGCAATGGAAAGGCTTTCCGGCTACCAGCTGGAAGAGCTGCTCGGACGTTCTCCCCGAATATTTCAAGGCCCGCTAACCAACAAGGAGACCATCAGCCGACTTAAAGAAGAGCTACCAAAGGGAATCCCCTTCCACGGGATCACCACCAACTACCGCAAAGACGGAACCCAGTATTTGGTCGACTGGAATATCGCTCCCGTGCATGGCCGCGAGGGACAGATCACCCACTTCGTTTCGGTACAGAGAGATATCACCCAGCAGCAGGCGATGGTGAAGCGGGTCGCCATGGCCAACAAAATGGAATCGGTCGGATCGCTCGCTGCAGGCATCGCCCATGAGATCAACTCCCCCGCACAGTTCATCGGCGATAACCTCCAGTATGCCTACGACGCCATTTGCAAAGCCTCCGCATGGTTGAAAGCGGAGGGCCTCCCCCTCGAGCCCAAGGTGATGCAGCCGATTTTTGAGGAAGTCCCCCTCGCCCTGAAAGATGCGTTGGAGGGCATGTCCCGCATCGATAAAATTGTGAAGAGCATGAGGGAGTTTGCCCACCCGACCCAAGAATTTGAGCCAACCGATCTGAACCGCTGCCTGGAAACTTCTGTTACCATTTGTCGCAACGAGTGGAAACATGTCGCCCATGTCGATTTCGACTTCGATCCCTCCCTCCCGCCGGTCCCCTGCGTGCGCAGCGAAATCAACCAGATGGTGGTGAATCTCGTCGTGAACGCCGCACAAGCCATCGCCGGACAGAAACGCGCCGAACCAGGCCGGATTCTCCTCAGCACCCGAACGTTGGATGGCTGGGCCGAATTTCGCGTTGAAGATGATGGCCCCGGGATTTCGCCGGATATCGCGGAAAAAATCTTCGATCCCTTTTTCACGACCAAGCCAGTCGGGCAAGGCACCGGCCAGGGGCTATTTCTAACCCAACAGAGCATTGTCGGCAAGCACCATGGGCGAATTTCCACAAGCAACCTCCCTGGCGGCGGAGCCTCATTTCTGATCCAATTGCCCCTCGGTCCATCAGCCGAATAAATCACCCATGGACACCATGCAGCCACCCCCTCCGCTCCGCCTGCTCCTGGCGGATGATGACCAGCAAGTGCTCAGCGCCCTGCGCAGAAGAATCTCCAGCCTGCGCGAGGAGTGGGTGGTCGTCGTGTGCCAATCGGTTGAAATCGCGATAGAGAGCATGCACAGCGATCCTCCCGACGCCATCGTCACCGATCTGAAAATGGTGGGCCAGATGGGAACCGTCTTGCTGGAGCATGCGCGAAACACTCGTCCAACCTGCTTTCGCATCGTGCTTTCCGCCTGTGCAGAACACAATCTGGTCATGGACAGCATCGATCTCTGCCATCGGTTTTTTCCGAAGCCGTGCGATGCGGGAGATCTGGTGGATGCGGTGGAGGCAGGGGTTGCAGAGCTCCAAAAATCCATGCCAAAGGACCTCCGTGTCTGGGTCGCGCTCAGCAAGTCTCTGCCCGCCGCCCCGCGACTCTATGAGCACATTTCGGCCCTTATCAATAACCCGGCGTCAAATATCGAAATGGTCGCCGCCATGATCGAGCGGGAGCCTTCGATCACGGCCCGCCTGTTGCGTGCAGCCAACAGCGCGTTTTTTGGAGCCAGGCACGGCGTAAATTCCGTGCAGGATGCGGTGGGCCTCATTGGAATGGACGCCGTGACCTCCGTGGTGCTGGGATGTGAGCTGTTCGCATCGACCGCGAGCACAGACTGGCAGGAAAAGCTATGGCAACACAGCATGCAAACCGCCGCGCTCGCACGCCCAATCGCCACCCAAATCGGCGCCGACGTCGATGCCACATTTACTGCCGCCCTTCTCCATGACGTCGGAAAAATCATCCTGGCCGATGTCTTGGGCCACCAGGTCTGGCAGGACCGGCTGGACGAGGGAAAAGAGAAGGGACAGCTTCCCTGGGTAGCCGAGGAGGCCAGCTTCGGCACCCACCATTCAGCTGTTGGCGGGCTGCAGTTCGTCCTTTGGGGATTTCCGGATAAAATTGTCCAGGCCGTTCGATGGCACCACCAGCCCTCCCGTTGCCCGGCAGCAGCCAGCCGCTGCGCCGCTGCCGTCCATCTGGCAGACGCCCTCGCCCACTCCTGGGCAGACCCAACGGAGGCGGCCGCTGCCTGCGATGAGCTTTGGCTTGAGAGCTGCGGAATCCCCTCCTCCCCGGAAAGCTATGCCAGCCTGTACCACCTGATCGAGGAGCCTCCCCATGTCTGAAAAAATCTTATTAGTTGATGACGAGGAACAGCTCCTCATCGGACTGCGGCGGAATTTGCACGAGGAGTTTGACCTGACCTGCGCACAAACTCCTGCCGAAGCCCTCCACGCGCTCGCAAGCGAGGATGACTTCGCCGTGATCGTCACCGATTACAAACTCCCCGGAATGAATGGCGTCGAGCTCCTGCAGCAGGCTAAAAAGCTTCGGCCGGATACCGTTCGGATGGTCCTGACCGGCTTCGCCGACATCCGGGTGATTACCGATGCCATCAACGAGGGATCGGTCTTCCGATTCTTGAGCAAGCCGTGCCCGGCCTCCCAAATGCGTCTGGCTTTGCAGGGTGGCCAAGCCCAGTTTCGCCTGATCCGGGCGGAGAAAGAGCTGCTAAACAAAACCCTGATGGGCTGCGTGAAAGTCTTCGGGGATTTGATTTCAAACTTTGACCCTCTTCTCCATGCGCAGGTAAAAAACACCCGGGCCATCCTTCAGATCATGCCCCTCTTCGGGCTGAGCTCTGGCATCTGGGAAGCCGAAATTGCCGTCCTGCTTTCCCCGCTCGGCCGGCTGACCGTGCCTCCTCACATTATTGAAAAAACGCGCGCCAACCGGGAGCTCACGCCCGAAGAGAAGCGGATTCTGGAGGGAGTCCCCCGCTCCACCTGCCGGCTCCTCGGCAACATCCCTCGATTGGAAGCCGTTATCGAAACGATTTTGCATGAGCAGGAACCGTGCTCTCAAGATGTCGTCTCGGCGCCGCCCCGCCCCTGGATGATTCTTCGCGCCTGCCAGGATTTGGTGGTCCTTCAGGGCCAACACCGCTCATTTTCCGCAGCGCTGAAAATCATGGAGGAAACAAACGGCGTCTACCACCCGGCCTGCTTGATCGCATTGCGTGCCGGGTTGGACGAGATCTCCAAGCTGGAGCTGACAAAAGGAACTGGAGTTTTCCGCAAGTCGATCAGAGATCTGACATTGGGAACGAGAATCATCGACCCGATCACCACCTTTGACGGGCTCGTCATCGTGCCAGGAAACCATGAGCTCCACGCCGCCGACCTCGAGCGCATCCACAATTTTGATCAATCCTTCGGGCTGAAGGATTCGATCTTCTGCGAAACAATGTAGCATGAAATCCCCGATGTTCCTCGCCCCCATTGCCGGTTTTCTATTGTTGGCAGCATCGGCCGGCGAGGTGGTGGCTCCGTTTGAGAGCCAGTCCGAGCTTCTTGCTGTCCCGCCATTTTCTGAGCAAATCGACGATGCGGTCTTTGCCAGGCTAAAGGAGCTCGGGCTCCAGAGGGCGAACATCTGCTCCGATGCGGTTTTCCTGCGGCGCGTCTCGCTCGATTTGATCGGCACCCTGCCGACGGCCGACGAGGCGGCTGCATTTTTGGGAGACAAGGCGCCCAACAAGCGCGCGGCGCTCATCGACCGCCTGTTGGAGCGCAGCGAGTTTCCCGACTACTGGGGGATGCGATGGGGGGATATTTTGCGCGTGAAGTCGGAGTTCCCCGTGAACCTGTGGCCAAATGCCGCGCAGGCCTACGACAGGTGGATCCGCGATGGCCTGCGAAGGAACGTCCCCTACTCCAAGTTTGCTCAGGACATCCTGACCGCTTCCGGCAGCAACTTCCAAAACCCGGCGGTGAATTTCTACCGGTCGGCTGGCAGCAAAGATCCGAAGGCGCTCGCGCGAGCGGTCGCCCTCGCCTTCATGGGCCAGCGCTCGGAAAAATGGCCTGCAGCCAAGCAGTCCAACCTCGCCGTGTTTTTCTCCAGGATCGGGTTCAAAAAAACCGACGAGTGGAAGGAGGAGATCGTCTATTTCGACGGCATTGATGCCACGCACAAAACTCCGCCCAGCGCCACCTTCCCGGACGGGACCACCGTCCGCCTGCAGCCGGGCCAGGATCCGCGTGAGGTCTTTGTCCAGTGGCTGATCTCGTCGAAGAATTCCCCCTTCGCGGCGAATGCCGTGAACCGGATTTGGTATTGGCTGGTCGGGCGTGGGATCGTTCAGGAGCCGGACGACATGCGCGCCGACAACCCGCCTTCGAACCCCGCGCTTCTCGCGTTGCTCTCTCAGGAATTTGTCAGCTCAGGGTACGACCTCAAGAAGCTCTGCCGTGGGATCCTCAACTCGAACACCTACCAGCTCTCGTCGATCCCGCCAGCCGACCAGCCGAAAGGGGCTGCCAATTTTGCCTTCTGCCCGCTGCGCCGCCTCGAGGCGGAAGTGCTCATCGATGCGATCAACCAAATCGCCGGGGCGCAGGAGGAATACTCAAGCATGATCCCGGAGCCGTTCACTTATATCCCCGAAGATCAGCGCTCGATCACCTTGCCGGATGGAAGCATCACCAGCTCGTTTCTGGAAATCTTCGGACGGCCGCCGCGCGATACCGGCGTGCTTTCCGAACGCGGCGATCGGACGACGACCTCCCAGCGGCTGCACCTGCTGAACTCAAACCAGATCCTCGGCAAGCTCAATAAGAGCGAAAACCTTCGCAACATCTTTAAGAACTCCGGCAAGGCGAATCTCGCCGTCACCAAGCTCTACTTGACGTTCCTCTCGCGCTACCCGACCGATGAGGAGCTGAAAACATTTCAAGATTATGCCCAGACTGACGAAGCTAAAGGGGGGGGGAAAGCCCTGCAGGACTTAACTTGGGCGCTGCTCAACTCCCCGGAATTTATTTTTCGCCATTAAACAATTATGAAAACACCCTTCTCCGGCGAGGTCACCCGGCGCTCATTGCTCCGCGGCGGCGCCCTCATGGCGGCCTTCATGTTGCTCAGCCGTCGCACCGGCCTCGCGGCTCCGGCGGTGCCCCCGAAAGCCAAAGCCGTGATCCAGATCTGGATGGCGGGCGGGCCGTGCCACCTCGACACGTTCGACCCCAAGCCGGAAGCAGGCAACGATTACTGCGGGCCGTTCAATAAGCCGATTGAGACGAATATCCCAGGGATCAGGATCTGCGAGCTCCTCCCCGAGCTCGCCAAAGTGGCCGACAAATACTCGATCATCCGAGGCATGACCCACGGTTCGAACGGGCATGAGACAGCTGCCTATATGCTCCAGACCGGACACGCAGAGGGCGATCGGCTCGTCTACCCTTCGATCGGCGCGGTGGTCTCGTTATTTAAGGGCTATGATGCAGGATACAAGGGGATCCTTCCTCCCTACATCGTGCTGACGGAGCCTCAGGGACGGTTTTCAGAGGCGGGGTTCCTCGGGCCGCGCTACAAGCCGTTTGCTACCGGAGGCGATCCTTCAAGGGTCCCGTTTTCTGTCCAGGGGATCGTGGCGGAAGGGATTTCTGAGAAGCGCCAGCTCGCCCGCCGCGACCTGCTCCACCACCTCGACTCGTTCGGCGCAACGATGAAAAGCGACCCCAAGCTGGCCGAGTTCGACCGCTGTGGAGATGCCGCCTACGATATGATCCTCGGCGATGGGGCAAAAATCTTCGATCTCACACAGGAAGGCGATCCCGTACGCGATTGGTATGGCCGGAACCGGTTCGGCCAATCGTGTCTGGCCGCCCGCCGGCTGGTCGAACGCGGCGCAAAATATGTCACGATCAACATCGGCGGCTGGGATACCCATAAGCTGCACTTCCAGGCGATGCGCCAGAAGCTGCCCGAGTTCGACAAGGGGGTGGCCGCTTTGCTCCAGGATCTTTCAGGCCGAGGCCTCCTCGACAGCACGATCGTTTGGGTTGGCGGCGAGTTTGGACGAACCCCCAAAGTCCAGTGG
>Ga0194063_10000986_pt1 | contig 19384 bp, 17 predicted proteins | sample SepL3720m_MetaG_FD_155459 | JGI IMG/M metagenome (GOLD analysis project Ga0194063, IMG submission 155459) | Anoxic zone freshwater microbial communities from boreal shield lake in IISD Experimental Lakes Area, Ontario, Canada - Sep2016-L373-20m | ecosystem: Environmental > Aquatic > Freshwater... | reverse complement strand
GGCCTCTCCCGCCGTTTCCTGCTGCAAGCCACCGCTGCCGGCATCGCCGGGGCAGCCATCGGCTCGCAGCTGCAGGCAGGGCAAGCAGCTCCCACTCCAGCTGCCACTGGTACGTCTGCCGCGGCTCGCAACTCGGCAGTGGATGTGGTGGTGATCGGAGCCGGAATCTCGGGCCTGATCGCGGCGCGGGAGCTGGAACGCCGGGGCTTGAGCACCACCACGCTGGAGGCCGCCCAGCGCATTGGCGGGCGCTGTCTGCGCCGCAAGACGATTCAGAACTGGTGGATTGATCTTGGTGGCCAGTGGATCGGCAAGACCCATCACCTGTTCAGCGACCTCGCCAAGGAGCTGAAGCTCAGCACCTTCGACAGCCACTTCGAGGGCGATTCGGTGCTGATGCTGAAGGGTCAGCGTCTGGTGCGACCGATGGAGGAGGATTGGGAGAGCTCCTACCTCAACCTTGATCCCCGCAAGCTCCCCATCTCCGAACACGATCAGAAGGAAGCTCTGAGGGTTCATCAGCAGTTCCTCAAGCTGGCCAGCACGGTCAACCCGGTGGAACCCTGGGCTACACCAGGCGCCCGCGAGCTGGATTCCGAGACGATCGAAAGCTGGATACGTCGTCAGACGGACTCCGAATTCGCCCAGTACATCTACAGGGATTACACCCGAGTCGGCGGCTCCGGTGGCTATGAGCCCAATGAGGCCTCGATCCTGCACCTGGCGCTCACCTACAAGGCGGCGCCCCAGGGCGAGTCGCCCGAATACAAGCTGCTGGACGGCGGCGCCGGCCAGATGCCGGCCCTGCTGCAAGAGCAGATCCGCGGCCAGATCCAGACGGCTGCTGCGGCTCGGCTGGTGAGCCGCGAGGGGGATGGATATCGCGTCTCTGCCGCCAACGGCAGCGAGCACCGCTGTCGATCCGTGGTCGTGGCTCTGCCGCCAGCGCTGCGCAGCCGCATTGTCTTTGAGCCCGGCCTGCCTCAGCGGGTCAATGGCTTCTGCCAGCGGGCACCCATGGGTTCGATGATCAAGGTGATGGCCATCTACGACTCGGCCTGGTGGCGCGATCAGGGCCTCAGCGGCTTTGCCCAGGGACAGCTCTCAGCCCTGGCCCTGACGGCGGATTCCTCGCCCCCATCGGGTCGTCCCGGCATCCTGGCCGGCTTCGTCGCCGCCGACAAGGCCCTGCAGATCGGACAGCTCAGTGCCGCAGAACGGCGCAGCATCATTCTTGACGATCTCGTCACCTACTTCGGCTCCCGTGCCGGCAAGCCCCGTGACTATTCCGAGTTCAACTGGGGCAATGACGCCTGGGTCACGGGCGGCTTCACCTCATTCATGACCCCCGGTGCCTGGACCAGCTTCGGGCCGGCATGGCGCGAGCCGGTGGGGCGGATCGTCTGGGCAGGCACGGAATCCTCGACTCGCTGGGCCGGCTATTACGAGGGGGCGATCCAGGCCGGCCTCGATGCAGCGGCAAGGGTGCGCAGCCTGTTGGCATGAGCCTGCGGGCTGCGGTGAACTGAGCCTTGGAATCAGCCCATGGGCTCGCTGCCCAGCCCAAAGCCCAGCCCAGGGCTATGGATGGATTCTTAAATAGATGACCCCTATTCTTTAAGTCAAGGTGGTGCTGGTGTTAGGCTTTTGCGAGCTTTTTTTTTGATTGATGAGCTTCCTTTCCCGTCGCTTGCTTCTCAAGGCTGCCGGTGTTGCCGCTGGGGTGATCGCTGTGCCGCGGCTGGCGGCGGGGGGAGCCAAGGCCGCCGATGCCATGGCGCCAGCCCTGCGCCAGAACCTGGATGCCTGCACACCACCAGGCGACCCGCTGAAGGCATTGCTTGAGCGCAACCAGCGCTTCAGCAAGGTCTGGCAGAGCCTGGCAGCTGGCTCCACGCCGCAACAACGCATGGCCCTCAAGCTCAAAATGCTCGAGGATGGTTGTCAGATCGATCGAATGGCCCTTGCAGAGGGCCAACGGCCCTGGGCGGCGCTGATCAGCTGCGCCGATGCCCGCGTGGCGCCCGAGTGGATCTTCTCCGCCGGATCGGGTGAATTGTTCCAGGTGCGGGTGGCGGGCAACAGCGCTTTCGACGACGGCATCGCCTCGCTCGAATACGCCGTGGCCGTGCTCGAAGTGCCTCTGATCCTGGTGCTGGGCCACAGCGGCTGCGGCGCCGTCAAGGCCGCCATGGGCTCCGCACCGCTCACCCCCCTGCTGGAGGATCTGGTCAAGCCGATCCGTGCCTCCCTGCGCAGCGGCGATGACCTCACCCAGGCGATTGAAGGCAATGCCCGCTACGGCGCCAGCCAGCTGACCCAACGCAGCGCGGTGCTGCGCGACGCCGAAGCCAGTGGCAAGTTGACGATTAAAAGTGCCTTCTTTGATATCAAGAGCGGCGTCGTCAAGATCCTTGCTTGATCACAACCAGAGACAAAGAGTTCTGACATCAACGACAACACCTGAACCCTGCGGTCCGTCGCAACACTGAACAGCCATCTGGCGATTCACCGTCAAGCTACCGAAGCCATGCTCTCGCTCCGCACCACCCAGCTGAGGGGCTCCCAGCTGTGCCATCCCGACCATGATGAAACGACTCTGACCTCCCGAAGGTCACGGGCCGGAGCCTGCAGGCCCGCCGAGCTGTGAGAGACGACGATTGGCATCAATCGTCGACGCAAGGACATCAAGCAAGTTTCGGATTGAATAACAGGAGCGACTGCCACATGCGGCAGAGGCCGTAGAAAGACCTATAGCATCCGTGCTAAACTAAAAAAAATTTGGCTTCTATGGCTCGCAAAATCCTGTACGTCACGACCAATGCCGACAGCGGCGCTGGGACTCTGCGTGCGGCCCTCGAGCAAACCCAGCGCACACCGGGCGCTTATGACATTGTTTTCAGCGGCAGTTCACGAGGCACAAACGACCTAGGGACAGGTTTTTTTACGATCCAGTTAGAATCTGCACTTCCCAACCTCTATCGAGGTGATATCCGGATCAACACAGATACACCACGCTCGGTCACGATCCTCCCAGCTGCCGCCGGTGGCGGCGGCAACGCGGGGTCGCAGCCGCTGACAAATGGAGAAGATGGCGCTGTCAGCCCTAGCCTGCTTACGGTTGGAGACATCCGGTATCTCTATGGCGGTGGAATTAACTACAATCCAAATCTTAATGTTGAAATTAATGGAGTAAATTTTGTTCGCAATCGCGCCCAAGGTGGCAATGGTGAGCGTGGTGCCGGTGGGGGCCTGGGTGCTGGCGGCGCCATTACTTTTCTGTATGGATCGCTAAAAATTACCAATTCAGTCTTTCAAGACCTGAATGCCAGCGCCGGCGCCGGCGGCACTTTTGCACGCGGAGGCAATGGCGCCCAGATGCAGGGCGTTGCCGTAAAACAAAATAATACTAATGGCCAAGACGGGGGCAGAGGCGGCAGATCGTCAATTCCCAACACCAGAGATGATTCTGGAGTGATGACCTATGCACCGACTTTCCAAGTTGATGGGGGACTAGGGGGTAAAGCAGGAGCCGAACGCGGCGGCGAACCTAATCTTAACGGCACGAATGGAACCCGCGCTTACCCATACGCTGCCCCTTTCGGCTATGGAGGAGGAGGAGGCGGTGGCGGTGGCGGAAGAGGACGTTTTACATACTTCTTTACCACTCAATACGGAAATCCTGGAGAAGGCGGGAGTGGAGGGCTTGCTGGTGACTACGCTGGAGCCGGTGGCAAGGGTGGTCGAGGTGGCGACCCTGATCCAGGGGCCGGCGTTAATGGCGGGGAGGGGTTTGCCGTTGGCGGGGCAATTGCGACCGATCCATATAGGGCAGGGCTTCAACCGCGACCCCAGCGGCTCATCCTGGAAAATGTCGACTTTTACAACGTCAGCTCTACTGCGCAGGATCCGAGAAAAAAAATTAATGGCAGCATTATTACTGGACCCTATACTTATAGGCCCCTCAATGCCATCTATAATAATGGCGTAGAGGTCAGAAATGTATATTTTGGTAGTGGGCCTGACGATAGGAAATCTCTAAACCCAGCGGCTCGAAACGGGGCCTTTTTTTCAGGTAGTTACAGTGCAGCTGCGCCATCGGTTGCAAATCTTCTTCCCTTTCAGGATGGCAACTCCGCTCCGCGCATTGACTCTGTAGCCTTTACCCGCGATATTGAGCTGCAGGGTAGGTCTGAATTTTCTGATAACTTTGTGATCCGCTATGAAACCGGTAGCACTTCCCTTGGTATCACCTCAGATCTAACTGATCCCAACAACCCATTCAATAAAATCTGGAGCCAGCTCGTCCCTGACAAAGAGGAGTCAATTCTTGAGGAATACTATTCAGCGGTCAACTCCAAATACTGGGAGACAATTTTTACAACGAAGAGGCTCGAAGAACTTGCTTGGGATTTAGGCAAGAAGGCTTTGGGCTCAGTATTCAAAGCAGGTTTAGGAGATTTTGCAGGAGAATTGCTGGGTGATGCCGTTACTGGTGTTATCAAAGATTCTATTACATATTTCAACAGCCTAGGTGATCGCGCCAATCAGCGTGATGCGGATCTGGATGCCAATGCGGCCAAGCAGAACGAATTGCAACAATACCTCGCCAAGGCCAGTGGATCAGCCCAGATTGGCAAAGTTGATGTTTCGCTCGGAAGAACCAGCGTCAACATCCAAGATTTTGAACTCGGAAGAGATTCTCTGCTGATTCCGAATGCAGAAAATCGACCGCTCGCATTCCGCCTATTGACAAAAGAGCCTGGACGCCCGATCACAATCGGCATCCGGTATGTCACAGGTTCGAACAAAGATCTTGACTTTTTGACTTTTGAGCTTGACGAAGAAAGTAATCGCATACTTAATAATAGCGGCAGGGATATCATTGCTTACGTCAACAGCATGCTGCGTTTGTCCGAGGACAAGAAAAGCAGTGTGCTAGGACCCAGTTTGAATAAGCCTGTTATTACCAGCGACCTTTCTTATGTTGGTGGGCCAGCATCGACAACAGTCGCTGTTAAGCGAGAATTGACCTTGGATCAGCTACAAAGTATCGAGACATCCATTGGTGACGATGCCGTTTATGGATCAGATGGTAATGAGTTAATTATCACGGGTCCAGGCAACGACATGATCTACCCGCTCTTTGGAACAGATCGTGTAAATGCTGGCACTGGCACAGATCTTGTTTCCTACGTTGTAGGCCGTCAAGCGCTCAAGTTTCAAAGCTCCAGTACTGGGTCGATCAATGTCTCTACTCCTGCAGGCCTTGGTAAGGCTGTAACTTCAGAGCTGATCAGGATCGAAGGTCTGCATGCTTTTGGCAACAGCGAATTCGACCTCTCTACTATTTCTCGCCCGGAGAATGATCTTTTCGGCGTGATCACTGGCAGTGGCAGCAAGATCACGGGCAGCGCCTACAATGACGTCATGGAAATCTCTTATTTTGCCGATTACAATGAAAGCGTTGATGCTGCATATCAGGCAACCTCGTTTATTGATGGTGGGCTTGGCTTTAATTCCCTTCGCTTGAATTTCGAAGAAGCTGGAGACCCTTTGGCCTTATCTTATAGTGACAATGGCAGAACGCTGCTGGTTACTTCTAAGCCCTTGGATGGAAGCAAGCAAGTCAATCTTGTTGATGCCAGAAATATTGATCTTTTCGACGTCGAATTGGGCGACAATGCCCAGGCTTTAGATCTTAGTAAGGCTGGTTTCGTTAATGGTGATGGCCCGACATTCCGAATCCATGCCGGTGCTGCGGCTGATAGTATTATTGGTGATAGCGACAACAATCAACTTTACGGTGATGAAGGGAACGATACTCTCGATGGCGGCGCTGGTGATGACAAGCTTATTGGGGGCCTAGGCGATGATTACCTTCTAGGAGGTGATGGTCGTGATTATCTGGTGGCTGACGAAGGATTCGATAGGCTCACCGGCGGGCTTGGCGCTGATCGTTTTCAAATTCAGGGCGGCACCCAAGCTACAATCTCCGATTTTACGGTTTCAGAAGGTGACCAAGTTATTTTTGATCTGATTTCCAATGTTAACTTTGCCGAGGCCAGCGGTGGCAAAAAACTAAGAAAAGTCATCAAGGCCGGCACAGCTAACTTAATTTATAACCCCAAGAGCCACGTCGCTCTTTGGAAGGGCGACGACCAGACGACCTTCCAAACACTTAATTTTGACTCTTCGGTATCCTCGGCCGATCTGAAGCAAAGCGTTTTTGGTTGGCAAGACGGCTTGGATGACCCTCTCATCGTAATGCCAGTGGTAAATCCATAATTGATTAACGTTTAAATCTCATGCTCTTCTTGGCATCGTTGGCTGCTACTTTGCGTGCTCATGATCCAGCCCGCTGCTGCACATAGCATGTGTCCATACAGAGCATCCGCTATGGATGGCGCGCTGTGAACCCTGGCAAGGTGGAGTAAAACTGGCAGCGCGGCGCGCCCTGCAGAGCCCCCTCTCACGGCGGGGCTGATTCCATCCTCAGCATGGGTTCTTTACGTTGCTGCGGTCATCGGCTGCGAGCGCACCCAGGTCGAGACCCGTTCAGCAACACAGCCGCTGACTTCCGATCGGTGTCTGGTGTGTTCCATCGCAGCACCGGAATTGGGCAGGTAAGCGAACCAGCATGTAGCTGATCCTGTTCACATATATCCAGTACATCTCGCTGAATGAGACAACTCACGACCTTGATCCATGGCACCGGAACCCACAATCGGGTCGTGGAATAGATGACCTAGGCGATCGCTGAGCGGCTGCGTATTGGATTCGGCTCTATCCGCATTGCGGCTCCAACCGTTTATTTCGGATACCTGGAGGATCGCTATCGATATGGTCTGCATGCAACTTGCTAGTTCGGCCGTAAACCACTGAGTTGGCAGCGATTTTTAACAATACGGACCCAATTAGCTGGCTAAGCGTAGGCCCTGGATGTCGTAGTACCCCGCAGGTAGGGCCAAGCCTTGCCGCCGTGCATCCTGCTCAACGGCATGCCGGAATCCGGGCAGACCTTGCTGCCAGCGCATCAGCTTGTGCTGGCGGGCCATGGTTAAGCGCTCCACCCCCACGCCGAAAACTTGCTGAGGCGCAAGAATGCCGATCTCGGCGATCTCCAGCTCGCTGCCATCCGTCAAAATGTATTCGATGGATACCGTGTCAAAGGAAGGCGAGCGGGGATGCTCCTTGGGCTCGAAATAGCCCGAACCCTCACCTTTGCGGCGGGCTTCCTGCCAGTCAACCAAACGAATCTGCGATTCTTTCACGCCATAACGGGCCAATACAGGAAACAACGGCCTGGCTTTCTCCGTGCCGCTCAACCGCAGCCTTTTGCGATCGAGCCCCACCACATTGACCAGATAATCAAGGATCAGAGCAAGGGAAGCGCCATTTTCGGCTTGATAATTGTGGCCACTGATCATGTGGAAAAGGGGCAGGACTCCGGGCCTAGAGCTGTGGCTCACATCACCGATGCGGGATGCCGGCTGAATCACGTAGTGGTGCGGCTTCAGGATGGTCGCATCCTCGTCGTACTGGAGGCCGCCATTGAAGGGGTGCCCTGTCACCAGGGGCGAGGCCAGATCAGATTGGTAGCCACGCTTGTCGAGATAACGGACCAATTCAGCCGCCGTCCTGCGCGTCTCCGCGTCCACAGCAGCCAGCGGCAGCGGCGGTGCTTCGGCTCGCGCACGACCAGCCAGGCCAGCGGAGAAGCCACCCAGTCCGAGGTAGCCAGCCAGAGTAATGAATGTTCGGCGCAGCATCACTGGAATTGCATCGTTATTGAGTTAAGACTTGCCCCGTGATGACAGCCTCCAACCGTTGCATTTCGTGATTCAGCCACCCTTTTGATGGCGGAAGTTGGCAGAGTCACGACCCCGACTGTCCTGCTCAGGCATCGCGAATCCAGCTTTAAGAAACGCAGCCGGCCCTTGGCAGCACCGGAGCTGGAACATCTCCAGCCCCGGTGCCGCACGATGTCGCCGCACCATGTCGCCTCTGCTGCCGCTTCAGCGGCTGGTGAGCTGCTCGCCATGGACGATCAAAGCCCCTGTGTCGCCCGCCCTCGGTTACCAGGCCACTGGATGGTGTGGGCGTGAGCCTGGAAGGCGTCGTCGGCGAGCTGGCTGACGTCCACGTCGGGAGGCTCGCTCCACTCGGCCCAGGTGAAGCGGTGGGCCTGTCAGCTGAGGCTGCGCTGGCTGGGCTCGTGGCGCTCGGCCAGCTATCCGGCATCTTGACGACGACCTGCGGGTCGGGTGGGGCCTGAGTCGGTCGGACAAAGGTCCCAACAAAAAACCGCCTTCAGGGAAAGCGGTTCAACGATTGGGGTTCAAGGCTGGAACTGAATCGGAGCGACAGGATTTGAACCTGCGACCCCCACTACCCCAAAGTGGTGCGCTACCAAGCTGCGCTACGCCCCGGCCCGTTGAAGCTATCACAGTGACCTTGGCCCTTCAGGCCAGCCGTTTGAGTCGTTTCAACAGTTGGGCCGTCAGCTGCCTGCGGTTGAGGCGGGCGTAGCCAGGCAGGCGCTGCTGGCGGCCCAGCAGCCGCAGCTGGGCCGTGTCCATCGAGGCCAGCCTCAGCTCCGGCAGGCGCCGCCAGGCCCCCGAAGGCGCCGGCAGATCCGATCCTTCCCTCCCGTCGCGGAAGCCGAACAGAGCGCCGCCAGCCATCCACTCGGGCACGAGCACGAACAACACCGCCAGCAGGCCATAGAGCTCCACCAGACCACGGGGCAGGGGATGGAGCTGGCGAGGTCGGTGCCTTTCCAGGGGCAGATCCCGATGCTCTGGCGGTTCCGAGGGGGGCAGAGCGTTGGGCATCAGATCGTGGCAGCGCCTTGATGGAGCCGGGTAGGTCCTTGCCGCCATTGAAGCGGCTGATCCTGGGCTGGATGCAGCTTCACCGACCAGAACACCAGGGCGAAAACCAGAGCCACCGTGGCGATCAGGGCGACGATCACAATGCGATCGGAGAGGGGGGTCATGCTTCTTCGGTCCGCAGGCAGATGAGGCGCTGCGGCAGTTGCTCCAGGGTCAGTTCATCGCCGCGCAGCATCACTTTCATCGAGCCATTGCGATAGGTGAGTGCGGGATTGTCGCTGGATTCGCGAAACAGGATGGAGCTGGATCGGCCGCTGATCAGCGAGGCCTGAGACTCATTGCGTTCGAGCACCAGGCTGCCGTGATCCGGGCAGATGTACCGCTCCTTGAGGTCGTAGTTCTCCCACCACGGCGATTGCATCGCCTCGACCGGGCTGAGCAAAGGCCCCAGCAGGATCAATGTCAGCAGAGCCAGGCGCTTCGGTGGCAGGGGCATGGGGATCAGCGCTCTCGGGGCTCAGGGCAGCACGATCGGGCTGTTGTCGCCCCGCAGCACGCAGTGGGGCACGGACCAGTCGTAGGCGCTCCAGACCGACGCCGGCAAGCGGTAGTTGGCCCCTGGGAAGTCATCGAGGCGCAGGCCACTGGGCTGGGCGGAACAGTAGGGCCGGCTGCCCGGTTTGGCCAGATACTGCTGATGGTGGCCCTCGGCATAAAACAGGGGGCGTCCGCTGGCGATTTCCGTGCTGATGGCTGCGAAGCCCTTGGCGGCCAGCACGGTGCCGTAGCTGAGCCGGCTGGCCTCGGCCAGCTTCAACAGGCTGGGGTCATCGACGAAGATCGCCGAGCGGTACTGGCTGCCGCGATCGTTGCCCTGGCGGTCCCCCTGAGTGGGGTCGTGGCATTCCCAGAACAGCTTCAGCAGATCGCTGAAATCCAGCTTTGCGCTGTCCCACACCACGCGCACCACTTCGGCGTGGCCGGTGCGGCCGCTGCAGACCTGGTCGTAGCTGGGATCCTGGATCGAGCCGCCGGCATAGCCCACGGCCGTGGTCACCACGCCCGGCAGCCGCCAGAAGCCCTTCTCCGCCCCCCAGAAACAGCCGCAGCCAAACAGGGCTTCCTGTTGTCCTGCTGCCGGCGCGGCGGTGATCTCGCTGCCGAGCACCGCATGGCGGATGCCCTGGAGCTGCTGGCCGATCGACCCGGCCGGGCTGGCGGTGTTGCTGGTGTTGAACAGGCCGAACAAGGCTGTGACGGCGATTTGAGCCCGAGCCTAAGCAGTCCGCTGCTGGTCCGTGTCCGGCACCAGGGCGATGTGGTTCAGCAGCGTGGTGGTGAAGGCGAACAGCAGAAACGGCAACGAGAGCACCAGGATCAGGCCGACTCCCACCAGCGCGAAGATCGGCTTGCTGGCTCCCATCAAGGCCAGGCCGGAGGCCAGGCTGGCGAAGATCACCCCCATCCAGATCATGATCTGCCCATAGATATCGCCAAAACTGAGCGTGCAGCGGAGCTTGTAGGCCTTGCTCGGATCCATGGAGGACAGCCGGTCGAACGGTGGACTTCACGTAAGCTCCCCCGGCCGCCACAACGGTGTGATGCTCAACAACTGTTCAGATCAGCTGCTGGGCGCAGCTGGCTTCAACCCAGCTGGCTTCAACCCTGCTGGAGGCATCTCCGTTGACCTCAACTCAGCCGGTTTGGGTTCAGCCTTCTTCAGCTCAGCGCCCATCGGTTGAGATCCGTTCCGCTCCGAGCTCTGACCGTCAGAGGTCTGCCATTTGGAGATGCACCTCATTGTGAGGTTTGCTGCTCAGTGGGTCTGCCCTGGCCGAGGTCTCAGGCCGCCTGCAGCCGTTCACTGGCCTGTTCCCGTTCCCACAGGCGGCGATAGAGGCCCGGTTCGTGGACCAGTTGCAGGTGATGTCCCTGTTGCACCAGCCGGCCGTCATCGAGCACCAGGATGCGATCGCAGGCAGCGGCAGCTGAGAGCTGGTGGCTGATCATCAGCACCGTCCGCTGGCGTTGCTGGCGGATCGAGCGCAGGATCTCGGCCGCCGTGGTGTTGTCGACGCTGGCCAGGGCATCGTCGAGCACCAACAGCGGCGCCTCCAGCAGCAGGGCCCGACCGAGGGCCGTGCGCTGGCGCTGGCCGCCGCTGAGGGTGATGCCGCGCTCGCCCACGAGGGTGTCGTAGCCATCGGGGAAGCCCTTGATGTCCCCCTCCAGCCGCGCCTGGCGGGCCGCCAGTTCCACCTGTTCCATGGCCGCATCCGGATCGCCATAGCGGAGGTTGTCGGCCAGGCTGGCGGTGAACAGGAAGCCCTCCTGGGGCACCAGGGCCACCTCGCGGCGCAGATCGGCCAGGGCCAGATCCCGCACATCGACGCCATCGAGGAACAGCGTTCCGGCGGGTACCTCCACCATCCGGCCCAGGGCGCGGGCCAGGGTGGTCTTGCCGCAGCCCACCGGCCCCACCACCGCCACCAGTTCGCCGGGCTGGATCTTGAAATCCAGCTCCACCAGGGCGTCCCGGCTGGCCCCGGAGTACCGCACCGTGAGGCCGTGGGCCTCGATGGCGCCGCGGGCCGGCTGGGCCGGTGGCCTCGGTTGGCTGGGCGAGACGATTTCGGGACGACGGCTCAGCAGGGCCTCGACCCGCTCCAGGCTCACCTGGCCGGTCTGAAAGGTGTTGAGCGTGAAGCCCAGCAGGGCCGTGGGGAAGACCAGACGCTCCACGAACAGGATCAGGGCCACCAGACCGCCGATCGTCAGGCGGCCGTTCTCGATCTGGCCACTGCCGAAGGCGATCAGCAGCAACAGGCTCAACGAGGAGATCCCCTCCAGCAGGGGGAACAGGGTGCTGCGGGTGCGGCCTAGGGCCAGGGCTGCATCGCGGAAGCTGCGGTTGCGCACCTCGAAGGCCTCCAGCTCGGTGCGCTCCTGGCCGTAGATCTTGATGGGGCCGATACCGGACAGATCCTCCTGGATCAGATCGCTGAGATCGGCGAGCGCCTCCTGCTGGCGCCGTTGCTGGCGCATCATGCGGCCGCCGAACAGCCTCACCACCAGCAGCATCAGCGGATAGAGCCCCAGGGCCGCCAGGCTCAGCCAGGGATCGATCGCCAGCATCGCCGGCAGGGTGAGGGCATAGGCCAGGCCGGTGTTGGTGAGGCTGAGCACAGCGAAGCCGAGCAGGCGCCGGATGTTCTCGACATCGCTGGTGGCGCGGCTGATCACCTCGCCGCTGCCGGTGGTCTGCACCCAGCCCGGTTCCTGGGTGAGCACGTGATCAAAGATCTGTTGCTTGAGAGAGGCCTCCACCTGGCGCCCCACTCCGAACACCAGCATCCGGGACCACAGCCGCACCAGGCCCATGGCGGTGGCCATCAGCAGGATCAGCGCCGACTGGCGCAGCACCGTGTTCAGGCTGAAGCCCTCGTGCAGGTCGTTGACGATGTTGCGGACCTGCAAGGGGATGCCGACGCCGAGCAGATTCACCACCAGCAGGGCCACCGCTCCCAGGGCCAGGGTGCGTCGATAGGGACGCAGGTATTTGACGATCAGGCCGAGCCTCATGGCGCTCATGCTGGTCATCCGGCCGTTGAATAGGCCCAACCTAAGCAGCGGCCATGGCTTGTTTCGAGCCTGGCCGGCGCTGACACCTGGCCCCGGATTCCGCTTTCACACCGTCCTTTCCCCCTGGATCCCCTTGCCATGGATGAACAGAGCCACCCCCTCCACGCCATCGATCGCAACAGCGTCGACCGGCTGCTGGCTGCCGATCCCCCGCTCGATGAGCACCTGGTGGATGCGGCGCGGCTGCTGATGCGCTACGAGGGTTTTCCCGGTGCCGATGATCTGCGCGAAGATCTCGACAAGGTGCTGCGGCTCTGGGGTCTGGATCGCGATGGCCTGCATCAGCGCACCCGGGCGATCTGGGCCGCCGGCTTCCGGCCCGGTCCGGCCCCGGTGGCCGAGGCCGTGGGTTCTGGATTTGACACCGCCGCCGCCGACTCCCCCTGAAGCCGAGGCAGGCGCCCCTTCCGATGCTGCTGGTCCGTCGCCCTGGAATCCCAGCGCTGAGCCTTCACTTGGCGGCCAGGCCCGGCGATCTGATGCTGCACAACCAGGCGCTGCCTTGATCAGGCGTCGGTGGCAGAGCGGAGCCGAACTGGATCTGATCCCGCTGGTCTCAGTCGCCAGATCGGCCCGGTTCGGGTGATAGTGGACCTGTCCCCATCACCCAGCCCGCGTGCACTGCACCCGGGCTTTTTTTTTGCGATAGCGCTCCCGCACCGCCAGCGACCTGCCGTCGCAAGCCAAGACAAACGCGGATCACTCGCTGGTGCTGAGGACATAGCGTCACCTGAGCCAGTGCTGCTGCCATGGGTGCCGCCAACTCCTTCCCCCGGTTGCTGGAGCAGCTGATCGAGGGCCGTGATCTGAATAGTCAGCAAGCTGACCAGCTGATGCGGGGCTGGATCGGCGGGCAGATCGAGCCGGTGCTCACCGGTGCCCTGCTGGCGGCCCTGCGTGGCAAGGGACTGAATGGCGAGGAGCTTGCCGCCATGGCCCTGGTGTTGCGGCAGCATTGCCCCCTGCCGGCCCCAAGGCCCGCCCTGCATCTGGTCGACACCTGCGGTACGGGTGGCGCCGGCGTCGACAGTTTCAACATCTCCACCGCCGTGGCTTTCACCGCTGCCGCCTGTGGAGCCCACGTCGCCAAGCACGGCAATCGCAGCGCCAGTGGTCGCGTCGGCTCCGCCGATGTGCTCGAAGCGCTCGGCCTCGATCTCCAGGCCCCCGCCGAACAGGTGATCGCCGCCCTGCCGCTGGCGGGGGTCACGTTCCTGTTCGCACCGGGCTGGCATCCGGCCCTGATCAGCCTGGTGCCCCTGCGTCGCGCCCTGGGGGTGCGCACCGTGTTCAACCTGCTGGGTCCCCTGGTCAACCCGCTGCAGCCCGATTGCCAGGTGCTGGGGGTGGCCCGCGCCGATCTGCTCGATCCGATGGCCGATGCCCTGCGGCGCCTGGGGCAGGGCCGCGCCATCGTCGTCCACGGCCATGGCGGCCTCGATGAGGCCACCCTTTCCGGTCCGAGCGAGCTGCGCCTGCTGGAGGGTGGTGACGTGCGCAAGGAATGGCTCGATCCGCTCGCCCTCGGCCTGGAGCCGGCCCCGATGGCGGCGATCAGCGGCGGCGATCTCGAGCAGAACCGGCGCCTGCTCGAAGCGGTGCTGCAGGGCGAGGGTGAGCGGCCCCACCGAGATGTGGTAGCCCTCAACACCGCCCTGGTGCTCTGGAGTTGCGGCCTGGCCAGCTCCGTGGCCGAGGCCCTGCCCCAGGCCCTCGACTGCCTGCAGCGCGGCCTTCCGTGGCAGCGGCTGGAGGCGCTGCGCACCGCCCTGGCCTCCCCTGCTGCGGGATGATCGCCCCAGTCGAGCGCCCGGCCTTGTCCCAGCCTTCCGTTGCCGTCGTACCCCAGCCGGGCAGAACGGATCAGTTCAACAGTACGGATCAGTTCAACGGAACAGATCAGTTCAACAGAACGGTGCAGCCCGGCACAACGGAGCCCTCAGCCGCCAGGCCAGCCATGCCGGCGGTGCTGTTGCTGGCCGATGGCACCCTGTTGCGCGGTCTGGCCTTCGGCGCCAGGGGCACGGTGGTCGGTGAAGTCGTCTTCAACACCGGCATGAGCGGCTATCAGGAGGTGATGACGGATCCCAGCTATGCCGGTCAGCTCGTCACCTTCACCTATCCGGAACTGGGCAACACCGGCGTCAACGGCCAGGATCTCGAGGCCAGCCATCCCCATGTGCGCGGCGTCATCGCCAGGGAGTTGTCGCCCATGGCCAGCAGCTGGCGGGCCGAGGAGGCGCTCGAGCCCTGGCTGCAGCGCCACGGGGTGGTGGGCATCCGCGGCGTGGACACCCGCGCCCTGGTGCGGCATCTGCGCGAAGGCGGTGCCATCAACGGCATCATCAGCAGCGAGGGCCTCGCCCCCACCGAGCTGCTGCGGCAGCTGCGCTCGGCCCCGTCGATGGCGGGCCTGAACCTGGCGGCCGGCGTCAGCACCGAGCAGTCCTACCGCTGGTCCAGCCTCTGTGGCGCCGACTTCGACACCCGCCTGCAGCCCCAGCCGGCCACGCCCTACCGGGTGGTGGCCATCGACTTCGGCATCAAGCGGGCCATCCTCGAGCGCCTGGTCGCCCATGGCTGCGAGGTCACCGTGCTGCCGGCCGATGCCAGCGTGGAGCAGGTGCTGGCCCATGGCCCTGAAGGGGTGTTTCTCTCCAATGGCCCCGGCGATCCAGCGGCTGTGGCCAGCGGCATCGCCCTGGCCCGGGATCTGTTGCAACACCGCGATCTGCCCCTGTTCGGCATCTGCCTGGGCCATCAGATTCTCGGCCTGGCCCTGGGGGGAAGCACCTTCAAGCTCGGCTACGGCCATCGCGGACTCAACCATCCCTGCGGCTCGCCGGGGAACGTGGAGATCACCAGTCAGAACCACGGCTTCGCCCTCGACGGCGCCTCCTTGCCCAGCGAGCGGGTGAGGATTACCCACCTCAACCTCAATGACCGCACCGTGGCGGCCATGGAGATGGCGGATCAGCCCGTCTTCGGGGTGCAGTACCACCCGGAGGCCAGCCCCGGTCCCCATGACGGCGACCATCACTTTCAGCGTTTCACCGAGCTGATGGCCCGTCGGCGCTGAGGGCACCGGTTCGCTTGTCAGGATTCAGGGATGGGCTGTTGCGGTTCAGGCAATGCCTCGGACCCGGTTGCGTTTGAGACATTCCACCGGGTCGTCACTACAGTTCAGGCCACAACGTTCCACGGGGGCTGAGCCATCTCTGACCTTCAGCGATTGACCGTCTCGCTTCGAGGGGGCTGCCAACGCCAGGCGCGATGCCTGGTGTTCAGCTTCACAGGACAGCTGGATGCCTATTCCGACAAGAATTTCAATGAGTTCATCGCCAGCCATCAAGGCGATGGCAAGCTCGCGCTGGTGATCGATCTCAGCCGCATCGACTTCATCGATTCCTCCGGGCTGGGTGCTCTGGTGCAGCTGGCGAAGCAGTGCAACGAGGCCGGAACCCAGTTCCTGGTGGTCGGCAATGCCCGGGTGGTGCAAACCGTGAAACTGGTGCGGCTGGAAGAATTCCTTCATCTTCAACCTGATCTCGACACAGCCCTTGGCCGCCTCACCGCGGCCTGAGCCCTCGGCCTCTCGCGGGCTGGCGGCCATCGAGCCGCCGTCTCCCGGCATAGAACTCGGCGCTCTGCAGCTGGCCTGGCTGGGCGATGCGGTCTGGGATCTCCACCAGCGTCTGCGCCACTGTTCCAGCCCAGGACGCAGTGCTGATCTGCATCGGGCGGTGGTCGACGAGGTCAAGGCTGAGGCCCAGGCACGGGCCCTGCAGCGCCTCCAGGGGCTGCTGCGAACCGAGGAGCTGGAGCAGGTGCGGCGGGGGCGCAATCGGGCCGGCCGCGGACCCCGAAGAGGGAATCCCGCCACCTATGGGCAGGCCACGGGATTTGAGACGATGCTGGGATGGCTCTTTCTTCGCAATCCGGGACGGCTGGCCGAGCTGCTGGATCAGCTGGAGGAAATCCCACCCACCCTGTGTCCATCCGCCCATGAGTCCCCGTCCTGATCGCCGCCCTGACTCCCGTCCGGATCGGGCCCCCCGACGTCCGGCTGGAGCCTCCGGCAGCCGTACCGGCGGGCGGCCTGCCGGCTCTTCCTTCCGGCCTGGCGGCACCAGTAGGCCGCGCTGGGGCCGTCCGGAGGACAGCCGCAGCGAGACCCCTGGCGATCGCCCCCGCTATGGCCGCGAAGGCGGCAGTCGCTTCAGTGCTGATCGCTCCGCTCCCGATCGTTTCAGCGGTGAGCGCCCCAGTCCCGATCGCGACCGCCCCACCGGCGAGTGGACGCCCCGCGAGCGTCGCGGTGGTGAATCCTCCGGCCCACCGGCCCGTTTTGAGCGTTCCGGCGCTCGCCCTTCCCTGCCGCGCCGCCCAGAGGAAGGCCGCTCTGAGGGACGCCCCTCGGACCGGCGCCCGGCGGATCGCCGCCCCACCGATCGCCGCCCCCTGGATCGGCGCCCCAGCGAGTCCCGCTTCAGCGGCGAGTCGCGCTCCAGTGATCGTTCCCCCAGCGATCGTTCGCCGACGGATCGGCGCCCCACCGATCGGCGCCCAACCGACCGTCGCCCCAGCGAACGTCGATTCGCTGAGGCCGGCCCCCCTGATCGCGATCGTCGTCCCCGTCCAGGGGTCGGTCGCCCTCCGAGTGGCCGGCCGGCGCTGTTCCGCTCCGCCGGTCGCAGCGAGGCCCGGACCGACTTCGGCGCCCCGCCCCGCCGGTTCGAGCGCGATCAGCCCCGCGTCGACCCCGGCATCGTCTCGGAGTCAGACACTTTTGCCAACGCCGCCCCCAACGATCTGATCTGGGGGCGCCATTCCGCCCAGGCCACCCTCGAGAGCGGCCGGCCGATCCATCGCATCTGGTGCACACCGGAGATGCGCTTCAGCCCCAAATTCCTGCAGTTGCTGCGCGACGCCAAGGCCTCCGGCGTGCTGGTGGAGGAGGTCACCTGGGCCCGGCTCGGCCAGATCAGTGGTGGTGCCGTGCACCAGGGGATCGTGCTGCAGCCGGCGGCCGCCGAAACCCTCGACCTGGCCACCCTGATCGACGGCTGCCGCGAGCTGGGGGAATCGCCCTTGTTGCTGGCGGTCGATGGTCTCACCGATCCCCAGAACCTCGGCGCGATCGTGCGCAGCGCCGAAGCCCTCGGCGCCCATGGCATGGTTCTTCCCCAGCGCCGCAATGCCGGTCTCACCGGATCGGTAGCCAAGGTGGCGGCCGGGGCGCTGGAGCATCTGCCCGTGGCCCGGGTGGTCAATCTCAACCGCTCGCTTGAAACCCTCAAGCAGGAGGGCTACCGGGTGATCGGCCTGGCGGGCGATGGCAACGTCAGCCTCGAGGAGGTGGATCTCGATGGCCCCCTGGTGATCGTCACCGGTTCAGAAGGGGATGGGCTGGCGATGCTGACCCGCCGCAACTGCGATCAGCTGGTGCGCATCCCCCTGCGGGGCGCCACTCCCAGCCTCAATGCTGCGGTGGCCACCGCCCTGCTGCTCTACGAGATCGCCCGGCGCGGCTGGATGCGGGGACTGCGCGGCAGCAGCCCGGCGCCGCGGCTGTTGCGGCCGTCCCTGCCGGCCCCAGCGATGCAGGAGTCGCCTGCGGCGACAGATGAGCTGCTGACGGCGGAGCTGGCGCCAATCGAGCTGTCGAGCTCCGAGGGCGCGTTTGCTCCGCCGTCTGATCGACGCGCGGACAGCACCAGCAGCGCCGCCGATCGGAACCTGGAGGGTGCTCCGGAGACTGAAGTGATCGACGCTGCAGCGCCGCAGGCGGCAGTACCGCAGGCGGCCATATCGCAGATGGATGGGCCACAGGCAGCAGCCATGCCACAGGCTGTAGCTGTGCCGCAGGCGCTTGAGCCTGCCTCTGAGCCCCTGGAGCAGACCCAGATGGAAGCCGATGGCGAAATCCTGCCCACCTCAGGGCTCACGTCGCCCTTGGCTCCGGTCGCCACCGAGCCGCTCGAAGCCGAGCCCACGGCGGCTGATGGGACTTTGGCTGAGCAGGAACCGTCCTTCCAGGGGGATATCGAGCTCTGAGGGCTGATCGATCGCCCCACCCAGCCTCGCCCCAGGCCTGACGTCTGAGCTGTGACGGCTGGGTCTGGACAGCGGCTGCAGCTGTCCGGAGGCTGGCTGTCGTCAGGCTTTCCCCCGGCTGCCTGGGATCCGGCCGCTGCCTCGCGGCAGCGAACCTGGCCCAATGCCTCGCGGCAGCGGGGCAGGTTCGCTGCGTGGCATGTTGCTGTTGGCATCGTTTTTTCTGGCTCTCCGGGCTGCTTTTCGATTCCCCAGACGACGCCAGAAGCGCAACGCAGGGTTGGGGAAACCCCCAGGTCAGGCTTTGAGCCTGGCTGGTCCGGCAGCTGCGATCTGCTGCAACGGCGCCTTCACACCGGTTGGTTCGGGTCCGGCCATCTGGTCAGAATGGAGCTCTTGAATCCAGCGCCCATGAATCCTCTCCTCTGGCCCATGCGCAACCTCGCCAATGGGTTGGGGATGGCCTGGTGGGCGCGGGTCGAGACCCATTCCCCTGATGCCATCTACTGGTTCGGGCCCTTCGTTCGGCGCAGCACCCTTGAGGCCGCCCTGCCGGCTTTCCTGGCCGACCTGCGCTCGGAAGCACCGGCCTCACTTCAATCCACCTGCCTGCGCACCAGCCGCCAGGAACCACTCACGGAAGCTCCCGATCTGGCCCAGCGCCCTGAGGACTCGGCCGGATCGCGGGTCGGCTGATAGCGTCCAGCTCAGCTGGTATGCGGGTGGATGGGGATCGCCGAGTGGCGCGGGAAACTGCAACGGGGAGAGGTGTCAGCCCGCGAGCTGACCGAGCAGCACCTGGCTCGGATCGCGGTGGTCGATCCCACGGTCCACGCGTTCCTGGAGGT
>Ga0194063_10000985_pt1 | contig 19417 bp, 15 predicted proteins | sample SepL3720m_MetaG_FD_155459 | JGI IMG/M metagenome (GOLD analysis project Ga0194063, IMG submission 155459) | Anoxic zone freshwater microbial communities from boreal shield lake in IISD Experimental Lakes Area, Ontario, Canada - Sep2016-L373-20m | ecosystem: Environmental > Aquatic > Freshwater... | reverse complement strand
GGGATTCTGAAGCGCTATGGCGTGGAGATGATCGGCGCCAAGGCCGAGGTGATCCGCAAGGCTGAGGATCGCGCCTTGTTCAAGGCCGCCATGCAGAAGATCGGTCTCGATCTGCCCGTCAGCGGCTCGGCGCACAGCCTCGAGGAGGCTTGGAAGGTTCAAGCCATGATCGGGAAGTATCCGGTCGTGATCCGGCCCGGCTTTACCCTCGGCGGAACGGGCGGCGGGATTGCCTACAACGAGGGCGAGTTTGAAGAAATTGTGAATCGCGGTCTGTTCTACAGTCCCACCTCCGAAGTGCTGGTTGAAGAATCGGTTCTGGGGTGGAAAGAGTTCGAACTCGAGGTGATGCGTGACAACAAGGACAATGTTGTCATTATCTGTTCCATTGAGAACCTTGACCCGATGGGCGTGCATACTGGCGACAGCATCACCGTGGCGCCCGCCCAGACCCTGACGGATCGCGAATATCAGATCATGCGCGATGGCTCCATCGCCGTGATGCGTGAGATCGGTGTGGATACGGGCGGCTCCAACGTGCAGTGGGCGCTGAACCCTGAGAACGGGCGCATGATCATCATCGAGATGAATCCCCGTGTGTCCCGGTCCAGCGCACTGGCGTCCAAGGCGACCGGATTCCCGATTGCGAAGATCGCCGCTAAACTGGCTGTGGGTTACACACTTGATGAACTCCGTAATGACATTACCCGCGAGACACCGGCCTGTTTTGAGCCCGCCATCGACTACGTGGTGACCAAGATGCCGCGCTTTGCCTTCGAGAAATTTCCCGGTGTCAACAGCACCCTTGGCACGCAGATGAAATCAGTGGGCGAGGCCATGAGCATCGGGAAAACCTTCAAGCAGTCATTTCAGAAGGCCTGTCGGTCGCTTGAAATAGGGAGGGCGGGCTTTGGAGCAGACGGGAAGGATGGCCCCTTTGACGCCATGACTGATGAGGTCATGGCGAAGGAGATTGTGCGGCCCAATGCCATGCGGGTTTTTGCGATTCATGCGGCCTTGAGGCGCGGGTGGTCCGTGGAAAAGATTCACAAACTTTCAGGTATCGATCCCTGGTTTCTGCGTCACCTGGAAGAGTTGGTGGCCTATGAAGGGGAAATCAAGACCGCCGGTACGCTGGAGGGCCTCCAAAAGGATTCCGCGCTGTTCAGGCAGGCCAAGGAGATGGGATACTCCGACAGGCAGATCGCCCACCTTCTCGGGTGCAAAGAGATCGAGGTCAGGAAGGCCCGGGAAGAACAGAAACTGTTGCCTGTTTATGGATTGGTTGATACCTGTGCCGCCGAGTTCACCGCCTATACCCCGTATTTCTATTCGACCTATGGGGAGGTTGACGAGAGTCGTCCCAGCGACAAGAAGAAGGTCATGATCATCGGGGGTGGCCCAAATCGCATCGGGCAGGGAATTGAGTTCGACTATTGTTGCGTCCACGCGGCCTTCGCCCTCCATGAGGCCGGGTTTGAAACCATCATGGTCAACAGTAACCCGGAAACGGTTTCGACGGATTATGACACGAGTGACCGCCTCTATTTCGAGCCTTTGACGCTTGAAGATGTCCTGCATATCTATCATCGCGAAAAGTGCTGGGGCGCCATTGTCCAGTTCGGCGGACAGACGCCGCTCAACCTGGCCAAAGATCTTGAGTCCAATGGGGTCAATATCATCGGAACCAAGCCCTCCAGTATTGAGATTGCCGAGGATCGGGATCTGTTTTCGGACATGATCAAACGGTTGAAGTTGAAGCAACCGGAAAACGGAATGGCCACCACGGCGGAGCAAGCGGAAGCCATCGCCAACCGGATCGGATACCCCGTTCTGATGCGTCCGTCCTTTGTTCTCGGGGGGCGGGCCATGGTCATTGTTTACAACCGTGACATGCTTCACAAATACATGACGGAGAGTGTGGAAGTGTCCCCGGATCGACCTGTCCTGGTGGATCGTTATCTCGAAAATGCAGTTGAGGTGGATGTGGACTGCATTTCAGATGGAGAGACCTCGGTGATCGGATCCATCATGGAGCATGTGGAACTGGCCGGTATCCACTCCGGTGACAGCGCCTGCACCATTCCACCGCCTACGCTGAGCGAGCCCATCAAGAAAGAGATCCGGCGTTGTACCCTTCTGATGGCCAAGGAACTCAAGGTCTGCGGTTTAATGAATGTGCAATATGCCATCAAGAACGGGGACGTGTATGTTCTTGAAGTCAACCCGCGCGCCTCTCGAACCGTTCCCTTTGTCAGCAAGGCGATCGGGGTTCCACTGGCAAAGTTGGCCTCGCTGGCCATGGCGGGATTTACATTGAAGGACATGAATTTCACCACGGAAATTATTCCCAAGCATTTTTCCGTCAAGGAAGCCGTTTTCCCGTTTGCGCGCTTTCCGGGTGTGGATGTGATCCTGACTCCGGAGATGAAGTCGACCGGCGAGGTGATGGGAATCGATTCCAGTGGCGGGATGGCGTTTCTCAAGAGTCAGATTGCGGCAGGCAATCCGTTGCCGAGTTCGGGTAATGTGTTTCTGAGTATTCGGGACGAGGATAAGGACACGGTACTCCCGTTGGCCAAGCGTCTCACGGAACTGGGTTTCTCCATCTACGCCACGGTGGGCACCAGCACCCTGTTGCGGAACAGCGGAATTCGCAGTCAGGCGCTATTCCGAATTGCCGATGGACGCCCCAACGTGGTTGATTTGATCGAAGAAAAGCAGGTGAACTGGATTATCAATACGCCTTCCAGCGGTCCCATTCCGCGTATGGATGAGGTCAAGATGCGGTCGCATGCTGTGATTCGGGGAATTCCCATCACGACGACGGTTCATGGGCTCAAGGCGGCCATTACCGGCATAGAGGCCATGAAAGATTCAACTCGCATCGAAGTGTGCAGTATTCAGGAATTTCATCGCCATGCGCCCAAGGTCAAATTTCCAAAGTTAGCCGGGGCCGCCAAGGGGCCGCGCAAGCGGGGATAGGAGTCCATTCCCATGCCTGAACAGGAGATGGAGGAAACCGTTCTTGAGACGGCGGATAATGAGGCCAATGGGGCGCGTAGCGCCGGTGATGCGGCCCACATGACCTGCGCCCAGTTGGCTGAGAATTATGAGGCGATCATTCGCGCCGGAGCGATTTACTATCCCGTTGCCTACCAGTTTTTGAGGGAACTGGGGCGGGGACGGCAGGGAATTGTTTTCCTGGGTCTGCGGCAGGGCGCCAGGGGATGCATAACCCGGCATGCCATCAAACTCTTCAATCCTGCCAATTACCCGACGCCTGAACTGTATTGGACGGATATGGGGCGCATCGCCGTTCAGACTTCCCGCTTGCAGGCCATGCAAAGTCCAAGTCTGGTGGCCCGCGACAGTTATGAGGAGACGTATGGAATCGGTTATCTTCAAATGGAGGCGATTGACGGGATTGATCTCCGGGTGTTTCTCGACGGGGCTCATTTGGATCGGTTCCGGATCCGGAGTTCCAGGGAAGAATGGGCCCGTATTACGGATGTCATTTTCCGCCTTGAAGGCTCAAACATCTGTATTCAGCCTGGTATCGCCATCTATATTATTCGCATGATGTTGCGCGGTCTTGAGGCGCTGAACGCCATGGGGTTTGTCCACTGTGACATCAAACCCGAGAACGTGATGATTGACCGGCTGGGGTATGTCAAACTCGTGGATTTCGGGCGGGCGGCCTCGGCGGGTGAAAAATCGTCATGGCTTATGGGAACGCCACTCTATATGGCGCCTGAAATCCACCGCCGATTGCCTCCTGTCGTGCAATCGGATATATTCAGCGTCGGTTTGGTGTGTGTCGAAATGCTAAGGGGGACTCCGGTTTGCGACCCGGCGATGAGCGAAGGCGACTTGCTTCAATTCAAACTAAAACTGGCAGACCGTCTGGTTGAATTCCTTCCCCCTTATGTTGTCCAAAACGAGAGATTGGTTCAGACTTTGCGTCGGATGCTGTCTCCTGATCCCTCACGCCGTTTCAGTTCGGTAACCGAGGTGGATTCGGGGCCCGATGGGTTGCTTCATGTTCACAAGCAATTGGTTCACATGGGAAAAGATACGGAATATGGACGGGAACTTGAAAATTACCTGTCAAAAAGTATGGATCGACATCCGGTTCTCTAGCAGGCATTCGCATGTCCGATATCTATGTCACAACGGAGAAGAAGCAGGCCCTCGAGGAGCGAATGACCAAGTTGGGTGTTCGCGAGAAGGATTTGATTGAACAATTCATCCTCGGCGCCGGATCAGGGGGGCAGAAACTCAACAAGACATCCTCCTGCGTCCATTTGCTCCATTCGATCAGCGGGATCGAGATTAAATGCCAGCGTGAACGGTCGCGTGAACTGAATCGTTTTCTGGCCCGGCGTGAGTTATGTGACAGGATTGAGGAAAAGATTCTCGGTCTCAAGAGCGCGAAGCAACAAGTCGTTGAAAAAATCCGGCGTCAAAAGCGGCGGCGGTCACGGCGCCAGAAGGAACGGATGCTAAACGACAAACGACTGCATTCGGCCAAGAAACAAGAAAGACGGGGAGGTCGCTTTGAATCCTGATTCCTTGGAGACTGTCAGTCAGCGCCTGTGGAGTGTGCTGGTCCGGTGGATGCTGACGGCCATTTCGGTCTGGGTGGCGACCTGCATGGTGCGGGGCGTGGATTACGCAGATTGGCAAAGTCTGTTTGCGGCGGCCATGATACTGGGCATCCTCAATACTTTGGTTAAGCCGATTTTAATTCTCGTGGCGCTGCCTCTTGTGCTTCTGTCGCTCGGGTTTATGTTGCTGATTATCAATGCGTTACTCTTGATTCTGACGAGCCGGTTGGTGCCAGGATTCCATGTGGACGGTTTTTGGTCGGCGTTGGGCGCTTCCCTGATTATCAGCATTGTCAGTCTGATTCTCGGCAACAAGCGGACTCGCCGCCGTCGTGCGCCCGGCCCGCCGCCTTCTGGCGAGGCCTATCAGGAACCTTCCCGAACCCGGACTCCGCCGCCGGGCAAAGGGCCGATTATCGATGTTTGAACATGAAGGAGAGTACCATGGGTGACGGATTGAAAAGTTCATTTGATCTGGCAATGGAACGAATGGCGAAACGCGGCGAGGGAATAGCCGCATTGTCTTCAGAGCAGAAACAAGCCATGGCGGACATCGCCAGCCGTACGAAAGCCAAGATCGCTGAGATTGAGATTCTCTATGGCAAGAAGATTGAGGAAGCCCGTGCGGCAGGCGATTTGGAAAAGGCCGACAAGACCGAAGAGGAAAAACGGTTTGAGATCAAGCGACTCCGAGAGCGTGAGGAATCAGAGCGCGCCAACATCCGGAAGTGATGATGAATTCGCGCAAACGCATACTGATCATCAAACTGAGTTCGTTTGGCGATATCTTTCATGCCTTGCCCACCGTCAATAACCTCAAGATCGCACTGGACGCCGAGGTTGATTGGGTGACGCAGCCTGAGTATGTCGATCTGGTGAGGTGCTTTCCGATTGTTTCGCGTGTCATTCCTTTTCCGCGCCGTCAATTCTTGACTCATGCCGGTCGATTGTTCAGGGCGGTTCGGGATGTCAGGTACGATTATGTCATTGATCTTCAAGGGCTTCTGAAAAGCGCTATGGTTGCGAGAATGGCACGTGGCGGCATCCGGATCGGGCCCTCATTCCATCGCGAGGGGGCCGGTCTATTGTATGACGCCGTGGCCGGGGTTCGTTTCAAAAACCGCCATGCGGTGGACGAGAATCTGGATGTGGTCAGGTATCTGGGGTTGCCTATTCTGCCGGTGGCGTTTCCTGTGGATATTCAACCCCGCGCGGTGGATCAGCCAAAACCTCGGGTGGCCATCGTCCCTGTATCACGGCGGGCCAACAAAAACTGGCCATGGGCCAATTTTTTGGAAACCGCCAGATATCTCCAGGACGAACTTGGCGCCTCCCTTTATCTTTTTGGATGCCAGTCTGACCGGGCACTCTGCGAGACCCTCCGTGCCGACTTGCAGGCGACACCCGGGATCAGGACGGTTGTTAATCTTGCAGGGCAGACCGACCTGGTCGAAATGGGGCGCTGGTTCAAGCAGATGGATTTGGTGATAGCGAATGACTCCGGCCCCCTTCATATGGCTGTGGCACTCGGAATACCCGTGGTTACCATGTTCGGACCAACCGATCCTCGGCGAACAGGCCCTTATGGGGGAGGGGCGGGGGTCTGTACAACAGATATCGCATGTCGTCCCTGTTTTGCTAGAGTCTGCAAATTGCCTTTCGTGGAGTGTATGAATCACATTTCTGTCAAACAGGTGACCGATGCCGTTCGAAGGGTTTTAGGCCACGCTCCATGAACTGTCTAAACGTTACATTATTCTTAATGATGATTGTGATCATCGGGGGGAGTTGTGAGCGTGAGGCGCGGCGTTCCGATGAGGCTGAACGTGATCATCCCGCCATGAAGAGGGCCCGGGAACTTGAAAATGCGGGAGATCGTGAGGGTGCAAAGGCGGCCTATCAGTCTCTTCTTGATCGGGATGCCACCATGGCCCGAGCCCATCTGGCTCTGGCCTTTCTTCTCGACAAACAGGGCGGCAATTATGTGGATGCCATCTATCACTATCAGCGGTATCTGGTTTTGCGGCCTGACACCGAGAAGCGGCGTATGATTGAAAAACATATCCAGGCTGCCCGACTGGGGTATGTCGGGACGGTGTTTACGAATGAGGCTTCGATCCTTCATAAAATGGCGGAAATTGAGAAAGAGAATGATACGCTTAAAACACGCTTGTTGAACGTGGACGCGCAAGCCTCTCAATGGCGCGCCATCGCAACCCTGCTTCGCAATAAGTATGAGTCAGCGGCTGATCAGGCGGATCAGACCCTGAACAGGGTTCCGTTGCCCGTTCCTCCTCCACGTTCAGCCGGCAGAAGGGTCAGAGTCGAAAAAGGAGATAATCTTCGTAAAATGGCAATCCGATTTTTTAAGGATCAGGAGCGATGGCGCGATATTTATGAGTTGAACCGGAATCACATGAAACGCCCTGATGATATTCATATCGGGCAGATGCTTCTGATCCCGGAGCAAACCCAGGAATAACACAAGCTTGAATGTCGCGGGACTGATTGGTAGCGTACACGACAACGATGGTTTAAGGACGTGTCAGGGACAGAGTTCGTTCTGACGTCGAGGAGAACACTATGGGAACAGATTTCTTTGATGATGATTTGGGGCAACGACGCGGGTCTATCAAATCCACAACCTTGGGGTCAGGCAATGATGGCACCCTGGGCATGAAGGCGGATGAGGCGCCTGTGCGTCCGATTTCAGACCTGAACCTCACTCGCATGGCCAGACACCGTGAGGAAGTGAACACGCAGATGGTGTCGGCCAAACTCCATATTGAGCGCCTGAAGCAAAAACAGGGCGAGATGGAGCGTGAAAAACACATGCTCGAAGATCTTCTCGAAAAACAGGATCAGTACGAGCGGGGTAAGCAGGAGATGATGGATCGACTCACGGAGAGTGTCGTGTCGCTTCAAAAACTGGGGGAACACGCAGCTCGACAGGTTGAGATCTACGGAGCCACTCGGGATCGGTTTTCAGTGGCGCTTGATGAACTTCAGCAAATCAATGACGCGATCTGGCCGGAGGATCTGTTTCGTGATGAACTGAACAAGGCGGTTGCCCAGATTGACGCCATCCGAAGCGACTTCGTGAAGGCCCAGGCTACGGTCGAAGCCGTCGGCGGCCCCGTCAAATTGTTTGATGAAAACCGCCCCAAAACAGTCAAGGAAGAGGATTTTTCGCCAGTTGAATTCAAAGGGTTTGCTTATTGGTTCAAAATTGGCTTGGCGGCCAGTCTCCCGTTAATTGCAGCTATCGTTGTGGCGATAGTCGTGATAATCCTTAAAAGTCATTAATGTCGTATGCAACGTCCTGGACGAAAGAATCTGCGTTTGCAGGAAAAACTTGACGCCATTCAGCGGGAAATAGCCCGCGTGGAGGGCGACATCAAGGGGATTTCAAGCGCCGTTGATGTGCCCGATCAGGACGAGGCATTGCGCCGTTTGAAACAGGTTCGGGGACTCACCCCTACACCCCTCGTTCCCGCGTCCAGACCGTTCGCCACAGGAAGTTCTCGTGAAGGCGCTGAAGAGTTTCCTGAAAGAAAACCGGGATCCACGCCTGTTTACAGGGGGACGGAGGATACCCCCGACGACGGGCTCACCGCGCCGGTTCCCAGAACGGTTCCCGATCAGCGTTTTACCACATATTTTGGAAGCAGTGGGCTTCATTCCGTGCGTCCCTTGCGCCAGGAAAGGCGCGTTCAGCGCAATAAAGCCATCTTTATGCTGTGTATCGCTGGACTGGTGATTTTCCTGGTTCTCAAAATGATTTTATAGGGCTCCACACCCGTCACGGATGATCCCTGCAGAGGGAGACATAAGTGCGGCCTTTACGGGCGATGGGGTGTCTGATGGTCATTCGTTTCACAACACCCCCGTAGGCGCTCCTGAATTCCACTTGAAATTCCGTTAGCGTTTCAGGACAAGGAACCCGAGCCACGGCAAGTTTGCAGGGGAGCGTTTCCCAGTGCCGCAAATCCTCTGTTTCGGTCGCCAGGAGCAACATCCACAACATGGATCCAAGATCATCGTTTCTGGCTGATGCAGCCAAAGCGATGGCTCCTTTCATGGCCAGGCGTCCTATTTTTTTGGCCGTCCGGCGCGCGGCCATACGCTCGCTACTGGCGGATTCAAGACTCAGGATGTTGACCAGAGTCCGACTTGATCCGAGATATTTCCCGTCCGCATAGATATCCGCAACGTCCGGGATCGTTCCATATTCTCCATCAAAATCTATAAAACAAACCAGTTCTGATCCAATCCTTGCGGGCGGGGCGAGGCCATTGGTCAGACCATTCAGGGGAAGGAACCGTCCTGTTTTCGCGTCGAGTCCAGCGCCCGGAACCAATTTGGCAACCTGCCTGTACTGCATAGCCGCGTTACTGTCATCCCCGATCAACTCCAGGCAGAAGGCGGCAATATAGCGGCTGAAGGCGTCGTCGGGGAAACCCTCGAGTTTTTCCATACGGAGTGCGATTGATCGGGCCTCCACGCCGGCATCGGACCACAGCCCCTGCGCCAGGTAGTTCTTGGCAAGAAAGACATGGAGATAGGTTCTCTCAAAGGGGTAACCTCGAAAATCCAACAAAGAATCGTTTACCAACATACTGGTCGCCGCTTTGGAGGCGCTGTGAGTCTCCAACTCCTTCTCCAATCGCACAGCCTCAAGCCAGTCCGCCGTGCTATTGGTATAATCATGGCGGAGATGGCGGATCATTCCCCGTTCCATCAGATTGAGGACTTTGTCAGAATTGGGAGGAAGTGTGGTAAGGTTGAGATCCGCCTCGTCAAGTCGTCCGGCGTTGAAATTCCGCCGTGCCGTATCGAGCGGAACGGTCGCGCAACCGGCCGACAACACCAGAGCGAGCAGAGGCAGAATGGTCGTATGCGAAACCCATGCCATGAATACTCCGCCGTTGCGGCTGAAACAAAGTTACCATCCGATCAGAGGCTTGCTGGCGCCCCGGACGCGTTCTTTTTGAGTGGTCCAGGCGATCAGTCCGGTTTCCAAATCGGTGACTTCCACAGTCAATTGCAGGTATACCTGCTCCTGTTTGGAGAGACGCACCTGACGCGGGGTGTCCTTGGTTATTTTGACCAACGAGCCGGTCAGCATGAAACGGGCTCCCAGTTGCTTGCCGATCATGTTCCGGGTTTCCGGTGTGCAATTGGCGAGTTGATATCCCTGTTCCCGGAGAAGATTATCCCGCTGGCTTTCATTCACAAAACTGGCCTTGTTGTTATTGATCAACTTGGTTCGGATCGTGTCGGTAATCGCCTTGGTGTCAATGTGCTCATCGGTTCGGTTCTCAATCCCCATCACGATCAAAATGGGTTTGCGGGGAATCTGATCCAACACAGGGGAGGCGATCAGATCAGAACTGACGCTGTCTCCAAGCCAGCGAAGATCACCGAAATCATACCCGGTGTCCATGGGTTTGGCGGCCGCGGCGCTGACATCCTCGTTTTGGACGGACGCACGAAAAGCGCTACAGCCGCATCCCAACAGGGCGGAGACACTAATAAACGTGAACAACTTAAGACCCGAAGCGACTCGTGACATGATTTGATCCTCCATGACTATGCTCATAAATATAATCCTGCCCGAAGGGCGTGTCGAGAGTCAAGTGACTCCTAGAGTTCCACCTGAATGCCGATCTCGATGACGCGGTTGGGCGGAATCCGAAAGAATTTCGAGGCATCCCATGCGTTTCGGGAGAGAAACGAGAAGATCATCTTTCTCCAGGAAAGCATGTTTCGTTCATCGGTCAGGATCAGGGTTTCGCGCCCGAGAAAGAAAGTCAGTCCCATGGGCAAGAGCGACAGTCCCTCCTGCTGAATCGTACTCAGTACATTCGGGATGTCAGGGTCTTCGCTAAAACCGTAACGGATCAGGATCTGATAAAAGCCTTCCTTCAAAACCTTGATCTCTGATCGATCCGCCACGGAAACAACAGGGATATGTTCCGTTCTAATCGACAATAGAATGATGTGATTGTGCAGGATTTTATTGTGTTTGAAATTGTGCAGAAGGGTACGGGGAATACCGTTTGGATTTCCTGTCAGAAAGATCGCCGTGCCGGGCACGCGTAGCGGTTTGGAGATGGCAACATCCTTCAGGAAGTCATCGATGGATACAGAGGCTTCTGCCATTTTCTGTCCAAGAAGGTGTCGTCCGCGATGCCATGTAATCATTACCATGATCGAGCCGGCGGCAATCATAAGGGGCACCCACCCTCCGTCGCGTATTTTTAGGATTGTTGAACCAAAAAAGGCGGAGTCCAGGAGAAGAAAGGGCGCGGTCGTCAGTACCACAACGGGCCAGGCCCAACCCCAATGAAAGCGCATGACAGCCATGATCAGGAATGTCGTGATCAGCATGGTCATGGCCACGGCCACCCCGTAGGCGCCGGCCAAACTTCCGGAGTCTTTGAATCCCAGTACCAGCAGAACGGTTCCGGTCAACATCAACCAGTTGACACCGGGAAGGTAAACCTGGCCAATGGTTTCGTTGGAGGTGTGAATGATCGACATTCGCGGGCAATACCCGAGTTGAATAGCTTGGCGGGTGAGTGAAAAGACTCCGGAGATAATGGCCTGCGAGGCGATGACCGTGGCGGCCGTGGCCAGCGCAACCATCGGGTAGAGCGCCCACTGGGGAACATTACGGTAGAATAGGTTGTCGATCAGACTCGGGGCGAGCGCCACTTGTCCGTTGACAAGAACGGTATTGGCCGGGTCATTAAGCGAGTTCAGCATCCAGGCGCCCTGTCCGCAGTAGTTCAGGAAAAGGGCTGGCAGAACAAGTACAAACCAGCCCACCCGGATGGGGCCAGCGCCAAAATGTCCCATGTCGGCATACAGCGCCTCTCCGCCGGTGACGGCTAGAATCACGGCTCCCATCGTGACAAACGCCTGCCATCGATTCTGGACAAAGAAGTCAACGGCGTGCCAGGGATTCAGCGCGGCCAGAACCCCGGGATGTTTGCCTATCGATATGACTCCAAGAATGGCAATGGCTCCGAACCAGAGCAACATGACCGGCCCGAAGATGGATCCCACGGTTTGTGTTCCATGCCGCTGCATCCAGAAAAGACCGATGAGAACAAAAAGGGAAATCATGATAATGGCGCTTTGTGAGAAGGCGACCGAGCCCATGTTCAGCCCCTCGATCGCGCCCAGAACGGAAATCGCCGGCGTGATCAGACCATCCCCGTAAAGCAGAGAGGCTCCGAAAAGTCCGAGGAAGACAAACATGAGGGTTCGTTTTCCTTTTTTCTGGTCCCGGTTCACAAGGGCCATAAGGGCCAGAATTCCCCCTTCGCCGCGGTTGTCTGCCCGAAGAACCAACGCCAGATATTTGATGGAAATCAGGATAACCAGCGACCAGAGAATCATGGAGATGATTCCCAGGATATTGGCTTCAGTGGGGGCAACCCCGCATCCCTGAGTGAATGAGACCCGAGTGGAGTAGAGGGGGCTAGTCCCGATGTCTCCATAGACAACCCCAAGAGCGGCAAGGGCCATGGTCCAGACGGCGCCTCTTTTTCGTTCTTCGTTCATATACGGGGAGACTCCCTGGGTTTGCCCCCATTGAGCCTGGTTACGTCTGGTGAGGATGAGCAGTTCATGAAGGATGCAGGATGAGTGCCCTGCGTCAGGGGCGCGGATTTCTCCGAGGATTAGGGAGCAGAGTCGGCTTCTTGACCGACGAGTCCGAGTGGCGCGGACTCTTGAAAAAAGGTTTATATCCGGCTGCCGTCAAATGTTGCGTAATGACTTTGATGGCCTCAAAAGGCATGGCGACAGTCATTTCAATCACCAGGGGTTCGCCTTTGGGGACGTGTTTTCTTTCAAGCAGTTTCACAAGGCCGGAACTATCCACGGGGATGTCATTCACAACAAACCGACTCGGAGCCGTCATGGTAATAGAAAACGGGGAGACAGGCGCAGTGGGTTCCGTCGACATACAGCCGGAAAAGGCGCCCATGGCGATCATCCAGACAATCCAAACCGATTTCAAACACTGAGGCATTCTCATAAATCGGCAACCACAATAGGAAATTGTCATGAATAACGCCAGACAAGAATGTCAGTACGGGAAATGTCAATGAAACGTTCTTGTCCCCCGTGCCTTCAATGGGTATAGTTTATGGGCTTTTTGCGAAATTGACGGTAAAGAGAAAAGGACATTGATTATGGCGAGGGAAACAATGACAGCCGTGGAGATCAGGCAATCGTTTCTGGATTTCTTCAAGTCCAAGAGACATGATATTGTTCCCAGTTCCCCGGTGGTGTTGCAGGCGGATCCGACGCTGCTGTTTGTCAACGCGGGAATGAACCAGTTTAAGGAGATATTCCTGGGCGCCCGTGCCAGCCAATACCGGCGCGTTGCCAACAGTCAAAAATGTATCCGGGTGAGCGGTAAACATAACGATCTCGAGGAAGTCGGGTATGACACCTATCACCACACATTCTTCGAGATGCTGGGAAACTGGTCTTTTGGGGATTATTATAAGAGGGATTCCATTGCCTGGGGTTGGGAATTGCTGACCACGGTCTGGGGTCTTCCCAAGAACCGCCTGTGGGCAACGGTTTACAAGGATGACGACGAGACGATTGCCATTTGGAAAGAGGTCACCGATATTGATCCCTCGCACATTCTGAAGTTTGCTGAAAAGGACAATTTTTGGGAGATGGGAGAGACGGGCCCCTGTGGTCCCTGTTCCGAAATTCATTTTGACCGCACACTCAACGGGTGTTCTCCCGATATGATCAATGCCGGCCTTCAGGAGGTAATCGAGATATGGAATCACGTCTTTATCCAGTATAATCGTCGCCAGGATGGCGCGCTCGAGGAATTGCCCGCCAAGCATGTCGATACCGGGATGGGGCTCGAACGTGTGGTCTCGGTGATCCAGGGCAAATCATCCAACTATGACTCCGACATTTTTCAGCCTGTGATTCAGCAGATGTCCCGCATGAGCGGGCATCCCTATGAGGATCACAGCGCTGTGGCCATGCGGGTGATTGCGGATCACCTGAGAACCCTGGCCTTCGCCATTGGCGATGGCGTGATGCCCTCCAACGACGGGCGCGGCTACGTTCTGCGCCGATTACTCCGGCGCGCCGTCCGATATGGGCGTAAGATCGGGTTCAAGAAACCGTTCATGGCGTCATTGCTGCCCACCTTGGAGGCAACCATGGGGGGGCAATATCCCGAACTGATCCAGCACCGCAAGGAGATCGCCCGGGCCATTCTGGCCGAGGAGGAGAGTTTTTCCGTCACCCTGGATCGGGGATTGGCGCTTTTTGAGGAGGTTGTGGCATCGTTGGCCGCCGGGAAAGGGTCTGTTTTCCCCGGCGCGGAGGCGTTTAAGTTGTATGACACCTACGGTTTTCCCTTTGATTTGACGGTTGTCATGGCAAAAGAAAAGGGTCTGAATGTAGACGAGGCGGGCTTCACCACCCTGATGGAGGAGCAGCGTAAGCGCGCCCGTGATGCCCGCAGGGCCGCCACGGCGGATGCCGATGTGGATCTGGTCTCGGATCTGGTCTCCAAGGGAGTCAAGAGTCGGTTTACTGGATATGTCAAACTGGCTGACCAAACCCCGGTGCTGGCAATCCTTCAAAAAGGAGCCAATGGAGCCAGCGCTTCAGTTGAATCTCTCGCCGAAGGACTGGAGGGATCCATCCTGCTTGCCGACACTCCTTTTTATGCGGAGAAAGGCGGGCAATTGGGGGATCGCGGGATGATATTGGGACCCGACGGTGATTTTGAGGTCACCGATACGCGCCAACCGACGGAGGGAATCGTGCTGCATGTCGGGCGGATGAGACGCGGAACCTTGACGCGGGGAGCGCCGGTAACCGCGAGCGTGGATGAGTTGCGCCGTGCGGCCGTGGCGCGTCATCACACGGCAACGCATTTACTTCAGTACGCCCTCAAGACGATTGTAGGATCAAGCATCAAACAGGCAGGCTCGATGGTGTCGCCCGACCGGTTGCGATTTGACTTCAACTATTTCCAGGCCCTGACGCCCGCAGAGTTGGCCTCCGTTGAGAGACGCGTGAATGAATTGATCCTCTCCAATGCCCCTGTTGAAACCGGCGAAATGGCGCTCAAGGATGTGGCGGGATCAGGGATCACGGCGCTGTTTGACGAGAAATATGGCGACACGGTCCGCGTGGTGAGCGTGGGCGACTTTAGCCGCGAGTTATGCGGCGGAACCCATGTTTCGTCGACGGGCGTGATCGGTTTGTTCCGGATCGTGTCGGAGAGTTCCATTGCCTCCGGTGTGCGACGAATCGAGGCTGTGGCCGGGCTTCCCGCCTATGAGTTGATGTGCCATGACCGCGCCATGCTTGATTCGCTGGCCAAAACGTTCAGCATTTCGCCCGCCGAATTGCCTGTGCGCGTGGACGCCTTGATCGGACAGGTCAAGACACTGGAGAAGCAGATCAAGGAAAATGAGACGGCGGCGGCTTTGCAGAAAGTGGATGGACTCCTGGCGCTCGCGACTGAAATAAAGGGCATCAAACTGATCGCGTCGAGCGTCGGTGAGGTTTCGGGGGAGGCCTTGAAGAGTCTTGCCGAGGCTGTGCTACGGAAAGCCGGATCAGCGGTCGTGGTGCTGGGATCCAGTTATTCCGGGAAAGCCCAGTTCATCGTCATTGTCAGTCCGGATCTGGTCAAACAGGGTCTGCACGCGGGAAAGATCATTAAGGAGGTTGCCACGGTGGCGGGGGGTGGTGGTGGCGGACAAGCCGGCCTGGCCAATGCCGGCGGCAAGGATATCGCGAAAATTGACGAGGCCGTGGCCAAGGCAAAGGACTTGATATAGACCGGAGCTTTGAGCGCGTCGATTGGAATTGGAATGAGGGGGGAACGCCGATGAGTTTCTCGACCGTGGAAATCAAGTGTTCGAGATGCGGACAGGAGAGCCTTCTGAAAAGGGCGCCGAAGTATGAGGGCTTCAAGAAAGTGGGCGAGATCCTCACTTGTGCCGCCTGTGGGCACACCTATTCCTCCGAGGCAGACGTTCCCTTCAAGCAGACGAGTCCGTTGAAGATTTTCGACGACAACGACGCGCCCAGAACCATCAAGGTCTTTCACGAGCATGAAGCGGATCGCCTGTGCCGCTATTGCCGGAATTTTGTAGTCAACCCTTTCCTTCAACGATGCGGCAAGCATGGCCGACTTGTTGAAGCCACAGACACATGCCGCGACTTCGAGAAGAAGAGCTTGTCTAAGGTTTAGTCATTCCTAATGAATGACGACATAAGTGTAATAAAATAGGCATAAATAGTACATATTTGTATCAAAGTGCTGTAAGTCAATATTGCCATCCTCGCTTCCGTCTGATATAAGTCTGGCTTTTCCCTGTATGCAGGGGAGATCGGAAAGCTGGCATGAAGCGTGCTATTGAGTGCATCAAAGGTTTCAGGAGTCTAACGTTAACAGGGAGTGAGCGATTATGAGTTGCTGTGAAATTGATAAGTCGGTACCCGAGTTGTTTGGTTCCAACGTGTTTGGCGACGCGGTCCAGCGTGCGCGTCTGCCGAAAAACGTCTACAAGAAGTTGCGGCAGACCATTGACGACGGCAAGGAACTCGATCCCACGATTGCGGATGTTGTTGCCAACGCGATCAAGGATTGGGCAATTGAGAAAGGCGCCACGCACTTCTGCCACTGGTTCCAGCCTATGACCGGGATTACCGCTGAAAAGCATGACTCGTTTATCTCTCCGACGGCTGACGGCCGGATTATGATGGAGTTCAGCGGTAAAGAGCTGACCCAGGGTGAGCCCGACGCCTCCTCGTTCCCGTCCGGTGGCATCCGCGCCACCTTTGAAGCCCGCGGTTACACCGTCTGGGATTGCACCTCTCCTGTCTTCATCAAGACGGATGGTTCCAACACCACGCTTTACATTCCGACGTCCTTCGCCTCCTACACGGGTGAGGCGCTGGACAAGAAGACTCCGTTGTTGCGCTCCATGCAGGCGCTCAACAAACAATCCATCCGTGTCCTGCGCGCCCTTGGCAATCACACCAGCAAGCGCGTTGCTGCAACGCTGGGTGGCGAGCAGGAATATTTCCTGATTGACCGCAAGTTCATTGAGAAGCGCGCTGACCTCCGTCTGGCCGGTCGCACCTTGTTCGGAGCTCCTCCGCCGAAGGGCCAGGAGATGGAAGACCAGTATTTCGGCGCCATCCACGAGCGTGTCGCCTCGTTCATGGCGGACCTCAACGAGGAGCTGTGGAAACTCGGCGTTTCGGCCAAGACCCAGCACAATGAAGTGGCCCCGGCCCAGCACGAGATCGCCCCGGTGTATGCGACGGTCAATGTGGGCGTTGACCACAACCAGTTGACGATGGACCTGATGCAGCGCACGGCCCGTAAACATGACTTCGTCTGCGTGTTGCATGAGAAGCCCTTCGCCGGCGTCAATGGCTCGGGCAAGCACAACAACTGGGCGTTGGGCACGGATGACGGGATCAACCTCCTGAATCCGGGCAATACGCCACATGACAATATGCAGTTCCTGGTATTCCTGTTCGCCGTGATTCGCGCGGTGCACAAATACTCGAGTCTGTTGCGTGCCACGGTGGCGACCCCCGGCAACGATCACCGATTGGGTGCCAACGAGGCGCCGCCGGCGATTGTGTCGATCTTTCTGGGCGAGCAACTTACGGACATCTATCAGCAGATCAAGAAGGGGGGCGCAAGCCGCTCCAAGCAGGGCGGTCATCTCGCCCTGGGCGTCACGACCCTGCCGTCCATTCCGAAGGATACAACCGACCGCAACCGGACCTCTCCGTTCGCCTTCACGGGCAACAAGTTTGAGTTCCGTATGCCCGGTTCCTCTCAGTCGCTCAGCGGTCCGAACTTTGTTCTCAACACGATCGTGGCCGAAACGCTGTCCGAGATCGCGGATCAGATCGAAGGCGCCAAAAACATCAACGCCACCGTACAGGCGCTGCTGAAAAAATATGCCTTTGAGCACGAGGCGGTGATATTCAATGGCGACAATTATTCCGAGGCGTGGGTGGAGGAAGCCGCCAAGCGCGGGTTGCCGAATATCCGGAATTGCGTTGACGGGATCAATGCCATGATGGATAAGGAAAATGCCAGGGTGCTGATCAAGCAGGGGACGCTTCCCAAGGGTGAAATTCATGCCCGTCATGAGATCCTTCTTGAGAACTACGTCAAGACGATCAATATCGAGGCCAGGACGATGCTGTACATCGCCCGCCGCGAGATTCTTCCGGCCTTGATCAGTTTTGCCACGGATCTGGCGAACAGTGTGAATGCAGTCGAGGCGGCCGGCGTGGATGCCGTCGCCCAAACCAAACTTCTGCAGCAGATCAACGAGGCCGCCGCCGCCATCAGTGACGCGATCGATACGCTCGCCGAGGTAAATGCCGCGTCCGCCTCCGAGGGCAACATCGGAAAGAAGGCTGTGGCGTACCGGGATGCTGTGATCCCCGCCATGGTGGCATTGCGTGCGATTTCAGATGGCATTGAACCGGTTGTGGGCGCCGACTATTGGCCTCTTCCGACCTATGCCGACATGCTGTTCTATCGGTAAGCCCTCTGTTGAAATCCGTTCAAGACCCCGCCGGCGAAACCGGCGGGGTTTCTTGTATCGGGATTGCGTCCGCCGTGAGTCCTGTGTGGACTTTGTAGGGTGAATGTCGTACCTTCTTTCGGCTCGAAACGACAAGCGATGATAAGGATGCTATGCAAAAGCCTGAAGCCCGAATACGAAATGGAATGCCGCCTCCTCAGGGGCTGTATGATCCCTCCAATGAGCATGACAACTGCGGTGTTGGCTTTCTGGCCAACATCGACGGAACCCCGTCGCACCGGATTGTGTCCGACAGTATCGAGGTTTTGAAAAATCTTCTTCACCGCGGTGCGGTGGGTGGCGACGGAACCACCGGCGATGGCGCCGGGGTATTGTTTCAGATCCCCGACCGGTTTTTCCGGAAGGAAGCCGCCCGCCTGAAGTTCAGTCTGCCATCGGCAGGGCAATATGGTGTGGGCATGATATTTATGCCGATGACCAGCGTGCGAGAAGCCTGCATGGCCCGCATTAAGCGTCTGGCGACAGAGGAGGGATTGGGTGTCCTCGGAGTCAGGGAGGTTCCTACCGATGGTAGTATCCTGGGCGCCGAGGCCCGTCGTGATCAGCCGTTTGTCGCTCAGATTTTCGTTGACCAGCCCGGTCTGACCGGCGCCGACATGGAGCGGAAACTGTATGTCCTGAGAAAGCGGATCCAGGCGGGTATGAATGACGTGCTGGCCCCGGATGACCGGTTTTATATCCCGAGTTTTTCTTCCCGGACGATTGTCTATAAAGGCCTGTTGATGGGCGGTCAGGTATCCGGGTTCTATAAGGACTTGAATGATCCGGATGTCGAGAGCGCCGTGGCCGTCATCCACCAGCGGTACAGCACCAATACCTTTCCCTCATGGGAACTGTCCCAGCCTTTCCGTTTCCTCGCACACAACGGTGAAATCAACACCCTGCGAGGGAATCTGAATCAAATGAAAGCCCGTGAAAACGGCTTGGCGTCGAAGTTGTTCGGGGCCGACATCAAGAAACTGCTTCCGATCATTGATCCGGGTGGTAGCGATTCGGCGTGTCTGGATAATGCGCTGCAACTGCTGGTGGCGGGAGGGCGATCCATTCCTCATGCGATGATGATGCTGATTCCGGAGGCCTGGGGCGTCAAGTATCCCATGGGGCCTGATCAAAAGGGATTTTTTGAGTATCACGCCGGCCTGA
>Ga0194063_10000984_pt1 | contig 19422 bp, 19 predicted proteins | sample SepL3720m_MetaG_FD_155459 | JGI IMG/M metagenome (GOLD analysis project Ga0194063, IMG submission 155459) | Anoxic zone freshwater microbial communities from boreal shield lake in IISD Experimental Lakes Area, Ontario, Canada - Sep2016-L373-20m | ecosystem: Environmental > Aquatic > Freshwater... | reverse complement strand
TGCTTAATGTTTTCATCATGGCAGTATACCCATGATTAAACTTGGGTCGTCTAAACCTAGTGCGGGTTGGTGAATCTTCCTTCATTCCTGACTCCTCCTGAGTCCGGAATGTATCGTGACTTATTCATCATTGATTATATTCGCCTTATAACGCTTGCCAACCCAATCCATCGTAATACATCCCATCATAATTATAGTGGGTAGCGGCTTCATGAGCGTACTGAGCAACCGAAGTATAAAGTTTGATTGCCCCTCTTTTTGCTTCTGGAACTCGAGGCATTTGTTTTACTCCATTTTCAAGTGCGGAATATATTGTAGTGGGGATTTTTCTATCTCTCAATTTACTTCGAAATGCTTTAAGTTTTCGCAATCGATGTTCCGCGAAATCTTCTGACATCTCATCGATACTCCACGCAGGATCTGCTCGCAATACTCTACTTGGATAGTTCTGCTCATTTTTTTGCGCAACTTCTACAGCAACCGAAGCAGGATCAAAATCTGGGTGAACTTTGGAAATATTTTCCAAAATACCAATCATTCCAACAACAAAACCCATCTCTTCTGAGTTCATTCGATAATCCTCATGAAGATGATGAAGCCCAACCCTCATTGCCAGAAACCATGCAACATCTCCACCCTCTCTCGATGCGACAGCTGGATCAAAATCACTCACACTATAATTATGATTTAACCAAGGAATTACCTCTGCTACTTCACGCATTTCTCCTTCAGCGTATGTAATAAGTCGTTTCGGATTTCCACTAAAATCATGCGCAAACATTACATCGCGATATCTTAGTGTGTTTAATTGTGTAGCCAAATAAATGGATAGCAATGGATGATCGGTCAGTAAATCTGGCTTCTTGTCTGCAATATTGATCAGGCTATCATATGGCCGAACCAACTTTGGGTGAATCGCATCAACGGCTAACATACCCATCCACTATACATAGCGTCAATACAACACAACAAGCGCTACACATGACCTCACAAAATACCACACTATATCAATTTTGATTGAGCAGTTTCAACGAGCCCTCTTTGTCCCACAATATCCCATATGTCAACCGCAATCTCATCGATTGTACGGCTAGCATCAACCACCACCCATCGCGCTTGATCTGCTTTGGCAAGTGTCAGATATCCCTGTCTCACTTTTTCATGAAAATCCTTGCTCTCCAGATCCAGTCTATCCATTTTATCCGTACCATTACGTCTGGCGAGCCCAATCTCTACTGGCACATCAAGAAGAATAGTTAAGTCAGGATAAGTACTTTTGGTCGAAAGATCGTTAAGGTGGCGGATCTCATCCACTCCAAATTCGCGCACCATGCCTTGATACACTACCGACGAGTCACTTGTGCGGTCGGCTAGTACCCATTTCCCCATTTCGAGTGCCGGGATAATAAGCTCGCGATACACCTGCGCCCGTGCTGCTTGAAAAAGTAACACCTCGGTTGTATACGCCATACCAATGTTCTTTTTGCCCAATACTATTTCGCGGATCTGCTCGGAGATCGCTGTTCCACCAGGTTCTCTTGTCATAACGATCTTTTTCCCTAGTTCCTCTAGTTTTTCGCGCAGTCTCACAATCTGCACGCTCTTGCCACCACCTTCCCCACCCTCAAAACTAATAAATGTTCCTTTTTGATTGTCATCCATATTCATTTACTCCAATAATATCAATCTCTCCATGTTATGACTATTTTGTTATTATTCCCATCCCCCACTATCTATATCAAACTAAACCATTCAGTTATTAATTCACATACTGTTTGACATACAACATACTTTCCTCTATACCTTACTTAGAGGTCCATCCCCTAGGGTATATATGACAGCAAAAAATCGATATAAAACATATGTGGAAAATACTTACTATCATTGCTATAACCGTGGCGTAGAGAAAAGAATTATTTTCCAAGACGATCAAGACTATAAGGTTTTTCTCTCCTATCTTAAATTCTACCTGTCACCCGCATCTGATCCTAGAGGTCCGTCCCCTAGGCTTTCTCCGGCGCAACAATTAACCAACCACCACGATTCAATATCTCTTATTGCATATTGCTTAATGCCCAATCATTTCCATCTACTAATAAAACAAGTGAATGCAAATAGCATGACTAGATTTCTTAGGGCGATATCGACCAGATACTCCATATATTTTAACAAGCGATATAGTCGAGTAGGCTCACTATTCCAAGGCCGTTATAAAGCAGTACTCATAAACAACGAAATGCAGTTCCTATATTTAACCAAATATATCCATCGCAATCCATTAAAGCTTATTGGTAACAACCCAAATAATCTAGTGGTTTATCCATACTCCAGCTATCCAAACTACTTGAATTTAATCGATCAATCTTGGGTAGATCCACAAAACATCACATACCGCTATTCTCCAAAAAATACCAATAATCAGTACAAATCATTTGTTGAAGAAACCAATGAGTTGGCAACCGAAATTACGACTATGGGTGAATTAACTCTGGATTGGGAGACATATGACCCTAGAGGTCCGTCCCCTAGGATTATTATGCAGGATCTTGATGATACTGGATTTCATCCACAAGGCATTGGTAAGCTTTTTGCAGCTCAATTCCAACGTACATCGCGTGGTCAGGTGACTTGATATAGCCAGGATCGGTTATTTGCCACATTACCTCATGCGGAGTCCTCCCAACCCACTGTTTGGCCATTGGGCCGCCATTTGGTTCATACAAAGTTGCACGCAACAGTTTTCTATTTGTTTTCGGCAATGATTTCAACTCGTGCATAATTGCCATTGGTACCCCAGTTTTCCACAATCCATCGGGTACAACACCTTCCTCACAAATATCAACTACCACATTCCCTCTTTTATCAAAGTCAAAATGTACCGCCGGTGTATATCCAAGCTCCTTAGCATAGTGATCCATCAATAAATTCTCGACGAGACCAAAGTCGTCACCGTACATGTGAGCCGAGTGGGTAATCATCGTAAGGCTCCCCATAGCATAACCGCCGTAATCAGCAATATCCTTCTGCAGTTTTCTTATTGCAAAAGTGTTACGTGGCCAACCATGTACCATGTCTTGTGAGCGAAAGTGCGCAGTTAGGTAAAACTTATCATCTTGTACCGAGCCAAGAATCATAACAAGGCACGGTGTATCGCCGTTGGCAGCGCGGCTCCAGTCAAGATTGGGATCTGTGGTTATTGAAAGCATTTTTTTACTATCTGGGCGGCTCTTCAATAACTCTTTCATCATCTGGATCTGGTCAACTTCAAAGTGCTTGCGCATACGTCTGCCATAGTTGTAGGCAACTCCTGGCACTTCTCGATCAGTCATAATCTCGGCATAATATGCTTCAAGCTCACCGCGCTCAAAAGGCAAATATTCAGGAAAGTAGACATTGGTTGGATCTTCTTCTTCGACAACAGCTGTAAGGTTGAGAATCTCCTTGAGCTCATTATTTTTGCTATATCTCGTGTGTTTGGGGCGACCATATTTGTAAATTTCGTTCAAAAGTTTAAGCCAGGTTTGGGCAACAGTCTTGCCGTGCACATAAAACCCCGTCTGTTCACTTGGCAACACCTCAATCTTGGGTTCGCTCTTAGGGAACTCTCTAGCCTCTTTGGCAAAAGGCTTTTTTTTGATTTTGCCTAGCTCCTCAAGTTTTTTGACGAGCTCGCCTTTGGTACGGCCACGCAAATCCACAATTTCGATACTATCGCGAAAAAGCTTGATCACTCCGTCTGGAATTTCACTCTCAATCTCACCCCTACCCTTAATAACTTTACGGTTTTCATCAATCCCATTTTTTACAAAACTAATTAACGAATGTCCCGAAAGAGACATCTCGCTCCCCCAGATTACAATTGTACGAATATTGGGATTGGCCATCACATTTCGGATTATGGCGTTAATTCCTTGCGCGCTATATAGATTTCCAATCACGTTGTACGGCAAATCTCCAACGAGTTTTTCGACAATTTCGCGCTCTGTCCAAAGCGTGCAGATCCCCACATGGTTACTTGGATCTTTTACTTTGAGAATATCATGGTAAAGTTTGGGCCAGTTGGCGATTGGTTTCATGCTCATAATAATACCATTGTTATCCGCAAACCGAATATCCACACCCATAGCATTTCTTACAGCCTTCTTCGATCGCAAGCTTCCCATCGCAGTTGGGGCATTTATCCGTGACATTATTTGTCTTTGTTACAGTGACACTATGATCCCGCTTTGTGGGATCCGATATTCCGATATTCAAAACTTGTTCCCCCCTGCTCTTATCTCGATACACCGTAATCCCTTTGCAACCCATTTCTGCTGCCATCAAATACACTGCTTTCACATCCTCAACACTAGATTCTGATGGTAGATTTACAGTTTTGCTTACTGCATTGTCAGTATATTTTTGAAAAGCAGCAAGCATTCGCACATGTACTTCAGGAGAAATATCCATCGCCGTCACAAATACGCGCCTTATATCCTCGGGGATAGTATTAATATTGCAAATACTTCCCTTCTGGGCTATTTCATCCATCAAATCAATTGAGTAAAGCCCATTTACATGTTTGATCGCGCGTACAAGATCTCCATTTACCTCAGGGAGATTGTACTGCCCCATACTCTTGCGATAGTAAGCAAGTGCAAAGTGCGGCTCAATCCCAGACGAGGCTCCAGCCATCATTGAGATACTACCAGTCGGCGCAATCGTGGTAATTGTTGCATTACGAAAATATTTATAGCCTCGCTTTTGCCACAAAGATCCCTTAAAGTTTGGGAAGTTACCTTTCTCTTTGCCCAAAAGCGCCGATTCTTCCCAGCCAATTTTTTGCACAAATCCCATGACGTTATTCGCCAACTTTAGAGCCTCTTCGCTATCATATGGAATATGTAATTTGACAAGCATATCTGCCCAGCCCATTACACCCAGCCCAATCTTTCTGTTGCCATGTACCATTGCTGCAACCTTCTCAAGCGGATACTTACAAACCGAAACGACATCATCGAGTATTCTCACGCCAAGCCGTACTGTCTCTTCAAGTTTTTTATAATCTACATGACTATCACCATTTGTCCCAGTGACGTGCTTGGCCAAGTTTATCGATCCAAGATTACATGCTTCATAAGCCAAAAGAGGTTGTTCTCCACACAAGTTAACAGTTTCTAGTGGTCCAATATTAGGCGTTGTGTTCCCCTCTTCAATTCGATCGATAAAGATTAGTCCAGGATCTCCACCCTTCCAGGCGAGCCGCGCCATCTCATCCCAAAGTCCTGCCGCAGATACTCTAGACACCACCTGACCGTTACGTGGATTTACCAGCTCCCATTCCTCATTATTTTTGACCGCTTTCATAAACTTATCTGTAATAGCAACCGAGTAATTGATGTGTGGCAAGTTGTATCCAGACTCTTTGCAATGAATAAAATCGAGAATATCAGGATGATTCACCGGCAGAGTTACCATGTTGCCACTTCTTCGCTTGCCAGCTTGTAGATAAATATCTGAAGCATCGTTTACTAGTTGCATAAGCGCAACAGGCCCACACGCAGCACCCGAGGTAGTACTAACACGATCTCCTTTGGGTCGAACGTGCCCAAACGTAAATCCAACAGCTCCACCATATTTTTTCAAAATAGAACTTTCTTTTAGGCTATCAAAAATCCCTTCGATATCGTCTGGCATTGGCATCACAAAGCAATTGGCAAGTTGGTTGTTGGCGGTTCCAGAATTGGCGAGAGTTCTCCCACCTGGGATAAATCTCTGTTCGACCATCACATTGGTAAATTTGGTTTCCCATTCTTTGCGAGTAGCCTTGGGCTCAGTACCGGACAAAAACTTGGCCGCCCGAGAGAACATGCCTTTTACGGTTTCTTTCGCCTCTCCATCTTCACCTCTCAATAAATACTTTTCCTTGGCAACCACAAGCGCGTTGTATGAGAGCCCGACATCATCATTCACTCCGAGAGCTCGCTTGCTAGCCTCTACTTGCCTTTTCTTTTCGCGGTTGAGAATGTAGGCTTTGGCTGTTTTGTAATGCGACATTTCCAGAAGTATTCGCTCAACCATGTCCCCAATCTCAGCGGTCGAGATTCTACTCATTCTGCCATATTGTTTCTTCACTCTATCCACAACCGCGTTTGCAATATCTATTGAAAGTTTTTGATCTGTTCCTCCCACATCTTGCGCGGCAAGAAATATTGAGTCGGCAATTTTCTCTACCAAGAGGTCTTCTTCTTTTTCGCTTCTTTTGAGTACTTTAAGTATTGTCTTCATCGTCCTATCATCCTAGCAAGAATTAGCTTGGGATGGCAATCATACAAAGTATAACAATCTCTATTGCGCTTTCTTCATCGGCAACTTCCATGCCGCCCATTTGCAGGTAGGATAATTGCCGCAACCAAAAAATTTGGCTCCCTTCTTACTCTTGCGCATCATTACCTCACCACCACATTCTGGGCATACAACATCTTTTACAATTTCTTTGTATTGTTTGGTATATTTGCATTCCGGAAAGAGAGAGCAAGATAAGAATTTGCCATACTTGCCCGTGCGGATCACAATCTCGCCATCTTTACATTCAGGGCATTTCTCTCCTGTCGATTCAACTGGTACCTTAACTCTCTCCGACCCACCTTCAGCTGCAATCACCGCCTTGTTAAATGGTTCCCAAAATTCTTTAACAACGCTTACCCACTCTTTCTTACCCTCAGCCACGCTATCGAGATCATTTTCCATGTTTGCCGTAAACTCATAAGCAATTACATTACCAAAGTACTTGAGCAAATATTCAATCACTGCGCGGCCTATCGATGTTGGGACAAAGTGTTTTTCTTCTTTGACGACATAATTACGATCCTGGATCGTCGAGATAATTGCAGCGTATGTACTAGGCCTCCCAATCCCTCTTTTTTCAAGTTCTTTGATAAGCCCTGCCTCACTAAAGCGTGCTGATGGTTTAGTAAATTTTTGTTCATGATTCACTTTCACCAAAGAAAGTGCTTCGCCAGCCACAAGTGCTGGCAAGAAAGTTTCTTCTGTCGGTTTGCCAAGTTTGAGATATCCATCAAATATTATTCTTTTTCCACTCGCCGTCAAAGTATAAACAGCCTTTCCCGAATTAGTGGGGTTCGTATTTACCAGCAAAGTCGTTTTGTCAAAAATCGCATCATTCATCTGACATTGTAAAAATCTAGTTCGAATAAGTTCATAAAGTTTTTGGTGGTTGGTCGACAATTTATCTCCAACAACTGCCGATCCCACACGGTTAACATCGGTTGGGCGAATAGCTTCATGCGCTTCTTGTGCGCTAGCGGCTTTAGTCTTGTAAATTCTTGGCTTATCGGGAACGTACTCAACCCCAAGTATATTTTTCAAATATTCGCGGGCGGCAATAACTGCCTCATTAGCCAAGTTATAAGAATCAGTACGATGATAGGTAATAAATCCATGTTCGTACAAAGACTGGGCTGCGCTCATTGTTTGTTTGGCGCTCCATCCCCATAAATTTGATCCAGCGCGTTGAAGTAAAGATGTTGTAAAAGGTGGGTTGGGTGAACTTTTCTGTTTTTCGCTAATCACGTCGGATATCAAATAATTTGCAGTTTCTAGATCAGCTACGACAGCCTTAGCCTCATTTGCGTTATTTATCGCGATTGTTTTTTTGTTCTTTTTTACAAGCTCAACTTGCACACATTCACCGCCCTTTGCAGTAAGATCGACAAATATTTGCCAATATTCAACAGGTATAAATGCCTCGATCTCAAGCTCTCGTTCTACAATTAGTCGTACAGCAACCGACTGTACGCGACCAGCCGAAAGCCCACGACGTACCTTACGCCACAACACAGGTGACAGTGTATATCCAACAAGTCGATCTAGAACTCGCCTTGCTTGCTGGGCATTAACAAGCTCCATATTAATAGTTCCTGGGTGTTTGAGAGATTCTTTGATCGCAGTTTCGGTAATTTCATGGAATGTTACCCTACGAAATCTTGGATCTGTAATTTCTTCTTTTTTGTTGTTTTGCAAAAGATATGCCACGTGGTACGCAATCGCCTCCCCTTCACGGTCAGGATCGGGCGCAAGATATATGACATCCGCATTTTTGGCAGCGGCGCGTAGCTCGGCAACCTTCGATCTTTTTTTGGAAAGAATATCATATTGCGGTTTAAAGTCGTGCTCAACATCAATCGCCATTCCTCCACCTTTTTCAGGGAGGTCGCGCACATGACCCATCGATGCTTCGATCCGAAACTCCTTGCCCAAAAATTTGGCCAGTGTTTTTGCTTTGGTTGGAGACTCAACAATAACAAGTTGCATATTTTCTAGGATACCACACTAAATAACTCGTCAACGATTTTGGACACCACTGTATCAAATACCACTTTCTCTTCGACTGTAAAGTTTTGCAGGCTATATTCAACTCCCGGTATCCCCGCATTACCTTTTACTGGTCTATTTTCAACCCCAATTCGCACATGCCAAAAGTTGTTTACACCAAGGCATTCTCGCACAGAAGATAGGCCATTATGTACTTTGGGACCTTTATCATGCTGGATTTTGTATTCACCAAGGGCAATATCCAAGTCGTCGTAAATAATATAAATATCATCACTCTTTATTTTGTAAAAGTTGGCAATTTGCGACACGGCATGGCCGCTGTCGTTCATAAAGGTGGAGGGCTTGGCTAGTACCAAAGTGCTATTTTTGCTGATTAATGAATTGGCTTTGTTGTCTACTTCCCACTTGTCCATCTCAAGTTTAAAAGCTAGTGTCGACACTACTACAAATCCCGCATTGTGCCGATTTTTTGCATATTTTTCGCCTGGATTCCCAAGCCCAACAATTAGTTTCATACAGCTTATGATACTACACCCTTTATTTGCTCTATCAAATCAGATGGCGAAGACACTGGTATACACCCTTCGCGGATCATCTCCACACTCCCAGTATACGTAGGATCTGTCACCGGCCCAGGTACCACGTACACATCGCGACCTTGATCAGCTGCCCAGCTTACCGTTATCTTAGTTCCACTGCTTTTGGGCGACTCGGTAACAAGCACAGCATGGCTTATTCCAGTTACAATCCGATTGCGTAGTATCAACTGTTGTTTGGTAAGCCCCACTCCCCACTCTTGCTCAGACAATATTAGTCCACCAAAAGCTACGATTTTGGCTCGCAAAATATTATGTTCTGGTGGATATGTCATTTGTAGCCCATGTGCGAGTACAGCAATAGTTTGGCCACCATACTTCAAGGCCGATTCGTGCGCCACTCGATCTACCCCGCGCGCAAGCCCCGATACTATTACATAGTTGTGCTTAACGAGCTCTCGGACAAAGCTTTCTGTAACCATTCTTCCATATTCACTCATTGCTCGTGTACCAATAACAGCAATCAATCTACCTTTGCCAGTAAGCCCGTCATCTCGAGCGTAGTCGAGAGATCTATCTCCTCTTAGCAAAGAAATATCCCCCTGAAAGAAAAGTCTCTCAGGGGGATATTTGCTCTCTCTTAAAGCTTCGGGGTAGCTTGCATCTTTTAACTCTATGAACGAATCCATAGATCAATTGTACAGAATTTATGCTGGCATTGTTCTAACCTCACCAGACTTTGCATTCGCATCATAGACCACAACTTCTAAAGTCTTCAAAGCTGATCCCCTACCTCTCCCTTCATTTCTTGCAGCTGTCGCCCCATCCACATCCTGATCCAGCTCATCATATCCGTTATATGATAATGCTCTCATACCGGGTATCTGCATTCTCTCACCAGCGTATCCCATATAATCCTTTCCGTCCCGTTTTGGGACATAACCCACCTTCGCCCGAATTGGGCTTCGGCGGGCAAAGAAAAACCCGCCTATTTGGTGCGGGTTTGTGTTTTTTGCTAATTTTAGCTGTTTATTTACACATTCCCCGCCAAACCCCAAATAAGGAGGTGACGGACGACAATAGTGTTTTTAAACATTGCTAACATACGTAGATAATTTTACAAAAATAACATTTCAAATCAATATATCGAAATATATCAATTATCTCTCGTGCCCACATATTCGATAATTGCCTCCAAAAGCTCGTTGTCGCCTATTAGTTCTTTGCTCTTTTGCATGTGTTCTAAAAGTAGTGCTTGGGCCTTTTTCTTGCCATACATGGTTACAATAGTTTTCTTGCCTTCTCGACTATCGTTTCCTACTGGCTTGCCAGTTTTTTTACTTTCTCCATATTCTGCCAGGTAGTCGTCGCGCAGTTGAAATACCCATCCAAGCTCCATCCCATATTTCTCTAGCTGTGACAATTGTTGCCCACTGGCTGTAGCAAGCGTAGCACCCAGTAACAGTGGCATCACACAAGTATATTCTCCAGACTTAAGTGACAATACTTGCAAAATCTCACTTTCCGATACGTCACCCCTTGCCTCAGTCATTACGTCAAGCGTCTGACCATAACTAACTCTACAAAAGTATTTGCCCCACAAAGATATCGCAGCAATAACACGTTGTGGATCTAATTTGAGCCCAGTCAAAATCTCAATAACATATCCATTGCAAGAATCAGAAGCCAATACAGCAACAGCCTCGCCAAGGTGAAGATCAGAATATCTTGCATGGATAGTCGTTACTTCCCGACGAAGATTGTCGCGATCCATCACATCATCCTGAATAAGTAGCGCAAGATGAAAAATCTCCATAGCAACCCCAGCATGGATAATCTCATTATCCACAACTCCTCCTGCTTTCTCATACCCAATAATGGTAAGGATCGCCCGCAAGCGCTTGCCACCTACAGAAAGTTCTTTCATTGCCGAAATAACTGGAATAAGTAGAGGAGAAAGATTACCTACCTCGCGCATTCTTCTGTCTAGCTCGTCGGCAATACCTTTGTCTATAAGGGGTTTGTACTTGGAAATATATTCAGCAAGAATTTGTTGCATACAGATATTCTATACCATGTTAAACTTACTTCATGCTAAATATTGGTATTAAAGCACCTGACTTTTCTGCAAAAGATCAAAACGGTCAGTTGCACACTCTCGCCGACTACGCTGACAAGTATCTTCTTCTTTACTTCTACCCTCGCGACAACACCCCCGGCTGCACCGCTGAGGCCTGTTCTTTCCGCGATAGATACGATGTTTACCACAACCAAAATATTGAAATTGTTGGTGTTAGCAAGGATAGCTCAGGCAGCCACGGCAAGTTTGCCGATCGCTTTTCACTCCCCTTCACACTCCTCTCCGATCCAGACAAAATCATCATGATGGCGTACGATACTTTGTCACAGAAAAACTTTATGGGCAAAACATACATTGGCACCAATCGTGTTAGCTACCTCATTGATCCCAAGGGGATGATTGTTCGGGTTTACGAAAAGGTCAATCCTCTCACCCACGCCAAGGATGTACTTGCGTCATCTCGAGCGGACCTGTCCTGAGCGTAGCCAAAGGAGTCGAGAGATCTATATTAGTAGCTTGCCATTTTCCAAAATCACTCTTTCATCAATCGTAAGTACAGATCCATCGCTTCGCATATCCTTAACCAGATCCCAGTGAATCGCACTCTCGTTCTCTCCCCCACCTCGTTTATCCTTATATGCTCGCCCCAAAGCCATGTGGATAGTGCCTCCAATTTTTTCATCAAAAAGTGTATTCATCATGCCTTTGGTAATGTGGTAATTGGCACCTATTGCAAATTCACCAAGATAACGCGCACCAGGATCGGTCTCAAGCATTTTTTGTAGAGCATCATCCCCAACTTCAGCTCTTGCATTTACAACCTTACCATCCACAAACTCAAGGTGTATCCCAGACACGACATGTCCATAAGCCAAGGTGGGCAGTTCAAAGTAAACTTCTCCATTCACCGCTGTTGTCACAGGCGCCAAAAAGCACTCGCCATCTGGGATATTTCGCTCCCCGTAGCAAGCCTGCGAAAGCCTCCCCGAGATCCCAACCAAGAGATCAGTCATCTTACCCACAACATGTATCTCACTACCAAGATCCATCACTTTCTCAAGCCCCTTGAGTTCATTTTTCATATCCGTGTAATTCACAAGACACGCGTCGTAATAAAAATCGAGCAATGCCTCAAGGCTCATCCCTGCTTCTTGCGCCATCGCATTTGTTGGGTAATAAGTCAGTATCCAGCGATCCGAGTCGATCATTGGGTCCATAAGTGGGCGTACAAGCTTGGCACGATTGGTCATTTTGGTTGGCGCAATCTCCGACAACTCTCGCAGATTATCATCGGCAACTATCCGCACATAAGCATCAGCCCACGCAATCTTTGCTTTTACTATTTCTTCAGGAACATGTGAAAGTTGCCAGTCGTTAGCTAGATTATAAAAGGTATAGTCCATCCCCGAGGTGGCAACATCAAGCATTGGGTATGCTCCCATTTTGAGAGTCTCAGCGTAAACAGCTTTGGCAAGTGCGAGCCCAAGATCAGATGTGGTAATAAGCACCTTTTCTTTTGGCTTAATATTTACCGAGTGATTTAGGAGAACCTTTGCTAGTTCAAAGTCTTTATTTGTTGGTCGCATATGTTGATGAGTATATCAGGGTTTTGCAACAACAGACACAATTACCGATTCAGATGGAGGTAGCACGATATCTCGCTTTAACATTCCTCCAGGGATTGCAATATCCACCGTAAGTCTACGTCCAGAAAAATACTCTTCTGTTACTGTATACGTTCCTGTTACAAGTCCAGCAAAAGTCACAGGGAAAATCTCTTCATGACTGCCTTTGGGATCATAATTAATCGCAAGCACCCTCAAAACTCCCCCATCATCTTTGGCGGCTAGTGCAGTTATATAACTCCCCTCACCAGCAATTGGCACACGATTGCCACGTATTTTTTGGATAAATTCCAGAGCATGGAATCGAGGTTTTTTGACAACAGGACCAAATTTAGGGTTGGTTAGCATTCCCCATCCACCATGAAACTGTGCCTCGCCACTATTTGCGCCATCCTGAATCTCAAATGCAAGTGCAAGATCAACATTGGTATCTACCAGAGCTCGCGAAACTGCCAAAAAGTGTGCTGCAGCAAGCTTGGTATCGTATACATTTCCTCTATCTGCCGCTATACCCCATTCCGAGATAAACAATTTCTGGGGAGTGGTAAGAATTGGAGCAATTGTTTTGGTTGCAAGTGTTGCATCTATCACAAAATCCTCTACGTTATGACTATATCTATGCCACGAGAAAAAGTCCTTACGCACATCAGTTAGCTTGGTATAAAAATCATTTGCCCACGCTGGATAAAATCCAGTCGTTGCTGGCCCTCCAATCAAAAACGGTTTAGTATTTTTGACACCAGTTGCAGCCTGCGCGGCGGTTCTATACAAAGTAATGTAATTCTTATCTCCATAGGTTTTAAATCCCCCAAATAGGTCGGGTTCATTCCATATTTCATATACCACATTTGAAAGTCCTCCGCGGTAATCCCTACTATAGTGGCCAACATAAGAAGCAACTACCTGGCCATACTCTCCCCAATCTTTTGGCAACTCAGTAACATCCCCAGTAGAGATTGCAGCTGGCATGTACGAAACCGAAAAATACGGTATTGCTCCCATAGCAAGAATGTCTGAGACCAAAAGATCCAATTTGGCAAAATCGTACTTAAGTTTGCCATCACTATTCTTTGACACAACATCAAATCCATTTAATATATGATCAATTCTCACGTACTTTATTCCAACTCCCTTCATCAAACCAACAGCCGTATCTAGTCGCAAATCTTTTTGTTCGTGACCTTGCGAAACTCCTTCCCATATTCTATTTAGCTGGTCTCCAGTTCGATCTGTTTGCACAACAAGAGCAGCTGGCTTGTAACTTGCTCCCGTAAGATATTTCCAGGCGTTTATAGCAAGTGGCAAAGTCAAGGGGATTGTTACCAACAGCCCAAGAACAACCGCTAGATTTTTCCAGTTTTTCTTCAGAAATTTGCGCATACTTTCACTTTATCATAGACATGAAGTATAATTGCAGCCTATGGGAAGCATTAAAGCCAATCAAATGAAAAGAGACATGTTTGTTCTTTATAAGGATCAACCTCACCAGGTTCAAAAGTGTGAGTTCTATTTCCCTGGCAAAGGCAGTGCTTTTGCTCGCACCAAACTCAAGAATGTCAAAACTGGCAACGTTTATGAATACACCTACAAAAGTAGCGAAAGTGTCGAGACGGTCGATGTAGACACAGTCGAGCTCCAATATCTCTATTGCGATGGCGACGATTACTTTTTTATGAATCCTCGTACCTACGATCAAGTTACAGTCAAAAAAGGCGTACTCGACGGCAAAGAAATTTATCTTTTACCAGAAGAAAAGATGTTTATCATCTTTTACGAAGACGAGGCTGTTGGTGTTCGCTTCCCTCCCAAGGTCAAGTTGCTGGTAACCGAGTCGGCAGATGCAGTTGCAGGCAACACGGTAAATGCTCCCAAAAAAGAAGTTACCGTTGAGACTGGCGCCAAAGTCATGGTTCCAATCTTTATCAAGCAAGGTGAAACAATAATCGTCGATACTGATAGCGGCGAGTACGTTAGTCGCGCCAACTAATCAAACATTTCTTCGCCTGGAAAAAACAAAACATCTGCAACGCTTTTTGCATCGGCAAAAAGCATTACTAGTCGATCAATTCCAACTGCAATCCCACCCGTTTTTGGCATCCCCAACTTTAAAGCTTCGATAAAGTCGGCGTCCATTTGGTATTCTGTTTTGCCCAGTTTTTGCCGCTCCAACAAGTCGGCCTTGCACCTAGCTTCTTGTTCAAGAGGGTCGGTTAGCTCCGAAAAGCAGTTGCCAAGCTCCACCCCTGCCATAAACACCTCAAATCTTTCCGCAAATCGAGGATCTTTGGCGCGCTTGGCAAGCGCCGCCTGAGCGACTGGATAGTCATAAAGAATTGTTGGCCCACTTACCCCCAATTTGGGTTCGATTTCATTGGCAATTATCTGATTCCACATTTCTTCCCACGTTGTCCCATCGTTTACGACGTACCCTTTCTTTTTCCCGGCTACTAGGAGGAGTTTTTCATCAAGCATTGTCTTTGTATCAATCCCCGCGTACTTTTGGAAAGCTTCCGCCATACCAATTCGTTCCCATGGTGTTCTTAGGTCGTATTCTTTCCCTTGGTATTTTAGGGACAGATCTTGTGTGGCACCACCATCCTGGCCCTCAAGGTCTGACCCTGAGGGCTTCAACCGCTTCGAAATCTCTCTCATTAATCTTTCAAAATCACTTGCCACGTCCATATAATCACCTGGTGTTCGGTACCATTCAAGTATCGAAAATTCTGGGTTATGCCTACTACTATGGCCTTCGCCATTACGAAAAGATTTGGTAATAGTAAAAATCGAGCCACTTCCCGCCGAAAGGAGTTTCTTCATCGCAAATTCAGGCGAGCTAGGTAAGAAAGCCCGCCACTTATTATTTTGATCATCGATCATTTTTGTTTCAAAAACTTCAAGGTTTGGCTCAGTCGATGGAGTTGGCAAAAGTAGTGGCGTCTCAACCTCATGGAATCCTTCATATTTAAAGAAACTTCGTATAGCATCATTCACAATTTCGCGAACAAAATATCTCTTCCAAAGCTCTGGATTTTCTTTTAATTTTTGAAAAGTCTTCATATTTAGTATCGTAGTCTAGCGCCTACTTTAACTTTCTTTAATAGTCTTTCATCCATTAAGAGCTTTCCACACCCACGCACTACTGCAGCCATAGGCTCTTCCGTAATCCACACTGGCATCTTTGTTGCTTCAGATATCATCTGGTCGATCCCGCGGATCATCGACCCCCCACCCGCCATGGTAATACCTCTTTGCATAATATCCCCCACAAGTTCGGGTGGCGTTTCTTCAAGTACATCCATTATCGCTCTTACAATACTTTGGATCACTGGGGCAATTGCCTCACGGATTTCGGTTGCTGTAAATTTCATTGATTTAGGTAACCCACTTTCGATATCGCGGCCTCTCACGACAGTTTGCAGCTCCATTTTGTCCTTAAGCTGCATAGCCGATCCAATATTAATTTTTACTTCTTCGCCGGTCGCATCACCAAGCAAAAGTCCATACTTCATTTTGGCAAAATGAATAATTGTTTCGGTAATTTCATCTCCCGCGATTCTCAAAGATTTGTTTAAAACTATTCCTCCCAAAGAAAGCACTGCGATTTCTGTTGTTCCGCCTCCAATATCCACAATCATCTGCCCATTAGGTTCTTCTATGGGTAAACCTGCTCCAATTGCGGCAGCCATTGGCTCTTCAATAAGGTATGCCTCACGCGCTCCAGCTTGCGTTGCAGCCTCAGCCACTGCTCTTCGCTCTACCTCAGTTACTCCAGATGGGATGCCAATAATTACACGGGGTCTTGGGATCCTCGAAATCCATGGACTATTCTTATGTACTAGTTTGATATAGTAATCAAGCATAGCCTCTGCCGCATCAAAATCGGCAATTACCCCATCCTTCAATGGCCTTACGGCTTCGATGGATTCGGGGGTTTTGCCGCTCATTAGCTTGGCTTCACGACCAATTGCTAATATTGCCCCTGTACGCTTGTGGCGTGCAATATATGATGGCTCGCGGATGACAATCCCCTTACCCTTGATGTAGACTAGAGTATTAGCCGTGCCAAGATCGATCCCCATATCTTGTGAAAATAATCCCAAAAGTGCATTTAGCATGTGATTTATGTACCATTAGCTCAAGAGTAAATATCGAGGCGAGTATACCATAAAACACCGCTCCTTTCGGAGCGGTGTAGATCAAAAAGATACAAATTAGATCAATTACTCAGCAGCTTCACCATTTTCTTTACTTGTAGTTATAGGTATATTATCAAAATTTGCACTACCATCACCTTTTAAGTTAATTGAAGATACGCCATTATTTATATCTACCTCTACTCCAAGTTTTTCTGCCAGTTGTATAAAAGTTAATGGTTTAGTTTCATTATGTCCGGGCATATACTCTCCTACACTTTAAATATATAAGACGGATATCCTACTCCAATGCTATAGGACATGTCAAGTGTTCCTGCTATACTATTTCCATGCTTGCAAATCTCATTACCTACACCCTCTATCTCCTCACGGCAACTATCCCACTGGTATTCACAACCTGGAACTACGAACTTTTCGAATTCCCCAAGTTTGTTGCCCTAATTGCAGGCTCTTTTTTCATTGGCATTCTAATGTTAAGCGATCATATTCTTACTCGTAAAAACCCACTCAATTTATTGTGGTATAACGCTTCCAAAACAGAAAAAATACTTCACTCTAGTGTTTTGGTTGTGCTTGTTACCCAAGCTCTTTCAACCATTTTTAGCGTGCAGCTCAACACCTCTCTTTGGGGGTATTACAGCCGCTTTCACCAGGGACTAATTGCCACTTTTTGTTATACGGTTGTCTACTTTGCAATCGTTTTGTATCTGAACAAAAAGAGTACCCAAAATATTATAAAAGTATCCATTGCAACATCAATTGTTATTAGCTTTTATGCCATCGCAGAGCACTATGGGATCGATAAAAACATGTGGGTGCAAGACGTTCAAAATCGCGTGTTTAGCACCCTTGGTCAGCCCAACTGGTTGGCCGCATACCTACTCCCCAATCTCTTTTTAACTCTTTACTACAACCATATCAAAAAGCATCAGGGGTACAAATTATCTCTTTTACACGACATTATTTTTATCGTGCTTTTTGTTGCCCTTTTATTCACCAAATCACGTAGTGGTCTGTTGGCATTTGGCGTAAGTTACGTTTTGTATTGGGCGCTAATGCTACGCAATTTTGGTTGGCACAAAGTAAAGCCAACTTTTAGATTTATTTCTCTTTCTTGTTTCTTATTTATCATTTTTATTGGTACTCCCCTCACCCCAACAATTCAAAATATTCTTGTCAAAGCACCACCAATCGCAATCGCCAAACCAATCATTGGCCCAGCACTCGAAACTGGTGGCACCGAAAGTGGCGAGATCCGCAAGATAGTTTGGTCTGGGGCACTACAACTCTTCAAACAACACCCTATCCTTGGTACTGGCCCAGAAACTTTTGCTTACACCTACTATCAAGTTCGACCAGTAAGCCACAATTATGTTTCAGAATGGGATTTTCTTTACAACAAAGCACACAACGAATACCTCAATATTGCTGCCAATACCGGCATCATAGGCCTTGCCGGCTATCTTTTTTATCATTTAGCAATCCTAATTGCAGGGTTCGTAAAACCTTCCAAAAATCACAAAAATCAAGATGATTTACTCGTTCACAATCTAGGTTATGCTCCAGTTCTTGTTGCCTCGATTGCTAGCTTTTTTATCACCAATTTCTTTGGATTCTCAGTTATCCCAGTTTATTTTGCACTCACTCTTCTCGCTGGTTTAGCAACCACTCTCACTCGCCAGCCCTCAGTCGTCCAGATTGAATCCGATACATTGCTCTCGTCTATCGCGATCATATTTGCTCTCTCCACTCTCATTCTGCCACTAAGGCTTTATATTGCAGACAGTAACTATGCCAAAGGCAAGGCATTTGCCGAAGCCGGCAAGATAACCTCCGCAATCCCGTTACTCGAATTAGCTCACCAATCCTTCCCCAACTTTGACCTCTATCTCACAACTCTCTCCGAGAGCTATGCAACTCTTTCTGTTGCTGCAACTTTAGCCAAAGATCCATATATTGCCAAAGCAAGCGGCTACAGCCAGCTCCTTCTTCGAGAAAACCCAATTCATCAAAACAATCTCAAATCGGCAGCCAAAGTCAATCTTACTCTAGCCTCACTTGATCCCAAGTATTATCAGCTTGCTGCTCAGGATCTTGAGCTAGCAAGCTCGCTAGCCCCAACTGATCCCAAAGGTTTGTACAACCTTGGCCTTATCTACAATCGTCTCGGCCAAAATGACAAAGCGATAGAGAGTTTACAAAAAGCGATTGCGATCCGCACAATATATGCCGAGCCATATTACGCGCTTACCTTAATCTATGAGGAAAACAATCAAAAAGATAAGATCCCAACACTACTTCAGCTTGCCAAGGAGAATCTTGCTACCTACAGCGCCCAGCTCGCCGCCAAAATAGAAGAATACGGGAGATAAATGCTATTTTGATATTTTGGCAGATGTGTGAGGCGCCATACTAAGTGGTAAGGTTGTTCTAACGCCTTCAAGAACTTCCCCTTTCAAATAAGCTTGAGCTAATAACTTCCAGACAGAAACTGGCTCCGCAGTCTCTTGAGATTTTTCATTTTGTTGTTGATTTTTATATTGTTCTAATGTTGCTAACATATTATCCATTCATACACACATAATACTTACATTATAAGCTTAAGTAGCATTTTGCGTTGATTGTCCGGCAGAAACTACCTGTTTCCAAATATCCCATAATTGCCTTCGGAGTTGTGGTGTGGCACAGCGCGA
>Ga0194063_10000983_pt1 | contig 19440 bp, 18 predicted proteins | sample SepL3720m_MetaG_FD_155459 | JGI IMG/M metagenome (GOLD analysis project Ga0194063, IMG submission 155459) | Anoxic zone freshwater microbial communities from boreal shield lake in IISD Experimental Lakes Area, Ontario, Canada - Sep2016-L373-20m | ecosystem: Environmental > Aquatic > Freshwater... | reverse complement strand
ATGGCTTTGACGATGTAAATTGGTAGGGCGGAGAGATTGGTGTCGAGGTACTCGGTGCCGTTGATGGTGGTCTTTCCGACCATCTCAGGGAAGATGGTTTGGATCTCTTGGGCAATGAAGCCGGTGATGGTGCGGGATTGTGTTTCGGCATCGTAGCCAGAGAGGTCGTTGTAGTTGAAGGTGGAGGGGTTTAAGGCCATGATTTTGTCGAGGTAGCCTATATTTAAGGAATTGATGTTAGTTTTTAAACGAGCATCAGAGTAATTTGTGAAAGCAGTATACCCGTTTGCCCCCGGCTGGCCATTAACTGTCAATTTGTACCCTGGTGACACCGTCCCGATGCCGACGTTGCCACCGTATGGATTCAATATGAGTGGCTTTGCCGCCGAACCTGTCACTTCATATCCTTGAAGTACTGGGTACTCGTTTGCATCGGCAGTTTCAAAGAACGAGAGGCGTGTAGTGCTGTCTGACCTCGTATTTATCGTGAAAGCCGCATTGCCTGTAGACACAAGGTATGCAATCGACGGAGGAGACGCTTGTATTCCAGCGACTTGCAACCTACTCGTCGGTGCCGTCGTCCCGATGCCGACGTTGCCAGCATCATCAATTCTCATACTTTCCCAAACAGCTTCGCCAGGTCTGTTGCCTCTGGTAGAAAATGCTAAAAATCCATGCGAACCATTGTTATTGACTAATGATCCTCCTCCAATAGTTGCCATAACATTTTCATTAAAGCCATCTGTAAACGACATGTACGCACCCTCACCCGCTTTGAAATTTGTAGAAAATGCACTATTACTTAATCTTAGGGCATGAGCCATTGATCCGCTACTAGAGGCAGCTAATTCAAGTTTTGAAGCTGGGTTCGTCGTCCCGATGCCGACGTTGCCGGCGTTATCAATTCTCATTCTTTCCCCAGTCGTTATTGACCCGTTTGCAGCCGTAGCAAATGCGAGATATGTACCCTGCGCAGAGTCAGTCCAATTCTCTGAGGCTAATCCTCTTATATATACTCTGGCTGTACCAGAATAACCCGTAGCACCATAACCCTTTCCATTAAAAGAAAAAAGCTGGTTATCAAGCTGTGATGCCGTTGGAGATGATGCAGTTCCCTGCGCCTGTCTAAATTGTATGGATGCTGTCCCTACGCTACCAAACACATCAAAAAACGCTGCCGGGTTACTTGTGGTTGATATATGCAATGGCGCTCCCGGACCCGTCGTCCCGATACCGACGTTGCCGGAGCTGTCGAATTGCATCCATCCCGTAGCATCATTTCCAGCGGATATTCTTAATCCTCCCCCATTAACACCGCGAACTTGTGCTACCGCTGTTGTATCATAAGTAAATTTAATATAGGGCTGAGCGCTGCTTCTCTGAATATTTATACCTCCACCGGCAACATCTAAGTTTGCCCCTGGTGCCGTCGTCCCGATGCCGACATTGCCGGCTGATAATCCATTTCCATCTGTTTGAAGTACCAATGGAAGAAACGAAGTTCCGTACTTGTCGGCATAAATAGATGCATAGGAATTTTGTAGCATTCCAATATACAGATTGCTTTCACCAATAATTCCTGAAGCTCCTCCTACAATTAATCCTGCCCCCCCCTGAGATCCATATTTTGAAACACTAAGCTTGCCAATCGGGCTCGTCGTCCCGATGCCGACATTGCCGGAAGTGTTTTTAATTGTTACTGCCGTAACACCACCAGCTAGTATCTGAGTATCAGATGTCGCCATTCCAGATGTTCCTACAGTCACAACATCAGACGCATTTATTCCCAGTAGTGATCGCGATGTGCCGCCGGAATCCCGACCACGATAATATTGTGCATTATCAATCAGCATTGATCCGCCAACCAAATCAAGTTTTGCTGCCGGACTCGTCGTCCCGATGCCGACGTTGCCATTTGTATCAAGTATCATTCTGTCATCAGTTCCATTCGATCTGAATCTTAAGGATGTTGCGCCATTAATACCCGATGAAGTTGAACCTCCAACATAAAAGCCACTTGTGGCTTGTATCCACCCATTTGTTTTTATCGCAAGAGCAGAATTGTTATTTACCTCAAGTGTTGCTGATGGATTCGTCGTCCCGATGCCCACCTTCCCCGTGCCGTTGGGCATGATGGAAAAGTCTTCGTTGGATACCGTAGTAATATCGGTTGCAGCGCCGGAAAAAATAAGCCCTGTTGATCCGATTGTTTTATTGGTTAGTGATTGCGCAGTAGCAGTATCTACTAGGGTGATGGTTCCTGCAGGCAATGTGGCATTGGTGATATTTGTTGTGGTGAACGTGAGATTATTTGCTCCGGAGAAAGTGACTGTCGTAGCGCTGGGAATGGTGAGTGTTCCTGTGGTGTTTGTTACGGTGAGCCCCCCCACTTTTTCCGAGTTAAACGCATATGGCACTGCGGTGAGGCGCACGCGAGAAGAGAAAAGCTCTCCATTAAACGTGATGCTGAGATATATCGTGTCACTGTTAAAATCGACCGTCGCGGGGATAGAAGTGGATGAACCAAGCGTAGCGCGGAAAATGCCATCTGTCACGGTAAGCGTTTGAGTTTCGCTCCAAGGAGTGCCTGTGGGGAGCTGATTTCCTGCGGTAGGATCATCATACAGCTTAAATACAAAAGGATAGGTGGTGGTGGGGAGATTCGTGCCGTCCGATTTAAGCACAACTTTTCCTTGAAAATTGAAGGTTCGATTGATGCCAGCAGCAGGAGCAGCTTGAGCTGAAGTTGAGAAGAAAGAAGAAAGAAGAAAGAAGAAAGAAAATACAAAAATAGAAGTAAGAATTCTTAATTCTGTATTCTGTATTCTGTCTTCTAATTGTTTCACTAAGTTTCGGAGCATTATAACAGCCTAATGTAATTTGTATTAATACATTATTATAATAACAGGCTCGCGACAGGCATGTCAAACCGCAGACTATCTTATCATAATCACATCTTTTATATGTTTTTAGAGCGTTGCTATAACCCTTATAACAATTATAGCTTTTATAACGATTATATCTTTTTGCCTTAAATAATCTTATCCTATTCTTATCATTCTTCCATTTCCCCCTCAAATTCCGCCTCAGATTTTGACTCTTGACACGATGATAAGATTATGATAAGTTTGTAATTATCACCTATGAAAAGCCTTTCCTATACCCGCTCCATTACCCTCACAGCCTCAATTCAGGCACTGGATGAACTTCATAAACAACTCCTTCTTATCCCCCTTGCGCCACAGGCAGAATTACAACTTCAATGGGGCACGAGAATACAGAAAATACAGGAGCTTCTAGCTCTCGCAGGAAAAGCGATAACCCCCGCTCAGATAGGCGATTTCTTACTTCACCTTGATGCTAAAAACCCCATTCCCTTTCGAACTGAGGTAGAAAGCTATAGAAGCGCATTCGACTATCTCTACCATCATTGGCTCGTAAATCCAAAAGTGGTGGAACCGAGCGACTTACTGGAGTTTTATCAAACAATATTCCCCAAGGAAACCCTTACGGGAGACGAAGCAGAGCTTAAGGCGAGCTTGCAATATATTCAAATTAATCCAGAACACCCCATCATTCAAGCTTCGCTCGCACAGATTCTCATACTTTCACTTTCTCCTTTCAGCGCCTATAATGAACAATTTTCCCACCTGGTGTTTCTCCAGTTTATGTATAAATTTGGATATGACCTGCGCCGCCTCCCTGTCTATGAAGAACAGTATATTCTCGACCTTACCAACTACAAAAATATGATCCTTCAGTCCAATCGATTGGAAAATGTGACCCCTTGGCTTGAGTATGTTTGTGGACGCGCAATAATAGCAGTGCAAAAAACAGTGCAGATAGTGCAACAAGAAAAAAATAATCCTTCACGGACGAACAATGCCCTTTTTGCCCTTGCAGACCGCCAACAACTCATCATGAATTTGTTTAATACACCGGGGGTAAAGGTGAGTAATCGACTCATTCAAAGAAAATTTAAAGTATCGCAAATTACCGCCTCACGCGATTTAGCAAAACTAGCAGATAGTGGACTTATTTTTGCAATTGGAAAAGGAAGATCAACGTATTATACGAGGGCGTAGGTTGTGGGTGGTAGGGGGTAGGTTGTAGGGGCGCGGCGTGACGCGCCCGCATCAAACAAATTTACAATTTTCAATTTACAAATAATTTTTAATGAATAAAAATATAAAATTATTATTAGCTCAAGGCTCAAAGTCTCATACTTTCAGCTTTTCTCTTTCATCTTTCAACTTTAGACTTTTAGCTTTCAGCTTCTTGCTTTTAGCTTTCAGCTTTCAGCTTTTAGCTAGTGTTGTCTTCGCCGGCCCCCAATCCACTACCTATGAACTTAAAGAATACGGATTTGGCAGCGGCGGCGACAATGGACTTACTTCTACTACTTATTCTCTCTTTGGCACAGCAGGAGAAACAGACCTCGCTTCAACTAGTGGAACCACTTACGCACTCGGAGCAGGCCTTATCTCAACGCTGCAAGCCGCTGTCCCCCCAGCGCCCACTGTGACAAATCCGGGTTCTAACTATGACCGCCTTTTTGTGACAATCCAAACAGGGGGAAATCCCACGGACACGCTTTTTGCAATTTCGATTTCCACTAACGGCACCACGAAATATGTCCAAAGTGATCGGACGATGGGATCAGTGTTAGGATCCGAAGATTGGCTCCCCTATACCGGCGCTATTTCTGTGGGATGGGGTGGAGGATCTGGATTTTACGTGACAGGACTGAAAAATAATACAACATACACAATACGTGTGAAAGCAAAACAAGGTGTTTATACAGAAAGCGGTTGGGGACCGGCAACCTCGCAAGCAACCACAGACCCCACCTTTACTTTTGGCGTAAACGCTTCTTCAATTTCATTTTCAAACTTAAATTCTGGAAATTCCTATACTGATTCAGCAAAATCAACCATACTCACCACATCTACGAATGCATATAACGGATATTTAGTCTACGGATATGAGACTCAACCCCTCACCCACTCCACCAACGGGAGTTATACCATTGCAAATTATTCGGGAACAAATTCAACCCCTACATCATGGACTGGCACAGGATTTGGGTATTCCACGAATGATTCAAGCTTGGTAGGAGGAACAGCAAATAGATTTACTAATGCGGGTCCAAACTATGCAGGATTCGGCACAACGACACCTGGGGACCCGGTAGCAGACCATCCTGGACCCATCCTTTCCCCAATCGCCAGCGAACAATTCACCGTTTCATATCGAGTAACAGCAAGCGCAACAACACCAGCTGGACAATATAAAACGACTATTATTTATGTGGCAGTGCCGACGTATTAAAACAGTTGAATCGGTTGAATCAGTCGAGTCGGTTGAAATCAGTTAGAATCAACAGGTGGCAAAATTGGAGGGGCCCGTCGATCACCCTGCCTTTCTAACCTACGAGGTTGGAGAGGTGCTCCAACCTCGTAGGTTGAGACGTGGGCACCGAAGAATAGAAACGGAGCGAAAAAAATACATACTATGAATATAAAAAATATATACAGCATAAAGCTTAAAGCTCAAAAAAAAGATGTGTTGGCTTTTAACTTTCAGCTTGTAGCTTTCAGCTTCCTACTTTTAGCTTTTAGCTTTCAGCTTTCAGCTAATGTCGTTTCCGCTCAACCCGCCTCCCTCTCTATTCGCCCTTCCATCATCTCCCTCTTTTTATCTCCAGGAAAAACAACTAATACAGCACTTTCTATCATCAATAATTCTGATCGGCCCCTTCCTGTGCGCTTAACTTTTGAACCGTTAACACTGACGGACAGTTCCGACACAGTAAAAAGTATTGGAAGTTGGATTTCTCTTTCCAATAATTCCCTCCTCATTCCCGCGCAAAAAGAAACGTCAGTGAATATTAAAATTACCCTCCCCAAAACAATTCCTTTAGGCGGCTATTATGGTATGCTCTATGTGGAGCAGCTTTCTCCCACTCAAAACTCCTCTGGATCTCTTATTCTTACCAAAATGGGCGTTTTGATCCTTGGATCAGTAGGAGTACAGGACGTACCCCTCAACTCTATTGAACTTCAAAACCCTACACTTACAAGTATTGTTTCGGAATCAAACATAATTCCTCTTTCCTTGCAGGTAAAAAACACAGCTCTCAATCACATCTCAGCTAAACCATATCTCAATGTTCATCCGCTGTTTGAAAAAACAGAAACAATCCAGTTGGAGGAGAAACTTGTATTTCCAGGAACAAAACGAAATTGGGCCACATCTTTTACCGTAAAAAATGATCATCAATTCTATTACACAGCTGACTTATATGTATCTATTGGGAATGGACTTTCACAAAAAAAATCATTTTCTTTCATTATTTTCCCTGTTAAACAGGCTATTATTTTGGTACTCTGTATAGCATTAGGTGTGAGTATTTTGAGAAAACGTAAGCAGATTAAAAAAGCATTTGAGATTATGATACGGGGATAATATGCAGTTTATTTTTTCATTACTAGTATCGATTCATTTGTTTATTTCTTCATTTTTCACTCCTGTCTACGCAGGCTCCTTTACCACGTCAAAAGTAACTATTGATAACTCCCGTTCAGGACAAAGCGGCGTATCTCACACCTATTCATTTATCACGGGAACTACTGGAAATATTAAAACGGTGGAAATGCTTTATTGCACTACTGTATCGGGAACCTGCACTACTCCTAATGGAATTGTTACGACCAGTGCTTCGCAGGGAAGTATTTCTGGTCTGGGGGCAAGTACTACGAATTTTGCAACAAATGGTACTCTAACTCTGACGGTAACGTCCGAAAGTTCTGTCGCTTCTGGTACAACTATTACTCTTCCCTATTCAAATATCACCAATCCTACTACGATGAACTCATCTTTTTTTGTCCGCATCACCTCAAAAGATAATGCAAGTGCAACAATTGATTCAACGACTGTAGCTTTTGCGACACTTACTAATACATCTATTACTATTACTGCAGACGTAGCGTCAACTTTCAGTGTTGCAATTACTCCCGTCATTACTGGCTCTGTAAATGGACAAGCGATAAACATTACTTCAACAACGGCTTCTTCTATCCCTTTTGGCGCTCTTACGACAGGAGGCACAAAAGCAGCAGCACACGATGTGACGGTAATCACCAACTCAACAAATGGGTATGTGATAACGGTAAAAGCGACAAATCCCCCTCTTATTGATGGATCAAATAATATCGATAATTTTACCGAGCCAAACTCCCTTCCCCTCGCATGGTCGTCTCCTGCGGGAGGATCTCCCAACGTGAATACAGGATTTTTAGGATATACGACGGAGGATTCTTCACTTTGTACGGGGACGGTAGACCGATTTACCTCCTCTGGGGGTAATAAATGGGCGGGATTTGACGTAACGCCGTATGAAGTGGGATGCAACACTGCTGCAGTAACTTCAGGAGAAACTACTCGTGTGGGATGGCAAGTAGAGATAAACGGCACCCAGCCAGCGGGGAGTTATACGGGAGATATTATTATTGTGACAACGCCGACGTATTAGGGGTAGGTTGTGGGGGCGATACACTTGACAAAATGGGAAAAAATTGTGTACATTTATATAGAGAATATATGAATAAAAAAATACAGATTATAAAAAATATAATTGTTATAAGTATTATAATTTTTATAACCGTTATAACCTTTATCCCCGCTGTTATCCCTGTCTTTGCCGGGTCTCTCACCCCCTCAAAAGTCACCATATCAGATTCCCGTTCTGGCCGCGCTGCAACCACTCATACCTATAATTTTACTACAGCCACTACAGCGGTAATTACCACTATAACCTTTCAATATTGCACGACCGCCTCAGGAGTGTGCACGATGCCCCCGGGATTAATTACCACCTCAGCTGTTCAGGGCTCGCTCACTGGCATAGGAGCAAGCACTTCGAATGTGGCGAGCAACGGCACGATTACCCTTACTGTTACCTCTCCTGCATCAATTAATTCGGGCGTCGCTATTACTATTCCCTACACAACAATCACTAATCCCACCACAGCAGACACTACCTCTTTTGTGCGCATCTCAACAGGAACAGACACCTCTGTTGTGGCCTTTGCAGTGCTCACCTCTTCATCAGTCGCCATGACCGCCTCTGTTGACCCAACTTTTACTTTTTCTCTTGTGGCGGTAAACACAGCGGGATCAGTAAATTCAGCAACAACAAATATCACCACCACCGCAAGCACTATTCCTTTTGGGTCGCTCACCTCCGGGTCAACAAAAATCGGCGCAATTGACACGACCGTCACCACAAACGCACCTGTTGGCTATACCATTACCATAGCGGCGGCCGCAAACCCTCCGCTTGTTGATGGAGGAAATAATATCGATTATCACACATTAACAAATGTAGCCCCTGGCGCATGGACTTCGCCCGCAGGCTCTGCTCCCAATGTAAATACGGGGTTCGTGGGATATACCACAAATGAGGCAACATTGGGTACGGGCACAGCAGGCAGATTTGTGGGAAATAAATGGGCTGGGCTCATTACCACACCAGAAGAAGTGGCGTATAGCGCAGTTGGCGGAGCAGCGCGCACAGTGAGAGTGGGCTTCCAGGCAGAAGTAAACGGGCTGCAACCATCAGGAAATTACACAGGCACCGTTCTTTTAGTGGCAACACCAACCTATTAATACTGATTGCATGATATATAAAAAACAACGAGCGGCATTATTTTCACTCATTATTCTTGCGGGTGCTCTTGCTGTTAGCCTCTTTTTCTCCTTCGGTATTTTTGCGCAAAATCAAACATCGGTCCAGTCTCTGGAAATATCCCCTCCTTCTCAGGAGCTCATTGCCGACCCCGGGCAACTGCTTACTGCCACTGCAAAAATTCGAAATAAAAGCAGAGAAACTGTGCCCATAACAGTGCGTATCGAAGACTTTACGGCAAGCGGGGAAGAAGGCCAGGTAGCTCTCACCGATCAAGGGCCCTATTCTCTCTCAAATTGGGCAGTCATAACGCCTAAATCATTCTCTCTTGCACCTGGAGAAGAAAAAGAAGTAACAGCACACATAAAAGTTCCTCCGAGCAAAGTGGCGGGCGGCTATTATGGATCGTTCGTTTTTTCGGTACAAACAGAAAATGCCACGCCCGGCACTGCATCTGTAGGACAAGAAATTGCCTCTTTGTTTCTTCTCAAAGTTTCGGGAGTGGTTACGGAGCAACTCACGCTTAATGAAGTGACGGCGCCTTCTTTTTCCGAATTTGGCCCCATTCCTTTGAGTATAAAATTTACGAATAATGGCAATATTCATACCAAGGTTTATGGATTAGTAAATATTAGTGATATGTTTGGGCAAAAAGTGGCAGACCTCGTGGTAAACCAAACAAATATATTTCCCGGAGCAAGTAGACAGGTAAAAACAGTTCTGGACCGGCAACTTCTTTTTGGAAAATACACGGCCACTGCAATTATGTACTACGGCACCACAAAAAATGAAACGCTTACGGCAGTGGGGTCATTCACCGTGATTCCTTATCGTATTATCGCACTCTTGGTTGTGATATGTGTTCTTTTCTACTCCATGCGCAAACGAATTAAAAGAGCCCTGCGCGCCTTAACGAAATGAACAAAAAAAGTATTATTTTTTTATTATTCTTTTTTTTTTGTGCGGGATTTATTACACATGCACTCTTTTTTCCTACTATTTTGACGCAAAATTTTCTTCTTTACACAAAGAAGTCTTTGAAGAATGAAAATATATCTGTTCCTGTCGTGAAAAATACTAACCCCGCTCTTACGCTTATTTCTTTTGAAGAGGGAGAGTTTGATCCGCAGGTGGCTGTCGTGGGAAAAAGCTATTATCTTGCGATTACCAATAAAAGCAAAAAGGAACCGATGATGCTTACGTCTGCAAATGCACTATTGCGGACAGCACGCCCGTATGGAGAGAGCGAGCAGCTGCTGGTACAGCTCTATGAAGAGGGTGAATATACGGTGAGTAGTGTGCTCCATCCGGAGAGAACCTTGAAAGTAATTGTGAAATAGAGTATACTACGCCCCTATGCGTAGGGGACGATGGGTAGCGTATTGTATTGCTTTTTTGTGTATTACTACGCACTACGTTCTACACCCTACAACCTACCCCCTACAACCTACTTCTACTTACGCCTCCTCCCTCTCCATGACCGCAACAGTGCCTCTTTCTTCTCAGTGGAAGGAAGCCCTGCGAATAAACTCACAAGCGAAAATAGATACATCTCGACCTCATATTTTAGTTGTTTTACAGGATTCTCTCGGCATAGAAAAACTTCCTGTAAGTAATCAGACAATTCAACTTCTGGTACTTAAAAATAGCGTGTTAGTACATGAACAAATTAAGGTAACAGATAAAAAAGGAGTGGCGGATTTTGTCTATGTTGCGGAAAAACCAGGCACGTATTTTATAATCGTGGTGAACAAACTGGATGATAAGCCGTTTGTGGTGAAGAGCGCTACGGTATCGCTGTAATACTCCCTAATTTTTAATTTTAAATTTACAATTCCTGCCTGCCGGCAGGCAGGCGTGGCAATCTTAACAAATAGATTGCTTCTCCGCCCAGGGCGGATCGCAATGACATCAAACACAGGTTTGACTCATGGTGACATGATTTTTGATAGCTTAGTATAAACCTCCTCCACTCCTTCTTCATTCTCAATCCTCACGTCCGCCAAGTCCATGCATCGCCTCACCTGCTGCCCGCTGGCGTTCCCTTTGTCCTCAGTATCTCTCCCATCAACCTTCTGAAACGACTCCCAATCTTTGGGATCCCAGGGCTTTCCTCTTTGCAAAATCCGCTGAAATCGCGTTTCGGCAGATGCATCTACTGCAATAAGAAAAAAGCCAGGAATGCTCCGCAAATATTCTATTTCTCCCGGATTGCGAATGCCTTCGATGAGTAGTTTAGGGGGTAGGGGGTAGGGAGTAGGTTGTAGGTGGTAGTTAGTAGTTAGTAGGGGCGACCCTTGTGGTCGCCCGAATAATTTTATCGCCCTTCTCGCCAGTACTCCATCTCCTTCTTTTCTTCGTAGCTCGTCTCCTAAGTCTTGTAGAGTGGTGCGGGTAAAAGACGTAACCCCTCGCTTTTTTAGCTCGTCATGAAGAAGAGAAGAAAGAGAAATTGAGCTGTATCCTTGCTTTTTTAAGTAGTCTGCAACGACGCCCTTGCCGCAGGCAATGGGGCCCACGAGTCCTATGATATTCATATATCACTAGTTTACACCCCCACCACCTCAACGCCAAGGAAAATAGAGGCTTTATTGGACCCCACGCGCAGAATGCCTTTTGCATGAATGGGAAAAAGCTTGCTTGTGCCATTTTCCTCAACGATTGACACCTGCTTTTGAATAAGGGAAATGAAATTTTCATGAAAAGGAAGGATATCAAACGGGCCCGCGTCATTTACGGAGGAAAGGCTTTGCACCTTTCCCTCAAAAAGAGTAGACTCGGCTGTCTTGATACAAATGGAGATAAAATCGCTCATAATTTCTTAAGATTTTTTATCGAGCTAATCGTGCCCTGTTGAGCAAAAAGAGTGTGGTCGTATTCGTCGCACGCGCCCTCAAGAATAGATGCTACATCTTTTACTGTATCAACGAGAGGAATATACACGCCCTTTCTCCCTGTCTGCCCTTCTGAGACGAAGAACGGTTGGGTCATGTAATTTTTGATTAATTTTGCACGTTTATAGATGATTCTGTCTTCCTGCGAAAGCTCGCTCTCTCCCACGAGAAAGACGATGCGGTCGAGGGCAAGCGCTTTTTTGAGCACGTTTTGGGCCTTTCGAACGGTCTGTTCATGAAATTCGCCTGCTATCGTGTGAATAAGCCCGGTGGAGGTGGAGCTTAAGATATCAAGAGCTGGAAACCGCCCTTCCTGAAACACAGAACGGGAAAGCACGATTGTGGAGTCGAGATACGGATAAATAGCCTGCACCGCCTGATCAGTAAGATCGTCTGAGGGCACAAACACTGTTTCAATCGTTGTCATCATGCCATTTTTTGTGGAGACAAGCCGCTCATGCAGATCTGCCATTTCGGCCATAAGCGTAGGCTGATAGCCGCCCTCAGAAGGAATGGCCTTCATCAGCGTTGACAGCTCGTATCCGGCCTGCGCGTAGCGGAAAATATTATCGATAAAGAACAGAATGTTTTTCTTTTGCATATCTCGCAGGTATTCTGCGATGGTCACTCCCGCAAGCGCTGCGCGAAAACGCACTGCAGGGCTCTCTCCCATCTGTCCAAACAGCAAAGCGACATTTCCCAACACGTTGCTATCTTTCAAGCTTTGATACAGCTCCTGCCCTTCGCGGGCGCGCTCTCCCACTCCGGTAAATACGCTCGTGCTTTTTTTCCCCGAGAGCACCACCACATTATGAATGATTTCGGTAAGAAGAATGGTTTTGCCCACTCCAGCGCCGCCAAACAGCCCCAGCTTTCCTCCCTCAAGAAGAGGGGTAAAGAAGTCTATTGCCTTTATTCCTGTTTCCAAAATTTTGGTCGGAACGATTGTTTCCTCAAGCGAAGGAGAGGGGCGAAAGAGAGGAAGCTTTTCTGCTGTCTCTATTTTTTTTCCTCCCATGGTGTTGCCGAATATGTCGATGACGTTGCCCAAAAGCTCTACTCCCACCGGAATTTCCACTGCGTGGCCTGTGGAGATAACAATATCTCCTCGCGATATTTTTTCATATCCTTCATAGACTAAGCCGTAACACGTATTCTTCCCTGCTCCTTGCAAAATCTCAATTTGAATCGCCGGATCCTTCTCCATAACCACCATGTCGTGCACTGCCGGTTGCCCGTCCAAAAATTCTATCTCTACCATGCTACTTTGAATTGATTTAATTGTGCCTTTTGTTTTCATAGTGCTATTAATGTCTATAAAATAATTGAACGATCCTTTCATTCTGTTTTCTATCTCTATCCTGCGTAATAAGCTTCCTTTTTTGCATCTCTTTTACCAACCCTTCCTTTTTTATTGCCTGAAGCGCCTCTTCCATACTTCCAATGCGCGAGGCGTAGCGCGCAAGCTGCCCTTCAAACACGGATTGTTTGAGCAGGGCCGACACCATCTGTGTCTCAAAAAAAGACATAATTTTTTCCAAGCTCGGCTCAAAATAATAATAGGATGGGTCCTCAACTACCGGCTCCTCTCCAAAAAGCGCGTCTCCCGTGATATTAAGATGCACTGGTTTTTGGTTGACGTAGCTTTCATACTTTCCTAAATAAACGTCAATCACACCGTAGGGCGCTAGCTGCGCAATTACCTCTTTTAAGTCTTCAAGCGTGAGCTCGTTATCTGCATGAGGAAGGGTAATATAGGTATAGGGCCTATTGATACCTTCTGCGTCAAACATACTCTTACCTAAAGACCCGACGATAATAATATCTGTTTCTTCTTTTTGAATAGCGGATACAAACTCGCGAAACACTTTTTGCAAAATATCTCCGTAGAGTTTATTATCCGCGCTCAAAAGCACCGACACCTTTTTACTCTGCTTTTCCGCCCGTTTTTTCTCCAGACCAACCATCTGTTTTTTGTATACCTTTTTCACTTTGTAGTACACGTCCGAAACGTCCTTATAAAAATCGCGCGTGGTGAGCACACCCTTTTTGATGGCGTTCATGCGCATCATCGAAATCTGCTCGTAGGATACGCACAGATCTCTCGTCTGCTCCAAAAAATCAAGCTCCTTATTTATCGCATCCTTGCTTATCATAACGTGATATAGATTTTTAAAATTGAAAATTGTGAATTGTAAATTTGATTGACACGGGCTACATTCTGGCGAGAGAACCTCGCCCCTACGACCTACTTTATAAACGTATCATCTTCCCAATCTCTTCCTTCTGCCCCTGAAGCTCTCCTACGAGCTGCTCAATTGTTTCAAAAAATTGTATTTTTTCTGGTTTGCACACAGAGATAAGAAGCGAGCATTTTTCCATCAATTTTTTTTGAATATCCGCTACAGGCAGCTCGTTAAACAAATCTCCCCACACCAGGCCGATAAGCACAAGCTGCGTGGTCTCATCCACTGCGGTATTAAAATCTTGTTCAAATATTTCGCTCAGGCGCGCTCCTTTTTGAATTTTATTTTGCAACTCATGGGAAAGCTCTGCACCAAAATGCGCGAGGTTTTGTAGCGACTCATACTCCGCGAGGAACGTCGTGACTTTTTGATTGATGTCTTTGGTGAGCTTTTGCTGCGTCTGCCTCCCGACACGGGTGACCGAAAGAAATAAGTTAATTGCGGGGCGTTTCCCCTTTTCAAACAAGCTACTGTCAAAGAAAATATGTCCATCGGTGATGCCCATGAGGTTGGTGGTAACGTGCCCACTTAAATCTCCCCCAATCGACTCCGCGACAGGCAAACAGGTGATGGATGTTGTTTTCCCCTGAGATGTATGGAAGTTGCCCGCCCGCTCCAGCAAGCGTGCATGCTCGTAAAACATATCTCCCGGATACGACTCTCTCCCCGGGAATCTTCCTGATAAAAGGCTCATCTGGCGATAGACTTTTGCGTGAGTGGTGAGGTCGTCCAATATCACCACTGTATCAATCCCTTTTTTCTTAAAAAATTCTGCGATGGTCATGGCACTGTAGGGCGTGAGATAGACGAGATAGTCTGGGTCATCTGCCGCCGAAACCACAAGTATCACCTTTTGGCTTAGCTTTTCTGTCTGTAAAAAATGATTTATTTTTTGTATCTCCGATTTTCTTTTGCCGATGAGGGCCATGATTATTATTTTTCCTTCGTTTGCTTGATTTTTTACTGTGGTGAGTAACAAGTTTGTTTTCCCCGTTTTTCTGTTTCCAATAATAAGCTCTTTTTGCCCTGCTCCGAGGGGAATAAGGAGGTCTACCATGATGACACCCGTATGAAATTGCTTATCTATTTTTGCACGCGACTCAATGCTTTCCAACGCCCCATTTAAGGGATAGAGCTCGCCCACTCCCCCTTCGTTCAGAGGAGAAACCATCGTGCCCACCAGTGTTTCATCAATAGGTATTTCCAAGCCTCGATTGGTGCGCGCCACGCGCTCATTTGCCTGAGGTGGCGCCCCACTTACAATAACTGTTTTGCAGTGCGTGCGTTCAACGGAAATAATATGCCCTAATGCCCCCTCTTCAAACACCACCATTTCATGCATTTTTGCCCCCGGCAGCCCTTCAACAAGCGCTATTGATCCATTTACGTCGGTAACTATGCCATACTCTCCCAGAGTTTTTAAATAGGTGTTAAAATTCTCCATAGGTGCCATTCCATTCAATAGATAACGGGGACTCACTTTTTCGAAAAATAAGCTCGATAAGCGCCTGCGGCGCTATATTTTCTCTCACATACTCTGCAACTTTTTCTACTGATTTTTCGGTGAGGGTATAGGGAGAAGAGAGTGTGATGACGGGAAGCGCTATGAGATATTCTTTTAATTCTGCTGCGCGCTTGCTCCAATTCTCTTGTGCAAAAAAAGGGGTAAGCACTGCCTCATATTGATGAGGAATGATGCTTTTCAGTTGATTTGACTGATTGCCTGTTTTATACGCGTAGGATGCGCTCTCATCAAGCACCGCCACGAGCATTCTCATCTGTTCTTTAGTATAAATATGATTACTTATTGTTGAAAAATCCATTTTGTTTTGCCCGTGCGAGCGCTTTAATGAGTAACTCTTGTTTTACTTTGTCGGGGAGCTCAATATGGAGCACTTCGTTCATTTCTCTTTTTAAAATCTCGGCTATATCTGCGTCTATCTTTTTTTGTTTTTCTGTTTTATATGTGGCGAGGTCTTCTTGTATTTTTTTGAGTTCTTGTTCTGACTGTATTTGGAGATGATCATGCATGGAATGTAGCTCCTGTTGAATGGTGGTGCGAAACTCCCCTGCGATAAGCTCTGTTTGGTGGGCAAGCTCTGTACGAAAGAGGGCGATGCTTGTGTCAAGGGCTATGCGCAGCTCTTTTTTCAAAGATTCTTTCAAGCTTTTGTGAAAAAAGGTTGTTTGCGTAAGAATAGAATGCGCTTCTTTTATAGCGTGTTTAATGATGCGCTCTGCTTTTTTTTCAGCAGAAGCTGCAGTATCTTCATGAGAAAATAATCCGGAAAACAAAGATTTTTTTGGCATAACTATATTACTAAACTAATAAATTCGAAACTATTTCGGATTTCGTCAGCTTTAAACTTTCAGCCTGAAATGAATGTCTTTGCGATCCGCCCTGGGCGGAGAAGCAATCTATTTGTTTTAAGATTGCCGCGTCTCCCGACTAAGTCGGGATCCTCGCAATGACATGGACTTTAATCTTTCAGCTTTGGTCTCAACCTACGAGGGTTGGAGTATCTCTCCACCTTCCTAACCTACGGGGTTGGAGTATCTCTCCGCCTTCCTAACCTACGAGGTTGGAGTATCTCTCCAACCTCGTAGGTTTAGGTTCTTAATATAAAAAGTGCTAGCCCCAGCCCTGAAACGATGATTGCGATAGTGATGAGTACATTGAGCCCAATTCCCAAGCTGATCATTTTTGCAGCGAGTGGGTTGCGTCCAATCGCCTCTATTCCCTTTGAAGTAATGCGGCTAAAGATAAAAAATCCAAGGAAAAAGGAAAGAAAGACGATTGCTGTGGAAATAAAATATTTAAATACGGTGAGCGGGTGTTCATAGGTGGCTAGCGAGCTCAGCTTAAAGATATCAATAAGATTACTACCAACAGACACCTGAACCGACTCGATGCGAATATTAAGCGCCACTTGTATTGTCTCTACGCCGGTTGCCGCTTTTGAAACAGAAGGGGTAAGCGCTGTGCCGATAACGTATCCTGTCTTATTTGCCTTCATTCCGATACCTGGTTTTGTGGAAGTGGTGATGTAGTCGCCCACTTTAATTGGCCCATTTGCCAAGCTCACCCGCACAGGCAGCTTCCCCATTGCCGCTACGGGATAGCTGTTTTTCATTGAGGGTCCTTGAAATACAATTCCTTCCTTTTTCTGCACAACACCCACTATGTTGCTATCATATTCTTTTGTGGAGAGTTCATACCCTTTTGATGAGGTGGAGACGATGCTTCCTACCTGAATGTCTCCGCCAATAATGGGGAGATAGTTGGAAAGACTAAATGATGCAGCAAAAGAAGGGGTACTTATACCAAAAAAACATATGAAAAACAAAATTGAAAAATATATGAGGCTAAATTTGACACTTTTTTGCATTGTAACTAACTATAAAGAAATAGAAAACAGAATGCAAGAGGAAGATTATTATCGCTATTGCCGTTATAACGGTTATAAAGGTTATAGCGATTAATGCCGCCCCTCCTTCGCCCGCCGTACATTCGGGTAGACACGGGGGTCTCCCCCTACAACCTACAACCTACTGATTCAACTGATTTCAACTGATTTCAACTGATTTCAACTGATTTCAACTGATTTCAACCGATTTAACTGATTTTTTCTGTACAATGATTACATGAAGCCGAAACTCAAACTTATCATTTCAGTAAGTTCTGCTGCAATTTTTATCGCCCTCATCGTAGGAAGCGTCTATTTTTATAATCGCTATACAAGGACCAAGCTCTTGCTCAACAACCCCACTCTTGCCGCCAAAGAAGAAGGCGTAGCCGTCTCAGTGAAGGTGTCTCTCCTTATGGAGCTGCCCGCAGAAGAAGCGGCTGTAGTTACGGTAATTGATACTACAAAGTTGAAGGGGCAGCCTTTTTTTCTCCGCGCAAAAAATGGAGATAAAGTATTGATCTACTCCAAAGCAAATAAGGCTATTATCTATCGCCCCTCAACCAATAAAATCATCGAGGTGGCTCCTGTGAGATAAGATCAAAATCCGTACATCTTTTTTACAATCATTATCAGCGTGTCTCCCCATACGCCTGCAATCATCATGCCCACTATGAGAAATGGCCCAAACGGCACCTCGCTTTTCATGCCCTTCTTGCGTTGAATAAGAAGAACTGCCCCTACGATTGCTCCGACAAGAAAGGAGATGTACAAAGCTATAAGCCCCTTCCCTACCCCTAAGGAAAACCCAATGATGGCGGCTAATATTACATCTCCTAAACCCATCGCTTTCTCATTGGTTACCACGTAAATGAGTCCAATGGGCAAACACACAGCTAACCCCGCTAACACATCTCCCAAAAGAGAGAAGATGCTCGCTTTTTCGAAGATTTTTTGAAAGAGAATACAAAGAAAGAGGGAGAGTTGCATATAATCTGAGATTAGCTTGTAGCGAAAGTCCGAAAGGATAATAACCCACGCGCAGGATACTATCCCCCAGTACAGTATCAATGAGCTCAAAGGAGCCACAATCCATGTGCCCAGGTAGAGTAAACCCGTCAACACTTCCACAGTTGGATGTTGAAGTGATAACTTTACATGACATCTCCTGCATTTCCCTCCAATAAAGATGTAGGAAAAGATAGGAAAGAGATCCACCCACTCCAAAGTCTTTTTGCAATGATCACAGTGACTTCTTCCCATTATTGACTCCCCGTGAATGAGTCGATCCACAAGAACGTTGATGAACGATCCCATTGCCGCTCCCAAAATAAAGACAAAGAAACCGACCAAATAGACTAGGTCAGAATAGGTGGTAAGTAGGTTTTTTAATATCATTTTCGTATTTTAAACTGTTTAAATAAATAAACAGATTAACTATACTACATTTTTTTTGTCATGCGGGAGAACTGCCTTCCTAACCTACGAGGGTTGGAGTATCTCTCCAACCTCGTAGGTTAATGCCGCCCCTCCTTCGCCCGCCGTACATTCGGGTAGACACGGGGGTCTCCCCCTACAACCTACTACCTACTGATTCAACTGATTTCAACTGATTTCAACTGATTTCAACTGATTTCAACTGATTTCAACTGATTTCAACTGATTCTCCCCTTGCAATACTCACACCATTTCCTCTATATTAAAGAATACAATCGTTCTCTATATGAATATAATAGTTACTGGCATAGTCAGCTTGCTTTTTACTCTCTTTGCATCTACTCCTTTCATCAAGACATTCATGGTACAGAAGCCTGTGATGAAGAGTGCTGTTGTGTCTTCTTCTCCTTTGGTGCTAGGAGATGCAATTGATGCTTCATCTGTAGACTCTGTTACCTTTGATATTGATGCAGTATTCAACAAGCCACTCACCATACAAAGTGGAGTCACCTTTGATGGACAGAGTGTATTCACCAAAAGCATACAAGGAGTGTCACTAGACTTAGGAGGAGGAAGTGTCACGGCTGGAAATATACTCTACAGTGTAACGGGTGGAAGTGGGATTGGAGTAAGTGGAGGACAATCCCCCGTGATTAGTAATACAGGAGTGTTGTCGGTGAATGGGCAAGCAGGTGCTGTGTCTCTTTCTCTTTCAGCAGGAAGTGGTATTACCGTTGATGGACTGAAGGTGAGTAACAGTGATACAG
>Ga0194063_10000982_pt1 | contig 19458 bp, 16 predicted proteins | sample SepL3720m_MetaG_FD_155459 | JGI IMG/M metagenome (GOLD analysis project Ga0194063, IMG submission 155459) | Anoxic zone freshwater microbial communities from boreal shield lake in IISD Experimental Lakes Area, Ontario, Canada - Sep2016-L373-20m | ecosystem: Environmental > Aquatic > Freshwater... | reverse complement strand
CCTTGATCTCTACGAGAATCTGGAATATCATTGAAGATAGAAAGTAGCATAGGCAGTTTGCTAATAGTTAAAGTGCACTACTAGTATAGCTTATCGCTACTTTTTTGTTTAGAATGAAAATGCCCTGCAAGTATTTATTAATTATTCTGTTATTCTAGTAATTTCTTTTGTTCCCGTAACCACGAAATCACTTTTTTATCTTTTTTACCAAGAAAAGGCAAAATCGTTTCCATTATTTTCAAAGCAGCTTCAAACTCCGGTTCAATTACAGAATAGCGTGCTTGTGGATCACTACCGAGGTGATTAAAATGCCTTCTTACCAGCATTTTAATATCAGGATTGAGCTGTTCTACTTTATTAATCACTTCCACGACTTCAGTTTCTTTGGGTAAAGCTACTACAATCGCTCTGGCTGTTTCAATGCCAGCTTGCAGAAGAATTTCTTCACTAGTGGCATCACCATAAATTGCGTTCATTTTCATCGCTTTGGCTTCCTCGACAATGGCACTATCAAATTCTATCAAAATAAAATGAAAATGCATTTTCCGGAGAGCAAGCGCAATGTAACGTCCTACCCTGCCATACCCGCAAATAATAATATGATTATGTAATTGTAAGTCCGGAACAATGTCATCATCGGCACTTAAAAAGATTTTACGATAAACCTGAGGAAATTTAATTTTAAAATATTCTCTTATTCTTTCATATATTTTATCTGTTTTGATAATGGAAATTGGGGCAAAAAGCAATGACAAAACAGTTACTGAAATAATTAATGAATGTAAATCTGCACTGATCCAGCCTTGATCAAAGCCTATAGCTGCACTCAAAAAAGCAAATTCACCGACTTGAGATAAATTAATACTTATTTCTATCGCACTTCTAATATGTAGTCTCAGAACAAAATTAATTACCAGGACAATTAATATTTTCATTACAGTGACCCCAATTAGTACCAAAAGGATTTTGAACCAGTTGTCAATTAAATATCCAAAAGAAAATAAAGTACCGATTAGAATAAAAAAGAAAATTGCAAAAATATTTTGTAAAGGTTTAATTTCATTAAAAATTTCGTGATGGAGGAAACTTTCAGATATCATCATGCCGGCAAGAAAAGCACCCAAAGTATATGAGCCAACTACCACTTCAGCAAGATATGCAAAAAGAAAACAAAATCCAAAAGCACTGACTACAAGCAACTCTTTAGAGCCAAGATGCATAATGCTTTTCAAAATTCTGGGAATCACTCTGTTTCCTACCAGCAGTGCTAGAGCTATCAAAATAAAACTTTTCAAAACTGATTCACCCAAAGCGACAAAATCGACTTTTGTTTGTGCCAGATTACCAAGTAAAAGAATCAGAAGCACTACAGCAATATCCTGTAGGATAAGCCAGCCAATTGTAATCTGACTGGCATGAGTTTCAATTTCTCCAATATCATCTAAAACTTTTACTACAACCGCAGTGGAACTCAATGAAAAAACCGCTCCTAAAAATAATGCTTCATAGCCAGAAAATCCAAAAAGCGGAAAAATAATTCTACTAAAAAAAATCGTTAAAACTATCTGAGCTATACCACCATATAATGCATATTTCCTGACACTCCATAATTTATCCAGAGAAAATTCCAGACCAATCGTAAATAATAATAATGCCACACCAATTTCTGCAAACTGATTAATAAAATTCAATTCATCATTTGAAAATTTTTTAAAAACTGCCATGCAAGCACCGGCAACGATATATCCTACCAGTAAAGGTGTCTTCAGCTTCATCGCGATAACCCCAGCGACAATTCCCAAAACAATAAATAAGACTAACTGTGGTAGAATTTCCATTAACGCCGTTGTATAATAAAAAAGTTACTTACTAATAGCCAAAAGTTAAGAGTTAGAAGTTAAAAGTTAGAAAGAAGAATCTAGGAATCTAGGGAATCGAATTGCGTCCTGAAACAAGTTCAGGATCGAAACTCGAATCTCCTTGTCTACCAGATACTAGATACCAGTTACTAGATATTTTTTCTATTTTCTACTTGATACTTGATACTTGTACGAGATGAAGATCTTCATCCTCTACCTATCTTTTCTTTATCAATTTACCTTAATTTGATTTTAATTTCAAACTACAGATGAGTATAAATCAATATTTTTCCAATAAAAAAATTTTACAAATTCTTAAAGAATACAAGTCTGTCTGGTCACTAAATTATCTAATTCAGCTTGCCTACTGGGATTTGGAAACATACATGCCAGAGAATGGAGCTCTGGAAAGAGGTGAAGCTATTGCCCAAACAAAACTATTTATTCAAAAAGAATTGTTACAACCTGATTTTCAAAAACTATTAGATCAAGCTCTTCTGGAAAAAAATTTAAACATTCATGAACGTACTGTCATCAGATTGTTAAAGCGGGAAATTACAAAACTAAATAAATTGCCTGAAGCTTTTGTGGAACGATTGGAGAAGCTTATCAGTGAATCACAATTAGCCTGGCGATATGCCCGTAAACAAAATGATTTTTTAATTTTCAAACCCTTTCTTACTCAAATAATTGATTTAAATCGTGAAAAAGCTGATTATTTTGGCTATGAAAATCATCCTTATGACGCGCTACTTGATGAATATGATGAACATTCCACTGCCAAAAAATTGGACAAAATATTTCAGGATTTAATTAATTTTCTTGATCCTTTTTTAAAACAAATTTATCAAGCAAAAAATTATCAGACTGAAAATCCAATTTCAAATTTGCCTTACTCAGAAGAAAAAATGCAGAAATTAAATCATATAATTCTTAAATTTTTTCATTTTGATCGTACCAGTCTACGCTTGGACAAATCCTCTCATCCCTTTACCTCACCTCATGGTGCCAATGATATCAGGATCACGACCCGTTATCATGAAAGAGATTTTAATCGTAGCCTGAGCGCAACTATCCATGAATTTGGTCACGCACTTTATGATTTTCAATGCACTACAGAATATAGTTTCACACCACTTTGGGGCGGTAGCTCTCTCAGCTTGCACGAATCACAATCACGTTTTTGGGAAAATTTCATTGGCAAATCAACAGCTTTTATCGAAAAATTTCTTCCAGAATTTAATCAGTTACTCCAACCGGCAAATCCTTTAAAATTGCAAGATTATTATCACTATTTTAATCTTGTCCAACCCAGCTTATTAAGAGTGGAAGCAGATGAGCTGACATATCATCTGCATATTTTTATCCGTTATGAAGTTGAAAAAGCAATGCTTGCTGGTACTTGTGAAATAGATGATCTGAATGACCTCTGGAATGATCTTTATCAAAAGTATTTAGGCCTACGCCCGGTAAATTTTAGCGAAGGAATTTTGCAGGATATCCATTGGAGTATGGGTGGTTTCGGTTACTTCCCCACTTATACTACTGGCACGCTTGTAAGCGCTATTTGTAAAGATAAATTAGAAAATGATCTGGGTAAAATAGATAAACTAATCTCCAATAATAAAATTTCAGAAATGCAAACATGGCTTGCTGATAATATCCATCAATTTGGCTCACTATATACCACAGATGAATTACTCAAGAAACAATTCCAAACTGAATTGACAATAGAAAACTGGAAAAAATATGCTACTAAAAAATATTCGAAAATATATAAAATAATTTAAAATTTATTTCATATATTATTATTTCTTTTTTTCTTTGATCACTTTGGTATTTCGAGATCGTTTTGAAAGATAAGTTACTCTTTGTTCTAAAATTGCTCCCAGTCCCCAACATACGAGAATTATTGTAATAAAACCATTTAGTACCCCACCAATGAAAGGAATCAGATTCAACAGTGAAGTAATTAAAGTAATAGTTACAATACCAAGTGCCAAAGGCAACAATCTCCCTGTTTTAGTTTTCTGAAGTTTAACAGTAATCCATCTCCCAATCGAATATGTAGCAAACGCCTGACTTAAAAAAATTACTAAACTTCCAAGTATGACTAATAAAGTTAGTAATTTAAATCCAATTATTGAAATCAATAATACTAAGGCAATAAAAGGTGCAATTAAAATTACTATTAAACCTAAGCCAATAGTTTTTAAAGGCTGATTTTTCATTTTTAACAAAGTATTTTCTGAAAAAACCGGGAAAATTCTCAGGACGAAATAGTAGGCGATCAACTTTCCCACAAACATAATAATTAAAGCGATGATACTAAATAATAATGTAACTATAGCGACAGCTTTAGTATCCGCATTAGAGTTTTGTTTTTTTTCAAAATTTTGAAATCCTGATAAAAAAGTCGAATTATTAAACTGATCAAGATCTTTGACATCTGAAGTTTCTATTTTATTTTGTACATTGATATATTCTTTTCCAGTAACTTTAGTATTTTTACTGACATAAGCCTTGCTAGCACCGATTACAAGATCACCACCAATATATTTGGAATTAATATATACTTCATTTGCAAAAATACGGGCATCACCAAAAATATCACCATTCACTACTACATATGCTCCTGCTGCATAAATATCGTTGTAAACTGTCCCATTGATTACCAAACCTGCCCCGGCAAAAGTAAGATTTTGGTCTACGCTACCTGAAAATTGCATTGTATTTCCTGCTGCAATCAAATTATCTTTAATATTACCAGTGACATTTATCGTTTGTCCTGCAAGGATCGCGTCGCCTTCGACATTTTCTACATCTATTTGTTCAGCTGATTTGTATAAATTTCCAGCTTTAATTTTGGTTACATTTGTCAAAGCTTGTGCCTTGAATACTAGTAAAGTAGATATGAAAAAGAACAATCCAATACTAACTAATAAAAATTGCGGGAATTTTTTCATACGATTTTATCTAAAAAGTATTAGTTAAATTTGGCTAGATCAATATATTCAAAAAAATGTGGTGAAACTTTGGTATTCTTTTCAATATTTCCCATCACCAAAACTTTTTCAGTGGGAGAGGCAATCTTCTGATCAAGAATATATTTTACCGTTCCATTCACAGCCTCATCACGATCATAATAAGTTGAATCAAATTGTCTTGCTTCAATATTTTTACTGATATTTAAATGATTTTTTAATTTTGGATCATCCACCAAAGCTGTTATCGGAGCCTTTATACTTAATTTCGAAAGTAATCTTGCCAGAAAACCATTTTTAGTTAAAACAATTATTTTTTTAATATCCAAGTCACGAACTAATTGATAGGCTGCTTTTACCATGGCCACAGAGACAGGGTCATTTTCTTTTTCAATATTTTCTAAATCTGCTGCTATTTCTACAAACTTTTCATTTTCTAAAGCAATTCTAGTCATAGTTTTGACAGCATCAACCGGATATTTACCGGAAGCACTCTCTCCAGAAAGCATAATGGCATCTGTACCCAACAAAATTGCTGTAGCGACATCATTAACTTCTGCTCTAGTGGGAAAAGGATTTTCAATCATGGACTCCAGCATTTGCGTAGCTGTAATTACTGGTTTGGCAAATTTTTTAGATTTTTCAATCAAATACCTTTGAGCAATGGGAACTCTTTCCAGACCTAGTTCTACACCCAAACCACCACGGGCAATCATGATCCCGTCAACCACTTCCAATATTTCTTCAATATTATCCAGCCCAGCCTGGTCTTCAATTTTAGCAATGATTTGGATTTGGGGATTGTTGACATATTCTTTCACATGTTTCGCTGCTGCTGCATCTTTGATAAATGAAACAGAAATACTATCCCAGTCTGTCTTTACAGCATGATTTAAATTGATTTTGTCTTTTTCAGTAAGAATCTCCGAAGCATATTCTGCACCAGGTAAATTCATAGCTTTACCTGGTTTAAAAACTTTACCAATGATCACTTCACAATACATTTTATCATTTTTTATTTCTTTTATTTTCAGCTCCACATCACCATCACCAATGATCACTCTTTGACCTGGTTTTAATTGTTGATACAAATTCGGGTAATTTCCAGGATAAATTTCTGAACTGGCGTCATTGCCAATAATTATTTCATCACCGGGATTGATGGCTTTATTTTCACCAAATTTATTCATGCGGACCTCTGGACCTTTGACATCTACCATTAAATTTACATCTGGAGAAACATTTCTAACCAAAGTCTTGACACGATCTAATTCTGCCGGATCTGCAAAAGCGCCATTTGTCCTGGCACAATTCATACCGTTTTCTATCATTTCTTTCATGACTTGCTGATCCCAGGTAGCTGGACCAATAGTACAAACAATTTTTGTTTTTTTTTCGTTTTTCATTTTTTCTGGAAATTAAATAAGACTAAACTAAAAAGAGTAATTGCAACAGAAGCAGCTACATTCAAAGAACTACCTTTACCAAACATGGGAATATACACTGAATTTTTTACCATTTCTAAAGTTGCTTTGGTGATTCCACTTACTTCATTACCTGCAATTACAGCAATTTTGGGAGAAATGGCACCCTGACAAAAATCAGGTAAACTGACTGACTGATCAGTAAATTCCAGGGCAATTATCTGATATCCATCTGACTGCAACCCAGCAATAATCTTCAAAGTATCCCAACAATATTCCCAGGAAACTATTGCTTCTTTTTTACGGGATGCCTTTTGTAAATCTTTGCCAAATGGTGGTTTTTGAGATGAACCTGTAAGAAAAATTTTCTTGATACCTACGGCTTCAGCTGTTCGAAAAATTCCGGCAACATTGGTAGCATATTGAATATTTTCAAGAATTAGGATCAATTCGATATCTGCTATTTGAGATTTATTAATTTCCTGAATCGCTTTTTTATCTAAAATCTTCATGTTTTATTTTTTTTTTGTAATGAAATTTAATATTAAATTAAGTAGTTTGATTGTACACTCCTTCACTTGGTTTGTAAATTTGGCAAATGACCGTGTTTACCATATAATAAAATATATTACTTGTAAATATAAAACTATGAGAATTTTTCTTGATAGCGGTGATCCGGATGAAACACGCAAAACTCTTAGCGTGATGACACTGGATGGACAAACCACCAATCCTTCATTAATCGCAAAAAATCCTGAAATTGCTGAAAAAATTTTATCTGGTGAAAAACTAACTGAAACTGATTTATTAAAGCGCTATCAAAAAATTGTACAAGAAATTTCCAACTTAATTCCCAATGGTTCTATTTCCATCGAAGTATATGCTGATGAAAATTCCACTGCCCAAGAACTGCTGGAACAAGCAAAAATAATGAATACATGGATCCCAAATGCTCAGATCAAATTACCGATAATAAAATCTGGTGTAGAAGCTGCTATTCTTTGTCTCACAAATAATATCAAAGTGAATATGACTCTGTGTTTTTCAGAAGAGCAGGCAGCCATTATTGATTTAGCGACAAAAGGTTGTAAAAAAGGTGATGTTTTTATTTCACCCTTCATTGGCAGACTGGAGGATAAAGGTTTAGCTGGAGTCGACCTGATTAGCAATATCAAAGCACGCTACCTTTCTAGTGATAGCCAGGTGGAAATACTAGCTGCCTCTATCAGAACAGTAACCCATCTCCATGCTGTCAAACAAGCCAATGCTGATATCGCTACTGTTCCATTTGCTGTACTTACTCATCCAGATACTACTGAAGCCAAGACAACTGCAGTCCTGACTCCCATTGTCCCAACCCAAATTGATCCGGGCAAAGACTGGAGATCATTGAATATATATCACACTCAAACCAAAGAGGGACTAGATAAATTTATTGCCGACTGGAAAAAGATATTTGAATGAAAAGATAGAAGTATTAAGTATCATGTATCATGTATCATGTATCATGTATCATGTATCATGTATCATGTATCATGTATCATGTATCATGTATCATGTAATAAATTTTAATGGATATAAGATAATAGCTAAAAGATAATAGTAACAAAAAATTTTGTTCACTACATACTACTTGATACTTGATACTTGATACTTGCTACTATCTTTAATCTTTAATTTTCCTTCATCCCAAACTGTCCTCAATAATCTCCTCAGCTTTAATGGCATTAAATTTTTTCAAAAAATAAAATAAAAATGGTACTACCATAAACATAGAAAAATACCAAAAGATAAAAGTTTGTGTATCAGTCAATTTCATAAAATTGATAGTGAATAAATATATTAAATTGATAAATGCATGACAAATTACTGTTATAAAAAGAAAACGTTTGAAAGAAAAAATAGACAAACCATAAGCATAAGAAATAAAATCATACATAAAAAATCCAAATAATCTTAAAGCAATCAAACTTTTTTGTCCTTCAAGATTGCTGAAACGATCTACCCGGGTCATATTTTTTTGACCAACCATTTTTTTTACAATGCCTCGGCCCCATTTTCTAGCAATATAAAAATTGATGACGCTACTGGCAATACTGGCAAAATATCCAATAATAATTGTCAGTGACCAGCCAAAAATTGAGGCACTGGCAATATAAACCGGACTACCAGGAAGTGGTGCAAAAACTTCAGAAGCTGTAAGTCCTAGTAAAACAAAAATAACTCCAAGAGTGGAAAAACGCTTAATCAGACTTTGAAAATTGTCAGACTTGAAAAATGGCTCTACATATATAAAATATAATAATACAATTACGAAAAAAAAAAGTATGAGAAATATTTGTTTCGAGTTTTTTATTAAAAAATTTTTCATCAATTATTCAATATTTGAATGCTCATCATAACAAGTATCCAAAGATATTTCAAAACTTCCTACAAACCAAAATTTAGCCGAATTAAGACCAAATATCATACTGAATCAATTAAATTTATTATTATGAATGCTTGATGTTTTGAATTTGCTTTAAGACTGAAATTTTTTGGCAACTTCTTCCCAATTGATTATGTGCCACCAATCAGCTAAATAATTATCACGTCTATTCTGATGTTTCAAATAGTAAGCATGCTCCCAGACATCTACTGTCAGTATTGGCGTCACGTCTGATTTACTAATAGGGTTATCCTGAAACAATGACTTTTGAATGCTCAACTTGGATGAAATATTATCTTTGACAAGCCAAGCCCAGCCACTTCCAAAAACTGCCATGGCTTCACTGGTAAATAACTCCTGAAATTTTTCAAGCGAACCAAAATCATTGATGATGGCAGTCTTTAAGTCAATATCAGATAATTGCTTACCGCCTGGAGTCATGATAGACCAGTAAAATGAATGATTAAGATAACCGCCACCATGATTGATGACAGCTTGACGTTTTGCTTCAGGAATTTTATCTAAATTTTTCAAAATTTCTACCACACTATTACCAGCTATAGTTTCAATGCCTGTCAAAGCTTCATTGAACTTAGCAGTATATGTAGCATGATGTTTGGAATAATGAATTTCCATAGTTTTGGCATCAATATATGGCTCCAGAGCTGAGAAATCATAAGGTAAATCTGGTTGGGTGTACATGGGATAAAAGATAAAAGATAAAATAATTAAATACTAACAGGTTAAAAAAGAAAAAAAATCAGTATCATGTATCAAGTATCATGTATCAAGTAGTTTTCCGGTCACCGGATACCGGATACCGTTTTCATAAATTTCTCACAAAAAAAGTCAATTTGTTCTTTCAATTTCTCATCCTGAATAGTTCCTTGATCATCAATTTTCATATAAACATCCGCAATCTCCAATTTCTCTTCATGAAAAATCAGCATTTGTAAAAATTCCAAGACTTTCAATAAAGCTTCTTGTGAATACTTGGTACCCCATCCTCCGGGAGATGCTCCAAAAATTGCAATTTGTTTTGCAAATAAAATAGAATTTGGTTGATCATATTTCCTTGAAGCCCAATCAATAGCATTTTTTAAAACACCGGTAAAGGAATGATTGTATTCTGGTGCAGCAATCAGCAAAGCATCAGCATTTGCAAACTTATTTTTAAATTCAATTACAGCTGCTGGTAATTCCGGTTTCTCAAAATCTTCATTAAAAAGCGGTAACTTTTCCAATGTATAAATCTCAATTGCTAACTGATCCTGAAACTTTTGCTTAATATATCTTAAAATACTTGTATTATAAGATTTTTTTCGTAAACTGCCGGAAATTGCTAATATTTTTTTCATATTGAATATTTTATTTTCCTTTTTTATAAATTAATCAGAACAAAATTTTTTGTTCACTACGATTTAGTTTTTCCAAAATCATTGATCATATTCATAACGTTCCAGCAACTATCTCAGCACACTAGAAAAGTTTGGGGTAGCCCAAATCCTGAGAAAGTTTATTGATCGCATCACGCTGCTGTTGCACCCCAGAGCCCCAGCTATTACAATTGGGACCACAATAAATATGCTGCATGGAAACAGGATCAGTCATATAGCTTGGACCATATCCGCTAACCAATCTTTTAGTGATTAAATCAATTGCATCTTCAAATTTGTCAAAAAGAATTCGATTTGGAGGTGAACCACCATAACCCCAACAATTTTTTTCCTTGAGTGATGCAGCTAAGGTACATAATCTTGTTTCTACAAATCCAATTGCAGGTATTGTCGTACAATCGTGAGGAGCTTGATATTTATCACAGGCATCGACAAATACCTGACCATATCCGGATAATGGTGAATTATATTTTTCAAAATAGGCGTCTAAGACCACTGCCCGATAATCTTTGTTATTAACGGTAAGTGAAAGATTAAGCTGGTTTAGGGAATTATTTTCAGCTGTGCTTGGATTTTTAAAATTATTAACAATAAACTCATTATGACTAAATTTTTGCACAGTAATATTAATTTTATTTTCAAAAGAATAAATAATCACAATTATTAAAGGACTGGCTAAAACAAAAATGGATACTGGAACAAGGAAATTATTAAAAATTACTGTGAGAAATTTATGGATGAAAATATTGAAAAAATAATACATAATAAATGAAAAATAATATTCTAAATTAAAAGATAAATTTGAGTTTGCTACATATACTTACTCAAATTTTCAACTTTTCTACTTGTAACTTTCCAGATAAATCTAAATCGCTGGCTCTTTGGATAGCACGATCTGCTTCAATATACTTTTGCTGATTGAGATAAATCACTGCCTGAAAATAGAAATTATCTGCAAATGAATTATCAATACTTTCAGCTTTTTTTAACCACTCAAGTGCTCGTGCTTTTTCATTATTTAAATATAAGGCATAACCATAATAAGTATATAATTTTACCTTTGCTTCTCGCGATAACTGATTGGTATCGACTAATAATGCTTCGGCACTGGCAATGGCCATAGTCTGATTGTTCAAGCTGGTATTTACTTCTACTACTGCCACCTGTAAATCCAAATCAGTAAACTCAGCTGGATTGAGATTTTTATAATAATCCAGAACTTTCGCAGCTTGGTCAAATTTGCGATAATCAATTAAAATATTTATCAATGCTTTGAGTTCATTTACTCGCTCTAATGAAAAATAATCTAAAGAATCATCCAGCAAAGTTTGTGCCTTTTCCTGATTGCCATTAGCCAAGTATGCTTCCAGTAAATAGATTCTGGTTTCCAATAAATCCGGTTTTAAACTCAAAGCCTTTTCCAGTTCGCTCACTGCCTCAGAATTAAATCCGTGATCCATTAAAACAATCGCCTTATAAACATGACCGATTTCATAATATTCATTGATGGTAATTAACTGTTGAATAAATGGAATTGCGGCAGTGGTTTCCTGATATTGTAATAAGAAATTTGCCATTTCAGCAATAGCAGCAAGACGATTCTCCGTCACCTGCATTTTAAACAATTCAGCCCGCATTTTTTCAACAATTTTTTGATAATCAGGATTGGAACGGCTTTCTAATTCAGTCAGGAAAAAATTAGTTTTCTCAGAATTATCAGAATTTAATGCTATCGCCAATAAAAAAAGCCGTGGTGTATTGGTGGTCTTGGTGATACCAATGGTCATTGTTTGAGCATCACTTATCTTTCCAGCCAAAATCAATGCCTCAATTTTACCTAAGATTGCTCTTTCTTCGCCTGGACTAATAATTAAAATGGCTTCATAAACAGCTTGAGCATTGGGATAATCATTTTGTTTAAGATAAATTTCACCCTGAAGTAATAATAATTCTAAATTGTTTGGATTGGTCACAAGTCCCTCAGTGACATTTGTTAAAGCAGCAGAAAAATTTCGTCTCAATTGCAATACTTTACTACTTGCCTGATATGCCGGGATAAATGTCGAATCCAACCCAATGGCTGTTTGATAATTCACGAGTGCAGCACTATACTCCTGTTCATTAAATAATTGATCTCCTGCTGCCACCAGACTGGCTGCAGTTTCTGGTGTCTTTACTCCACAGCCGGTTAAAACAATTACTGATACGAAAATCAAAATCAAACTTAAAAACCAAAGCGATTTATTAATAAACTTTTTCATATTAATATGATAACGGATTAAAGCAGAAAAAAGAAGTCCCACTAGCTAGCGACTAGCAATTTTGTGTATAATCTCATTTATGCAAATCAATAACACAGATAAAATCCGGAATTTCGCAATTATTGCCCATATTGATCATGGTAAGTCTACACTGGCTGACCGGCTGCTGGAAGTAACCCACACTGTTTCTGAACGTGAAAAAAGAACTAGAATCATGGATACTCTAGAACTGGAACAGGAACGTGGGATCACCATTAAATTACAAACAGCCAGAATGAGATACATCTATTCTGGTAAAAATGAAAAATATTTTAGCGAAGAGCCCTATATTCTTAATCTAATTGACACACCAGGTCATGTGGATTTTTCTTTTGAAGTTTCCCGCTCTCTTGCTGCCAGTGACGGTGCTATCCTTTTGGTAGATGCTACGCAGGGGATACAGGCACAGACATTGACTACAGTATATAAAGCTTTTGAATATAATTTGGAAATTATTCCAGTAGTAAATAAAATTGATCTTCCCAATGCGGAAACAAATAAAATTATCACTGATTTAAAAGCTGTATTTGGCTTTTCCGCAGAAGAAATTTTTCAAACTTCCGGGAAAACAGGTGCCGGAGTGACAGATTTACTAAATGCGATTATTGAAAAAGTACCACCAGCCAGAAATGTCCAATCGGAAGTATTACGTGCCCTGGTTTATGATTCATTTTACGATGAACACAAAGGTGTAGTAGCTCTTGTCAGAGTATTTGAAGGTGAAATCACTCAGCATACCAAACTTTATACCATCGGCAGCAAAGTCGATATTCATCCGATAGAAATTGGTTACCTCAATCCCAGCATGGTGAAATCAGATTCCATTGATATCGGTGAAGTAGGCTATGTCGCTACTGGTCTCAAAGAAATTCGTGCTATTCATGTCGGAGATACCATTACCACATTTGATCAAAAAGAAAATAATATTCCGCCTTTACCAGGATATATGGCTCCCAAACCAATGGTTTATGCAAGTTTATATCCAATTGACGCTGATGACTTTAAAGAATTTCAAGATGCTTTGGAAAAATTGGCGCTCAATGATGCTGCTCTCACATATAAAAGAGAAAGTTCTCAAGCTTTGGGTACTGGTTATCTTTGTGGATTTTTAGGGCTTTTGCATCTGGAAATCACTCAAGAAAGACTGGAAAGAGAATTTGATATTGATTTGATCACTACTTCGCCATCTGTTGAATATAAAATCGAACTAACAACAAAAGACTACAGTAAACTTCCCAATTTAAATATTGCCAACATTCGTGATGGATTTCTTTTTATTAAATCTGCTGCAGAATATCCTGATAATACTTTGATCAAAGCAATTTACGAGCCTTGGGTCAAACTGGATATTCTCACTCCGGAAAAGTATATTGGTGGCATCATGGAACTGGCACAGGAAATGCGTGGTATTTATAAAAGTCTGGAATATGTGTCTGATCAATATATTGCAGGGCAGAAGCATGTATTTATTCATTACGAGATTCCTACCGCAGAAATTATCACGACATTTTTCGATCGCTTAAAATCGATTTCGCAAGGCTATGCCTCAATGGATTATAACTTTATCGAATACAGGAAATCTGATATATCCAAAGTGAATATTATCATCAATTATGAAGTAGTAGAAGCCTTATCATTTCTCACACATAAATCAAATGCCGAACATAAAGGTCGTACTGCTGCAACAAAACTCAAGGAATTGATCCCTAGGCAGCAATTTCAGGTCCCGATCCAGGCAGCGATCAACATGAAAGTAATAGCCCGAGAAACCATCACAGCTTACCGTAAAGATGTCACAGCTAAGCTTTATGGTGGCGATGTAACTCGTAAAATCAAACTGCTTGAAAAACAGAAAAAAGGAAAAAAGAAAATGAAAATGATTGGCAGAGTAGAAATCCCCAAAGAAGTATTTCTTAAAGCATTAAGAACTGATTAATCGATTTTAATGGCAGATATTTGAAAGGGATAGGCTGCTCCAGAGAAACTTTCAGCAATAATAAAAAGTTGTAAATCAGTAGCTTTACCTGCAGGAATAGTAATTTCAAGATTTTGAAATGTACTCTCCTGTGAAAAATCCACAAGAAAATATTCTTTTTGATTGATGATCACACCAATTTTCGTGTCTTGTGGCGTAACAGCGTTACTCTGAAAAGTTAATTGTAAATTGTGAGTAATTTTAGTGGGATTGGATACTGTCGCAAGAGAAGTGACAAATTTGCCTGGAAATACACTAGGTGCATTTATCTGCCAAACAGTCTTTTCATCTGTGATTGTGGTTTCAGAAATTTTTAAATAATTTCGATCTTCATTAACTAAATTTATTGCTAATTGATCCTGAAGACTTACTCCCAAAACATTTTTTTGGACTTTCTCGACATAAGAAGTAGGATTGAGACCAAGAGTAAAGATAAAAGTACCGGCAATGATCAATAAAAACAAGCCGGCAAGGAAGAATTCAGAAATGAAATCAAGAATTTTGGTAAGTTTAGGCTTGGGCATATGAATTGAAATCTTATCCATAGCATATCGAAATCAATTTACCTGGTCAATTGCAAAAAGAGAAAAAATGTAATGATAGAAGATAGGAATCTAGGAATCTGAAAAATTAAAATAGCTAATATATAAAAGATAAGAGTTAGAAGAAGAATAAATTGAAAATTGCAAGGTAAAAATTATTATTCATTTTGATACATGATACTTGATACATGATACATGATACATGCTTCCTATTTATTCAAAAATTCATATACCAGGCTTGAAATTTGGGCGATTTTCTCTCGACCGTTTTGCGGAGTGATATCTCCATTGAGAACTACTAAGATATATGTATGCTTGGAGCCATAAACGATCCCTGCATCCTGATAGGTACGGTCTAAAGTACCGATCTTATGAGCTACAACAATACCTTCCGGGACACCTGCTGGAATGCGGTCATTAAAATATGTTGTTTTTAATAAATCCAGTAAATATTGACTGGAAGCTGGAGATAATTGATTTTGCGAATATAATGCTTGAAATACTTGCCCTATTGCATCAGCATTCGTGTGAGCAGGAAGTCTGCTGACATCAGAAAAACCCAGCTCCTCACGCATTCTTTTCTGCAGTAATGTGACACCACCAAAACGATGTTCCAGCGTTGTCATGGCGGTATTGTCACTATCTCTGATTAAATATGTTAATAATTCATTTAAACTAATATTATAATTTCCACTGCGTTGAGATAAGGCATCAAAATCATAAATTTTTTCATTACTAGTGACTAAAACTTGCTGATCTAAACTCAACCTCCCGGCATCAACATCCTTCAAGATAACCATTGCCAAAGGTACTTTATAAATACTGGCAGGATGAAATGATTTTTGAGAATTTAGTTTCAATTCTCTTCCTGTTGATATGTCCTGGATATAAACTCCATATTTATTTGTTTCAGAACCAATCACTTCAATAATTTGCTGCTCTAAACTTGTAAAATCTTCTTCTGTTGATAGGTCGGAATTCACCAGATCATATTCCGCACCAGAACTATTAATTACATTAGTTTCGAATACAGCCAAATCTGCCTGAGTAAATCGGACACGAGGAGTGAAATAAATTATTTTAACGACAATATAACTAAATAATATTAATTCAAAACAAAACAAAACAAATAAATACAAGAGCGATCGCTTGGAAATCAATGCAATCAATCGTTTACAGGCAGAAAGAATTTTCATGAAACAGTTTATGGCTTTAATAAAAGGCTTTTACCAACCATTACTTTAGGAATTTCCAGATTCATTACATCCAAAATAGTTGGGGCAATATCCTGCAATCCTTCTTTTTGATCCAGTTTTACATTTAAATCTGAAATAAAAATAAATGGCACCGGATTGGCAGTATGCTGAGTATGTGGCTGCTCATTTCCATAATCCCACATCATATCGCTATTACCATGATCAGCAGTAATCATTACTACATATTCATCAAGCCGGTCTTTGATTTTTTCGAATATTTTCCCGAGACAAAAATCCACTGATTGAGCGCTGACGACTGCTGCAGAATAATCACCTGTATGACCTACCATATCGGCACTACAGAAATTCGCTACAATAAAATTGTATTTATTTTTTTCAATTTGCATCAAAATGTCTTGAGTTACGACATAATTTTGCATTGTCGGTAAATACTGATAGTATGGTTTGACAAATTTTTCAGAACTATAAAGTTTCCATTCTTCTCCAGGAAATGCTTTTTCCTGACCACAGTTAAAGAAATATGTTAAATGGGTATATTTCTCTGTTTCTGTGACATGATATTGTTTCATTCCTGCCAAAGAAATCGTCTCTGCTAATGAATGAGTGACCACTGGCCTAGGATAAGCCATTTCAGTCTTAATGTCTTCTGAAATTTCAATAAAAGTACCAATGCTAATATTTTTGATCGCTCTATCCTTCAAAGCTTTGACTACCTGATAAAGACGATCGCTGCGGTAATGAGTGAAAAAAACACTATCGCCAGCCTGAATTTTGCCATTTCCAGAAAAAATAAATTGCTGAAAATATTCATCAGTAATATTCTGGTTATAACTCAAATTAATCGCTGCCTGAAAATTGGCTAACTTCATTCCTTTGCCTTCAACTAGCAAGTCTACAGCTTGAGCAGTCTTGTCCCAGTCACGATCGCGATCCAGAAACGATCTGCCTTGTAAAGTAACTAACTGGGCTTCAGGATATCCAGCGAGCATTTTCTCTACTGCTTCTAAATATTTTGTTACTGATTTGGGAGGTGTATCACGACCATCTGAAAAAGCATGAATATTAAGTTTTTTTACTCCTTCATTTTGTGCCAGTTTGATCAAAGCTTCTAAATGCTCTAAACTGGAATGCACCTTGCCGTCTGAAATAATGCCAACAATATGTAAAGCCTTACCATTGTCTCTTACCCTTTGGCACAAATCTACCATTACTTTATTAGTAAAAAATTCTCCGGATTTAATCGCATTATCGATCCGGGGCAAATCCTGCATGATCACCCGACCGGAACCAATTACCTGATGGTTGATTTCACTGGTACCAAACTGATCATCCGGTAAACCGACATAAGCACCATGCGAAAATAACCGGGTATTGTGAAAATCCCGTACCAGTTTGTCATAGTTTGGTTTCTTGGCATTATCAATCGCATTGAATTTATCAGGCTTGCCCAGTCCCCAACCATCCATAATTAGGAGTATTACTTTACGAGATTTATGCATAAGAATAGAAGATAAGAGTTAAAAGATAAAAGTTAGAAGATTAAAATATTGAAATATTAACAGGTTAACGGGTTAACGAATTAAAAAAAATTAAAAATTAAAACTGAAATCCGGAATTATAAAATTACTAGCTGGTCTCTAGAGCTGAGGAAATTTGATCTTTGATTTCCTAGATACTTAAATTATTATCTTCTAACTATTAACTCTTAACTTCTAGCTTTTTTCATTTCAGCCAAATTACACAATTCTTCCAGATTCCAGTCTTCACTTTTCATTCCGATACAACACAATATTCCCTTTCTGGTCTAGCACCTGATATTCAGTTGATTGGGCAAAATCATAATAACCGGAATATTTTTTTTGGTCAATCAAAATATATTCAGGCTGAACTTTTTGCGGTAACCAGGCGGGATCAAATAAATAGAGATTTTGAAAGCGGGCAGTTTGTCCACCAAGGCTATTGGAAACATATAGCACAGCATTTTGCGGGATTTCTTTAAGCAATTTTTGTACAGCCACTCGATCAGCGCCCCGATTTTCCAGATGCTGAATTGTCACAATTAAATTGTGATTGTGCAGTGCAACCAGATTAAAAGCAATCAGTAAAAAAATTAATCCTTTTTTGATATTTATATTTAACTGATACTTCCCGTAAAACTGATTTTTTTCAAACTTGGCCAAACCCATAATAAAAGCATAGAAAATTGCCACACTGGTAATCACATCATATTGTTTGGCAGTACCGACCATGTGTACAGAATTAGACATAAAATTAACCAGAAAAGCTGGCGTTACTAAGATAAATAATTCTGGCAGTACTAAAATAACTAATAGCATTGGAGTAAATAACATACGAATGTAATTCACTTTATCCCAATGAATAATGAGACGGAGCATTTGATAAGGTTTTGTGAAAAAGTTTTTGATAATTTCTTTAGGACCATTACCCAGATAACTATAACGCTGCAAAGTATCTGAGCCTTCACCACTGCGAAAATACGGTAGAAATACAAATAAAGCTGCTAAAGCATATATCACGCCGTAAAAGACAAGGATTAGCGCTTTTTTCTCTTTCCGGAAAATTACAAAATACAAACCCAGCATGGTCACAAAAATTCCGACATCTTCTTTACAAAACATCGCTAACGTTAAAAATATTAACGAAACTCCCAGCTTTTTCTTTTCCAAAAAATAAATTCCCCAAGCCAGTAAAGGAAAAGCCAGGGCAATTTCATGAAATTCAAAAAGTAATAATCCGGCGAGCGGTCGATATAGTACCAAAATCACTAAAAATAAAATTCTTAAGGAAGCAGATTTGATATGAATTTTGGCAATTTTGTAAAGTGCAATAATCCCAGCAGTCACTCCCAACGTCTGGATCACAAACAAGGTAAAAGAAAACGGAAATATTTTATAAATCCCGGCCACCAGTAAAAGTATCGGAGAAAAATGATCACCCAGGAAATTGGTCACCTCCGGACTGGAAGCAAACCAGCGACCATGAATCGTATTCCAGACCACCTGCTCCTGCAATCCAAAATCAAACAGTGCTGTATCCAGATTCCAATGCTTGAGATACGGGACAATGATATAAACCAAAGAAAAAATCGTGAGGATAATTACAACAATAAGGTTTTCTCGATTTTGAAAAAACTTTTTCATAATAAAATTGAGTTAAAAACTAAAAGTAATATACAGGATTGGGAGGATTGCTGCAATCAGTACAAAGCTGGAGGATATAGGTATCATGTAGTTAGAATGAATATCTAGTATCTAGTATCTAGTATCTAGTATCTAGTATCTAGTATCTAGTATCTAGTATCTAGTATCTAG